>Ga0163149_10004887_pt1 | contig 14374 bp, 9 predicted proteins | sample OliLakLV19MP5G1_FD_148604 | JGI IMG/M metagenome (GOLD analysis project Ga0163149, IMG submission 148604) | Freshwater microbial mat bacterial communities from Lake Vanda, McMurdo Dry Valleys, Antarctica - Oligotrophic Lake LV.19.MP5.G1 | ecosystem: Environmental > Aquatic > Freshwater > Lake >...
CTGAACCTCCTGAAGGAGTGTCAGCAGGCTGACACTCCTTCAGGAGGAAACTATTCAAAACACACGTCGACTCTTGAAAAAAGAGTAGAATCAATTCCAATTTCGGTGCAATTTTCAGTACGAACTAGGTAATCAATACGTTTTCAGAAGTCTGTGAATTCGGAATCAGTCATTCAGTCCTCTAACGATTGGACAGCGGCTCTCGTGAGTGAGCTGTTTGCTCTCTCCGACGACCCAGGGAAACGAACTACGCATGCGACGCGCGGACTATACCAATGTGCGTTTCTAGGGTTAACCCCGTCTCGCCGAAGCGTCCGAAAAGGTACTATTCTCGGATGGTGGTGACATTGGTTGTGACGACGCAGATCCCGGAGGGACCTTCGCATGTATTCGCTTGTCCAGACGACGACTCCAATCGAACCACAAGACTCGGACGCCATCTTCAGGAAGCCGACAAAGACTCCTTTGGTTTTGCAAACTAGAATAGATTTGAAACCGGGCGACGTACTTCGACCAGAAAACCTTTGCACTGGAAGCACTCAGTGTCATGCGGACAACCCTATCACGGGTCCGTTTAGCAACGCTAACGACATCATCGGCAGAGTGGTGGCAACTGACCTAGCGGCTGGCACAACGATCACTGGAATGTTTTTACAGCCGCTTGGTCCTATGCAAATGGAATCGCGATTGCGGAACTTTTGGCGTCGCTGTCGGTAGTAAGATGCAGTCGCTGGAAGTTGCAGCAATTGGCAGCGTTGGATTTTGCAATCGCTAGAATCTGCTATCCAAAGTTTTCTAAGTCGGTAGAGATTTTGAGTTCGCTGGAACTTTTTTCAAGTCGCTAGAAACTTCATGCGAATTACTTCCCGGTCTCGACGATCTTGCCCCACTGATCCCAGTTCTGAATCAGGTTCTTCACCGCACGATTGCGACCGGAGTCATTGACGATCGCTAGTTCTTCTTTGACGACAGTGAAATGCTGAGGCACCATAAACGTTTTTTCGTTGTACGGAATTCTTCGCGCAGAACTCGTTTCAACCTCAGAATTAGTTTCCTTTTCTGCATTGACTGTCACGAACTTGAGCGGCATCGCGCCTGCCGGAAAGCGATACAACTTGTTCACAACGATAAGAAAAGCTGGTGGTAACTGCGGGTTGTTCCACATCCAATAATCAGCCGACATAATGTCGCCGGTATTCAAAAACACACCGCTAAAAGTTTTGTTCTTTTTGGGTGCTTTTCGGGGCGCGGGATTATTCACATGCATTGTCAGCACTGATAAATTCAGAAGAGTGTCCTTCGTACGCGGCTGACGCAGAATCGGCAAGTTCTCCAGATAACCGCCAAACGTGCCGGTTCCGGCTGCCATGTTTCCTTTGAAATCGCGCAGCTCAGTCTCGAAAATTAGTTTGGCATATGGATTGAAAATTGTAACTTTCCAATCCGGTGCTTTGGAAACGATCGAGTAACGATTGCCGATGCTTTGAATTTTGAATGCTTTAGGACAAACAGTGATGCGATGCTTGCCCGCGATCAAACTTGTTTGAACCAGCTCCCAAGTTTCTGGCTCGGCAGCTCGAGCGCAAGTCGCCGATGATACGAAGAAGCAAATTGCAAAAACGAGACACGCCGTCGCAGGCAGTTTCGAATCCGCACGCATAGTCGAATTATTCGCAAACAGTTTTTCATCATCAGAATACTGTTTTGAATTTTTTAAAAACAGCGCTAAGTAATATTTTGAAAGCACGCTGAAACTTTTAAAATCGGCTGACCCCAGCCGGACGCTGCACAAGTTTTGCACTCGCACAAGAAATTTAGGCACCGTGTGCGCCATGGTGAAAAAGTAGTACGGCTTCGGAATCACGCTTTCTGAGTCGTCTCTCGTTATCTGCGAGTGAGAACTCTAGCCAGGATAATCAGCCCGGCAATCAACCCTGCGCCGGTGCCGAATTTCTGTGCTTCCCACTCGGGAGTGGCGATTTCCGCTTTCTCAGGTGGCTTCACTATCTCAATTTTTGGCACGATTTTCGAGCGTGAAATAGTGTTTACGACTTCCCTGACGCCATCTATAGGTGCCTGAACCAGCGCATGTCCGAAGGAATGCACGAAATTGCCGGCGTAGCCGCCCACGCTCGACTTGTTTAGATCGATTGGTTCCGCATCAAATACCTGACTGTCGTCGTTCGATGTCATTGTGAAGTCGACCTCTCTGTTGGGAGTGAATATCTCATTATATAAGGTATGCCCTCAAACCACCGTTTAATGTCCCTCCCGTCAGGGTTAAATGAGAGGTATCGGAACTCCCCTCAAATGGTCACCCCGTCCGAACATTGCCCAGCCTGTTTGAAGCCTAAGACTCGAGCTTCGGGCGGTTTTGTCACGCAGTTTGTCGATGTTTGTCGATGCGGGGATGTTGGCTATCCGGCTCCAGAGCCAGTTGGCATAGCTTTTGATTGCATGGTCTGCGGCAGATTGATCAACAGTCGCCCAGCAGGCAGCCTTACTCAGTGGGTTTTTCGTCCGGATTTTTGTCAGTGCGAAACGCCAGATCCCGTCGAAAGGAGCCACACATCAGGCGGCGCGGATAAGCACGTCTTTGCTCTCGAAGAGGATGATGGTCAGGAATTGGATTTGGGAGCTGCAAACTTTCCAGTCGACCGATATCAACCTAAGGTGAGATTGGGCGCCGGAGCCTCGGGCAGCGTCTATCTGTCGCGAGATCGACTGCTCGGCAAAAATGTCGCGGTGAAACTTTTGCACGAACTGAACGCCGAGCAGCTCATGGGGTTCCAAGAAGAGGCGCGAATCACCAGTCGATTGCACCACGAAAACATTATTCAGGTTCTCGATTTCGGACCGACCGAATCAGGGATACCATATATGGTGCTTGAATATATTGAGCAAGCGGAACCATTGCAAAAGTATTTGGAAACTAACGGAACCCTGGATGTCGAAAGTTGGTTTCGTATCTTCTACAAAGTTTCTGACGCTCTCTCGCATGCGCATGACTGCGGTGTTTTTCACAGAGATCTAAAACCATCAAACATTCTATTGGCTAATGCTTCCACTGATAATCCGCAAGTAAAACTGATCGACTTCGGCGTCGCAAAACTGAAACTCGATTCGCAAGAACCGACCATCGTGCAAGGACGCACCATCGCCGGGACACCTGCATACATGCCGCCAGAACTGGCTCAAGGTGGCGGTTTCGACTCGCGTTCTGAAATTTATTCTCTCGGTTGTGTGATGTACGAATCGCTGACAGGAAAGCCACCATTCAAAGGTGAGTCGGCCCTTGAAATAATCGCAAAACACACAACCGAGCCCGTGCCTCCGATCTCCGGAGTAACCGACCGTGAATATCCTTACGGTGTCGAGTTGATTGTTTCCAAATGTCTTGAAAAAGATCCAGCTAAAAGATTTTCGTCGGCTACGTTTTTGCGAAATGAGTTGGACAGGATCTATGTTTCGATGTCGAGAACGGAACAGTCGGCGGTCGGGGTTCCATCGGAGCCCAGTGTAGCCGCTCTGGAAGACCTGCAAGAACGGATCGCGCCAACTCCCACTACGACCAAAGCTCCGATGAAGATGGTTGCTCCGGTCGCCGGACCGGCGCCGCGCAACAGTGATATCAAATTCGGTGCCGTCATGGCGCTGTCGTTGTTGTGTTGCGTCGCTATTGTTTTTGTGATGCTTAAAGGCGGTGGCGGCGCGCACCTCAATTCAGTTGATGGCAAAGGCATGCCGATATCTAATGATAAATCGAAAGGTCCAAAGCTAAAACCAGGTACGTTTAGTATCGATCCACTTACTAAAGAATGGAGGGCTGAAGTGCCGTTGAGGGATGACGATTTGATCGCGTTATCCAATTCCAAAATCAAAGTCGAAAGACTGGATGTCTCCAAAGGCGACCTCGAAGGTCAGCTTGATATAACAGACGAGGGGTGGGCCGCGGTTGCGAAACTGCCTCTGAAGGAAGTCAACGTCTCTCGAGTTTTAATTCGAGATTCCGGAATTAAGCTGCTTTCCAAGATCCCGACTTTGAAAGAAATCGATTTGACTGATACCAATGTTACCGACAAAGGTATGGAATATTTGGTCAAAACGCCGCTAACGCATTTAAATGTCAGTCAATGCATTTTCATCAGTAACCGTTCTGCAGCTTCGATTGCAAAGATCAGCGGTCTGAAATTGTTGAACGCATGTGGCACCGATTATACCGATGACAGTTTGAATCAAATTTGCTCGTCGTTAAACCTTGAAGAAATTCGAGTAAACTCATGCACCAAAATTACGTCGAAAGGTCTGAAAAACTTGGCGAAATGCAAAACGCTTAGAATAGTTCAAGCCCAAAATACGAAAATGAATGCGGATGCTTTGAAGGCTATGAGCGGTTTGCCGCTTGAGTATCTGAGTGTAGCCGGGTGCAGATATTTTGACTCTGAATGTATGGAGATAATCGCAGAGCAGTGGCCTGGACTAACTCACTTATACATAGACCAAAACAAGATCGATCGCAAATGTCTCGCCGAGTTGCTTCGTTTTCATCGCCTGGAATATCTTGACCTGGCGTCCGTCGGACTCACCGATAAGGACGTCGATGCACTGACAAAACTCCAAAATGTTAGATGCCTGAACCTTTCGGATAATGGTATTACCGATAGTACCGTACTGGCGCTAAGGTCGATGAAACGACTGAAGCGCGTCACTCTTCTAAAAACCACTCATGTCACGAAATCGGCAGTCCAACAGCTTGAACGATCCGGGAAATTTGTCGAACACTTTGCAATTATTAAAGAAGGCGATGTGAACAAAGACTTGATTGAAAATTTGGTCATGCCAACTGAGGACTAAACAATTTGAGCGTGATTGACCATTACTTGATCGATCAACCGAAACTATTTTCGCGTGGACAGAAACTCGTCGCTTACGAATTGCGCGGCACCAATAATTCCGGCTTGCCCTTGCAGTGCTGATTGACGAATCTCGATCGATTCGCCGACTCTAGGCAAACTGCGGTCGGCGACCATGTCTTCCAACAATCTGAAGTCTATATTTTCGCTCAAGCCGCCGGTGATGACGAAGCAATCAGGATTGAGAATATGAGCGATGTTGACCAGTCCGTGGCTGATGTGTTCGTGCCAACGATTGACGATTTTTTGCGCCATGATGTCGCCGGCATCGCCTGCGTCGAAAATTTCATACGTGGTGATTTCGTCCACGTTCTTCGCCAGCGGAGATTGAGCTTCGGTGACGCCTTCTAAAAGTTCTTGCGCGGTCTGGATTACGCCGCGACCGGCGCCGTATGCTTCCCAGCAATCGAATAAGCCGCATGTGCAGAGGCGTTTGTTATCGAGTGCTATTTTGATGTGACCGACTTCACCAGCCGCCCAGTTGGCACCACGAAACAGTCGTCCATGCATGACGATACCGCCGCCGATACCAGTGCCCAGCGTGACAGTGACGACGCAGCGTTTGCGTTTCAACGCCTCGATGCGGGCCTCGGCATAACCTGCGGCGTTGGCGTCGTTTTCGACATGCACCGGGATGCCCAGTTTTGCTTCTAATACTTGTTTTAAAGGAGTGCCGGACCAGCCTGGCAAATTGCCGGTCGATCCGATAATTTCACCGGTGTCACCATTGACGATACCAGCAGTGGCGATACCCACACCGACAAGAACATCCTTTTGGAATTTCGAAATCAATTCCAGAATGCCTTCAATTATATTGTCGCGACCGTCGGGAGTCGGGATGCGTTCCGTCTCCGTAATGATCTCGTTATCTCGAACCGCTGCCGCGCGAATATTAGTGCCGCCGAGATCTATACCGAGCGCGGGCATGTGTGATTTCGCTATTTTGTCGATCTTGGTCTCGTCCAGACCCTTAGCCTTGCTCATTAAATGCCGCCCAACTGACCGTGGTCCGGCCCTCCCTTGAGTACGAGCTTTTCAAACGGAATTGGGGCACCATAGAGCAAGTCGAAACCGACGCGGTTCATGCCGCGGATCATGTCTCGACTGACCAGAACTTTGAAGTCTTCCGGACCGATAGCGGCCGAAATCGATCTTTGATAGAACAGGCTGCTGTTGAGGTTGTAGCCAAGTCCGCCACCGAGCCTCAAGTATTTGTTGACTTTCACATCGCCGAACAAACTGCACGACCGTTGACCCTGAATGAATTGGTCGAATATGAAAGGCGTGCTGCCTCTGACAGCGGATGTGGTGTATGTGCCTTGCAGTCTGACACGATTGAGACGAACATCGACCATCGGACCAATTTGAGCCAGAGCGCTCTTGTCGCCGGTCGAGTAGCCTCGGGCTGCTAGACCACCATAAATGTAAGCTTTCAAACCCATTTTGTCGTCGCCCACGTTGACGATCGGATGCGTCATCGCCGTGATTTGTTCTTGAATTTTAAATGCTGAGGTGAACACTTTGGAGGTCTGGTTGCCGCCGAAGAGTTCTGCATACTGAGGGTTCAGGTTGATCAACTGTGGGTTATCCTGATATCCGCCGGCAGAAGTTCTAAACTTGATACCACTGACGAAAGGCACTTTGGTAATCGAGTGGTTGTCGACGAATTCTGCGGCCAATCGAGGTCTGCGATATCCGTAGATACCGTCTTCCATGAATTTGTTGATACCGGCATTGAATCTGAACGCTTTGCGGATATTGTAGGTGTAGTCGGCGACCATCAAGTGGTTGACCGAGCCTGCCGCCAGGTTGAATCTCATCCGGCGATTGTTGAATGAAACACGTCCAGACAAACCTACACCGGAGCCACCATCTGCGTTAGCTGTACCGTCGAGGTTTCGTCCACCGATTTGGACCATCGGCGACCAACTCAATAAGCCGGTCTTACCGATCGAATAGTTGAACTTCGGACCGATGTGCATACCACCAATCTGAAGGTTGTTACTGATCGATGGTGTGACAGGGAAAGTTACTGAGTTTTCTGTTTTTGTCAGATTGGCTGTGAATTTCGGAACAGGTATTTCGAAACTACCGGCCTGAATCTTGCCGCCAAACACGGTCAAGTTGCCGCCGTCGGTTTTGTATTTCTCGTAAACCATCTTGCGGGCTTTGAACTTATAAGATGGTTTTGCCGGAACATAGGCGTCCGGGTGCTGCAACTTCTGCTGCACTTCCTGACTGTATCCAATCGGTCCAATCAAAGTGTTTCGTTGTATATAAATCGGATCCGGCATGGTCATTTGACCCTTGCGGAATGCGATGCCTTCCTCTGTGCCGTAAGCCTTTCTGGCAACAACTGTGGCGCCGTTGACTTCGGTATCCGGGTTGGTGATCAGATATTCGTCTTTATTGACTTTGAATTTAAAGGAACTACCGGTGGTGACTTGCCCGGCACGCGTGATGCGGACATTACCTCTGGCATCGATCTCTTCATTGTTTTGATCGTAGAGGATCATGTCGGCTTCGAGCTTGGAGTCTTGCCCGCCGATCAGAGCGACCGCGTTACCTGTGCCCAGGAAAGTGTTTTTCTCCTGGTCGTACTCGGTATCGTCGGCAACAATTTGAATGGTGCCTTTCAGAGTGGTGTCATCATTAATAGATTCGGCAAGCGACGGATCGTCTTCGATGTCGACTTCAACTGCAAACTTATCAGGCGCTGTTTTTAAAACCGAATTAGGCGCCTGGAGCAACGGCGGTCCATCCACTGTTTTGATTTCAGTGCCGGGCTCGACGACAGTGTCACTATCCTCGGTGGCAGCCTGCGACTTCGCCGGGGCACCAATGCTGGTGCTTTCGGATGGCGTCGTATCCAGTTTTGGTGTTAAGGGTAATAGTAAGGTCCCACTCGGTGAATCATTCGAACTCGATGTCGCACACAGTCCGGACATCGGCACCATGAGTTGCACAGACATTGCCAGCGTGACAGCAAGTACACCCGTCCCAGCCGGTCTGCACTTCGCTTTGAGCAAATATTTAGTTCGGTTTCTACCTGTCATTCAGTCTCCGTCGTGCACCAGCGGTGGTTCCACTCAATTTTAGCGGCTGGCACTTTCTCATCGTCGCTTCCGCATTGTAGGCTCTGACGACCATGATTGTCTCTGGTTCCTCACAATCGTGACGAGTTGCTTTTATTATTGGCTTCTTAGAATCGCCCGGACTAAGCAAAATGCGGATGTCAACAATGGCTGACAATAGTACAAGGAGCGAATGTATAAGATCAAGCCGAGTAATTTCAGTTACACACTGCTTGGTTAGAAGGTACATGGACTTAAACGCTGATAATCCTTCTAAGACTAGCCAGGTGACTGATTGCGCGGAATGCGATCGGCGAAAATTCTAAATGAGAGATTTGTTATCATCAAGATTATAATTAAGTACCCGCGTTAGCTTACGCTGGAGTTGATTATTAGTTTACGGTTAGCACCATGAACCCATTCGTATTCCAGTCTCCGACAAAAGTTGTCTTTGGCGAGCACGTCGCAGCCACGGCATACGAAGTTGTCAAGGATTTGGGTGGGACTAAACCTTTGGTAATCACTGACAAATTTTTGATTGAAAACAATCTTATCGCCAGCATCCTCGAAGGGCTAAAAGACGGCGGCTGCGAGGAAGTAGTGATTTACTCGGACGTGCCTGCGGACTCCGACGTCGATTGCGTCAATAAAGCCCATCGGTATGCCAAGCAACATTCGTGCGACAGCATCATAGCGGTTGGCGGCGGCTCGGTCATGGACACCGCAAAAGCTACCAATATATGTCTGGCGCTCGGTGGAGATCTTCTCGATTACCAGGGTTTAAACAACATTGAAAACCCGCTGGCGCCGATGGTCGCAATCCCGACGACAGCGGGGACCGGCTCCGAAGTTTCGTACGTCGCCATGATTAAGGACAATACCGACCATCGCAAACTGGTGTTCGGCAGCCGATATCTGGCTCCTGATGTGGCTCTGCTCGATCCGATTATGATTGTGAGCTTGCCTCCAAAACTAACCGCAGCCACAGGGCTCGATGCACTCACTCACGCTCTGGAAGCGCTGGTGGCGACTATCACCAACTCTCCAGTCTCCGACGCTCTGGCGATCGAATCTGCTCGTTTAATTTTCAATTACCTTCCTCGTGCCACCAAAAATGGTGATGACGTCGAGGCACGCAGCCAAACGCTCGTCGCAAGCACCATGGCAGCGATTGCTTTCAGCAATTCCGGTGTCGGGATAGTGCACGCGCTCGCCCACGCAACTGGTGCGAGATTTAAAACTCACCACGGAATTACCAACGCTGTATATCTACCGCATGGCATGCGGTTTAACCTCGAATATTCAAAAGCGATCTATGGCAGAGCCGCAAGGGCACTTGGTTTTTCTAACAGTTTGGATGATAATGAGGCTAGCGAGGCGCTGATTAAGGCGGTTGAGCTATTACTAGTAGAGGTCGGACTTCCGTCTAATTTGAAAGCTCTGGGTGTGCCGGAAATGGATGGAAAGGAATTGGACGAATGGTGCGCGCTGGTTATTGAAGATCCGGCGATTATGTTCAATCCGCGTGAAGCCACGAATGAAGACATTATCGGAATCTATAAGAGGGCGTATTGATGCCGTTTTTCAGCAACACCGAAGAAGTTCAGAAAATCATGGAAGCGCTCTGGAACAATATTAAAGCTAACCCGGAAATTGCAGCACCACTTCTTCAGTCCAAGCTGATCGTTCAATTTCATTACCGAGAGCCCGCTGGCCGCCTGACAGTCGACTGTTCCGACGGTGTCAACATGATCATTGTCTGGGGCGAGTACGACAAAAAACCGACCGTCGAGATGTTCATGAAAGCTGATGTGGCGCATCAGTTCTGGCTCGGCAAGGTCAACGTTCCGGTTTATCTAATCTCAGGAAAGATTGTCGCCAAAGGTCCAGTCAACAAAGCACTGGCTCTTCTGCCAGCAGTGAAGCCTGCCTTCGTGATCTACAACGACATCTTCGAAGACACTCTTCAGCGTCCTTTGATTTCTGCTTAGAAAAATAGCTTAGCTGCTAAACCTGGTAAAGCAACGAGTCAGATGGTAACCTGACCGACAGTTTCGCGCCTTTTTCGTTGGAGTTGACGTGAGTAGCACCTCTGGAAATCTTGTGGTTGCCATCGGAGAGCTAGTCGTTGACTGGATTTCGACAAACAAAGGCGGCGGTTTTATCGAGTCGGACGAGTTCGTCAAAAGTCTCGGCGGCAATGCATCCAACGTCGCCATCGCTCTTGCGCGTCTGGGAACTCATTCTAGAATTTTAGCTAAAGTTGGCAACGACATCCACGGCAAGTACTTGATTCACATTCTTGCTCGCGAAGGCGTCGACACAGAGTACGTTTTGATCGATGAGAACGCGCCGACTGCGCAGTGTTATGTTTTCACGACTGTCGATGACGACAATACTTTTTTGAACTGGCCACCAGGTAACGCGGCCAGTCGACTCACCGCCGATGATATCACTGACGAACGTTTCAACGACGCTGCAGCGATCCACACGACTGGAATTTCGTTGACGCATGAACCTCGAAGAACCGCAGTGCTAAAGACGATTCAACGCGGCAAGGAACTTGGTCTTGTGATTTCTTTCGATGCCGGTTTTCCAACCGGTCAGGGGAAAGAATCGATTGAAGCTTTGAAAACTGCAGTAACGATTGCTGACATTGTTAAAGTGAATTTGCTGGAACTATTTTTCTGGGCGCGGCACATCGGTGCATCCATCGAAGATTCCGATCTGGACTTCATCTCGGCGTACGAGAATCCACCATCATCCGGACACGAATCAAAAACGAAAGTAAGCGCACCGGATCTTTCTCAACAACGAATTTTGGATCTCGCAAAAAGTTTGTTCGCCGCATTCAATCCGAAAATTCTTTTAGTGACGATGGCGCATCACGGATCTTTAGTCCTGAGCGCCAATCATGAAACGTGGGGCAAAGCGTACGAAGTAGAAACAGTTTCAGGTGTAGGCGCAGGAGACGCATATGTAGCGGGCTTCCTGCATGCACTGATCTCTTCCAGCGATGGAGTAAACCTGATGCAGTCACTCGAAAACATTTCGCTCGAGCGCCTTGTCACCTGCAACAATTTTGCCAGCGCTGTTGGTGCGATCTGCACCACGCACATGAGCGCTTATGAAGGACTTCCGTTTCGAACCGATGCTGACAAACTAGTTGCATCGCTGAAAGTGAAGTAGTCGATCAGCAGTGAAATTGTTTCGATCTACGACGAGTGCACAGGTATCTCTTGTGGCGCTGGCGCTTTTTCTGTTGTTAGATTGACTTTCTCGCTGAGCCATAAGATTGTCGCGTAAACAAAAGGTACGGCAGCGAGTCCAAGGGCAAATATGCAATCAAACGCGTACATCGGAAATGCATATAGTCCGAGTGCCCAGAATATTCTAAGAGGTAATTGTGTCCAAGCGACCACTAAAAATGCGGCGGCATTGTTTCGCATCAACCGGTCCAGGATAAACCACATCAGTGAGTATCGAGCAACAGAGCCCAGAGTCAGGATCAAAAAGCTGGAGAGGTAATGGACCTGGCTAGCGCATAGGACAGAATAGACAATAATCAAGGAGGCAACGACCAACTTTCTTCTACCGAATGTTTTGTCTACACTAAGCAAGAATACTGCGATGCACAAAAACAGCATGGTCGACCAAGAATTTTCGAAGAGATGGCCCAGCGCTCCAGAAAATGCATTTGCGTTTGCGCATGTATTGTTGAACGACTGGACATTGACAGCATGTCCGTATTTCAAATCCAACGAACCCATCAAATTGGAGAGCAAATTCTGCGACCAAAATGCGAACAAAGCGATCAAGCATGCGTCGATCCAACTTTGTACTTGTCGTTGTCTCTCTTGCTGATTCTGTGGTTTGAACAGTGAATTAAGCACTGTTCGAAGATTGCTCGCTCCGATAAGGGACCTGATGGAAGCCATTCCGATTATGACGAGCATCGCCGCCCCTATCAATGCACCAAGCGATTGCGCCGCGCAGAAGGAGATGCGCTCGATAATGAAATTCGACAGTGGTGTCGACGTCGGATAGACACCGAGCACGCTCGGCACCGTATTTAGAGTCCCGATCAGTGATACCACTACTGATACTACTGCCATTAGTCCAATCAGTGACCACGATGGTCTGCATTTTTTCGACAGTCTAAGAGCGCACCATAAAGCTGCTACCATACACACGGTTGCAAACAATGCCTTTAAAGCACCGCCGATTTCGTTCCATTGATTTCGTTTCTGTTTTTCAAAAATCCATTGGTCAGGTATGTTGAGGGAGTATCCCAATCCGGAAGGTTGATCACCGATTACATTGACGGTTAGCTTGTAATCAGCTTCCCTCACTTTGTACTCCGGAACTTTGAATTCCACGAGGAAGTCAGTGCGATTCTTTCGCTTGGTCTCTGAGATAGAAGTGAATTGACATTCTTTAAACTCAGGTCGTACAGTTCGGATATAGTTCTGAGCTAACTCCTGCGCGCGCGTCTTGCTGACGGTGACTCCGACAGCATCTTCCGCTTTCGTGATTCGTTGCGACATGACATGACCTTGACCGTCGAGTAGGACTGAATACTCCTCAACATCCATCGGTTTGAAGAATCTGACCTTCCACTGGAGGGGTCGCAATAATTTTTTCGAGAACGCTCTTGCTTTTTCGAAACCCTGCTTGTCATAAACGTAAGATATGTCGTTTTTTTCCTTAGCCAAGCCGTCAATCAGGTTTGCGACCACCATTTTGTCGTCCAGTTTAAACCCGGCTTTGCTTAAAAAAGCGGTCGCTTCGGCAATTGCATGGTTGCGATCTATGGAAACAGGATTGGCGTCGTAGCCGATCCCGCTTGGGAAAATAGCCGACAGATGAATAATGAGAGCTATGGAACAAATGAAAACCAGAGACAATCTCACTTTGAAAGACATTTGATTTGCCACTATCGGAGCGTCATTCGATGGCTCAACTGGCGTAGCGTTGACGGCGGGTGAGAAAAGAGAGATATCGGAATTGAAAAGGTAGAGCATCGTAGCGTCAGTCGGTTTGCTGAGTCGTTGCCGTAAAAGGAGAGCACAACTCAAAATAGCCAGGAATAAAACGGTGCCGTATGCTGACAGCTGTGATATCGCATCCGGTGCGGAAAACATGGGTTGTACAGTTAGAAATGCATCAAATAAAAAGTGGCTTACAATGCATGCAATCAATCCATAGCGCTTCAAGATCCAGCCGAATAACAGGCCGTCAATGGTTAGTTCAAGACCTCTGGCATAGGCCGGTTGCTGTGCATAACACGAATGGGCAAACGCCCAGACCATGGCTTGCAATAAATTGGCTGCCCAAAAGTTTTTCAGAATCTTCTGACCAAAACTTAAGCCCACAACACGAAACAGAAACTCCTCCAGGACTGACGCCATGATTCCTATAGCGATAGCTGATAAGGCTGGAATGGTGGTGGCAAGTGTCGCGTAGTGTGTTACAAACAGAGGGGATGAAAATCCGAAATTTTTCCCGACTAAATAAAACAAAACTTGATAGCCCATTGATATGGCACAAAATGCATATCCTGCAGTAATGGCAAGTTGCATCTCTCGACCGCTCCAGGCCTTCGGATTGAAGAAACTCTCAAGCGCCAGCTTTTGGGGAAAGGTCGTGCGATACAAGAGTTCGGCTGCAGCTGATAGCGGTATCATAATCGCGAAATATACGACTACCATGCCGCAGGCGTTGCCGAAATAATTGAGCAGGAAGCCTGGAAAAGAGGAACTCGGATTGTACTCGGAGAGTCCTACAGGAAGATTGTTGAGCGCGTCGATTCCGGACGCCAATCCAACCAGAGTTGCCACGCAAAACACAAAGCGCCACCGTATTTGATGCAAAGGAAGAGCACGGAAAAAGACATACAATCCCCATACGACGAAGCCGAGAGAGAAAACACATGCTATGAGCGCGAAGTTCGAATTATATGTACGCATCGTCTGATACTGTCGTTTCCAGACTTCCGGTAGATAGAGATAATGATGAAAGTTGGAAACCTTATTTCCTGCTACCGACACGTTCAATCTAGCTCTTGCTGCGCCAAATTCCGGGTTGTTGCACTCCCAGACGAAAGAGTGATCCGTTCTGTTCACTTTTTTCGTTTCGCGATCTTCAACAAGTTTGAGAGAGTCGATACTAACCGCGCTATTGCCATTTAAAAACTTCAGAGCCAATGCCTTTGCTTCCAGATGGTTGAGGCTCGGAATCGCTCTATCGTTGGGTAATTTGAGTTTTTGCCAGATGTTGTGTTTTGAGTAATTGAATAAGGTGGCGTATTCTTTCAATAACGACAAAGAAAGGAGATACGCCAATGAAGAAAGATACAGTTGTAGAGCTAAAAAAGCCAGAGGTTGT
>Ga0163149_10004889_pt1 | contig 14370 bp, 9 predicted proteins | sample OliLakLV19MP5G1_FD_148604 | JGI IMG/M metagenome (GOLD analysis project Ga0163149, IMG submission 148604) | Freshwater microbial mat bacterial communities from Lake Vanda, McMurdo Dry Valleys, Antarctica - Oligotrophic Lake LV.19.MP5.G1 | ecosystem: Environmental > Aquatic > Freshwater > Lake >...
GCTCTGAACATTGAACTGCGGGCTCCTAACAACGCGATTTACGCCAGCGATGCAGCCGTAACGGGTGCCGGGGGAACGGTGGATCGCACCTCCGCCAACGCGGTTCTCTACACATTCCCGAATCCACAAACGGGCGATTGGAACATCGGCGTGCTGTCCGGTACAGCGACCCAGGCGGAACTCTTCGCTGGTTCGGTGAACGACGCAACGAAGCTGATGGTGAATCCCGAAACGGAGTCGGTGCAGTCTCCCAATCCGATGCTCATCACCGCCACGCCGGAATTCAATGGACGAAATCTGATCAATGCCACGGTTGCCGGACGAGTCCTGCGCCCGGATGGCTCGGCCATACCTATCAGTTTCACCGACGATGCTTCCAACGCCAGTGGCGATGGACAGCCCGGCGATGGTGTTTATAGCGCGAAGTTCAACGCATTCAATGCGAATGGCACATACACGGTGCAACTGACGGCATCGGGGAATATGTCGTTCACACTGGGTGAACTCTTCGGATCGGCCCCGGGGACACCTGTCGCCGCACCCGCCATGGTGCGAACCAGTTCCGCATCCTTCATTGTGACGGGAGTGGACCCTTGCGCACTATCGATCATCCCGATCGGCCTCAACGCGCCCGCTAGCGGCGATCTCAACTCATTCAGTTGCGTCTTCAGTAACCGCACTGCCCAGACCTATTCGTTCGCAGGCACGGCGGGACAGCAGATTTCCATTTCAATGGATTCAACGATCTTCGACACATTCCTGTATCTGGTCAGTCCCACGGGCACGATCCTCGCCAGTGACGACGATAGCGGCACAGGCACAAATTCCCGGATCCCCGCGGGCGCCGGAGTGTTCACATTGCCGTCCACGGGAACCTACCGGGTCATGGCGGCGGCGTTCTCAGGTTCGGGCGCTTTCACGATCGTCGTGAACGGGGCGATCAACCCACCGGGCGCACCCACAAACCTCTCTCCGCCTGACAACACCAACGGAATGCCGCTCAAACCGGCACTGGAATGGACTGCCGGGGCGGGAGCAACATCTTACGATGTCTATTTCGGTACGTCCTCCAACCCACCCCTTGTGACCAACATCGCCGGAACAACCTACTCGCCAGGCACTCTTTCGGCCAGCACCCGCTACTACTGGCGGATCGTTGCGAGGAACGCCGGCGGGGTTGCTTCGTCAGCCACGCTTTCGTTCGTGACCGGAACGGGCGTAGCACCGCCGTCGCAGTTCGTGAGGGTGAGTCCGTGCCGCGTGGCGGATACCCGCGGACTTGGATTCACTGGCGCGTTCGGGACACCGTTCCTCACGGGCGGCGTGAAGCGCGACTTCCCCATACCCGCGGGTGTTTGCGGCATTCCCAGCACGGCGCTGGGATATTCCTTGAACGTCACCGTTGTGCCGAGGGGCCGGTTACTCGGCTACCTGTCGATTTGGCCCACTGCGCAATCCCAGCCTGTCGTTTCCACACTGAATGCGCTCGATGGCGGAGTTACGGCGAACGCCGCGATTGTGCCAGCGGGTTTGAATGGAGCAGTGAGCGTATTTGTCACCGAAGACTCGGAAGTGATTCTGGATATCAATGGATATTTCACGCCTCCCGGTGGAAGTGCGCTGGCATTTTATCCAGTGGCACCGTGCCGAATCACGGATACGCGCAACGCCGGTGGGATCATCAATGCCCGTGCAACCAGAACCATCGCCGTGAGGACAGCGCCCTGTGGCATCCCGGCAACCGCGCAGTCGTATTCGTTGAACATGACCGTGGTGCCGCAGGGTCCACTGGGATTCTTAACGACATGGCCAACGGGACAGTCGCAGCCGACGGTATCCACCTTGAATGCCTTGGATGGAAGCGTGGTCGCGAATGCGGCGATTGTGCCGGCGGGAACCAATGGGGCGATCGACGTATACGTGACCGATGCTACGCATTTGGTGGTGGATGTGAATGGGTACTATGCGCCTCCCGGGCAGCCGGGCGCGCTGAGCTTCTATCCCGTACCGCCGTGCCGTATCGCGGATACACGTTCCACAAGCAATATCGTGGGACAGCAAACTCGCGGCTTCAACATACCGGCAAGTGGCTGCGGTGTCCCTGCCGCGGCCGCCTATTCGTTGAATATGACCGTTGTGCCTCCCGGTCAGTTGTTCTATCTGACGACTTGGCCAACCGGAATCGCCCAGCCATTGGTTTCGACGCTCAACTCTCCGTTGGGCAAGATTCTGGCGAATGCTGCCGTGGTTCCCGCGGGGAGTGGCTCAATCGATGTGTTCGTCTCGCACACAACGCATGTCGTCATCGACGTGAACGGTTACTTCGCGCCTTAGCTTGGGCTTGGATCCGGGCCCTTCTTGAAAGGGCCTGGATCTGAGGGGGAAGGTGTCGGCAAAGGTATGGATGGCGCCATCGACTACAACTCCGACAAAGCGAGCGAGGGAGGCGACCGCGTCGGAAATTCGCACGCTACGTCGCAAGGCGATCGTCCGCTGGGCGATAGCAGCCGTTTCGTTTCGGCTTCTTAATATCGAATGAACATCGATTTTGGTTGACGTGTATCCGCATGCGCCCTTGCTATGTGGGGACACACCGATGAACAGACGAAATCTTACCAGCACGGGGTAACGCGCCCCTTGGTTTCCACGCTCAACGCCTTAGATGGTTCCATCGCTTCGAACGCGGCACTGCTGCCTGCTGGACAGAATGGCAGTGTGTCGGCTCGATATCAACGGCTACTTCGCGCCGTAGTTTCCGGTTCTCGTCTGCGGTTGGTACACTGATCGTGTAGGAGGAGTTTTCCATGCTCTCGCTAGGTTGGCAAGAGATGGCTCTCATCTTTTTGGCTGCCCTGGTTCTGTTTGGCCCTAAGAAGCTTCCAGAACTCGGCCGCACCATTGGGAAAGCCATCACGGAATTCCGGCGTGCGTCGAACGAACTGAAGTCCACGTTCGATCGCGAAATGCAAACCATCGAGCGTGAAAACGAATCGCTGCGAGCCACGACGCAGAAGTATATCGACGATATTCAATCGGATGTGACGGAGACAGCCAATCAGGTGTCACCGTCCGATTCGTATGAGCATTCGTCTTATTACGACTCTGCGTATTACGATTCCGAAGGATACCGTTCTTCGGAGGAACCCTTGGCCATCGCAGGCGATTCCACGACCGCAACCCATTCCACAGTAGGCGAACCCGCAACTCAGGGCGCCGAAACGGCCTCAGCTTCTGCCACTAGTGAAACAGTAGTTCCGAAAGCCGCCGAGGGCACAATTGCCCGAGGTACGTCCACGGATCCGCCGCCGTCACCCGCAGTTGCCGAGAGAGCCTAGCTGGAACAATCGCGATGTCTGATGAGAAACATGTGGGGGCGGAGCAATCCGCCCCTAAGGCCCCAGAAGTACCCAAACCAGAAGTCCCCAAAAATGAAGTACCCAAAAATGAAGCGCCCACAGAAGACCTGTCCCAAACAGAGATTCACTATGAACCGGGCGTGGACAACGGCTATCAAAACGACCCCTACGCCTTCGATGAGTATGGCGATTCCGGAGGGTATCGCTATGGGGAATCGACCCAGGCGCCTGAGCAGGCTTCCAGCACTGCGATAGTCCCGGTGGCTGCTTCGGTTGCGGCTGTGGTATCGTCGACTCCCTCGCAAGCTGGAGGCAGCTACAATCCGCCGCCACCACCGAAACCTCCCGATAAGGATGAAGATGAGGACGAAGACGGCATGGCCCGGATGTCATTCCTTGAACATCTTGAGGAACTGCGCTCGCGCATCATTCGGATCCTGATCGGTTTTGGCAGCGCGTTTGTGTTGTCGCTCTTCTTCGCTCCCGAAATCTGGAAAATCATTGCCGCCCCGGCGGTGCAGGCTTTGACGAACCTCAAGTTCGTGCCGAAGCTGGTCGCCATCGAGCCGATGGAGCAGTTTTCCATCATCTGGGTCAAAGCCCCGATGATTGTGTCGATCTTTCTGGCCTCTCCCGTTCTGGTTTGGCAGGTATGGGGCTTTATCGCTCCCGGCTTGTACAAACGCGAGCGCCGCTGGGCGGTGCCATTCATCCTGTGCACCTCGGGCTTGTTTATCCTGGGCGGCTTGTTCGCCTACTTTGTGGTGTTCCGCTTTGGACTCGAGTTCCTGCTGGGCATCGGCCGCGATGCCGACGTCGCCCCGATGGTGACCATCTCGGCATACTTCGACCTGTTCGTGAACGTGACTCTGGGCGTGGCGATTGTTTTCGAACTGCCGATCGTGATCTTCTTTCTCACGCTGATCCGTGTGGCGAGTCCGAGCTTTCTGCTTTCGCACTCGCGTTACGCGATTCTTGGCATCATGGTCTTGGCCGCAATCGTAACGCCGACACCCGACATCTTCAACATGATGATGTTCGTTGTGCCGATGATTTTGCTGTACTTCATCGGCGTCTTTGCATCGTACCTGCTGGTATTGAAGCGCGAAGGTAAGGCGTTTCCGTGGAAGTATGTGGCGCTGGCGATTGTGATTCTGCTGGCTTTGTCGGGCGGAGCGGTTTGGCTCGCGGTCGCGAAGTTCGGATTCAAACTGCTGCCATACTGGCCATTTCTCACGAAGTAGCACGGGGGCCGGACGTCGTAACGCCGTTGCGACGCCCGGTTCCTCACAACCGCGGTTTCCTCAGCGGGCGTTTTCGAGGCGCACCCACTGCAGCCCGAGAACGGATCGATAGCGGCCCTGGGCTTCCGTATGCAACCGGATTCTGCGGACGCGACGCAACGATTTCCATTCACCCGACAGCACCGCACGAGCTTCCGCCAGTGAATTCGGCATCACGCTCACCACTGGGCCTGAAGCGAGATTCGCCCGAACGGTGCGAATCGTCATTGCGGGGCTGCCATCGGCGAACTCCAGATCGATCATGGTGGGAACTCCCCGCAGCGCTTGCGTCATCAGCCAGCCAGTCAAACTGGGTATCACCTGGATTTGCGCGGCGATGAGTTCATTGGCTGTCGCCGCCGCGGGCACATCGATCCACTGGTTCCAGCCAATCTCCACTCGGGGGCCGCTCAGAGTCTCAACCGACGACTTTTCTGACGCATGACACAGCAAGAGCCCGTGGTTCGAATCGCCTTCCAAACGATAGCGCCCCAGAATTTCCCGCCAAGTCAGAGGATCGTCGAACCACGGATGACGGCGATCGAAAGGATCCCAATGCAAGAGAATGCGATCGGGGCGTTGCGGCCCGCGGTAGTGTTGCGCGTTCCAATTGTCGAGGTACGGTGTGTACGCCGCGTACGATTGAAACACCGGGCGCGGGCTCCAGCGCAATCCATTCGCCGCAATCAAATCGATGCTGTAAGGAACCACGTCGACCGTGGAGTTTCCGATCGCCGCTCGTGCCGCGGGATCGAGGTTTCTGGCCACTGACACTTGCACCTGCGCCCGCGCAACGTTCTTTTTGTAGGTGTCGAAATCCGAATAGACGCCGACCCAGGCGTTGGGATAGAAAGCCGACAGGCGATGTCTCCAATTCTCAACGAGTGATGGCGCAACCGCCTGCGTCATGCCAAAACCAAGGGCAAGATTCACCGCAACGCAGGCGGCGAAGTATCTCCAATGTTCCGTCGACCGCGCCGCGGCCCAGGCCAGCAGAGACACCGCCGCGAGCTTCAGATGCAGCGGTGCGATGTGCCCATCCTGGCGAACGATCCCGTGCTTGAAGGCCATGAACGCGAGGATCGCCACAGGGATCAGAGCCGCCCGGTAACTGGACTTGTAGGTCAGCCACAGCAGTGCGAGAATCGTCGCAATTGCGATCGCAACCGGATTTGGCGGACCCGCAAATGCCATCGCTTCGTTGTAGCCGGACATGATCTCGATCGACGAACGGATGAAGCCCGGCAGGGTGGCGAGCGGTTGGGCCTTGAAGAGCCATAGTGCAAGAAAAGTCGCGAACGAGAGCAGCGGTAAGAAAATCCGCCAGGATTTTCGCGCTGACGTCACGCTCGCAAGAACAAGAAACAGAATCGCCACAGCGCCAATACCTTGATTCAATCGGATCAAAGGACTCATACCTGTCAACATGGCCAGCAACGCCATAGGAGCGATTTCCATACGACGCACGATGAGAATCGAGACTGCCAGAGCTAGTATCGACAGCTCAAAAAGATCCCAAAGATAGGGGCTCAGCGTGACATAGCAGAGAGCCATCGCCAAGGTCTTGCGCCAATCGACACTGGCGATACGGAACAGCGAGTAGAGTAGCGTGGCGTAGACGAGTCCGTGGAAGCCGAAGATCTGCCAGGTGGGCGTATCCGGAATCACCGGCACGGTAAGGTAGCCCAGTGGACCATAGGTGAAACCAATATCCCGCCCAAAGGCGAACCCCGCTTGGTTGGCGAGATTGAGGCCGATGATCCAACTATCGTCCAGTCCGCCACCATGAAGCAATGGCGGGCTCGGCATAATCGCGTAGGCGATCCAAATGAGAAAGATCCAAAGTCCGAGCCGCTTCATGGATAACAGGTTCGCACGTCACTGTGTTTTGCCGTAGTCGTCGATCGTCTTTTGTAAGCGGTCTCTCATAGGGATCTTGCGAATCGTCAATTGATAGAGGATAAAGCCACCCATCGCGAAGATTGCCAATGGCATAACTACGGCGAAGAGTCCGAGTGTTTCACGGATCGGCTGCATGATCTCGTCGCTCGATGCGGTTGATGGCTTGGTCGGTTGAGGCATCGATTGCACCGCGACCTTTTCGAGCATCCGCCAGTAGTTGCTGCGAGTTCGATTCCAGGTCATCGCGCAGTTGTGACATACCCGGAGGACGAACGTCGACGCCCTGGATCAGATCGTCGCGATCAGCCGGATTGGACGCGCGCGTGGTGAAGAATCGAGCGATATTCTGTGAGCCAAAGGTCGAATTGTTCGGCTTGCTGCACTGTACGAACCGCTAGAAGCCGCGGGATCGGACTTCTTACGTTGCCACCCAAGCATGATCCAATGGAACCAGCATGGAACCCGCATCCCATTTCTTCCACTCGCACCGGCTAAAGCTGCAACTGTGGGATTACGGCGGCGAAGGCAAGCCCCCGTTGATTCTCACCCATGGCGGACTCGATCACGCCCGCAATTGGGATTTCGCGGCCGACGTGCTCACCCGGCACTACCACGTCTACGCTTGGGATCTGCGCGGCCACGGCAACAGCCAGTGGGCACCGGGGGCGGCCTACGCGATCGCTGAGCATGTGCTCGACTTGGCGGCTCTCGTGGATATCGTGAGCCAGCGCGGGCAGATTCCCGTCCGCCTGATCGGTCATTCGCTCGGCGGCATCGTGTCGACCATCTACACCGGCCTTTATCCGGAACGGATTCTCAAACTGGTGAACATCGAAGGCTGGGGACCGCCGCCCAATTCCAAAGTGTTCCGGCCCCCTTCGGAAAGGCTGCGCCATTGGATCGAACAGGTTCGGGCAGGTGAGCAGAAAGAATCCCGCACGTACCCCAATCTAGAGGCTGCCGTGGGACGAATGAAAGAGGCCAACCAGCATCTGTCGGAACTGCAGGCGCGGCATCTCACCGTGCATGGAACGAATTGGAACGCCGATGGATCGATGGTCTGGAAGTTCGACAACTTCGCGCGGATCTTTCCACCGTATGGGCAGCGTATGGATGAAATGCAGGAGGTGCTCGGACACATTCAGTGCCCAGTGTTATTGTTCTGGGGTACGGAAAGCTGGGCCTCGGATCCAGAGACGGATCCTCGTGTGGCGGCGATTCCAAACAGACAGGTGGTCAAGGTGCGCAACGCGGGTCATTGGTTGCACCACGATCAACTGACGCAGTTTCTAGACCACAGCATCGCGTTTTTACAGGGATAAACGCATGAAACCGGCAAGCGATACTGAGGCGCTTGCCGGTTTCAAAAACACTTGTGTACAGTTCCGGGTGCTGCTTAGCTTCCCCAGATCCAGTTCTCTGTACCGGTCTTGACGTTCGACTTGACTTTCATGCCCGTTCTCCTTTGCTAGAATTGGCTGATGCGGCAGCCAATAAGAGTATACGGCAGAAACCTTAGAAGAGTAAAGAGAAGATTTTAGTTCTCTAAGTACCGTTAGTACTATAGCTTGCACTGTAGATTCTTCGCGAAGGTGTTCAGCGCGGTTTCCAGCTCGATCATCCGGTTGTACTTGGAGAGGCGTTCCGAGCGCGTGATGGAGCCGATCTTAATCTGCCCTGCTCCGGAAGCGGTGGCCAAATCCGCGAGAAAACTGTCCTCCGTTTCGCCAGATCGTGCGGAAATCACGCATCGGAACCCCGCCGCATGAGCGCGTTCGATCACGGCAAAGGTTTCGGTCAGAGTTCCGATCTGATTCATCTTCACCAGAATGGCATTCGCCGCGCCGATGGCAATGCCTCGTTCCAAACGATCCGGATTGGTGGTGAAAAAATCGTCGCCGATGAGTTGGAGTTTGTGTCCCAGTTGGGAATGCAATGACACCCAGCCGTCCCAGTCATCCTCGGCAAGAGCGTCTTCTACCGAAGACAGTGGATAGCGATCGGCCCAATCGGCAATCAGATCGATCATGCCCTGTGAACTGAGCGTACGACCTTCTCGCCCGAGTCGATAGCTACCATGCTCATAGAAATGAGACGAAGCCACGTCGATGGCAATCTGCAACTCGCGGCCGGATCTCTGAATACAGGTGGAAAGAATCTCGATCGCTTCCTCATTCGATCGCAATAGTGGACCCCACCCACCTTCATCCGCGACGCCCGTCAGTTGAAAGCCGCGCGCTGTCAGTTCGTTTCGAACCGCGCGGTGAATGTCGACGGCGCTCTCTAACGCTTCGTAGACCGATCGAGCGTGTACCGGGATGATCAGAAAATCCTGAAACTCGATATTGGCACCCGCGTGGAGCCCGCCGGAGATGATGTTGATCATCGGCATCGGCACCACGGCTGGGCGGGAGGGCTGAAAGATATCGCGCAGGGTGGCCCAGAGGGGCTGCCGGCGTGAGACGGAGATGGCGCGGGCGAGTGCGCAGGAAACTCCCAGCAATGCGTTCGCTCCGAGTCGTGACTTGTTGGGAGTTCCGTCCACAGCGATGAGTCGGCCGTCGATGGCGGGTAGATCGGCCGGGCTGCCCGCGATGGCTTCGTTGATTTCCGCGTTGATGTTCGCGGCGGCCTGTTTGGCCGGCAGGGCGATCGCTTCATGGCGTCCGGTGGAAGCTCCGGCTGGCACTTGCGCTTGGCCAACTGAACCATCCCGAAGCTTGATTTCGCAGGCGATTGTCCAATTGCCGCGGGAATCGAGGATCGGCCATGCGCAAGCGTTTTCAATGGTGACGCCTCTACCGAAGTCCATTTTGTTTCTCCGTATTTTCTGGCACGGCTCGGAGGATAGCATGCTTCGAAAACGGCAATGCCTCCAAGCCGAAGCCTGGAGGCATTGCCGCTATTGCTTGTTGTTGCCTACTTTTGCTCTTGCTTCGCCTTGCCCGTGGAGCTGATTGAGACTCCACTGTCGGCGAGAGGAGTAAACCAGGCGCCGCGGCCATGCGTGAACGCGAATAGCTGGTACGGCGCGATTGCATTGATGCGCAGCGAGTTCACCGACACATTGGCAAAGCCCGTGTTCTCGCGGTACCAACTGGTGCCACCGTCGATCGACGTGAACACACCCAGATCGGTGCCTACGAAAACCTGATTGCTATCCGCGGGATTCACCACCACCGAGCGCGCCGGAACCTGCGGCAACGCCGTGATGCCAGTGCCCATAACGGGCGTCCAACTCACACCGTGGTCGATCGTCTTCAACACCGTATTGGTGGTGAAATTCGAAACCGTGGCATACGCCACTTCGATGTTGTTCGGATCCCAAGCGAGCCACGAAATCACGCCGCTGCCGATCGTTGCGCCACCCGGCCAATTTCCCGCAACCGCTGTCAACGCCGTCGTATTGTAGTGGTAGCAGCCGTCGGACATGCCAACCAGCACGCGATTCGAATCCGCCGGATGCGCAGCAATTGCCGAGATGGAACCCAGACCGCAGGTGCCGCCCGATCCCGTCATGCGTGCCCAGGTGCCTGCTTGATTCACGGAGAGCCAGATGTCGAAGCCACCAGTCCAGATGTGGTTCTTATTGCCCTGATTCATCTCGAACGGCGCAATGAACTGGAAGCCGCTGCCAGTGATGCCGACGTTCGCATTGCTGAACGACGAACCGCCGTTGGTGGACTTCTTCAACGAATTGCCCGTGTTTTCCAGGAACAGCACGTCGTTGGCAGCATTTCCATCGGCCAATGTATCGAGCGCCGTGTATCCACCGTCGCCGCCAGCGAGGACGCTCCAGTTCAGATTGCCCGTGTTGCCCCGCATCGTACCGTTGTCCTGTAATCCGCCGAAGTACGACTGGCTGAAAGGATACGGTGTGCCGTCATAGAACTGTGTCGTGACGTAGCCGTTGCTGCGGTCTGTCCAAACCGTGCTACCCGCCACCGGGCTGCCACAGATTTGGGTGAGCGTCGTATTCACAGGTGCGCGGGCGTCGTCGGTGCGATCCACACCGCCGTCGCTCCCGAAGTAGGCGATCTTGTTCGACGACCCGTTGTAGTTGGGATGGAAGACAATCGCATGCCGATCGGCGTGAGAGTATTGCTGATCGACGCCCTTGTCGAACCACCAGAAGCTCGCCGTTCCCCAATCGACGCCGCCGTTATCCGAACGCCACATGTCGATGCCGCCAACCCAAACCTTCTCGGAATCGAGCGGATCCACAGCCACCACGTTGTCGTACCAACCCTGATTCAGAAACTGCGAGGTTCCGAAGCCGCACTCGCTGAGCAGACCAAAGACAGGATTCGAAAGTAGCAACTGATTGATCTTAGCCGCGGTACTGGCGAACGCCACATTGCCTTGGCGCTGCGTGGTGAAGGTTCCGGGGTTGCCATTGGCGACCGAGCGGTAGACGCCATGCAGGCCGCCCAATCCCGGGCCGGTTCCAGTGACGCCGCCAGTGCGCTGCGCCGAAACCACATACACGATGCTCTCGTTCGAGGGAGCTACGGCGATCGACGAACGGCCTTGACCGGCGAGGCTCATGATATTGATGTAGGTGCTGGCATCGGCATCGGTGGCGCGCCAGATCGTGCCCTGGCTGCCGGTGCGGCCGCAGGACACGAATACAAAACCGATGGCCCGCTTTTCCTGTATCGCCATATCGGTGCAACCGTTCGAAGGGGATACGCTCGCCACCTGCGAGAAGGTTGTGCCTCCATTCAACGAACGAAACAGGCCCGTGCGGGTCGCCGCGTAGACACGCTGAGGATTGCGCGGACTCACCAGAATCTTACCTACAAAAAGAAAATTCGTGTTGCTGGTGCTGGAAAGCAGCGTCCAGGTAGCACCCGCATCGGTGGACTTGAAGATGCCTGCTCCGCGAATTGCATCCGCGTTGCCCAAGCCTTCGCCCGTTCCTGCGTAAATCACGCTCGAGTTGCCCGGCTGAAATGCCAGAGTGGTCACCGCAAGGTTCGTGAGAGCCAGATCGGTGTTGGTGGTCCAGTTGGCACCGCTGTCGGTGGACTTCCACACTCCGCCGTCAACGCCGCCCGCATAGAGAGTGGTCGGTGTGACGGGATCGATGAGCACGGCTCGTGTACGGCCACCCTGATTGTTTGGGCCGATGTTGGTCCAGGTTCCGAGGGCCGCGCCTGCTGCTGCCGGGGAAACAGAAAGATTGCTGTTGGACGAAGAGATGATGCGTGACGCCGAAGAGATGGTGGGCATGGCCTTGAGAGCTGGCAGGGCTGCGACATACTGGGAGGTATCGAGCGGACGGCTACCGGTGGGGTTCGCGCCCCGGTAGGTCACCGGGCCAGTGCGCTGTGTGGCATAGAACGACTCGGCTTCCTCAGCGGAAGCGTCGACCGTTCCGGGCCTTGCTGGCACCGCGGCCCGCTCTTCGATCTTACGGATCTTGCGGTCGAGCTTCGCTCGCTGCGCGGCGCTAATCTTCACCAGCGGCTTTGCTGGCGTTGTCTTCTTCTCATCTGCTGCGAGCATGACGGTCGGCGTCACGAACAAGAGCAGCGAGGCAATCACTTTACTAAAATTCACAGGTTCTCCTCCGGGAAGATTTGATTGACTCAAGTCCTGGAACGGTAATCCGGCGGATCCTCTTTCAGGACCCGCCGGCGGAAGTACTAAGACGAAAAACCGAGATTACGCTCGGCGGCGACGCATCCAAGCGCAACCGACGAGCGCGGCGGAAAAGAGTGTGATGGTGGAAGGCTCGGGAATGTCGCCACCGGGAGCATCCGTCGTCAGCAGGCTCATCTGATTGATGGTGAGCTCCGAACCCGCACCGCTCGTGGAAATCACCACGCGGGTGATGTCACGGGCAGAACTGGTGCCGCCGAGGAACGGTGCGGATCCGTCATTCGCAAAGCTGGACGTTCCAGCCACGTTGAGAGTGCCGAACGATACGTTGCCCGCACCGAAGAACTGGATCGTACCCGTGAAGGCTCCAAAGTTCAGCGATCCGATGTTGAATCCCACACCGCGTACGGCTGTTGCGAAGTCGATCGTGATCGGACCGGGATTGAAGCCCGAATCCAACAGGATGTCGCCTGGGCTGAAGGCACCGAGGTAGCCGCCAGAACCGCTCTGGACGTAGATCGCTAGGCCTTCGGTGACTGCGGCAGACAGATTCAGTCCGCCACCACTCACCACATTGTAAGGACTCGTCACGAAAGTTCCATCGGCACCGACAAGTCCCCATTGGACGATGTCATTCGCTGCAAGCCCGATGCGTGTGTTTACTTGGCTGATCGTGCCCGCCATAGCCCCCAGGGCAAGGACGGTAAGTGCCGCCAGAAGCTTAACAGTCTTCATCATTCTTTCCTCCGACGCGGCACTTAAACTCGCAAGCACTCGCGACTCTAACTATGGTAAGGACAGGGAGTATCCCTTGTCAAAGTACTCCAGAACCGATTTACCGGTACGAAAGATCTCTTCTGGTCCAGATTAGCGTATCTCATGGACACCAGGGTAGTCCTAAAGTACTAGAACCTGCGTAATATCTCCCCTGCTCGACCCCACGCCGATAGAATAAGGGTATGAGAACCGTCATCGCGCTACTCTCTCTGGCTGGTAGCATCTTGATTCTGGGTTTTCAAAGCGCAACGCCGACTCGTCCTACGGCGCTTCCGCGGGCGCCGCATCCGCTCGTGATCCGAACCAACTTTGAAAGCCGCAGCAAGTGGGTAAAAGTGCGGAAGATCATCGAGAGTCCGGTCGGTGTAGCCAATGTCGAACTGCGAGCACAGGTGGATTTTATAGACGAGGTACGGTTCCGGGATCTGAGTGTGGGGGACCTGCTGGCTCTCGTGCGGAGTTCCTATCCTCATTCTATATTGATGGTTGTCGATGGCGACTCACTTCGCCATCCGGAACTTGCGGTACTTGTTGTGGGCCTCAAGGAACAGCGCGGTCGGACCTTCAGAGCGTTGCCGGGGCAGATTCAAACGGTCGAGAACAATCTCTCGATCGCGAATGTCGATTTTGAGCACTTCGTGAGATCGGCGGACGCCGACGGCGTGTATCGCGGTTTCCAGCAGCGCTAGCTAGGCGCGCGCGATTCTGGGGCGTCTTCGTTGTCGCCGAACGAAGGGGGCCTGTTCATGACCAGCAAATCCCAAAACTTGGTTGGACGGAAGTAACCCGGCAAGGTGAGAACGGCGCGGTGTAATGCACAGCTTTCCCAGAGGCTGTGCATAAGTACGCGAGGCTACTCTTCAGGCCGGGAGAACTCTTCCGAAATCGTGTTCTGAATCTCCACTGTTCTCACACTGTAAATACGCTTGACCGTGCGCGCGATCTCCTGCGCAAGCTTCTGGCCTTCGAGACTTTCGTCGTGGTCATACTCGACCTTCAAATATAATTGGGTTCGAATCACAAGTCGTTTCAGTAGGGCTAACAGCCTTCAAGTTCGTAACGCAGTGGTGATGACAACAGCTTTCGCACCGCTTTTCGACAGTCCCCGGTAGGAGTGAGACTCGGCGGCATCGAAGTAAACACTGTCCCCCGCATTCAATAGGTGTGTTTCGTCATGATAGCGGATTTCCAACTGCCCTTCGAGCACCAGCAGGAATTCTGCCCCGTCATGACTGTGTTCGCAGACTTCGTTCTCCAAACGTTTCGGAAACTCCGCCATGTAGCATTGGATTGACTTGTCCTGGATAGCATATGCCAAACACTCGAAATAGTAGGATGGTTTGGCTGAATCCGGGCTGTCCGGAAACTTGATCCGCTCGCTCTCGCGAACCACCGAGAACAGGTATCGGCCTTTCCTGTCCACGAAAAAGTAGTCGACACCGACG
>Ga0163149_10004896_pt1 | contig 14357 bp, 15 predicted proteins | sample OliLakLV19MP5G1_FD_148604 | JGI IMG/M metagenome (GOLD analysis project Ga0163149, IMG submission 148604) | Freshwater microbial mat bacterial communities from Lake Vanda, McMurdo Dry Valleys, Antarctica - Oligotrophic Lake LV.19.MP5.G1 | ecosystem: Environmental > Aquatic > Freshwater > Lake >...
TGTAAAATCACAAGTTCTTTAGAAGAAGCTAGAAGAAAAGGTAAATGGTTAATAAATAATGATATAAACATTTCTAAGAGTGAAGAATTTCTTTATATTTATGGGATAAAAGGTGATGTTTATAGTAATGGTTTAGCTACTATTTCTTTACCAGTATGTACTACTGTAGGAGGTGGTGTTTATAGTTATGATGAATCTACTATCTCTTTACCTGTATGTACTACTGTAGGAGGTAATGTTTATAGTCATAAAAAATCTACTATTTCTTTACCTGTATGTACTACTGTAGGAAATAGTGTTTATAGTAATGGTGTGTCTACTATCTCATTACCAGTATGTACTACTGTAGGAGGTGGTGTTAGTAGTAATGGTGTGTCTACTATCTCATTACCAGTATGTACTACTGTAACAGGTGATGTTTATAGTTATGATGAATCTACTATCTCATTACCTGTATGTACTACTGTAGGAGGTGGTGTTTATAGTCATAAAAAATCTACTATTTCTTTACCTGTATGTACTACTGTAGGAAATAATGTTTGTAGTCATGATTCAGCTACTATTTCTTTACCTGTATGTACTACTGTAGGAGGTGGTGTTTCTAGTTATGATTCATCTACTATCTCATTACCAGTATGTACTACTGTAACAGGTGGTGTTTATAGTAATGGTGTGTCTACTATCTCATTACCAGTATGTACTACTGTAGGAGGTGGTGTTAGTAGTAATGATGAATCTACTATCTCATTACCAGTATGTACTACTGTAATAACAGGTGGTGTTTATAGTTATGATGAATCTACTATCTCATTACCAGTATGTACTACTGTAGGAGGTTGTGTTAGTAGTCATAAAAAATCTACTATTTCTTTACCTGTATGTACTACTGTAACAGGTGGTGTTTATAGTCGTGATTCAGCTACTATTTCTTTACCTGTATGTACTACTGTAGGAGGTAATGTTTATAGTTATGATGAATCTACTATCTCATTACCAGTATGTACTACTGTAGGAGGTGGTGTTTATAGTCGTGATTCATCTACTATCTTAGCACCACTCTTAAAAATTTAACTATAAATACTCTTGACAAAATACATTTTCTATAATAATAAATCTTTTATGTCCAATAAAAATATAATAAATCTTCAGTTAGCACTGAAAACAATCCTTGAATTTAATTCAGCTGAAATAATCGCCTCTTTAGAACCTAAAGAGCAATCCCTTACAGGAGAACAAGAAACTACTCTATTTTTACTGAATAGATTAGAAAAAGAAAGTAAAACTTTACTTAAATCTATTAGAGAAAACTTTTCATTTTTGGTAAAAAGTGAAAAATTAAATAAATTTGCAGGAGATAAACTCTCTATTGTAATTGGTGATAAAACTGATTGGGAGCTTTCAGACCCTACCATTGCAAATCAAACATACATAACTTATCAGTATACAGTTGATGATTCTAATGGAGAGCTAAGAACTCTTTTACAAGAAGATAAGCTACCTAGTTATATTTCAGCTAATGCTATAGCTAATAAAGAGATATTAGATGCTATTGTTGATTCAGGTGAGCCTGTACCTGAAGGCTTTAACTTAAAAGAAAGCAAAACTATTTCTATTAAAAATAAGAAAATTAAATAGAAAAATGGAACAGTTAAAATCTTTTTCTATTAACATAGATACTATTCGTGAACTCACGATAAGTGAAATAGAAAATAAAATAGCATATTGGGAGACAAAGTTATTGACTTCTCGCAATGGTATATCCGAAGCTGAAGGTTATTTAGTTTCACTTAGAAAAGTAAAAAAAGAAAAAAGACAAGAAAGATATAATAAACTTAAAAATTCTAATGTCAAGGAAGAAACAAAAAATTAAAGAGGAAGCAAACAAGGTCATTAGAGATATTGTACCTCAAGTATTGGGATTTGGTTTACCTTTAGATACTTTTATATCAGAGTCTAAAAAGCTAAGTCCTCATGCTACAGAAGAGCAACTTGCTCAAATATACAATGAGAAAAGAGCTATGTATGCTCTTACTCCTGAACAATCAACTTATTCAGAAGGAGTAAAAGAAATTGTCAAGAGTAATCCTAATTCTAAGTTCACTCTTTGCTATCCTATATTTGATATAGTAGATTATATGCAGGTAAATGATGTAGGTGTTTTATGGTGTAAAGCTAAAAATGACACTACTCTTTATTTTAAAGATAGGGGTGAAGAAACAACTAGAAAATATATCAGGGGAGAAAACTGTGCTTTAGTTACAAGTTCTTTACTTAATACTGGAGAGTTAATGATATTGAATGAAACTGATAAGCAAGTGATAACTAGATATACTCATGTCATTGAAAAAGAAGTAATTAAAGTAGTAACTGAAACTAAAGTTGTTACTCAAGAAAAAAAAGTTGATATAGATCCTAAAAAAATAGAAAAAGCAAAGAAAAAAATCATGCACAAATATAAAAATAGTAGGTGGGAAGCTGAAGCTCACTTATTATTTGAAGAAATAATTCAAGAATTAAAGAATTAAAAAAAATAACATGAACAATCTAACAACAAAACATCTACAACTAGCAAAAGATATTGCTGATACTATTTGGTCAACTTACGATGATACTTATGGTTATGGCACTGAGAAGAAAGAAATAAATAAAGAAGTGTCTACAAACAATATAGATAATATCTATTTTTTTGTTGGTCAATTTGATTGGAAAAACCAAAGTAAAATGATAGAAGCGTGCAAAGAATATGGAAAGATTGGCGAGCAACTATCTTCTTTCATTTCTAAGAAGTATCTTGATTCAGTAGTACAAAGTTACTTTTCATAATATGACTAATATTTTCTTTAGATATTCAACATTAAAAAAAGTAGGTGGCACTGAGCTATCACTAGAGAGAGCTATGGATATGTTCTACAATGTTAATCCAATTTATACTCGAGCGATGTCAAATGGCTCTAATTACCACTACTATATCAATGATTACTACACTAAGAACAATATTTTTCCTCCACACATAGCTAAGTTTTTAATTGATAAGTTTAATGATGACCTACAAGTTGCAGTATTAGAAAAGTCTCAAAGTTTAAAATTGTTTACCCTAGAATATCAAGGTGAAGAATTTACTATTTATTTATGTGGAACTCCTGATTGTCATTTAGTATCTAGTAATGCTTTAATAGACTGGAAAACATCTTTTGGTAATAGCAAGTCTAGGACTTCAATGGCTAGTTATTTAAACTCTGACCAATTAGATGTTTATTCATTATTTTATCCTGTTGCGACAAAAGAAGTTTATATCCAGTTAAATGAAAAAGAGGTGTTAGATTATGGAACTAAAGTAATCACTCAAGAAACAAGAGATAAAATTTTAGCAACTTATACTAATAAAGCTAAAAAACTGTTTGATTACATAAAAGGCACTCTATAATAACACTCTTGACAAAAAGTATACATTAAGATTTAAAGATAATAAGCTTATGTCCAATAATACCATTGCAGTAAAAAACCAATTTGATTTACTTTGTAAATCAGGAAAATTATTTAAAGTTTCTTTAACAGGAAGCGAAATTTGGGACTTATATATAAAATCTTTTGAAGTTAAAGATAATCCTAAATTTAGAGATCCATCTACCTCATCTCATGAGTGTACAAATTGTGCTAATTTTATTCGTAGATATGGCAACGTTGTTGCTGTAGATGAAAATAATAACATACAGACTATGTTTGATTTTGATATTGAGCCTGGCTCAGAATATCATAATTCTTTTTTAGCTATATCTCAAGCTATAAAAAATTCTAAGATTAGTGAAGTTTTTGTAGAAACTTTAGAAAGTTTGCAAAAAATGAACTATGGTAAATGTAACAAAATGAATGAAATATTCAGGCTTGGTACTGAATTAAATCATAAAATATACACTAAAGAAGAAGTAGAAAAATTTGGTGTAGTAAAAGAAGGTGAAGTTTATACTTTTAACCACTATCACGCAGATTTACCTAAAGTTTTTGTAGATACAAGCGGTAAGTCTGCTGAAAGTATAATGGCTCTATACAGAAGCTCTAAAGAGGTCTTTATGCGTGCTATGGTAGAAATACCATTAGATACTTTAAATCTAGTAAAAGACTTAATTAATCAAGGCTCTTTACTAGATGGACAAACCCATTTATTTAAAGTAGAAAAATTTATACCTTTAAAAGAAAAATATGATACATTGCCATCTAATCAAAAAGATAATTGGTGCTGGACTAATTCATATAATTTTGGATTAGCTAAATTTAAAAATGAATTAATTGGTACTTTATGTACTGAATTAGCTGAGGGTAAAGAACTTAATGAAGCTTGCCAGTCTTGGAACAAGAGAGTAGACCCTGCTAACTATATGAAAGTTACAGCACCAATAACTAAAAGACAAATTGAAGAAGCAAAAAAATTTGTCGAAGATAATGGTTATGTTGAATCATTTGATAGAAGACTCGCTTCTATCGATGATATTAAAGTTTCAGAAATTTTACATTCCAATGTTGGAAATGGTAAAATTAAAAACATTTCTATTTTTGACAGTGTAAAAGCTACCTCTACAAGACATAAAAGAAGTGAATTTGAAGGTATAGAGGAAGTAAGTATTGATAAATTTATGAAAGATATATTACCAACTTGTACCTCAGTTGAGGCTTTCTTAAATAATAATCAGGAGGGTAATATGGTATCAATAACCACTGCAAATATTGCCGAGTCAAAACCTATTTTTAAATGGTCTAATAACTATTCATGGACTTATAACGGCAATTTAGCTGGTAAAAGTCAAATAAAAGAAATGGTTAAAGAAGCTGGAGGGAGGGTTAATGGTGTACTAAGAGCATCTATGATTTGGAATGAATCCTCTTCTGATAATTCTGATTTAGATATTTGGTGTCGCCAACCTGATAATATTGATATTGGATTTTCTCAAGGTTATCGTAAAGATAACGGTAATAGATTGAGTTCTTGTTCTGGACAGTTAGATTTAGATAATACTTTTCCAAGCAATAAAGTTGGTATAGAAAATATTTATTTTGCTGACATTTCTGAAATGTTAGACGGAGTATATTCTTTTTCAATAAGCCAATTTGCAAATCGAAACTCTCAAGGTTTTAAATTTGAGATAGAATTTAATGGAGAGATTTATAATTATGAATATAATCAAAGTGTTTCAGGTAGCATAATAATTGCTGAAGTAACTTTAAAAAATAATGTATTTTCTATTAAACATTTTTTAGACGCATCTAATACTAATACTAATAAAGAAATTTATGGATTAGAGACTAATAACTTTCATAAAGTAAACTTAGTTTGTTTATCTCCTAATCATTGGGGTGAAAATAATGTAGGAAATAAACATTATTTCTTCATACTTGAAAATGCAGAAACTCCTACTTCTATTAGAAGTTTTCACAACGAAAATTTAATTCCCGAACTAGCAGAACATAGAAGAGTGCTTGAAGTTTTAGGAAACACTTCGATGATAGAATCTACTAAATCTACTAATAAACAATTATCAGGTCTAGGTTTTAATGCTACAGTTTCTGATGAGCTTATAGTAAGATTGCAAGGAACTCATAAAAGAGTTTTAAAAATTAAATTCTAATTATTGGTTGGTAAACCATTGAGCTTCCAAATTATATTATATATGTCTAACTACAAAACAGCCTCACAACTAAAAATTCGTTTTAACACAAGTAAAGGAGTTTTATCTACTGAACAACTTTGGGATTTATCCTTAATTGAACTTGACAGCATTGCTGTTGAGCTAGAAAAAGAATCTAAATCAACAGAAAAATCTTTTCTGTTTAAAAAAACTAAAAAAGACATTCTATCAAAATTAATGTTTGACATCGTTTTAGATGTTTTAACAACAAGAATGCAAGAAGCAGAAGCACTAGCTAATGCTAAAGAAGATAAGGAACACAATGAAAAAATATTAACTTTAATCGCTAATAAAAATGATATTAATTTACAAAGTAAATCAATTCAAGAATTAGAAGAAATGTTAAAATAATCAAACATTATGCCTGAGAACTAGTGGCTAAAAAAGATTATATCCCCTAGGCTAAAGCTGTAGGGGATTTTCACTTCTAACAATAAATTTCTTAAAAAATATCTAACGTCATGATTAATAATCTAATAGATCACACAACTTTTGAAGAGTATTTATCTTTTTGGTCACTTGAGACTAAAAATTTAAAGTTAAAGATACCTAAAGAGTTGGGAAATAACTATAATAATTTTACAAATATAGTTACAATTTTTCCTCATCTAAATATTTTTCTTTATCTAAAACCTAGGCGTGAAGCCAATAGAATTAAAAGAGATAAAACTTTTGGCGTAAGTTTATTGACTCCACCTAATGTAGTCTTTTTAAATTATATAATCCAAATAGAAAAAAAACAACCAACACCTCTACAACTTAGTTTGTTTAGATTACTATTTGGAAGTTTTACCAAGCTAGATAAATATTTACCTTATGATGGTTGGTTAACTTTAGAACAGTTTTGTTTTTTGAAATCAGAAGTTAGTCTAAAAGCTTTAAGAGATTTACCAGTAGATACTTTTATGAAGCCTAAATATAAAAAGAAATCTATTCAACTTTTTAAATATTTTTATTTCTTCAATACTGATAGTGGTTTATATGAAACTAAAAAAATGGTAAATCAAAATATTATTTATTTTTGGAATCAAAACGTCTTTGAATGGTTTGATGAACACAAATTAATTAATCATGAAGACTCTATAATAAGTAAATTGTTCCTAGGCTCAAACAAGAGGGTTTATTTGAATCTTACTTCTCAAATAGATAAAGTATTTAGACTATCAAAAAAAGCTTAAAAAAAGACCCCTTATAAATAGGGGTTTTCTTTTTGGTGGTCTCTCCACATTTGTTGCATTGTTTTCAGAACTTCTGGTTCTTCTTCTTCAGTTAATTGATTTAGAAGAACTCTTTGTTCTTTTATTTTTTTGCTAAGGTCCGATTCGCCTTTTATAATTTCATTTTGTAATGAAATTATTTTTTCAATTATTGGGTTCATAGTAAGCTTAAAGTGCCATTATTTACTTTTTGTCAAGAGTGGTGCTAAGATAGTAGATGAATCACAACTATAAACACCACCTGTTACAGTAGTACATACTGGTAAAGAAATAGTAGATGAATCACGACTATAAACACCACCTCCTACAGTAGTACATACAGGTAAAGAAATAGTAGATTTTTTATAACTATAAACACCACCTCCTACAGTAGTACATACTGGTAAAGAAATAGTAGACACACCATTACTACAAACATCATTTCCTACAGTAGTACATACAGGTAAAGAAATAGTAGATTCATCATTACTACTAACACCACCTCCTACAGTAGTACATACAGGTAAAGAAATAGTAGCTAAACCATTACTATAAACATCACCTGTTACAGTAGTACATACAGGTAAAGAAATAGTAGATTTTTTATGACTATAAACACCACCTGTTACAGTAGTACATACAGGTAAAGAGATAGTAGATTCATCATAACTATAAACATCACCTTTTATCCCATAAATATAAAGAAATTCTTCACTCTTAGAAATGTTTATATCATTATTTAGTAACCATTTACCTTTTCTTCTAGCTTCTTCTAAAGAACTTGTGATTTTACACTCACCATAATCTAAAATAGAATCTTTTAAAACATATTTTCCTCTATATAATTTTCCTGTATAGTATTCAGGAAAATCTACAGCTATATAACCTAAATGTTTCATTTCAGAATCTCTAACTTTCATACCAGACCATTCTAAAAATTGAACTACATAATCTATATATTTAGGGCTAATGTCTCCATTACCTTTTCCTTTTATTTGTGTGTCTTTCTGTATAGTACAGTGAGGTTTATTCCACTGATCTCTAAGAGAGTATATCTCTGTATCTTTACCATAATAAGAAGCTACACAATGAGACATAAGGTTACCCTCTCTTTTGTATGAATTTTCTGATATTAATTCTACGAATCTAAAACCATTTTTAAAATCTAAGACGGTTTTAATATCTAATCCATATTCTTCATCTATTATTGCTACATTTTGTTGTAACATTTTGCTCCATTTGTCTGCTTTTTCTTTAAACAAAGCCCAATTACCCCAGTCTAAGAAATCAAAATCTTTAAATTTAAGAAAATCTATTACATGTTCTGTAGTAGATGTATCATACTCTTCAGGATTAGAATGTAATTCTAACCATTTTACAGTATTTTTATTACACTCAACAAATTGAGAGTAATCAAGATTGTTTTTTATGGACATAAAGTTTGTAACTTAAAGTGCCATTATTTACTTTTTGTCAAGACTATATACTTGTTCTATCTTTGTGCATTTCATCAGCAATTTCAGCTAAAATAGAAATCAATTTATCTATTTCTCTGTACTCTTTATCATTATTAATAGACCAATCTAAACTTAGTCTTACAGCACTTTCAATACCAAACTTTGCAAGTCCAGCATCTACACAAAATTTACCTACCCTACATTCCACCTTTTTTTCAAATAACCTAGCTCCTAACTCTGACGAAGGAAATCCTCCTGATCTTGGTTGTAGTAATATAATATTATTATTAGTTAAACCATTTTCTTTAATTTTCCTATAATGAGGTATAGAAAGTATTTCTAATTCAGGTACACAAAAGTCTTGGACTCCTTTTTTAAGTTTACAAGTAAACTCTTGCATTTCAGCTAACAAATTATGTTTATATTTAGATAAAAATTTAAGCCATGCCCCTAAAGCTAAAATCGCTCCATCATTTAACAAACCTGCCTCTAAACCTATGTGACTGTGGTGTAATAATGGTTTTCCTGTACTGGATATATTAAGTAATGTACCACCCCCAGCATACACTCCATCTACTTCAAATAAATCTATTTTTTCTAAATATTTTTTTCTAATTACTAATATCCCCAAATGCTCACTGTGCATTTTATGAGCTGAGAAGGCAATAGCTCCACAAGGATTCAATAAAGGTAAATCTCCTTTTATAGGATTAAAAATAGTTGTACCAGCTTGACAAGCATCTAGTACAATATGTTCATGATTTTTTGGTTTACCTAGGAACTTTCTATTATCTATATTTCTATAAAAATACTGATAGTGATTATAACCTATTGCATTATCAATATATGGCATACACAATAGCCTGTGAGTTTTAACTTTTTCTTTATATTCGGGCTTCATGTTTAAATCCAATTCTAATTCAGGTACTTTGTATTTACGAATAACTTTTTTAGCTGGAATATAAACTGAATTATGCGAAAGGGGGTGAATAGAAACCTCAAAATTATAATGTTCTTGTCTCAAATAATGGCTCATAATATTAATTGCCATATTCAATCCTTGAGTGGCGTTGCTACAAAAAACTACATCCCATTCACTAGCATTTAGTTTTAAATTTTGTAATATTAAATGCCTTGTTTCCTCCACTAATTCGTTTAGATTTTCACTAACTGATCCCAAGTCCCCTCTACTTGAACATACTCCAAATAATTCATGGTAGTTTTGAAGTGCTTCTAAAGCCTGCAATGAAATTGGTGTGTGACAAGCTCCGTTGAAATAAAGGTTATCAGTCGGTCTAAGAAAAGATAATTCTTTTGTTTGGAATAAATCAGTTAGTTTTATGAGTTGATTCATATTTGGTGGTTAAGTCAGATTTTAAGACCTTAATTATTAAACGTGCTAGGTAAGCACTAAACATTTGGACATTATAAGCTGTAACTCTAAATTCACCATCAAACTCATATTTATATTTAAATACCAACCATTTATCCAATTTTTCAGGATAATTAGTAAGTGTGTATTCTATGTACTCAGAATAAAATTCATCATCCAATAAAGGACGAATAAAATTAAATACAGTATTTTGTTCAACAACTTCAAGCATCTCCTTAATCTTAAAGATTTAGGAGTGTATTTGTCAAGGAGCTATTGACGGGTTCATCTAAAAGAATTATACTAAGTGGTATAAATCCAATATACCCTATGATGCATAAAAAAACTCCAACTAAAAGCTTAAAGGTTATTAAAAAAACTACGAAGAAAATGCCTACAAAAGCTTTATTCAGTAAACCTGCTGTGCAGAAAACCCCTGTAAAAAGAAATAAGAAATAATTTTACAATTCATTTTGTTGAATTAATTGGTCAATTATTTCTATTTGAGCTATTAGAAGTAAGCTATCTACTTCTTTTTGTTTTGTTTCTGGCATATCAAAATAGCCTAGTTTTTTAAGACCGTCAATTTTATCTTTTGTAAAACTATCTTTAACATAAAGTAAAATATCACATTGTTTTTCTTTTTTAAAGATTTTTAAAAATATAGTTTCTGCTGCTAGTCTAAAAAATGCAATCCAAAATATGCTAACTGCTAGGATTGTTAAAATTACAAGTAAAAATGTCATAATAGTTATTTAAAAGTCTCCTTCTTCTACTTGAAAACAAGTTAGTCCTAATGATCTCCACATTTCAACTACAGAATTTCTGTCGTCAAATATACCTAAAACATTATATTTACCTTTAATTTCTTTTTGGTATATTTCTTCTTTTATTATTGTATCAGGTCTCATATCTTTTTCAGGTCTCATGAATAAACCATCGTGTTTAATATCATATTTATCTAGCCATTGAATAGTTTCAGGTTTACAGACTGCATCTCGTCCTGAAAAAATAAAGTGTTTGTTCTTTTCAAATAGTTTTAATAATTTGAATATTTTAATTGTATTAGTGTTGTCAGTATCTAATCCAACTTTAGACCAGTCATAAAGACTTCTATTACCTTTTAAAGCTAATGTACCATCAATATCAAAAATGTAACAATCAGGCAAGTCTTGATTATATTTAGGTACGATAATATGAGGTTTTAAATACTGATTATACATCCTTTTAATAACAGTTTCTCCAACTCCATTAGCTCTTGCATTATCTCTCTTAATACACTCTTCTAAAGAAACATGCTGAGTAAAGTCTTGTGTCTCTATTACTAAAACATGAAACTCTTTAGCTATTGTTAAAGCTGTTTTATGGTGAACAGGATTAAAGTTAGTATCACTCCAAATAACTGATTTACCCTGTGCAAAAGCTTCTCTAGTCAATTTGTTACGTTCAGCAATTACTTTCCTTTCACCTTTAATAGTCAATCGTAAATCATCTTTACAAATATTTACAAAATCAGGGTTATCTAAACAATATTGTTTAGCCCAAAATGTTTTTCCACTAGCAGGTAAGCCTCTAGTTAATATTAATCTAATCATAATTCATTAATAATTTTAATTGTAGTTTTTGGTACATATTTTTTAATTGTTTCTATTGAGAATTTATTCTCAATAATTGTTGGCATTTCTTCTTTAAGAATGTCTTCTAGTAGCCATTTAATAATTTTACCATAATTGTTTTTATTTCTAATATCTAACTCTAAAGTACTAAAAGCCTGTGATACTCTAGCTTGAGTAACTACAGATTCTACAAAGGTTATAGTTTCTGTATACATTGGAATATCAGCTTGGATTGTTTTATTTTCTTTACTTCCCGATATTCTATGCTCTTCTCCTTTAGTTTTAAATTGTGGTTTATTATTTAAATAATAAACAATACCTTCCCCTAGTCCAGCAATATTAAATACTTCTTTCATGAAAGGATCTTCTTTTTCAACTTGATTAATATATTCATTAATTTTTTCTTCTGCTAATTCAGGGTTATTAAAATCAATAATTATTTTCCAATCAGGAATTTGAGATACGTTATAGATATGTTTCTCAGGATAATTTACATTTTTTGTATCTACAAACTCTCCATCACAAAGTACTGCAAATATACAGAAAAACTTCTCTACTTGAGAGGAAGCTACTTTTTTTTGGATTCCTTTTCCACACCATTCGCCATAAATATAGCAAGACTCTTTAAAATCATAGTTATCAAATAAAAATGAGTAGTCTCCATTAAGTATCATTTTACTTTTAAAACCATTATTATCATCTAGTGAACCTAATACTTGAGACCTTTTTTGGAAAAAAACTTCTTCTCCTATTTTAGCTATACATGCTGAAGTGCCATGAAGCTTTATTTTACCAGTATATTCTAATATTGGATAAGGTCTAGTATTTTTATATATAGGTGTTACTCCATCCTCTTCTTTTCCTATATAATCAAATCTTTTTTTAAAATTATAGATATAATTATGTAAATTTTCTATAGATGGAAATCCTTTAAATTCAATCATAATAAAACCTAAGTTATTACAGAAATTACATTTTGTCAAGAGTACTAACAATCAGATAATTCAATTTCAAAATCTTGAGTAAATGTTGGATTAATCACTGCATTACTATCTGCTGATACTTCTGTTGATATACCTATAAAATTTTCTAACATAAAATACCTGCTATTTTCTATATCAATTCTAACAGACATTTTAGTATATTGAACCATATCCGCTCCTAGTCCAAAGTTCCAATTTAATTCATAGTGCTTTGCTCCATACCTATAATTAATATTTCTATTCAAAGCTTTAGATAAACTACAGTTTGTTTCTTGTTTGTCTTTAGCTTTGCAGATATATTCAATAGTTTTAGTTTGACTGCAAACTTCTCCATCTTGATCGCACCCATTCTCTATAAAGAAAGTTAGTCTAATAATAGTATCCTCTGAAAAGTAGCCATAGAGTAATATCTTTTCTAATTTTTTCTGAGATATAGAAGAATCAGATGAAGGATTATATCCTGTCCACCCTGTTTGGAATACTGAGGAAGGATATTGTACTGGTAATGCGTTACCTATCTCATCAGTTTCTAAGCTCGATACGCCAAACTGTGTAGGTAATATTTTATAAAGTAAACCATCTTCTGCTGAAGTAAAGTAACAACCTTTATTATTTGTATTAAAATAATTTGGTTTAATATAATCTAAAATTACAAAGCCCCATTGAGTAGTATTAGCATCTAAAGCAAAAGGAGTCATTAGAATAGTAATATTATTGCCTTCTGTTGAGTTTCCGTACTTACAACCTACTAATACCCTATCACCATAAATTCCAATACAAGAATTAGTTATATCTACTCTTCTAAAGAAATCATCTAAACTAGAAGATAACTTACGATATGATGCTTTTGGTGTTGAAGCTACAGTTGCAAAAGTTAATTCAAAGTTAGATATTTCAGGTATTACATTGTTATCTGTTAAAAAATATAGTTTATTTTGAAATGATAAAGAAGCATGTTGATTAGGAGTACCAGCTAATACATAATTATTTTGAACAATGGCATCCAATTGAAATTGAGTATTACCTGAAATATTTTGTTGTACTAACTGATAGATGAAAAAACCTTTTGTAGTACCAATATAAACATTATCATTAAATAGATTTAAAGAGGTAATAGAATCATTGCCTGAAGTTATAATAAAACTGGAAGCTCTAGCACTATCTTTAGAAGTAAGAGGTGCTGTTTGGAAACCTAATACATTCTCTACAAAGTTATCAGGGTTATTCCATTCACTCATTTTAACCTGAAGTGGGTTAAAAGTATCTCCTGAGATATAAAGCCTCTCATTGTATAGTATAATAAGACTAGGATTAAATTCAGTAGAAGAATCTGTTAATCTATAATTAGGATTTTTAAATGTTCCATCTAAATTTATAGCTGTCTTATTAATATACTCTAATTGATTATTAGGGAAACCTGCAAAACCACAATCAATAGAATTCCATTCAGTCCCATCCCATTTCATTAATCCATGTAATTTACCATCACTACCTCTAAACTCTTCCTTACCTGAGCAGATATATAAAACCTTTTTCCATACTATATAATTAAAATCTTCTCCTTTAAAATTATATACTGTATTAGGTGTTGGGTTTTTTGTCCCGTCTATTTTCCAGTAATCACTAAAAGGATTTCTGATTTGCCACACACTTTCATTATCTAAAAAGTAAAAAATAGTTTCATCACTTGTTTTACTTTTAACTATTTTAAAAATACCAACATCAAGATTTTTAGATATTTCAGGATTATTAGTATATTGAACGGCTATTTCTCCAGTAGCCAAACCTTTCCAAGCGTTAGCATTAAATGACCCCAAAACATGAGTACCCACAGAAGTATAACCCAAAGACTTTTCAAAGTATGTAGCGTTAGGATAGATATTAAGAGCTTCTACACCATAACCATTAGGTAATTGACTAGGTGAAGTCGAAGCCATGAATCCAAACCAGGTAGATTGTCCAAATGAAATTCTTTTTTTCCTTGAGGCAACATTAATATTAGCAACCTGCTGTTGTCGCATTTTTATTTGATTCTGCTTGTAAGCTCCGTCAGCA
>Ga0163149_10004898_pt1 | contig 14345 bp, 10 predicted proteins | sample OliLakLV19MP5G1_FD_148604 | JGI IMG/M metagenome (GOLD analysis project Ga0163149, IMG submission 148604) | Freshwater microbial mat bacterial communities from Lake Vanda, McMurdo Dry Valleys, Antarctica - Oligotrophic Lake LV.19.MP5.G1 | ecosystem: Environmental > Aquatic > Freshwater > Lake >...
CAATGCTTGGATGGAGCGTTGTAAAAGTCTGGTCAAAAACTTTGAGCGCACCCTCGCTCATGCAACCACCAAGATCAATCTCTGCTTTATCAGGCTCATGCTGAAGCGGCTTGCAGCCGCTTCCTGAAATCTCAAATGGGTTCTATAGAAAGTGAGTCAGCTTTCACCTGAATGCTACCACCTCTGCCTGTACCTGTTACCCCACTAGAAATACCACTCAAAAATGGAGATCCATCAACAAGAACTGGATAATTGTTAGCAACGGCAAACCCATCAACAGTAACACTTCCACTCGTTTGTATCTTGATGTTTCCTGCATTACCTTGTCCGGTCGTGATAGATGTTAATTGAGCACCATTAGTCACAAAAAGATTCTTTTCAACTATGAGATAAATGTTTCCTGCATTTCCTTCACCAGTTAATTGGTTTGTAGCATCAGAACCTACGCTACTAGAAATACCACTCACAAAGGGAATCCTATTAACAAGCACTGGGCTGCCATTAGAAACTGCAATTCCATCAAAGGTCGCACTTCCACCCGTTTGTATCTTGATGTTTCCCGCGTTGCCTTGCCCAAAAGTGTCAGAGCGTAATTGAGCACCGCCAGTTACAGAAAAATCCCCTCCAACAGTAAGAGCAATATTTCCTGCATCTGCTCGCTTTTCTCCTGCCATACCAGCGGTTACAGTAGACAGTCGAGCAAGATTTTCTAGAGAAGCTGATGCTGCTTTAAGTGTAATATTGCCGCCCTTTCCAACAACTCCTGAATCTACAGCCGAATTAATTTGGCTGAAAAATCCACTACTACGATCAAAGCCTGCAACGCGAATCGCGCCACTAACATCAATCATGATGTCGTTTGCATCCCCAAGTCCGCTTGTACCGGAGATTAGAGCAGCACCATTAATTAAACTAAGTGATCGTCCTGTAATTGTGACGCTTCCTGCATTTCCGATGCCCCGTCCTAGTTTTGAGTCAAAACTAACTGAGCTAGATACACCACTTGGAGTAAACGCATTATTGACAACTGCAACACCATCAAAGACAATATCTCCAGCCGCATGAACGCTGATATTACCTGCATCACCTTGTGCATAGGTATCGGAGCGCAATTGAGCGCCTCCACTAACAAAAAGATTGTCTAGAAGGTTTATATTAATATCTCCAGCGTTCGTTCTTTCAGCAGCGTTTCTATTAGTTGCCTGTCGGATTGTTGTAGTTGCCAATACAGAACCGTCACTTACAAACAGCGATCTGGCTCGAATGCTGATATTGCCACCTTTCTTTATACCAGAATCAGGGGCATTGGGAGCGGAACCTCCACTCAAGCTAGTAATCCCAGCACTTCCTCCAGGTATAACAGGACCAGAACTGAACCACTATGCACTGAAAGTGCATAGGTTCCTGAAGGGCTGAAAGCCCAAGTTCATTCACTCAAGTAGGATTCACTCAAGTAGGATTCACTCAAGTAGGAAGTTATCGCGCTCTTGATTCGACGGCTGCCGATGATGTTCTCAATACGCTTCCACTAGTGGCTCAGTCAGCTTCCCGCTACTCCAGGCTCCATAGCCGCTTGCCCAGAAATGTTTGCCCCAAGATCGCTTCTGTAATGCTGGCTACTCTTGCTGCAACCGTCGGGAACGCCGTCCTTTCATCCGCTTCACTAAGTCGCTTACCGACTTTGAGGGCGGATACTCAAGATGCAGAGGCACATGATCCTGACTGACTGCTCCCTTCAGAAGGGTCACAGCCTCAGCCTCACACACCTGGATGAGCAGTTCCCGGCACCGCTTTTGAATTTCACCTTTCAGGACTGCGTCACGATACTTCGTCACCCAGACGAGATGGACCGTCAAGCGCGTGACGGTATGACCACCCCGTCGTTGCTCTGCCATGATGGTGTCTGTTAAAACTACCATCTTTGCCAATGCGACTGAAGCGTCGGAAACTGTGTAGCAACTAAAGTCTCCCACTAAAGTGGGTAGTTTTGACTAGCGTGCTGGGACAATAAACAGTGTGTTTACCTCCTTCTCGAAGAAATTTGCAGCCATGTGCTTCGAGATGACGAATTAAGTCTCGACGTTTCATTAAATTGAGACACTAATTGGCTCACGAATCACATCTCGACCACTTAGATCCTGCTCCATTAACTGACGATTGGCAAGAAGGATGAGTTGAATCGCTTCCCGCAAACTCTCGCGTGCCTCTTCCAACGTCCGTTCTTGCACATTCGTACCGGGCAGTTCTTGTGCATAACCGATGTACCAATCTTGTACTTTCTCAAACACACCCGTAAACGTGCTTTCCATCATGCGCTTTTTTCCCATACGCCATACTGACCTCAATCTCAGACTATCCTAGAAAAGCTGATGTGACGAACCGTGATGCTGAACATTTCTCAACTGCTGGCAGACGAGCTTGACCTCAAACCGTTTCAGGTGAGCAACGCGCTCGAACTTTTTGCCGAAGGGTCAACTGTGCCATTCATTGCGCGCTACCGCAAAGAGCGCACGGGCGAGATGGATGAGACCCAGTTGCGGGATCTGTTCGATCGCTACACCTACCTAACCGAGTTAGAAGCTCGCAAAAAAGCGATATTGGAGTCGATCGCTCAGCAAGATAAACTCACTCCCGAACTGGAAGCCAAAATTACGGCGTGTTTGCAAAAGAACGAACTCGAAGACCTTTATCTACCCTATCGCCCCAAGCGTCGCACTCGCGCCACGATCGCCCGCGAGAAAGGACTGGAACCTCTGGCAGCCTTCATCAAAACGCTCAATGCGCCCAATGCTGCACCCGTTACGCTAACAACGGAAGCGGCAAAGTATGTATCTGAAGTAAAAGGGGTGGCGACAGCGGAAGAGGCTTTAAAAGGTGCGTCCGACATTCTGGCAGAAGAAATGGCGGAAAAGGCGAATCTCCGGGCGTATTTGCGCGAATACCTCATGACAGCGGGTGTTTTGACCTCCAGGGTGAAAGGCGACCATCCTGAAGGTTCGACGAAGTTTGAGATGTATCGCAGCTATCAGGCAACCGTGAAGGCGATCGCGTCGCACAATCTGTTGGCGCTGTATCGGGGTGAAGACGAAGGTATTCTTGATGTCGAACTAACCTTCGATGAAGCTACGGTGCTGTCCTATCTAGAGTCGCAGGAACTCCGAGCCAAACAGCGTGAAGTCCGCGATTTTTATCGAGAGATGCTCAAGGATGCGTTCCAGCGCTTGATGAAAAACTCGCTGATTAGCGACGTGCGATCGGCGAAGAAAGTAGAAGCGGATATTGAGTCTATCAGTACCTTTGAAGCAAATTTGCGAGAACTGCTGCTGTCTGCCCCGGCTGGCATGAAGCCAACGCTGGCGATCGATCCCGGTTTTCGGACAGGTTGCAAAGTTGCCGTGCTCGACCAGACGGGCAAATTTTTGGAATACCAGGCTATTTTTCCGCATCAAGCAGCAGGACAGCGCGTGCAGGCAGGACGGACGCTTGCCACGTTGATTGAGCGCTATCACGTGGCATTGATTGCGATCGGCAACGGGACGGCTGGACGCGAAACCGATGAATTTGTTACGGAAGTCTTGCAATCGTTGGAGCGCAAGCCCGTCAAAGTGATGGTCAACGAATCGGGCGCATCGATTTATTCTGCCAGTCCGGTAGCGATCGCCGAGTTTCCTGACCAGGACATCACCGTGCGCGGTGCCATCAGCATTGGTCGTCGTCTGCAAGATCCCTTGGCAGAACTGGTGAAAATCGACCCGAAATCGATCGGCGTGGGGCAGTATCAGCATGATGTGGATCAAAAATTGCTGAAAAAGAAGCTGGATGAAACCGTGGAAAGCTGCGTCAACTACGTGGGTGTAGACCTCAACATGGCATCCAAAGAGCTGCTCACGTTTGTTTCGGGCATTACGCCGACGATCGCCAACAATATCGTCGCCTATCGCAATGAAAATGGTGTCTTTGGCGATCGTCGTCAACTTTTGAAAGTCCCCAAACTGGGACCCAAAGCCTTTGAGCAAGCCGCTGGCTTCTTGCGGATTCGCAATGGCAAAAATCCGCTGGATAGCACGGCTGTTCATCCCGAAAGTTACAAAGTGGTGGAAGCGATCGCCTCCGATCTCAGCGTTCCGCTCACTCAAATCACGCAGGTTGCTGAGCGACTGAAGAAGACCGATTTGAAGAAGTACGTGACAGACGCGATCGGTGAACCAACGCTCCGAGACATTCTGGCTGAACTCGAAAAACCAGGACGCGATCCTCGTGCTGAATTCAAGTACGCCACCTTCAAAGAGGGCGTGAAGGAAATGTCTGATCTCACGGTGGGGATGCAGTTAGAAGGCGTTGTCACCAACGTGGCGAACTTCGGTGCCTTTGTGGATATTGGTGTGCATCAAGATGGGTTGGTGCATGTCTCGCAACTCGCCGATCGCTTCATCAGCGACCCCAAACAAATCGTCAAAGTTGGTCAGGTGGTGAACGTGCGCGTACTGGAAGTGAACGAAAAACTCAAGCGCATTAGCCTTTCCATGCGCGCTGATACGGCAGACGGACAAGAACGCAGCCAACCGAAAGCAAATCCATCTTCGCTCAAACCCAATCCATCCCAGCCTAAAGCCAATCAATCACAACCTAAAATCAATCCATCTCAGCCCAAAGCTGCCTCAGAGTCTAAACCTGCCACATTGGATGATCTAAAGGCAAAGTTTGGCAAGAAACGGTAAACTCCAGACGTTAGAAACCGGGTTTCTAAAAGTGACCTGGATCATTACAGCAGTTTGCAATTGCATCAGCCACACCATTACGTAGCGGCTTGGCAATGCCAAGCGCCCTACAAAGTATCTGTGGTTTACCCATGTGAAAATTGCTGTAAGTGGCAAAGGTCTGGTTGACTGACAAATCTTTTAGCGATCACCTGCCCGGCCCTGTACTGAAAGTGCGGGCTAACAGAAGGGTAGAGGACTGCAAGCGTCTTGCAACCCGTTTCAACGGGTTTCGCACCGTTAGCCCGGATTTTAATCACGGGCGGGTGAGCAACGAAGCAAACAGCCTTTCAAGACTTTTGTCAGTCAATTAGGGCAAAGGCTCCTAAAGAAACCCCCGACTTCTAGTAGCATTGGGTGCAACCTGAAGCCATCTGCGGGGCTGTGATAGACTTAGCGGCAGGTGATTAGTCGATACAACCGATGCCTGTACAAACGAAAGCCCAAGTTCTGTCCCTTCTGCGGGAATATCAACAAGAGCTACACCGCCTTGGTGTTCGGCGTTGCGGTGTTTTCGGTTCGTTTGTACGAGACAATGCCATTCATGCCCAGAGCGATGTCGATATATTAGTTGCGTTCGATCCCGATCAAAAAACGTTTGACAATTTCATACACCTATCTTTCTTTCTAGAAGATCTTTTTGGCAGAACAGTTGACCTCATTACGATCGAATCATTAAGCCCTTATATTGGTCCGCACATTTTGAACGAGGTCGAGTATGTCTCCATCGGCTCGTGAGTATCTACAGCATATTCTCGACGAGACGACCTACATCATGACGAGTTCTATAGGGTTAAACAAAGAAGCATTTGTGCAAGATGAAACGCTGAAACGGGCTTATGTTAGAAGTCTTGAAATCATTGGAGAAGCCGTTAAACAGTTACCAGAGGCGTTGCGGCAAAAATATAGTGCAACTGAGTGGCGTGCTATAGCTGGGATGCGCGATCCCTAAACCTCTAACCCTGGTAGCGTGACGCTAAAGGTTGTGCCCCCTTCAGCGCTGCTTTCAAGCGTCAGTTCGCCGCCATGTCGATCGACCGCTTGCTTGACAAGGGCTAACCCCAAACCCACACCAGGGATGTAAGCCGTTTCTTCCAGTCGATAGAACGGCTCGAACAGTTTAGCTTGCTGCTCTGAGGGAATATAAGTGCCTTCATTGTGAACGCTAATGCAGGTGCGATCGCGCTCACATTGGAGCAGTACGCGCACCGTAGCGCCTGGGGGCGAAGACGTGACGGCATTCGAGAGTAAGCGATCGACCATTTGCTGGATCAGCGCATCGTCTCCATAGACTGCACCACAGGCTCCGTTGCTGCTAACTGTGATGGGATGGCGATCGTCGTCACGGGTCTGCTGCGCTTTGACACGCTCTGCACATAGGGTTTCTAAATTAAGCAGTGCAGGGTTAAGGGAAGCGGGATGAGAGGCGAGATCGGCATACAGCATCACGTCGCTGATGAGGGCATTCATGCGCCAAACTGCCTGGTGAATGTGATCGAAATAGGTTTGCTGCTTGACCTCGATCGCACCATTCGCCTTGCTGAAGTGCATGAGCAGCTCTAATGCTGTCAAAATAATGGTCATCGGGGTGCGGAACTCGTGAGAAACCACCTGAATAAAATTAGAGCGCAGATCATCCAGTTCGGTTTGGGTTGCGGCTGCTTTTTGATCAGCCACTGCTTGCATCAGTTCGGTGATGTCTCGCACCAGCCAGCGCCTGCCCGTTAGTTCGCCCTGAGCAGTGCGCATGGCTGACGTGGTGATGACCGCTGGAAAAACTCCACCCTGACGCAACTTGAACCGAAAATCCCAATTCCGTTGCTGTGGGGCGGTCTCTAAGCGGCTGAAGTAGGTACGGAAGGCGCGTCGATCGGCATCTGCAACCAGAATCACCAGGGGTTTGTTGACCAAAAACGCTTGCAGCATCCCAAATAAGCTTGCCGCTGAATGGTTGGCTTCCTGAATGACTCCGTTTACATCCGTAACCAGGTAGCCATCTGGGGCAAAGTCAAAGAGTTCTTGGTAGCGCTGCCGTTGGCTCTCAAGCGTCTGACGAGTCAGTAACACTTCCTCGTACTGCTGCTCAACTTCTTCTAACACCACGGCAAGTTCTTCGAGCACCGTTGAGAGTAGCTGCGGCTGACTGAGGAACTCGTCGGCATTGTGTGCCAAAAGTTCGACTCGGTGCTGAGCGTTGTGGAGTCTGGTTCCCATCGCTTCGATGTTTTTCATACTGCCACCTCCTCCATGATTAGAATCACGCCCTGATGCGAGTGGTCGGCACCAATGAGCGGGTTGCAGGAGACATGGCAGCAAAACGATCGCCCCCGACGGTTCACAGCCTCGATCGTGGATTCTAGCTGCTCGGCTCCGGCAATGCAGCGACGGATCATTTCTCGCAGTTGGTCAACAGGCAAGCCAGTCTCTAGGGTAAAAAACGATTGTCCTGCCACTTCTTCGGTGCGTAGCCCCCACAGGTTCTCGGTTTGCTTATTCCAGCTCAGAATGTTGAATTGATTGTCGATCACCACCACGCCTGCCTGAATGCTAGCAAGGATTGACTGCAAAAAGGCGTTTGCCTGGTTTGCCTCGTCGGTGCGCCGATGCAGTTCTTCGTTGATGGCTTGCAGTTCTGCGTTGGTAGACTGGAGTTCTTCGTTCATGGTCTCCAGTTCTTCGTTGGTGGACTGGAGTTCTTCGTTCGTCGTTTCTAGCTCTTCGTTGGTCGATTGCAGTTCTTCGTTTGTCGTCTCCAACTCTTCATTACTGGACTGGAGTTCTTCGTTCGCCGTTTCTAGCTCCTGGCTCGATCGCTGGAGTTCGGCTTGCAGTGTGTGGTAGTCGGTGACATCCGTAAACGTCATGCTCATACCCAGTCGATCGCCCTTCTCTTGCAGCGGCATAAACTGCACATCCAGGTACTGCGCCACCCAATCAGGTGCATAGCGAGCCACATCCTTCACGGTCAGCCGCCCCTCACTGTACGCCTGCTCCATCCGAGACCGTAGCTCCAACGGGCGGTAGGAGAATTCTAAATTTTGCAACGCGCTACCAATGTCGTTGTCGGTCAGCCCAAAGAGCGATCGGGCGAGGGCGTTTGCCAGCACCAGATTGCCGCCGTGATCCACCACAATTTGTGCTGCTAGCGTGATGTGAAACGCCAGGTCACGCAGCCGCGCAGAGGCAGATTGTTGGCTTGCCTCCTCTACCGTTTGAGACGAGCCAAAAAGGCGATCGCGCGGGTTAAGCCTGGGCACCTTGGCAAAGATGCGGTGAGAGAGGTTGATGGGCGTGAACAGATCGGTATGGGTTAGCAGCATTTCTGCTTTGCCCAAAAAGATGACCCTTGCGTCGCTGAGGGCAAAGTGCAGGCGAGAGAGGATGCGAGACTGTGCCTCTGCATTAAAGTACATCAGCGTGTTACGGAAGACCAGCAAGTCTAACCGCGAAATGGGCGCATCTTGCACCAGATCATGGCGACCAAAAATCACCACCCGACGCAAATCTGCCCGAAAGGTATAGCGATCGCCGATCGACTCGAAGTAGCGCGCCTGAAACCCGGTTGGCAGTGGCTCTAAGTCGCGCTGGCTGTAAGTGGCGTGACGAGCCTGACTCAGCGCCTCTTCATCAACATCCGTCGCGTAGATTTTGACCCGCTGCCGAAACTCGCTGGCTCCCAGCATTTCGGTCAAGATCATCGCCAATGTGTACGCCTCTTCGCCAGACGCACAGCCCACACTCCAGAGGCGAATCGGTTCAGGCGCTGGCTTTGCCTGCAACAGCGGCGGCAGTACTTGCTCTTGTAGATAGCTCCAGGCAGCAGTATCTCGAAAGAAACTGGTGACATTGATTAAAACAGTATTGAAGAGGCTCACAAATTCCTCTGGATGCACTTCCAGATAATCGATGTAGTCTTCGTAGGACGTGACTTCTCGGAGGTGCATTTGCTTTTGCACACGCCGCTGAAAGCTCGATCGTTTGTAGCCCGAAAAGTCGAAGCCCCGCGATCGCTTCAGGTACTCCAGCAGGGTTTCAAATGCCTGGTCATCGTTCTGATCATTCAAGTCCATACTGCATAGTCGGCGCGATTATTCAAGTGCTTAGGTGAATGAGAATACGTGAATGGTGCCGTGCGAACCAGAACAAACGTTGAAGCCTTTGGCATGAGAGAGGCTTGGTCGATCGCTGTCTCCCCGATACAACAACTGAAGGTAAAAGCCTGTCCCTAGAGACTGTGATGCCCTCACCGTAGTATCAATGCGCGATCCCATATAGGAAGCTCACATCAACTAACAATGCGATACATATTGTTATGATTCTCTACATCTAATCACATAAGCAGTAGCAGCAACTCAGCCTGCGAGGAGGTCTGAGAAGTGTTTCTCGTAGGGGCGCACGGCCGCGCGCCCCTACCTGCAAAAAATTGTCGGTTTTATTTAATCCACTATCCTAAGGATTAGTCTCGACCAGGGCGATGAGTTTAGTTGAGATTTCAGCCAGCGGCAGCACAAAATCAACCATGCCCGTGCGAATCGCCGCCTCAGGCATACTAAAAAACTGCGCGGTTGCTTGATCTTGAGCAATCACAAGCCCGCCCTGCTGCTTAATTGCTTGAATGCCCGTTGAACCATCCTTTCCGGTACCCGTAAGCACAACCGCGATCGCCCGCTTACCGTAGTTAGCAGCAACCGACTCAAACAGTCGATCGGCAGACGGACGCACAAACCGTACCCGTTCCGACTGTGAGAGATCAAACGTGCCATCCGAGTTGACCAACGTATGATAGTTGGGCGGCGCAATGTAGATGACACCAGGACAGAGGCGATCGCCCTGCTGTACCTGCTGCACAGGCAAACTTGTGCGCCGACTGAAAATATCAACCATGAGCGATCGATGATTGGGGTCAAGATGCTGCACGACTACAGTAGCGGCGGGGAAGCCAGCAGGTAGCCCAGAAAGTACCTGACTTAAGGCATTAAGCCCTCCCGCTGAAGCTGCCAGCGCCACTAACTCAAACGCAGGTTGCTTAAGGCGATCGACTGCCTCATGGGAACGACTGGTTTCATCAGCAGTAGGAGCGTTCACAGGCACTCACTCCACCCGTTGCAGGGGCGTTAGTTTAGGATCGACAATTTTCTGACCCATGCCTGTAAATTTGATGGCGAGGCAGATTTTGTTGCCTGCCCCAAAAATGTGCGTCACCTGACCATTGCCAAAGGCTTTGTGCACCACGCGATCGCCCACTGTCCAGTCATCCTCATGGGTATCGGGCAGTGAGGCGGTTTCAGAGGGCGTGCGGGCAGAAGCGGTAGTGCCCTTTGTCCAGCGCGTGGGGATGGCAGTGGCAACGTTGGTTTGCAGCATTTCGCGGGGCAGCTCTGCCAAGAAAAGCGATGGGCTGGCAGGTTCTCGATTGCCGTATAGCCGCCGTTCGCGCGCATACGAGACAAACAACCGCTCTTGAGCGCGGGTAATGCCCACATAGCAAAGACGGCGTTCTTCTTCCAGGGCAGCAGGGTCTTCGAGCGATCGAAAGTTGGGAAACAGCCCTTGCTCCAGCCCCACCAGAAAGACCACGGGAAACTCCAGTCCCTTTGAGGAATGCAGCGTCATCAGCGAAACCCGCGTTACCTCCTCTTCCAAATTATCCAGATCAGACGATAGAGACGCGCTGGCAAGAAACCCAATCAGGCTGGGATCATCCGTATTCTGCTCCTCGAATTGGAGCACCGCGTTGTAGAGTTCGCCCACATTCTGCACACGTTCTTCGGCTTCGTCAGTGCTCTGCGTTTTCAAGTCCTGCACATAGCCCGAATCTTCCATGATGCCCTGGACGATTTCGTTGGCGGGTAGCGTGTCCAGTTGCGATCGCCACTTTTGGATCATGTGCGCAAAGCTCAGCACACCTTTAGAAGAACGCCCCGCCAACGTTTTGACCGAGGTATCGTCAATCAAAATTTCCCACAGGGGCACGTCAAGCTCCTGCGAGGCTTTGACCAGAGAATCGATCGTCGCTTTACCAATGCCGCGTCGAGGGGTGTTGATTACGCGCAGCAGGCTCACCGTATCGGCAGGGTTGGCGATCGCCCTCAGGTAGCCCAACACATCCTTAATTTCCTTGCGATCGTAAAAGCGCAAGCCGCCTACAATTTTGTACGGCACATCATGACGCACCAGCACTTCCTCAAACGCACGGGATTGGGCGTTGGTGCGGTAGAGAATGGCAAACTTACCCCAGTGCAGCTCAGGGTACTTTGTCTCCATCGTGCGGATTTGCTGCACGACAAACTCTGCTTCAGCCACTTCATCATCAGCGCGATAGCAGAAGATAGCTTCACCCGCCCCCCGCGTGGGCTTCAGTACTTTGTCAATGCGCTCAGTGTTGTTTTCAATCAGGTGATTGGCAACTTCGAGGATATTTTCGGTCGATCGGTAATTCTCCTCTAGCTTGACCATCGTGCGCGTATCGTCATCGGGCAGGCGATCGCCAAAGTCCTTCTGAAAGCCCATCAAAATGGTGAAGTCTGCTGCCCGGAAGGAGTAAATCGATTGATCGGCATCGCCGACCACGAAGACCGATCGATACTCCCAGTTGTCAAAGGTCTTTGTATCGTCGCTATTGGTCACCAGCAGACGAATGAGATCGTACTGAGTCCGGTTTGTGTCCTGGTATTCGTCTACGAGAATGTGCCGAAAGCGGTTGTGCCAGTAGGTTCGCACCTGCTCATTTTGGCGAAACAAGCGCACGGGCATCAAAATCAAGTCGTCAAAATCCAGCGCATTATTCGCCACCAGCGCATCCTGGTACATGGTGTAAACATTTGCAATGACCCGTCCGCGATAGTTTTGCTGCTCGCGCTCTAAATCCTGTGGCGACCAGCTCTGGTTCTTGGCGTTGCTGATGGCGAAGCGGACGGAGCGGGGATCAAACTTTTTGTCGTCCAGGTTCAACTTGTTCGTCACAATGTCTTTCACCAGACTTTGCGCGTCCGACTCATCAAAGATCGAAAAGTTGCGCTTCCAGCTCCGCCCTTTATCATCCTGAAACTTTTCGATATCGAACCGCAGAATGCGTGAGCAGAGCGCATGGAAGGTGCCAATCCACAGCTCTTTGGTGATGGTCTTGTAGATTTTTGCTTTTAGCTTCGTTTGCTCGTAGGGTGGCAGCGAATCCAGCGGCTTACCAAATTGGCTGTACGCCTCGCGATCGGCAAACAGCTTTTCAATCCGCTCTTTCATTTCTCTGGCAGCCTTATTGGTAAAGGTAACTGCCAGAATATTCTCTGGATCAACGTGATGGGTCAACACCAGGTTGGCAATGCGAAAGGTCAACGCTCGCGTTTTACCAGAGCCTGCCCCCGCTACAACCAGCAAGGGACCGCAGTGGTGCTCTACTGCCTGTCGCTGCGAAGGATTAAGATGCGCAAGAAATTCTGTCGTTTGTGTCATGAAGTAGGGCGATCGAGGAGCAATTGGCAGAGATGTTGCTCTTCTAAAGCGTATCGCATCCAACGGCAATCCCGTTAGCAGGATCAGGGACAGTAGCGTGGGGACGTTCTAAGTTGCTTCGGGATCTTGCTTTCTGTTTTGGGCTTTTGCTTCCTGCTTTTGAGCTTTTGCTTTCTGCTTGCGGGGTTTTGCTTCCTGGTTTTGAGCGTTTGCTTTCTGTCTGCTCCCGCTCAAATGTATTAAATCGAATGGAAGCCTACAGCTAGGAACGGTATCATCAACGAATAACACTCTGCTTGTGTTCAATTCGGTCTAGCCTGAGGGCATTCTGCGACTTTGTTTACTCCGTCTTATGTGTTGATGGCTTCAGATATAGGTCCGCTCCTGGGAGACGTTCGGGTGGATCTGGCAGCGCTGGTGCTCATGCTGCTGCTCTCTGCTTTTTTCTCTGGTTCTGAAACGACCATCACGGCTTTAGATAACTTGAAGCTGAAGGCGTTGATTAAAGAGCAGGGCGATCCCAGCCGCCTCTTTACGCTGGTGCTCAACAATCGGCGGCGGTTCATCACCACGCTGCTAGTCGGTAACACTCTAGTCAACAACTTTTCCGCCATCCTGACGAGTAACTTGTTTAGCCTATGGTTTGGCAACCAGACGATCGGGCTTGCCACCTTTGTTGTCACCTTTTTGACGCTCACGTTTGGCGAAATTGTGCCGAAGTCGCTAGCGATCAACAACGTCATGCCGATCTTCACGCTGGTGGTGCAGCCCATTTACTGGCTGTCCAAGTTTTTGTCGCTGCTGGGCGTGATTCAACTCTTTGAGAAGATTACGCAGGGTGCCATTCGCACCTTTCAGAGTGAAGTCGTACAGCAGGGCGAATCGCTGCAAGATTTGGAGTTGATGATTGAAATTTTGGGCGGCAAAGGACAGCTTGATCTAGACCAGCATCAAATGTTGAACAAGGCGTTGATGCTCGATCGCCTGAGCGTAAAAGAAGTTGTCAAACCGCGCATTGCCATGCGAACCATTTCGCGTGAGGCAACCCTGCAAGATCTGGTGGCGCTGTGTTTAGAAACGGGCTATTCACGCATTCCCGTGCAGGAAGAGTCGAAAGATGAGATTGTCGGCATTGTCAACCTCAAACGCGCGTTGCAACAGTTGAATCAACTTCGCCAGGAAGGGCAGCCCAACGGTTCCGTGACGCTGGCGATGGACCCACCCTTCTATGTGCCCGACACAAAGCGCGTCGCTGACATGCTGAAGGAAATGCTGCAACAACGCCTGCACATCGCGATCGTGGTAGACGAGTATGGCGGCACTGTCGGCTTGGTGACGCTAGAAGATATTCTGGAGGAGCTTGTCGGCGAAATCTACGATGAAAGCGACTTTCCCAATCGCGCCAGCCTCACTCGCAAGGCACCAGCGACCAATCGAGAGCGTCTCGGTCGCGTGTCTTCGTAAGAGCTTTTAAAGCAAAGCAGACTCTACGCCGCCATAAATTGGCTAAGTTCTTGGGGCGCGAGATGCGGGTGAACCACAGCACCATCTCTGAACCAGATCACCCGATTGGTACGACGAGCCACATCTGCTTCATGCGTCACCATGACAACCGTCATACCGCTGGCGTTTAGTTCCGTAAAGATGTTAAGAATCTCCACGGTGGTGTGCGAATCCAGCGCACCCGTTGGCTCATCTGCCAGCAGCACAACGGGACGATTGACGATCGCCCGTGCAATGGCAACCCGCTGCTGTTGTCCACCTGATAGCTGAAACGGTTTGTTGTTCATGCGGTTTGCCAACCCAACACGAGTCAGCGCTTCCACCGCCCGATCGCGCCGTTCTCGATCGGGCACACTGGCATACACCATCGGCAGCATCACGTTTTCGATCGCCGAGAGCTGCGGCAACAGATGGAACTGCTGAAACACAAACCCCAGTTTGCGGTTCCGCACATGAGCCAGCGTTGTATCGTCCAACTGAGCGACATCTTCACCATCCAGGTAGTACTGCCCGCGTGTAGGGCGATCGAGGCAACCAATCACATTCATCATCGTAGATTTGCCCGAACCAGACGCACCCATAATGGCGCAATATTCACCCTGCTCGACCACCAAATCAACGCCCGCCAGTGCCTGC
>Ga0163149_10004912_pt1 | contig 14316 bp, 10 predicted proteins | sample OliLakLV19MP5G1_FD_148604 | JGI IMG/M metagenome (GOLD analysis project Ga0163149, IMG submission 148604) | Freshwater microbial mat bacterial communities from Lake Vanda, McMurdo Dry Valleys, Antarctica - Oligotrophic Lake LV.19.MP5.G1 | ecosystem: Environmental > Aquatic > Freshwater > Lake >...
ATTACTCATTACTCATTACTCATTACTCATTACTCATTACTCATTACTCATTACTCATTACTCATTACTCATTACTCATTACTCATTACTCATTACTCATTACTCATTACTCATTACTCATTACTCAACTCATCACTCATTACTCATTATTCATTATTTTTGCTCCAACTAAACCACAACGCATGACTTACCTCATACCACTCATCATCCTTGTAGTCCTCATTCTAATAATTATCGGACTATACAACTCCCTGATCAACCGCAAAAACCAGGTGGAAAATGCCTTCGGTTCCATTGATGCGATGTTGAAAAAAAGATTTGATCTGATACCGAATCTGGTGGAAACGGTGAAGCAGTATATGACCTACGAAAAGGATATTTTAACAAAGATTGTGGAATTGCGGGGTTCTATAAATGCAAATCCAACCATGCCGGCACAGGAGCGTATCGGAATGGAAAATCAGATGACCGGTTTGCTGTCTCAGCTGCGTGTTGCCGTTGAAAATTATCCCGATCTGAAGGCAAACAACAGTTTTATTCAACTGCAATCTGCCTGGACCGAGATAGAAGAACAACTTTCCGCTGCTCGCAGAACCTATAATGCTGCTATTACCGCTTATAATAATTCGGTGGAAATGTTCCCAACCAACATTATGGCGCGTATGATGAACTATCAGCGCAAAGAAGTTTTAACCATAGAAGAAGCAGAACGCAAAAACTTTTCCGCAAAAGTGCTTTTTAATTGATTTTAGACAATTTATTAAGCGGAAAAAATTTTCACACAAAACAAACTTTTTTTTAAGAAATTCGTTATCAATCATAATACAAAAAACTTAAATTCAGGAGTCAAAGTATCACAAAACCTAGAAGTCTCATTGTCAATTATCATTTATCAATTGTCAATTTTTTTTTTCGTCTAAAAATAAGTTACAGTACTTTTGCGTCTAATAACTAAAAAACAAAACTAAAACAATGATAGGAGCATACATTATTGGTATTTTATTCGCAGTAGCTGGTATGATTATCAGTGGCGTATTAAAACGTAAATTCAAAAAATATTCTGAGATCCCCGTAAGAGGCGGATTAACAGGAAAGGACATTGCAGAGCGCATGTTACAGGAAAATGGTATTACGGATGTGCAGGTAATTTCCGTAGCCGGAATGCTTACCGACCACTACAATCCGGTTAACAAAACCGTAAACCTGAGTGAGAGTGTTTATAGTTCAAACAGCATTGCAGCAGCAGCAGTTGCGGCCCACGAATGTGGTCATGCCGTGCAGCATGCACAAGCATACATTTGGCTTACTATGAGAAGTAAAATGGTTCCCGCAATGATGATTTCCTCCAAATATGTAATGTGGATCATATTAGCGGGATTATTACTCGTTAATTCGATGGGAACAACACTTTTGTTAGCCGGAATTATTTTATTCGGAATAACTACACTTTTCAGTTTCATTACACTTCCTGTAGAGGTTGATGCAAGTCGTCGCGCAATTGCCTGGTTAGAAGGTTCATCCTTAGCGGGCAGCATGGAAATGGGTAAAGCAAAAGATGCTTTGAATTGGGCAGGTTATACTTACGTTGCTGCCGCTTTAGGTTCTTTGGCAACACTTATTTATTACATCATGATTTACATGGGCAGAAGGTAAAGTTTTGTGCACAGGCGCAGTTTGGGATTAGTGGCCGAAATTATTCCGTTGACGACGAAGTTGTAGAGAAACCAAAATGATCAACTATGCGAGAAGCCCAAATTGTGCCTGTTCATTTTAAGCAGAGGCCCATTTGTTTATTTGATGTTGACTGATAGTTACTTATCATCATAATGAAACCGACATTGAATTATCGTACATTTTTGATCTCTTCCTTTTGTTCCGTTAATTCGATAAACTAATCTATGCTCCCCTGAAATTCTCCTTGACGAAAATCCCTTCAAGCCAAATTTCAGCGGTTCTGGTTTCCCAATTCCTTTAAATGGCTCTCTATTTATTACATTAATAAGCTCTTTGATTTTCAGAACAATGCTTTCGTCATTTTCAAGCCAATAAGAAAAATCTTCCCAAGCAATTTCAGTAAACTCAATATTCATGAATCTGATTCTTTAATTTATCCGATGCTGAATTTGGTTGTTTTTCCTTCAGCTATCTGGTTAATTGACTTTTGAAGTCTTGTTTGGTTGGCTTCAGTAGAAAGAAGATGTTCTGTTTCTTTAAGCGAATTATATTCTTGAATTGACATTATCACAATTGCATCTTCTTCTTTGCTTCTAGGAACAATGATAACTTCCATAGACTTTGAAACATAATCGAAGTATTCTTTCATTCCTTTTCTTAATGTCGAGATTGATATCGCTTTCATAGTATACAGATTTTCAACAAATGTACAAAATTATGTACCAAATAACGTACTTTTTTGGAAAAATCTTTTGGGTGACTGAGATGTAATAGTTTGCCCGCTAATTAGCTGCTTATACTATATTTGTAAAAGCGGGTTGTGTGAATAGCCCGCTTTTTTTGCGGTAGGTGCAGATGGGAATAAGTGAAAATTTAAAACATTCTCTCTCCGATTTACCCATGTCTTATTTTTATATGCCAAAATTTAACTGAAAATCAATGAGTTATAATCGAGCATAGTATTTTTTCTTCTAAATTCCTTGTTTTCAAAAAAGGGTCTTTCTATCTTTGCGTCCCCGTTAGAAAACGGTATTACTAAACAAAATTATAAAAGTGGATACGTTAAGTTACAAAACAAGATCGGCCAACAAAGCTACAGTTACCCATGATTGGTGGCTGGTAGATGCTGAGGATCAAACCCTGGGCCGTATTAGCGCCAGAATTGCAGCAATTTTAAGAGGTAAAAACAAACCTTATTTCACACCGCATACCGACTGTGGCGATTATGTAATCATCATCAATTGCGAAAAGGTAAAACTTACCGGCAAAAAAATGTTGGATAAAGAAATCGACTGGTACTCAGGTCACCCTGGTGGACGTACCGTTGTTAATCCTAAAATGGTTCTTGCCAAAACACCTGAAAAGTTGTTGGAACGCACCATTAAAGGCATGCTACCCCATACTAAACTGGGAAGTGCAATGTATAAAAAACTATTTGTTTATGCAGGTTCGGAGCATCCGCATGCTGCACAGAAACCAAAATCTTTAAAATTTTAATGCATGGAGACCATTAATGCAGTAGGCAGAAGAAAAAACGCAGTTGCCCGCGTTTTTTTGAAAAAAGGAAAAGGTGTTATCACCGTTAACGGGAAAGATTACAAAGAATATTTCGCAGCAAAACATTTATTGCATAACATAACCGATCCGTTTGACGCAGTGCAAATGGAAAACGAATTTGATGTGGTGGTAAATGCAACAGGCGGTGGCGTTAAAGGCCAGGCTGAAGCAGTGAAAATGGGAATTGCCAGATGTCTCGTAAAATTTAACGAGGAGCTCAAACCGGCACTTAGGTTAAAAGGATATCTTACCCGCGACAGCCGTATGGTGGAGCGTAAGAAATTCGGTCTTCACGGTGCACGTCGTGCCACACAATTCTCTAAACGTTAATCGAAAAAGCGAAATCAAATGGAAAAACTTAATTATAATCAGTTATTGGAAGCAGGTGTGCATTTTGGTCACTTACGTAAAAAATGGAACCCAAAAATGCTCCCTTATATTTTCATGGAAAAGAAAGGTATTCATATTATCGACCTTCATAAAACCATAGAAAAACTGGAAGAAGCAGCAGCAGCGCTCAAAAATATAGCACGCAGTGGTAAAAAAATCATGTTCGTAGCTACCAAAAAACAAGCTAAGGAAACAATGGAAGAACAAGCACGTCGCGTTGGGATGCCATTTGCTACGGAACGTTGGTTAGGCGGTATGCTTACAAACTTTACTACCATTCGCAAAAGCATCAAAAAATTACAAACAATAGAAAAAATGCTTTCTGATGGATCAGCAGAAAATCTGACCAAAAAAGAAAGACTGGTAATGAGCCGCGAACGCGACAAACTGGAAAGAGTGATCGGTGGTGTTGTTCAGTTGAACCGCTTACCTGCAGCTTTACTTGTTGTAGATATCGGACATGAACATATTGCGATTGCGGAAGCACATCGTTTAAATATTACCACGCTTGGTATGGTGGATACGAATTGCGATCCGAATAAAGTGGATTTTCCGGTTCCTGCAAATGATGATGCAGCAAAATCTATTGCTATCATTGTTAAATATCTTACCGATGCCATTGTAGAAGGTTTGGAAGAACGCGCCAAAAACAAAGAAGAGTTGGAGGAATCGCGCAATGATAAACCGGATGAATTTATGGATAAGGAAGAGCGCTTGAAAATGGAAGAAGAAGGCGGAGATAAGAAAAGAAAAGATTCGCGTTTCAATAGAGGCGGTGCCGGTGGAAGAGGTGGGACAGATACAAAGAGACCTCCTGCGCGCAAACCAATGCCACAAAGAAGAAAGTAAGAGTTATTATTTACAATAAATTTTAAACCCTTCCTCCTGTGGTGGAGGGGTTTTTTAAAATAAAAAAAGGAGAAACAAAATGTCAGTAACAATAAATGCAAGCGATGTAAACAAATTGCGTCAGGTAACGGGCGCGGGAATGATGGACTGTAAAAAAGCCCTGGAAGAAATGAACGGCGATTTTGAAGCAGCTATCGATTATTTGAGAAAAAAAGGGCAGAAGGTAAGTGAAAAACGCGCCGACCGCGAAACGAACGAAGGTATAGTTATAGCAAGTGTATCTGATGATGCATCTTACGGAACAATTTTCGGATTGGGATGCGAAACAGATTTTGTAGCTATTAACGCAGACTATATTGCATTTGCAAAATCCATTTCTGCTTTGGCAATGGCACAAAAACCGACATCTAAAGATGCATTACTTGCATTGGAAATGGATGGCAATACCGTTGCAGCTAAAATTGCGGATCAGGTTGGAAAAATTGGCGAGAAAATTGAAATTACTGACTATGCTTTAATAACAGGCGAAACTGTTGTTGGTTATAATCACTCTAATGGTAAAGTGGGTGTATTAGTTGCGCTTAATCAAAAAGGAGATGCAATAAATACTACAGGTAAAGATATTACCATGCAAATAGCAGCAATGGCACCAATCGCAATTGATAAAGCAGATGTTCCTCAGGAAGTGCAAACACGTGAATTGGAAATTGGTCGCGAACAGGCTCGTGCCGAAGGAAAACCAGAGGCTATTTTAGAAAAAATTGCAACAGGTAAACTGGAAGCATATTTTAAAGATGCTACTTTATTAAATCAGAAATTTGTAAAAGATAATGCCAAAACAATACGGGAAGTATTGGTTGGGGTTGATAAGGATCTTACGGTAACTGCCTTCAAAAGAGTTGCTTTAGGTTCTTGATACCAAATGCAGGAAACTTTAAAAACCCGATAACCTCGGGTTTTTTTAATGTACGGGGTTGCTGATTTATTCTGAATTTTCTTATCCTCTCTATGCAGCGGACAATTTTTGTTATCTTTACTTTCGAACCTTATTTAAACTGTAGCGACCATGTATAAATTGCACACACAATTCTGCATCTGGCTTTTGTTATTCCAAAGTGTAGTTTTTGCCGGTACTCAGAACTTGCAAATACCCTCTGCGAATAAAAAGCCATTGTATTTTATTGAAAATAAAGGGCAGATAAAAGATGCGGAAGGTAATATCTCCTCCGAGGTATTATATGTGATAAATCAAAACGACCTTTCGATATTTATTTATCGGGATGGAATTAGTTATACATTTCAACAGATCTCAAATACTTCATGTGACGCCAGCGGAAAAAATGAAAATGATGAATTGTCGGTAACAAATTACAACGACGAATTTCAAAAAATAACACATCGGGTAAATGTAAAATTATTGGGTACTAATGCTGCATCAACAGTAATTGCCTCACAACAGGCTTCCTATTTTGAAAATTATTATAATGATCCGCAAAATCCGGAAGGAATTACAAATGTTCGCGCATTTCAAAAGATCACAATTAAAAATATTTATCCCGGAATTAACTGGGTATTATACAATAATAAAAATGGTTTAAAATATGATTTTGAAGTGACTGCCGGAGCTGACGCTTCTTTAATTCAAATGGAAATACAGAATGCTTCTGCAACTTCTGTTATTTCAAACTCCCGATTTCAAATATTAACTGCATTAGGGGAAATAAATGATAACAATTTATTTTGTTATGAAAAAGAAACGAATAATGCTATTACTTCCTCATTCAAATTGAAGGATAATATTTTGAGTTTTAATTTAGATAATTACAATAAAAACAATACCTTAATTATTGACCCCGAATTAACATGGTCAACTTATATTGGTGGTGAAGGGGAGGATGCGGCCAATGCAGTGGCAATGGATGCTGATGAATTTATTTATACCTCCGGATATACCAGCAGCGCAACAGGAATGTCGGCATCAGGTTTTCAAATGTCTTACGGTGGTGGATCCTTTGATGCATACCTTGCAAAATTCGATAGCTTGGGAAATAAATTATGGTGCACTTATTACGGAGGAAATAAGTCCGATTATGGTACCAATTTGTGTTCCGATGCATCCGGGCATATTTATATAACAGGAACTACAAATAGTACAACCTTTTCAATTTTTGACGGATTCCAGAATTCAATTGGTGGAAGTTTTGATGCATTTTTGGTGAAATTTGATACAGATGGCAATCGCATTTGGTCAACTTATTATGGTGGAAATGGCTATGATTCCGGTAAAGGAGTTGTGGTAGATGGAGATAATAATGTTTGTTTGGCAGGAAGTACTACAAGCACAAATAATATTGCTTCCGGTGGATATCAGAATGTGAATGGCGGATTGTATGATGCATTTATCGTAAAATTCACAGCTGACGGAGATCGCTTATGGGGAACTTATTACGGCGGTTTAGCGGATGATGAATGCAGAGCTGTTTGTGTAAATCCTCTCAACGATATTTTTATTATCGGGCTCACAAAAAGTAATGCAAATATTGCATTGGGTGGATACGATAATTTGTATGCAGCAAATAATGATGTATTTATAACAAAATTTACTGCGGAAGGATTATTAGATTGGGGAACATATTATGGTGGAAATCAAGATGACAATGGCAACGGAATTCAATGCGACGAATTTGGTAATGTATATGTTGCTATTCAATCAAGTTCAACAACCGGATTTGATTGTAACGGCTATAATTTAACAAATAACGGTGGTTTTGACGGCGTTTTTGCAAAATTTGCGGGAGAGGGAAATTTGATCTGGGCAACTTATTTTGGTGGCTTGGCAGATGACTATGGCAAAGCATTGTATGTAAAAAATAATTTCGTGTATGCAACAGGTTACACCAGCAGTCCAAACAATATTGCAGATGGAGGAATTCAGAATACGATAAATGGATTGGCTGATGCTTTTATTGTGAAATTTAATTATGACGGGGAATTTAATTGGTCAACTTATTTTGGAAGTACAGGAGATGAATATGGAAGGGGAATTTTATCAAATAAAATTTCAACCATTTATTTTGTAGGAAAAACATTTAGCGCAACAAATATTGCTTATAAGGGTATGCAGGAAGTTTACGGAGGAGGTGTTGCTGATGGATTTGTTTTAAAAATTAATGAATGTGAATTCACCTCAACATATTATGCTGATGAAGATGGCGATGGATATGGTGTGGGAACTGATTCTACAATATCTTGTTTCCCAACTCCGGGATTTGTAAATAATTTTTTAGATTGTAATGATGAGGACAATACTATTAACCCAGCCTCTTTAGAAACCTGCAATGCAATTGACGAAAATTGTAATGGAATTATAGATGAAGATGTTATTTATACAACCTATTATACAGATAATGATAATGATTTATTTGGCGCTGTTGCAGATACGGGCACATTATTTTGTATAATACCGGGGGTGGGATTTGTTTTAAATAATACCGATTGTAATGATGGTAATGTTTTAATTAATCCCGGAGCTGCTGAAATTTGTAATAGTTTGGATGATGATTGTGATGTTTTAGTTGACGATAATGTTATTAATACAACAGTGTCTGCATCAGGAACTCTCACATTTTGCCAGGGAGGAAATGTAATGCTATCAGTGCAACCGGCAAGCACTTATCAATGGAAAAAGAATGGTGTAAATATAGCAGGAGCAACTAACCTAAATTATACCGTAACTAAAACCGGAAATTACAACGTAGTTATTTCTGTTACCGGTGGATGCAGCGCAACATCTGCAACTGTTGTAGTTACTGTAAATGTTAAACCGGCACCGGTTATCTCACCCTTGGGAAGTCTGGATATTTGTGCTACGGGAAGCGTTAAATTAAAAACGGCTTTAAAAACCGGTTCTGTATATCAATGGTATTTTAATGGAAGTAGTATTTCCGGAGCAACTTCTAATATATATATTGCAACTGCGGTAGGTTCTTATTATGTGAAGGAAACAAATACAACAGGTTGTAATAAATTATCGGCAACTGTAATTGTTACCTCTTCCTGCAAAGAAGAATTTGCTGATGAAAAGAAATCTCCACAATTAATAATTTATCCTAATCCGGTTAAGGATATCATTCATGTTAATTTGAATTTAAATTCAAACCTTAACGAAACAATAAACTTATTAATTATCAATGAGATTGGACAAGTTGTTTATCAATCAAATGCAGAAGTTAATTCCGGAATATTGAACACCACTATTAATGTTCCCGTAGAAATTAGTTCCGGCATTTATTTATTGCAAATTGTTACCACCGAAAATTTATTTTCGAAATCGGTAATGATAGCAGATTGATCAAACCGTGAGGGAAAAGTGGAACGCGGATGGCGCTGATTTTGAGGATCAAAAGTGGAACACAGATTTGCGGATAAAAAGAGGGGACGCGGATGACGCTGATTAGCCGGATAAAAAAAAGATAAAAAAAGGTTGTTTTAACAATGGACTTTAGTGCGTGGAATTTCGCAAAAGGGGAACGCGGATGACGCTGATTAGCCGGATAAAAAAAAGATAAAAAAAGGTTGTTTTAACAATGGACTTTAGTGCGTGGAATTTCGCAAAAGGGGAACGCGGATGACGCTGATTAGGCGGATAAAAAAAAGATAAAAAAAGGTTGTTTTAACAATGGACTTTAGTGCGTGGAATTTCGCAAAAAGGGAACGCGGATGACGCTGATTTGGCGGATAAAAAAAGATAAAAAAATGTTGGGGATGCAGATTGCTAATAATTAAGGTAACAAATGACTTTATTCCTTAGAGCGTTCGCCAACCCAAACCTCATCACAAAATATCCAGGTATCACCACCATTTCCGGGATGCCAGTCGGGCACTTTGCCGAAATTGTAGGCAACGAATTTTACATATCGGGTTTTGATGGCATTTAATTCCACTTCCACATTTTTAATTTCCTTTGATTCGTAATTATCTGACGGAGTGTTATTGACAATGGTTTTACTTAGTGTATATTTTACACCATCTATTGAAGTATATATTTCCAGTTTCGCCGGCATCCATATCCAGCTTCTTACATCTTGTAAAAATCCGGCTCCGGCTTTGTTTATTTCTTTTATTTCTCCGAGGTCTAAAACTACTTCCATATTTTCTTTTTGCCAGCCTTGCCACATGCCGGTTCTGAAATCTGCTCCACCGTGCATTCCGTCAATTAATGCCGTTTCGCCGCCGGCGGTGTACTGGGAGCTGTATTTTGTAAGATATTTTAAAGAATATTTATTGAGCAGTTTTTTAAAGTATGCCGTGACAAATCCAGTGCATGTCTCTTCATCAATGGTTTTAGGAGATAAACAATACATTGCCTTGATTGTTTTTGATTCCTCAATGTAAAAACTGTTTCCATAGGTAATTTTTTTGGAATTAGTTGTTGGATCACTACCATCTTCGGTAAAATAAATGGTTCCTCCTTCATTTACAGAACTGATTGTAACCAAGAGGGAATCGCTGAAAGCATAACTGGAAGCAGAAATAATTGGCACTACAGTAGGTATTTTGTATTTATTAAAATTTAAATTTTTTGGATTAAATGCTTTGTCGCGATCGGCAGTTTTATAAAATGTTAGTTTGCCTCCGGTATTAATTAAAATATGAAATACTTGTAAAGTTGAAATTGGTGTATTGCTGAATGAAATAGAATCTAAATAAATATTTTCCGGGCTGTTATTAACGGTATTAATTGTAAATGTTTTTCCATTTTCTAATGAAATCTTAACAGTATCAAATACAGGTAAACCAAAATCATAATTACCTTTACCTGGACTGACAGGATATAATCCGATTGTGCTTAATACATACCAGGCGCTCATTTGCCCGCAATCTTCATTGCCAATTAATCCTTCAGGCGTATTTTTGTAAAAATTACCCATTATTTTATTTAAATAAAATTGTGTTTTCCAGGCACTAGAGTAGGTATAATTATATAAATAAGCCATGTTGTGACTTGGTTCATTGCCATGTGCATACTGTCCAATCAATCCTGTAATATCAGATTGTTCTCTTCCTTTTGTAATTGGGGAAGAATTAAAAATACTATCCAGAAATAATTCGTTTGACGGAAAATTATTTTGAGGTACAAAGGTGGAATATTGCCATGCATTTGCTTCTGTATAATTAAAATTTACTTCCGCAGGATCGAAAGGAGAGTACCATCCACCATTAAATCGAGGTCGTGCATAATTTCCATCCATCACATTTTTGTAATTCAGTGACCTATTGTTGTAATACTCAAGTTCCTTGTTGTTTTTAGAACTTCTGTCGTTTAAATACATTAAGAAACTCATTTGCCCAATACACCAATCATCATAACTATACTCCAAAGTTTTTGAAACAGATTCCGGTTCTTCGTTGCTTTCTATAAACCCTTTTTCTTTGTAATATTTTAATCCGAAGTGATCGAGGTTGGCACTGTGTTTCATAGCCTCGTATGCGAGGTTCATGTCAAATCCCTGAATTTCTTTTATGGCTGCATCCGCAATTACGCTTACAGCATGATATCCAATCATACAATCTGTTTCATTGCTGCTGAGTTCCCAAACCGGTAATCTTCCTCCCTGTTCGTATTGTTTTAAAAAAGTATTAATAAAATCATTTGTTCTCTTTTGATCTATTATTGTAAGCAATGGATGTAATGCGCGATGAGTGTCCCATAAAGAAAATACAGTGTAATAATCAAAAGTATCAGCTATGTGTATCTTATTATCTCGTCCGCGATATTTACCATCCACATCTTCATAAATATTTGGTGCGAGCATGCAGTGGTATAAAGCGGAATAAAAAATCACCAGTTTATTTTCCGGATCTGTTAACGGTTTTTTTTCATCGGCAAGACTGGTAACCTCTATTTTTGATAATTCTTTATTCCAGATATCATCGGCATTCTTTTTTACTTTCTCAAAATCCCAATCAGGAATTTCTGCCTGCATATTTTTCCATGCACCCATACAACTTACCGGCGAAAGGGCGCATTTTACAATGATGGTTTTTCCACCATCCCCCAAAAACTGAAAAAAACTAGTTAAATGTGGACCGCTAATTATTTTAGAACCAAATTGTGGTGCACGAACCATTGCAGTATTGCTGCTATCTATGATCTCTGCATAATTAAAAGGTTCCGAAAATTCAATAGCAAAATATAACCATTGGTCCTTCGCCCAACTGGATGACCGGCGCAATCCTTGAATTTTTGTTGGAGAAATTATTTCTATATAAGATCCTTCTAATAATTTATCTCTGTGACGAAGATCTAATATGATATTTATTTTTCCGGTATCAGGAAATGTATATTTATGCATTCCAACGCGGGCAGTAGCAGTTAATTCTACGGGAATATTATCATCCTCCAATAAAACTGCATAATATCCCGGTTCTGCTTTTTCTGTTTTGTGTGAAAATGCTGACGCATATCCCTTTTTTGGATCATTATTTAAAATATTATTTAATTGTGGTTCGCCAACAGTGGGCATCAACAAAATATCACAATAATCGGCTACACCGGTTCCACTTAAATGCGTATGAGAAAATCCATAAATAATGGAATCGCTGTAATGATATCCTCCACAGCCATCCCAATCGTTGTAACCATCCGGACGGGTATCAGGACTTAATTGCACAAAACCAAAAGGAACCGTAGCTCCCGGATAGGTATGTCCATGGCCGCCGGTACCGATAAATGGGTTAACAAATTTGGTAAGGTTTTGTGTACTTGCTTTAAGACTTAATAATAGAAAAACACAAACAATACTTTTCATGTCATGAAGGTAGATGATTATGTAGAATCCTTTCAATTTGTTGTTGGGTATTTCCCCAAAATGTAGAAGTTTGCCCCAAACTTTATAAGGATATTTCAGAGTTTCAAAATAGACATTAACAAAATATTAACAATTTTCCAGTCTATACATAGATAATTTTATAATACATGTTTAAAATAGGGCAATCTGAATTATCCTTAATCATAAACACTTCACTATAAGTGTTTTAACCGTTTTGTCGCATACAAATTGCGCAATTTCAATTTAAGAACCACGAAGCACAGTTTTTATTTTATTTTTTTAAAGCCTTCTATGACAAGAAATTTTTCTCCTCTGCTTCTCCTTCTTTGTATAAGTATGTTTGTAAATGCACAAAAAGATTGTGCTCGTGACAATACCGGGTTGATTCCAATACCTGATTTGGGTGCAGGCAGCTACCGCGGATTTACAGGCGGTTTATATCCTGACGGTTCTAACGTGCGGCCAACTGAATATCTCAACGCCTGTATAGAACATGTTCAAAATATTAAGACATTAGATACAGATGGTAATTTTGATGAGGATGGAAGAATTGTAATGCTTGGTATTGGCGCATCGAATCCGGGAGCGGAGTTCAATAAATTTATGGAAATTTCAAGTTATTTTGAACCGAGAAATGATAAATTAACCCTTGTTAATGGTTGTGTTTCTTCCATTGGTATTCAAGATATGAATTATACTGCTGCTGAATACTGGGGAAACGTAATAACTCTTTTAGAGGATAATGGTTTATCGGTAGATCAGGTACAAATTATTTGGATCGAAGAGGAAAATACAGAAGTAGGCGATACTACATTTCCGGGTGCTGCCGAAACTTTAGTTACCGATTTTCATTTTTTATTGCAGGCAATTAAAATTATGTTCCCAAATACACAAATTTGTTATGTAACGGCAAGGGCTTATGCGGGATATGCGGATTCTTTAACGGAAGATATTACAAATGGATTAAAATTTCCTCGCGATTATTATAATGGTTGGGGATTAAAATGGTTCATAGAAAATGTGATCAATCATGAACTTGGTTACAATTACGAAGGGCCTTTAGCCGAAATTCCATTAGTTACATGGGGTTCTTATCATTGGACCGATGGATCAGTTGCACGTACGGACGGATTATTATTAAATTGTGAGGAAGATGTTGCAGAGGACGGATTACATTTAAGTGGTTCCGGAGAATCGAAGATGGGTGAGCATATGCTCAATTATTTTATTGCCGATACTACTGCTAAATACTGGTTCTTTGATGAAGACTATACGGGAATTTACAACAATGAAAAGGGAAATACGTCACTCCAAATTTTTCCTAATCCAGTTTCCGGAAATCAAATTCATATAAACTCTGATAATTTTCAGACAAGTGAAAAGGTGGATATTAATATATTTTCAATTGATGGCAAACAGATATTATCCTTACAAGAAAATTATACAAGTGATATTACGCTGTCCTTACCGGAATTAAATTCAGGTTTGTACAGGATCACAATGCATTCTGAAAATGCAGCAACTTCCGGTTCGTTTATTATTACTGAATAAATATATAGTTAATTACCCCACTTTTAATGTTTAACATTAGAAGTGGGATTATTTTTTTAATACTTATATAAATTATTTCAACTCATTCCAAATAAGAGATGCACTTCCTAAAATTGCGGCCTCGTTTTCTTTTAATCCGGAAGGAAGTATGGGAATTTTATTTTTGTAGATAGGCAATAAATAATTTTCAAAACTTTCGATGGTTGGTTTAAATATCAAATCACCTGATTGTGCTAAACCACCGAATAAAAATATTTTTTCCGGTCGGGTATAACAAACAGAATTTGCAAGTGCAAATCCTAATATCTCCCCAGTTTTTTTAAACGCTTCTAAGGAAATTGAATCACCTTCAAGTGCTTTATTATAAACTTCAGCACTGTCGATCATATTTCCTAAACTTGTTCTGAATTCATCCAGATTCTGATTTCGCAATAATTCGTAGTAGGTTTTCACTATTCCGGGT
>Ga0163149_10004913_pt1 | contig 14316 bp, 16 predicted proteins | sample OliLakLV19MP5G1_FD_148604 | JGI IMG/M metagenome (GOLD analysis project Ga0163149, IMG submission 148604) | Freshwater microbial mat bacterial communities from Lake Vanda, McMurdo Dry Valleys, Antarctica - Oligotrophic Lake LV.19.MP5.G1 | ecosystem: Environmental > Aquatic > Freshwater > Lake >...
ATTCGTATTTTCTTATATTTGTGGAAATTAACAACATACCCAAAAAGTGCCTGTAAAAAGCAATGCCATTGTTGATATAAAGGATGTAAAGAAGTTTATTAAGGCATTTACTAATAATTGGTTGGTAATTGTGCTATGTCTTATTTTGGCTGCTGCATCTGCCTATTTTTATTCCTATAAGCTACCCAAAATTTTTGCAGCGAAAAGCCAGTTATTGCTTAAAGGCTCAGAAACATATTCTTATCAGGAAGGCTTATTTAGAGGGCTTGGTTTGTCAGATGGTTCGTATGAAAGAATGGCTAATGAAATGCGGGTTATTACTTCCGCTGATTTATTAGCTGCAACAGTTTCAAAGCTAAAGTCAGATATATCTTATTACATCGTTGGTAGAGTTCAAACCAAAGAAGTATTTGTTGGCACCCCATTTTATGTAAATGCTAAGGTATATGCTGGAGAGTATTTTGAATTTCCTTTTACATTCAAAATTTTAGATTTAGATAGCTATGAAATTTCATACGAAGTTAATGGAGAGCCAGTACTTATTAAGCAAAAGTTTAATGAACCCATAGTAAATGGTAGTTTTTATTTACTAGTAAACAAAACAAGCGCAATCAATGTAAGCACCATAGCATCCTTTCAAAGTATCACCTACCAATTTGCAGTTCATAATTTGAATAATCTCATATTTAAATATAAAAGTGAGATGCAAATTGAAAATTTAGAATACACCGGAATTCTGGAAGTTACACTTGAAGATGAAAACCCTGACCGCGCAGTTACCTTTTTAGATACGCTAGCAGAAGTTTACATAGCAAACTCCTTAAAAACTAAGTATAGAATTAACGACAACACCTTAGTGTATATTGATAAGCAATTAGGAGAAATCATCGCTATTCTAGATTCTTTAGAAAATGAAATTGATAGTTTTAAAGAGCAAAAAGATATTTTAAACTTATCCAAAGAAGAAGAGACCTATTATGGTAAATTGATGAATTTTGAGTCAGATAAACGAGGGTTGGAATTACAGCTAAAAGGAAATGATTACTTGCGAAATTATATAGTTTCAAATTTAAATAAGGAACTACTACCACCTTTCTCTTACATCGACAACAAAGATGTTTACCTAACAGGGGCTGTTACTCAACTATATAATTTACAAGTTAATATTAATAGTATGCTTTTTTCATCAACCGAAAAAAGTACCACAGTAAAGGAATCAGAATACAAAATTGAGCTTTTGCGTAATGATATATTAAAGTACTTAGCAAATTCTGAAAAAGCAATTAATGAAAAAATCACTTCCACGAATGGCGAAATACATTTTTACGAGAGTAAGTTAAAAGGAGTTCCTCTTAACCAGCGACAAATGTTAAACATTAACCGAAAGCTGGGCGTTAATGAAAAAATGTATTTATACTTATTGGAAAAAAGAGCCGAAACAGTAATCGCGAGAGCAGGTATTGTATCCGATATTTTTGTGTTGGAATCTGCACGATCCATTGGTATAGTTAAGCCAAAGCTAGATACTATCTATTATTCATTTTTAAGCTTTGGTTTTTTATTCTCCTTGGTAATTGTATTTTTTAGAACAATATTTTTTGGATCAATCGATAGTATTGAAGAATTGCGGGACAGTACAACCTTGCCTGTAGTTGGCGAAATCTATTATACAAAAGAAGCTAAAGATTCCTATTTAGTTGTTGAAACATCTCCAAGGTCATTTATTTCAGAATCTTTTCGTGCATTAAGAACAAATTTGGAGTATTTAGCAGTCGAAAGTAAAAATAAAGTAATACTTATTACTTCCAATAGCCCATCGGCAGGAAAAACTTTTTGCTCAGTAAATTTAGCTGCCATGCTGGCAAAGGGTGGTAAAAAGATATTATTGCTAGAGCTGGATTTACATAAGCCCAAAATACATACTGCCCTTCAATTGAAAAGTGATTTAGGAATAAGCAACATCTTAATTGGTAAGTGTAGCCCTTCAGAGGCAGTAATTAAATCTCAAATTGAAAATCTAGATGTGATATTATCCGGTCCAACACCTCCCAATGCTTCGGAGCTTATTTTAAGCGCACAGCTAAAAGAGTTGATAAATTTTGGTCGTGCTAATTACGATTATGTTATTGTAGATACTCCTCCCATGGGCATTATTTCTGATGCTTTGGTATTAATGATGAACTCGGATGTAAATTTATTTGTGATAAACGCAAAAAGAGGATCTACAGAGGCCTTAAATTTTGCTCAGGAACTGGTTGAGAACAATAAGATTGGTCACTTTGCCTTTGTATTGAATAGCGTAAAACCTAAATTTTCAAAGTATTATTATAAAGGCTATCAATACGAATATGGAGATAGTGCCAGCAATAATGTAGGTTGATAATTATTGATCATAAGAAGTGGATACAGAAGAAAAATGGACAGATGTTATTGAGGCAAAATCGGGCTGGTTTAATTTTCATCTCGAACAGATTTGGAAATTCCGTGACCTGCTTTTTCTTTTTGTAAGAAGAGATTTTATTGCCGGGTACAAACAAACACTGCTAGGCCCTTTGTGGTTTTTTATTCAACCCATTTTTTCTACCCTTATCTTTACAGTTATTTTTGGTCACATAGCTAAAATTCCAACAGATGGAATCCCGCCCCTATTGTTTTACATGACAGGGATTACGGCTTGGAATTATTTTTCGGATTGTATCAGCAGAACTTCTTCAACGTTTACAGCCAATGCAGGTATTTTTGGTAAAGTGTATTTCCCTCGCATGATTGTGCCATTATCAAACGTAATATCTAGCCTTATAAAATTTGGCATTCAGTTTTTATTGCTATTGGCATTTATTGCATATTATCTTTTTAAAGGAGCAAACGTACATCCCAATGCTTGGGTGTTTTTTACTCCCGTGTTGTTATTGATAATGGCAGGCTTGGGCCTTGGTTTTGGAATTATTATATCATCCTTAACAACTAAGTACAAAGATCTGCAGTTCTTTATGGGTTTTGGTGTTCAATTGCTTATGTATGCTACTCCCATTGTTTATCCCTTATCCATGGTGCAAGGAAAGTTGAGGATAATTGCAATGCTAAATCCAATGACACCTATTATCGAAACATTTAAAAATGCATTTTTAGGTGGAGGAGAAGTTAACCTGATGCATTTGGGATACAGTGCACTTGTAATGTTGTTTTTATTATTTTTTGGATTGCTGCTTTTTAATAAAATTGAAAAATCTTTTATGGATACTGTTTAAGTTAGTTAATAGGGATTAGGTAAAAGACATTAGGTAAAAGGAATAGGGAAGCAGCCATAGGGCATAGGGCAGAGGGAACAGCCAATAGGCAAAGGGAATAGAAATAGGGATTAGGTAATAGAAAGAGCCAATTAGGAATTAAGAATTAGGAATTGGGAATTAGCAGCCAATACAAAGAGAATAGCCATTAGAAATAACAAATACAGAAACCACATCTTTTTGGATATAAAACGGCCTCAGAGAGGCCTGATATTTTTAGAAAGAATACAATTTACGATTTCTTTGCCCCAGAGGGGCAAAACTATTCGAGTCCTTATTTATCTCTGCTGTTCTTAGCGACCTTTGTCTCGAAGGGACTCCTTCAGAGTGTGAAGCATCTTTGTGTATTCTTTGTGGTTAAAGAAACATAAAGCGCACGAAGAAATACAAATTTTGTACCTTTCCAAATCACTATGTTCACACGCGAAGAAAAATTAAAACTGATGAAAGGCCTCATGTGGGATTACAACATACCTGCCGAGGACTCCCTTGCCGTGTTGGAAGGCACACTAAAAAATGCCGGACATTATAATGAAGAGACACTGTTTCGGAAGTTGCTGGAGTCCTATCCTTGGTTCACCATTTTAAAAATACTTCCGCTCGAAAGAATTTCGGTACTACTTACCGAAAAAGTTATTAAATCCTTAAGATCGCAATCAATAAGAACCGCCTATGAGTTTGTCCGCAAACGATTATATAAACCTCTATAAGCTTCAGGATAAGGCATTTCATGCTTTATTCAATCACTATGGTGCATTCTATCTTACCGGAGGAACAGCACTTGGAAGATTTTATTTAAACCATCGGTATAGCGATGATATTGATTTGTTTGTTAATGCAGACTCCTCCTTTAACGCCAGCGCAACAGCTATTCGGAATGTTATTGATAAGCAATTTACAATGGGACATGGCAATCCTGTACTTTATGCAGATTTTATTCGTATCTGGATAAAAGAAGATAATCACGAACTGAAAATTGAATTGGTAAACGATGTTGCTTCCCATTGGGGCGATATACATCATGTAAATAATATTCCAGTGGATAACCCTGGGAATATTTTAGCTAATAAACTTACAGCCATTGTTGGGCGGGATGAGCCCAAGGATATTTTTGACATTATTCATCTTTCCCTCAATTATTCTTTTAATTGGGCTGCGGTGTTTGAACAGAGCACCCGCAAAGCGGTGGTAGCCGAACAAAATGTCTCCGACCGCCTTGCTGCTTTTCCTGTTGAATGGCTTCAAAACAAATTGTGGCTGAAAAGCCCCATAGATGCTGACGACCTAAAACAAAAACTAGAAATCATTGCCGATGATTTTCTTTTTGCACGCGATAATTCGTTTGGTAAAGGGAAAATACCTATAACAGAAGCAAAGCCTAATGTTTATTAGGGGGTAGTTAATAGGGATTAGGTAAAAGGCATAGGGAAGCAGCCATAGGGCATAGGGCATAGGGAACAGCCAATAGGCAAAGGGAATAGAAATAGGGATTAGGTAATAGAAAGAGCCAATTAGGAATTAAGAATTAGGAATTGGGAATTAGCAGCCAATACAAAGAGAATAGCCATTAGCCATTAGAAATAACAAATACAGAAACCACATCTTTTTGGATATAAAACGGCCTCAGAGAGGCCTGATATTTTTAGAAAGAACACAATTTACGATTTCTTTGCCCCAGAGGGGCAAAACTATTCGAGTCCTTATTTATCACTGCTGCTCTTCGCTACCTTTGTGTGGCTGTATCTTTGTGATCTTTGCGGTTAAAGGCTGCTGCTGTTGAAACTACAGAAACCACAAAGACCGCTAAGCAAATACACGCAAAGAACACAAAGGAATACAACTTAATCACTGCTGCTCTTCGCTACCTTTGTGTGGCTGTATCTTTGTGATCTTTGCGGTTAAAGGCTGCTGCTGTTGAAACTACAGAAACCACAAAGACCGCTAAGCAAATACACACAAAAAACACAAAGGAATACAACTTAATCACTGCTGCTCTTAGCGACCTTTGTGTGGCTGTATCTTTGTGATCTTTGTGGTTAAAGGCTGCTAAATAAATATAAAAAACCACAAAGCGGCTTTCATCGATTTCGTACCTTCGTGCAGGTCTAGTTTCCACCAATTTATGAGTGTAGTAATTAAAGTAGAAAATCTTGGTAAGCAATACCGACTTGGACAGGTGGGTACTGGAACACTTACGCATGATTTGAAAAGATGGTGGGCGCAGGTTAGAGGAAAAGAAGATCCCTTTTTGCTAATAGGCGAAGAAAATAACAGAGAGACAATAGGAGTTAGTGATTACGTTTGGGCCTTGCGCGATATTAATTTTGAAGTAAAGCGAGGGGAGGTGTTGGGAATTATAGGCAAGAAACGGAGCCGGCAAATCTACCTTACTAAAAATACTTTCTAAAATCACATCGCCTACAGTAGGCTCAGTTAAAATAAAAGGAAGAATAGCATCTTTACTTGAGGTAGGCACAGGCTTTCATCCTGAACTTACCAGAAGAAAAATTAGTCCACAAATGAACAACAGCGAAATACTCATCTATCAAAACCAAGACGGAAACATAAAAGTAGATGTTCGTTTGGAGGAAGAAACTGTTTGGCTTACGCAAGACCAAATGGCAATTCTTTTTGGCAAAGCAAAATCTACCATAAACGAGCATATCAAGAACATTTACGAAGAAAATGAGCTGTTAGAATCAACGACAATGAAGAAATTCGGAAATTCCGAATTTCAGCAAAAAGCACACAATTACTACAATCTTGATGTAATTATCTCGGTTGGGTATCGGGTAAAATCACCTCAAGGAACGCAGTTTCGTATTTGGGCTACACAACGATTAAAAGAGTATATCATCAAAGGTTTTGCCCTGAATGACGAACGTTTTAAGAGTGGCAATTCGATGAATTATTTTGATGAATTGCAAAGCCGCATTCGTGAAATACGCATTTCGGAACGCTTTTTCTATCAAAAAATAAAAGATATTTATACCACCAGTATTGACTATAATGCCAAAGATGAAAAGACAATTGCTTTTTTTAAAATAGTGCAAAACAAATTGCTTTGGGCTATCAGTCAGCAAACGGCAGCCGAGTTGGTGTATCGCAGAGTTAATGCCAGTTTACCTTTATTGGGAATGCAATCGTATGACCTGCCTACCGGCAAGGCAGGCAAGAAAACCGACTTGGCTATCAAAAAAATAGATGTAAGCATTGCTAAAAATTATCTGGATGAAGATGAAATAAAATTATTAGGTTTGTTGGTAGAACAATATTTAGCTTTTGCCGAAACAATGGCACAACAGCAAACACCTATGTATATGGCTGATTGGACAAGCAGGTTAGATGCTATTTTACAACTCAACGGACGTGAATTGTTAAGCCACGCAGGGAAAATAAGCCACGAAAAAGCGTTAGAAAAATCAAGCGAAGAATTTGAAAAATATAAATTGGCTCAAAAAGTAATTGAAAAAGAACAGAGCTTAAAAGAGATAGAGGACGATATTAAAAGGATTAGAAAAGATAAGAAATGAAATTTACAAAAGGGCACCTCTAAAAACTAAATGGAACGCATATTTTTTATGATTGTCATGATTAATTATGATTTAATCAGTCCGATGGAATATGGCTCTGCATCCCGACTCAATCGGGACGGACTCCGTACTTTATCGGAGCGCAAATCATAATAATCAGCGTTCTAATTTTTTTATTTCTTTTGAGTTATTAGAGATGCCCTATACTTGATACTGGATAAAAATCATCCAACATCCAGCACCCAGTAAATAGAATCTAGCACCAATGAGCAACACAGTAATAAAAGTAGAGAACCTTAGCAAGCAATACCGACTTGGACAGGTGGGTACTGGAACACTTACGCATGATTTGAAAAGATGGTGGGCTCAAGCTAGAGGAAAAGAAGATCCCTTTTTGCTAATAGGCGAAGAAAATAATAGAGAGACAATAGGAGTTAGCGATTACGTTTGGGCCTTGCGCGATATTAATTTTGAAGTAAAGCAAGGAGAAGTTTTGGGGATAATAGGCAAGAACGGAGCCGGAAAATCTACCTTACTTAAAATACTTTCTAAAATCACATCGCCTACGGTAGGCTCAGTAAAAATAAAAGGAAGAATAGCATCTTTACTTGAGGTAGGAACAGGCTTTCATCCCGAATTAAGCGGTAGAGATAATATTTATTTGAATGGTGCAATTTTAGGAATGACAAAAAATGAAATAAAATCTAAATTTGACGAGATAGTAGATTTTAGCGGAGTAGAAAGGTATATTGATACTCCCGTAAAACGTTATAGTAGTGGAATGTATGTTCGCCTTGCATTTGCCGTAGCAGCCCATTTAGAACCCGAAATATTAATTGTGGATGAAGTGTTGGCGGTGGGTGATGCCGAGTTTCAAAAAAAATGCTTGGGCAAGATGAAAGATGTTGCTGGGCAAGGCAGAACAGTATTATTTGTGAGTCATAATATTAGTTCAATAAGGCAATTATGTCAAAAAGGATTGCTTTTGAATAATGGAACTGTAGAATTAGCAGGCTCTGCTGAAGATGTAATAAGGCATTACTTTAATAGTGGGAATGATACTTTAGGTAAACCCTCGCTTAATCAATATAGAACTGGTAGCATTGATAATGTACCTGTTTATGTTTCGGACATATTTATTTCAAGCTCAGATAATTTTTTTCCAACATTATCCATGGGTATTGAGCCTGAAATTAAAATAAGGATTAATGTGAGAGAGGATATTTTAAGAGCAAGCATTACAATTTCTTTTTTTAATGCTGAAGGACTTAACTTAGGCATAGCATTTAGTTGGGATGATAATTTCTACTTAGATGCAGCTGTAGGTGTTCATGAAATCACTTTCAAGTTAAAAGATAAAAAATTCCCTCCCGGAAAATATTTTATTGGTGTTGGCTTAAATCAATCTGATAACACAGTTGCATGGGATGGAATTGGATATTACCCTATTTTTATTATAGAGAATCAGGTAAATATCGAGAAGTTTAGCCATAGACGTTGGGGCGTAAATCATTATATTGAAAACTTGTGGGCTATAGAGAAGGTTAGTTAAATTGCAAATAGCGTATGTTTAGAAAAATTATCCCTAATAGTTTTAAATCCTTGTTGCGTACGTATGCAAAAAAAATATTTGGGTTTAAGGAGTTGTATGAATTGCGAAGTGAAGCCTCTAGGGAACTTTTGAAAGAACGAGAAGTTGAAGAGAAAGGAATACCTAAAATTGATTTAGAGCAGAAGCATATAAATAATTTGAAAGTGCTACTAGATAGGAATGCTTTTTTAAATGCCATGCCTAAGAATGGAATTTGTGCTGAAATAGGAGTAAATAAAGGAGAGTTTTCTGATATGATATTGTCACAAACTACACCTCAAAAACTTCACTTAATAGATGCATGGGGCGATCCAGCAAGGTATCATGATGGTTTGAAGGATTTTGTGAGAGATAAATTCAAAATTGAAATAGCTGAAAAAAAAGTTGAAATAAATATTGGTTTTTCTACCACTATTCTTAAAAAATTTCCAGATCATTATTTTGATTGGGTTTATTTAGACACAGTACACATATATAGTGTAACTGCAGAGGAGTTGACGATTTTAAAAGATAAAGTAAAGCCGGGAGGAATCATTGCTGGGCACGATTATACAATTGGTAACTGGGTTGGTGCTTGTCGGTACGGTGTAGTGGAAGCCGTGCATGAATTGTGTGTTAAAGACGGGTGGGAATTAATTTATATTACAACAGAGACTCACCAATGTAGAAATTTTGCAATTAGAAAGCTGAAACTTTAAAATGATTAACGTAACAAAATCTTTCTTACCTCCATTAGAAGAGTATTCCAAATATTTAGAGGGAATATGGGAAAGAAATTGGCTTACTAACTATGGTCCGTTAGTTAATGAATTAGAAAAAAAATTACAGGAATATTTACAAGTCTCAAATCTGCAGTTCACATCAAATGGAACAATTGCTTTACAGCTAGCCATTAAAGCGTTAGAAATTAAAGGTGAAGTAATAACAACCCCTTATTCCTATGTTGCTACAACAGGAGCCATCCTTTGGGAAAATTGTACGCCTGTTTTTGTAGATATTGAAGACAAAACTTTTTGTATTGATGCTGAAAAAATAGAAGCTGCTATTACTGAAAAAACTACAGCTATTTTGGCAACTCATGTATATGGATTACCCTGCGATGTCCAAAGAATTGACGCTATAGCTAAAAAACATAATCTAAAAGTTGTTTACGATGGTGCTCATGCTTTTGGCGTTAAAGTAGGAGGGAAAAGTATTTTTGAATATGGTGACATCAGTACATGTAGTTTTCACGCTACTAAGCTGTTTCATTCTGTTGAAGGGGGTGCTGTTATTTCTAATGATTCCGATATAAATAAAAAAATATTTTTACTTAAAACATTCGGACATCAGGACGATGATCATTTTAGTATAGGAATAAACGGCAAAAATTCAGAATTTCATGCTGCAATGGGATTGTGCATTTTGCCAAGAGTAAAATCATTTATAAAGCGTAGAAAAGAAATCTTACTTTTATACAGAGAGGCATTAAAAACGCTGCCCTTAACATTGGTTGAAATCCCTTTGGATATAGAATATAATTATTCGTATTTCCCCGTATTATTTAAAGACGAAAAGGAGGTACTAAAAGTTAAGCAATATTTATCTTCAAATGAAGTAAATGCAAGAAGGTATTTTTTTCCTTCGCTAAATACCTTACCCTATTTAAAGTTAAGGACAAAATGCCCCGTTTCCGAAAATATTGCAAGCCGTGTACTTTGTTTGCCTTATTATCAGCAATTAACAAATGAGGAAGTATTGCATATTTCTTCTCTTGTAAAAGAGGCTCTTTATAAATGAAGATAGCTATAATGCAGCCTTACTTATTTCCTTATCTGGGCTATTACCAGTTGGCTAGTGCTGTGGATACATTTGTGTTTTTTGATGATGTTAATTATATAAAGAAAGGCTGGATAAATAAAAATAATATTCTCGTAAATGGATCTGCATTTAAATTTTCAGTTCCTGTAATTGGTATCAGTCAGAACAAATTAATTAATGAAGTAGCGCTTTCTGAATTTGATATTTGGAGCAACAAGTTTTTAAAAACATTGTCTTCCTCATATAAAAAAGCACCCTATTTTGATAATGCTATCGAACTAATTTCTGAGGTGCTGTGTAAGAAATGTCATAACGTATCGGAGTTAGCACAAAATAGTGTTGCTTTAATTTCATCTTATTTAGGACTAGAGACTGCTTTTATTAAATCAAGTGATTTGAATTATGATAGAACGGCTGCAGGCGGACAGCAAAAGATATTAGACATTTGTAAAGTCATGAATGCGGTTCAATATATAAACCCGCAAAACGGCAGAGAATTGTACAATAAAAATGAATTTACTAACCAAGGTCTTGAGCTTAGTTTTATTAGTATGAATGATGTAACATATAGCCAATACACAGATAAGAATTTTGTACCTTCGCTATCAATAATAGATGTCCTCATGTTCAATAGTAAAGAACAAATTATGGAACATTTAAAAAATTATATACTCTTATAATTATGAGTAGAATTAGTACTGTTTTGGAAGAAATATTTAATGCTAAAGAAGCTGATTATTCAGATGATTCTGAATTTATGGGATTTAAGGAATGGGATTCAATGACACATATGTTTTTGATAACAAAAGTGGAAGAAGTTTTTTCAATTCAATTAGATGGGGAAGAAATTGCAAAAATGCGAACAGTTGGAGACTTAAAAAATATTCTAGCCAAACACAACATAACTGACCTATGAAGTTAAGCGATGCAGTTATACTAATTACAGGAGGTGCAAACGGCATTGGAAAATTTATGGCAACTCGTTGTCAAGAGTTGGGAGCAAAGGTAATAGTGATAGATAAGAATAAAGAAGCGTTATTGTTATTAGAAAAAGAAAAAAATATTTCTGGGTATGCTTGTGATTTATCTAATGCGGATGAAGTAGAAAGTGTTATTGCAAAAATATTTGAAGTTCAAAAAGACATAAATGTATTGGTAAATAATGCTGGTATAATTCATAGCGAGTCCTTATTTAATATGATGAACGTTGATTCTCCTAAGCATAAAATAGATACTTGGAAGAAAACCATTGATGTGAATCTAAATGCTGTGTTTTATGCCACTGTGAATGTGGTTAGTAAAATGCGAGCTAATAGGGTGTCAAGCGGACTGATAGTAAATATCAGTTCTATTTCTGCGCAAGGTAATATGGGGCAGTCGGCCTATGCTGCATCAAAAGCAGGCTTAGAAGCTTTAACAAAAACTTGGAGCAAGGAGCTTGGCATATTTAAAATAAGAAGTGTTGCCATTGCTCCGGGATTTTTGAATACAGAATCTACTAAGCAAGCGCTTAGTGAAAATATGTTAAAGAAATGGGAGCAAGCTGTTCCGCTAAAACGCTTAGGTACATTGGACGAAATTACTTCAGCATTGATATTTGTTATTGAAAACGATTATTTCAATGGCAAAGTATTGAGTGTTGATGGTGGCTTAACAATTTAAAATGACAAAAAATCATTGTTATAACTTAGGTTTGTTATTTTACGATGTTGCAGAAAAAAATAGCCAACACATAGCCTTAAAATACCCTTCCGGTAAAAACTTTACGTATAAAGAGCTTGATAATAGCTCAAATCAAATTGCTAGGTACTTACAACAGCTAGGTATTGAAAAGGGAGATGTTATTGGTATTTTCAACAACAAAACAGTAGCCGGATATGCGCTTATGCTAGCCTGTTTAAAAGTAGGTGCTGTTTATGCAAATTTTGACAATACAAGTCCTTGGTTAAGGGTTTCTAAAATGCTAGAAAATTGTAAGCCTAAAGTGATTTTCAATGATTTTAATTTGTCGCCATTTGCCAATGAAATAAATCAAAACCTAAATTTTAAAATTGTAAATCTCCATGCTGAAGAGTTTATGGTGACCTGTAATAATTTTGATCCAACTAATCTTTCCGAAACAGCTTCAATACATGGAGGAGATCCTGCTTACATAATGTTCACTTCCGGTTCTACCGGATTCCCTAAAGGCGCTGTGATGTCGCATAACAATGTTTTGAATTTTATAAGTTGGGGACAAGCAACTTTTAGTGTAACTAGTTCGGATGTATTTACAAATGTAAATCCAATTTATTTTGACAATTCAGTATTTGATTTTTATACTTCTCTTTATTCTGGTGCGTGTTTAGTTCCATTTTCTTCGGATGTTGTTGCTGACAGCGTCCAACTGGTAAAGACAGTTAATGCGATGGCTTGTACCATTTGGTTTTCGGTTCCTTCTTTGTTGGTTTACCTTTTAACAACACGTGCTTTAAAAACTACAGACTTTAGTTCGCTTACTCGTATTTCCTTTGGAGGAGAAGGCTTCCCTAAAACGAAGCTGAAACAATTGTTTGATTTATTTGGAAATAGAATTAAGTTATTTAATGTTTATGGCCCAACAGAGTGCACCTGTATTTGTTCTTCATACGTAATATCTGATAAAGATTTTGATAGCTTGAATGAGCTAGCACCTCTTGGAAATATTGCACCTAATTTCGGATATGAAATATTGCCCGTATCTGATCAGGACATTAAATTTGGTGAGCTAGGATTAACAGGCCCAAATGTTGGGTTAGGTTATTATAATGATGAGGAACGCAGCCAAATCGCATTTGTCCAAAACCCTAACAAGTTATATTCAGAGAGAATGTATAAAACAGGTGATTTAGTTGAAAAGCGAGAGGATGGATATTTGTATTTTAGAGGCAGGATAGGTAACCAAATTAAGCATATGGGATATCGCATAGAGTTAGAAGAAATAGAAGCTGGCATTAATTCATTAAAATATATTAATGAGTCAGGCGTAGTTTATAAAAAAATAACAGCAGATTTAGGTCAGATTGTTGCGTATGTGAGTGTAAATAGACCTAAAAATGAATCCGAAATTGAATCGGATTTAAGAGCTTTGTTGCCCCTATACATGATGCCTAAAAAGATTTTAGTTTTAGAGGCGCTTCCTAAAAATAGAAACGGTAAAATTGATAGAAATCAATTGAAAGAAATAAATTAAATGAAAAAAGATTTAATCATTTTTGGTACTGGAAAAATTGCTGAGGTAGTTTTTTATTACGCAACTCAGGAATGTGGACTTAATGTAGTAGCATTCACTACAGACAAACAATATATTACTACCGATACTTTTTTAGAATTGCCAGTAGTTCCATTCGAAGAAGTTGAAGTAAAATATCCCAATAGCAAAAACGATATGTTTATTGCTGTTGGCTATCACGATTTAAATAAAGTACGCGAAGTAAAATACAACGAGGCTTTGGCAAAAGGATATGAGCTTGTTTCTATCATCAGCCCTAAAACAGACATTCCTAAAAATGTAAAATTTGGAAAGAACTGCTTTATAATGCCACCTGCTATAATACATCCCTGCGTTTCAATAGGCAATAATGTTTTTATTTGGAATGGAGCAATGGTTGGTCATCATTCTGTTTTACAAGATCATTGTTGGTTAACTTCCTGTTGCAATATCTCCGGTAACGTTACCATTGGAAAAAACACTTTTATAGCCGTAAATGCAACTATTGGGCATAATGTGATTGTAGGAGAAAAATGTTTTTTAGGAGCCAATACTTTAGTTACTAAAAATATAGATGATAAAGGAGTATTAGTGCAAGAGTCAACTAAGTTATTTAGAATAAATAGTGAACAGTTTTTGAGGATTTCTAATTTTTCTAGTATATAATTTTTTACATAATGATTTTTAAAGAAGTTGCTGAAGATGAAATTGATGAATTTCGAATTATTTATCATCAAACGACTGCGTATTCAAATCCTTTAATTGAGACCGTTTTATATCAAAAAAAAGGTGGAGGTATTTATTATTTTGGGGATTTAATTGATGGGAATTATCTTATTTTTCATAGAGCTGGCTTTTGTCATATTAATTTTAATG
>Ga0163149_10004915_pt1 | contig 14314 bp, 14 predicted proteins | sample OliLakLV19MP5G1_FD_148604 | JGI IMG/M metagenome (GOLD analysis project Ga0163149, IMG submission 148604) | Freshwater microbial mat bacterial communities from Lake Vanda, McMurdo Dry Valleys, Antarctica - Oligotrophic Lake LV.19.MP5.G1 | ecosystem: Environmental > Aquatic > Freshwater > Lake >...
AAGGACTGGACGCACGACCTGCCACCAGCCCGGGCAGGCCCTTCCCCACCGACTCACCTACTCCATCGTCGAACTCGGATCGGGAGATGTTCCCCGCGTCGGCATCGACTGGAAGCAGGAGACACTCGCGTAGGGCAGCCCGGACTGAGCCCCTCAGACTCCAACCGCCCGGCAGGGTGGGGTGCAGCGCAAGTACCGGGCGGGGGCAGCGTGCGGGCAGCCGTCTCTACGCTCCTCGTCGGGGGCCCCCGCGTGGCGAGCCCCGACGACGATCTCCGAGCCGGCAGAACACACGACCGATTCGAAGAACAAAGTGCTTGCCTGAAGTGCACAGCCTTCCGAATACCATTGTCCAGAGTTGTGGAATCCAACGCACCGAACATGAGCTCACCGATCCCCAACCCCTCCCTGCTCATCGACCGGTTCGTCGGCGAGTACCGCTTTCTCTCGAACTTCTTTCCGTGCGATGTGACCACCGATGCCGGACTGACATACGCAAGCGTTGAGCACGCGTACCAGGCGGCGAAAGCCACAACCGAAGAAGAGCGACTCGCGATCGCCGGAGCATCGAGCCCCAAGAAGGCCAAGCACCGCGGCTCAAAGCTCACTCCCTCGCCGGACTGGTCCAGCCGGAAGGTGGAGGTCATGCGGTCACTTCTGCGCCGCAAGTTTGCATCCGGGACGGAGCTGGCCGCCAAGCTCGTGGCAACCGGGGACGCCGAACTGATCGAAGGGAACGCTTGGGGTGACGAGTTCTGGGGTCGGTGCAACGGTGTCGGGCAGAACCACCTCGGAAGGCTGCTGATGGAGACCCGTGACTCCCTTCGCGGGCCTTGCCGGTCACCAGAAGACCGACCTGCCGTCTGACCGACGCGGACCTCACGGTTCAACCGACGCCAGCGAGGCTCGGACTCGTTCCCGGACCGCAGCGTTCCCGGCCTCTGAGATCGGCACGACGTGCGTGGCAGGGGGTTCTTGACTCGGATCTCGGCTGGCCGTCTGCTGCCAGATGACCTTGGCCAGTCGCCTGGCCCGGTCCTCGTCCTCGCCGCCGATATAGCTCCACAGGCCACGCCGAACAACGGTCGCAAACAGTCCGCCTGGATTCTGTCGTGCGACTCGCAGCGCGTGGGCCGCCGCGGCCACGACCGCCAGCGAGCCCGCTTCGCTGGGCTTGACCAGACCGCAAGCAGTCGCACGCTTGAATAACCGGCCGATTCCGTCCGGAGTCCGGAGGTCACGTTCCTCGACATGACCCAAGCCGCGTGGCCGACGTACGTCCCGGACTTCTTCACGCGAGGGACGAGCACCATGACGTGGGTTGGTATTCACCGTTTCGGTGTGGCCACCGGGATGTGGTTGCTGGTTCTCAGATCCCGTCAGGGAGTTGCTTGTTTCTCTTGGGGGTGACACGGCGATGTTCGTTGATGGGTGCGGGGGTGACACTGTGACGCAGCACACCCTTCGCACCGGGTTGACTATCTCAGTTCTCTTACCAAATTGTGGCTTGCATTTCAAGTTCCAGCGGACAAAACCCCCGTGTCGGTTCATCACCCGCTGGGGGGTACGTTCGCGGATGAGCGCCGTGGAGGCCACGAGGCGAGACCGTCCTCGCTTGACGCTCCGCGTCGAGACGCCGAAGACCTCGGCTACCCACGACGCCTTGCACAGTCCTCCCGAAGCGCACACGCGACGCCGATTGAACATGCAGCGGAGAAGATGCCCGAACGCGGTCGCGAGGAGAGTCGGGGCCTGCACTCGGCACAGCTCGCGAATCAATCGGCGAGGGACCGGCACCCGTCGGTGATGGTGGGGCAGGAGTTCCAGAGCGTCGAGTGTGGCTCCGGGTCGATTCAGGGCCAGTTCGTCGAGAGACTCCGCGTGGACGGGACCACGTTCGGACCATGCCATGAGCCGAACCGCCCTCAGCCGCGTCAGACTCGCACGAACGCCCCTGAGGGACCTCGTCCCGACCAACTCGGCCAACTCGGCGACGCTGTACTGCACACGCCGCCCCTTGTGAGCGCCGCAGCGCCTCGCCTTGGCCTCGAAACTCGCCAGCCATACCCGAAGGTCGGCCGGGCGAAGATCGCCCGTTCTGGAGGCCCACCAGGCCGCGACGAAGGCCCACACCGAGATGAGCACGAAGCCCCCGTCCGGCCGTGATGCAAGTTCAATCGCCTTCCAAGTGCCCGTGCGAGCCTCGGTTGTTGGGTTCTTGAATGAAACGTTCTGTGCCGCCATGATGCTCTCCCTCCAGTGGGGATTCCTCAGCCCCCGCGGGCCGGCAGTCGGTAGAACGGCGTTTGGTGCACACCGGCGTGCCCGATCTCCGGCACGCCCGCGTGCGGCTCCGCGGAAGCGGAGCGCATCAACGCGCGAAATGGGTTTGACGAAGGGTGGAGGGATGCGATAGGTTCGGCCCACTATTGCGGCCAGTCACGGCAGCACCGAGCATGCCCCCGGCATCCACTCGGCACGCCGTGCAGGCCGACTACTCCAATCGTCCGGACGTTCGGCTTCGCTCCGCTGCGGCTCGTGAGGTTCACAGCGAAAGTTGACGACGTCCGACCAGTTCCAGTTCTCCTTCTGCTCCAACACAGATGACCCCGATGCGGAACGCGGTTCAGGCAAGCCGCTTCGGGGTCCTCTGTGACTTCGTCAACACTTTGCACATCGGCTGGCTCGTCGCAAGACGAGATACTGCCCGCGGGCACGAACCCCCGCGTGCCTGCGGAGCGCCCGCATCGAACCCCGGCGGTGACGAGACCGCCCACCGGTACCAGCGGTCGGAGCGGCGGAGCCGGTCCGGTGACTCCGAGCCGCCGCGAAGTTCCTCTCTTGTGCGAGTGACCCAAACGCGATACCTCTTGGCACAGCCGCGTTCCCGCACTCCCGCATGCAGTTGCCGGGGGAGCTCGATGTCGGCGTATCGGAGGACCATGAAGACACCAGGCACGGTCATCGCCATCGGGAACCAGAAGGGCGGGACTGGTAAGTCCACCGTCACCGTCCATCTCGCGGCCGCACTCGGACTGACCGGCAAGCGGTGCCTCATCCTCGACCTTGACCCGGCGTCCGGAGCCACCAAACACCTGGGTGTACCCGTCGACACCTTTGCCGGCACGCTTGGGCTCCTCACGGCCGACGAACCATTGGAGAGCTACGTGGTCACGAAAGGCATGCCAACCGGCGTCGAGCTTGTGCCTTCCAGACCGCAGCTCGCGGAACTCGAAGCATCGCTTTGTCGTTTCACGGACCGTACACGGCTTCTTGAACGGGCGATTGATGAAGCTCGGAGTGGATACGACTACGTGTTCCTCGACACCAGCCCATCGGCGGGCTTCGCGACCACCGTGGCCGCGTACTCCGCGGCGGAGTGGTTCCTCCTGACGGCGTTTCCGCATCCACTTTCTCTTGCCGGTTTGAGCGAGGCATTCCGCGACATCGCGGATGTGAGGCGACTGAGAAATCCATCGCTTGAGGTCTTGGGGGTGCTCCTCACCAATGTGGACCGACGCGCCAAGCGGATGCGGATGCAGATCGACGCCGCGATCGAGCAGGCCGTACCCGGCCGACTCTTCAAGACGTCCATCTCACAGGCGATCGCCTTCCCGGAGGCTTCGGGCCTGGGATGCACGGTGTTCCAACTGCCTGCTGGCTCTCAGGGCTCTTCCGCCCTGCAGTTCCTTGATGTCGCGTGGGAGGTGGCCCACCGAGTCGCCGGACGCGAAGCGTTTCTGCGAGGAGAACTGGGGCCAGCTCTGCACACCCCATCGGCGCAGATAAAGAACCAGCTCGTTGCGTAAAGGACTCCATGGCGAAGATGCTCTCCACGAACCCACCGACATCCTCCATCGCGAGGCTGCTCGACTCGGCCGCCGCTGGTGCGGCAGTGGGCCCCATCGCTTCACCCGCAGCGCCGCGAGTTCCGCCCGTTCCGCCGTTGGAGCATGCGGCAGCACCCGTCGCTCCGGAGCCTGCAACTTCGCAGGCACCAGCTCGGTCGTCCTCCCGTGACCTGCCGACCATCAAACGAGAACTGGTTCTCTCACCACTCGCCGAAGCAACGTTTACCGAGTTGGTTGATGCCCTCCGACGTGCCACGGGCACCAAGCTGACCACCAGCCACGCGTTCCGTTCGCTCATGCGTGCGTTGGCACCGGCGGTGACGGCGATCGCGGAACGACCCGACGGCGTTCGCCTTCGCCTCCCGAGCAACGCACCCGGCTATGAGACAGAACGCGAAGACTTCGAAGCCGCTCTCTGTCGCCTTATGCAGTCGGCGATCTACCCAGGCAACCGCAACGACGCCTGAAGGGGAGGTGCGGCCGAATCACTCCGCCTCGCCAGCACAGGTCCCCATGATGCCGCCCGGGCGAATGGGCACGCAGCCTTCCGAATCTCCCAACAGATTCGCCGCATTAGGGCCGCACCCAGTCTCTGGAGCACACGTTCGAGCCAAACCTCCATAACCAGCCCGTCGGCAGGGGATCGCAAAGGTTCCACAAGAAGGAGGTTCGCATGCAGAACGGAAAGCAGAACGGCAGTGCCCACAAGGCATCTGCCAACGGTTCAAATGCCCAGGGTCAGCCGTCGCGGCAGCCCGGCAAGCGGCCGGTTCACACCGTCCGGTTCGGGGCCATCAAGGCCGCGATCTGGCTCAATGACACGTCCGTGGGTCCGATCCACAACGTCACCGTCACCCGCTCGTACAAGGACGGTGAGACGTGGAAGGACTCGGGGAGCTTTGGTTTCGACGACCTGCTCCCTCTGGCCAAGGCGCTGAACTCCGCTCACTCGTGGATCAACGAGCAGCGGAACACCCAGTCCGAAGCCAGAACCGATGTCCAGACCGAGGAAGAGTCCGTCCCGGTCTGACCGTCGGTACCTCGTCGCGTTCAGAGTTCTGAGTGTTGGTTCATTGTTCAAGGGTGCTCCCCGCCGACACCCTTCGTTGAGCCGTTGTGTACTGAAGAGGCCACACAGAATGATCGACCGTACCGAAGTTCCTAATCCGGATGACGGCTCGCGTCCGTCACCTCCGGGCTCGGTTGCCGACGACGCAGAACTCGCCCTTCCACGGCTCTGCCGGAGCTACGCCGCCCCGCTCATCGTCACGATCGACGGTCCCGCAGGTTCGGGGAAGAGCTCGACCGCCGTGCTCTTGGCTGAGCGTCTGGGGGGCGTGGTGTTGCACACGGGTCGGCACTACCGGGCCGTGGCTCTCGTCGCGCTCCGGGCTTGGCTTGACCTCCAGGACCACGCCGCGGTGGCACACTTCTTGGCTGAGCAGCACCCATTCATCGACACCCGAGGACAGTTGTGCCTGAACGGCGTGACTTTCCCCGTGCCCGAACTCGAATCGAGGGAGGTCGATGCGCTGGTCGGGGAGATCGGCCGCCAACACGCGGTTCGATGGCGTCTGATCACCGAGCAACGCAACTGGGTACGCGCCATCGTGGCGGAGGGGCACTCAGTCGTCATTGAAGGGCGTGACGCGGGCACTCGTGTTGCACCGCAGGCGAGGTTTCGGTTTTACCTTCACGCGTCCGTTGAAGAGCGTGCAGCGAGACGATGGACTCAGCAGGTGAGCCCCGACCCACGCGACGTGTATCGTGAGATTGTGCGACGGGACAGCGAGGACACCGGCCATGGCCGCACCACCTTGGACACGCCTGGAATCATCCCCATTTGCACGGAAAACCTCTCGACGTTCCAGGTGCTTGAGAAAGCGTGGCGTGTGATCGCCGACACCCCTACTGATTCGCCGTCGCGCCAAAGTCACACTCCCGACAATCCCGACCATAACGCACCCTGACATCGCTGATTCTGGGTAGACGCACGTTGCTCCGGTCACTCGCCGACGGCCCATGACGGCCGCGGGTGAGAGACCGGTGGTGCAATCACAAAGGTTCTCTCGTATACAGAGTCACGCGTGCGCGTGGCCGGTTTTCATTCACCCAGCAGAAGGATCCATTCCATGAACAGTCAGATTCTGACACGCGGCCACAAAGAGTTGTTCCGCCGCTCGCCCGACGAGTCGTTCTCGTCCCTCGATGAACTCTGGCAGCACTGCCAGCATCAGAAGTCGCAATCCCAGGATGTCTGGGAGCGGCCAGAAGTGCTTCAGCCCGTCGTCATTGACAACAGGCTGGAGCTTGGCGTCCGAGGCGCGTCGGCATTCCGCATGAACAGTTGGAGTTTCACCCAGCTCTGCCAGCTCGCGGGCGTGAGCAAGGACACGGTGAATCGGCTGAGCCCCGATACCGCGGCACGGGTCTTCGAAGAGACCATGCCAGGGACCGGGAAGCCGCTTCAGGTGCATGCCCAGGGAGGTCTGGCCCGTTCGGTGCATGCCGCGTCCTACACGCGTCTGCACAACGTCGAGCTTCTCTCTGTCGTCCGTGAGTTCGCGACGGACTTTCAGCCGCCGCAGCAGGCGGGGGGAGAAGGGAGTACCGGGGGCACCGGGCTCTATTGCGGGGAGCAGGACATGTTCTGTTTCCTCGTGGACCCAACCGGCTGGACGGAGATCGGCGGCGAGGCCTTCGCCCCCGGCTTCTTCCTCTGGAACTCGGAGGTGGGCAAGCGGTCTGTGGGCATCCAGACGTTCTGGTTCCAGGCAATCTGCCGGAACCACATCGTGTGGGACGCGGTGGAAGTCATCGACTTCTCCCGCAAGCACACAGCCAACGTCGGGGATGCGCTCGGCGAGATCCGCCGGCTCATTCATCGCTTGGTCATCCGACGCGATGAGCGTCGCGACCGGTTCGCACAAGTCCTCACCAAGGCCATGGGCACAACCCTTGGCAGTGATGAGGACGACGTGGCGAAGATTCTGTCCCGCCACGGGATCACCCGCTCGCTTGCCAAGGAGGCTCTTGCGATCGCCCGTCAGTCTGGACGTTTCACCATCTTCTCGCTGGTGGACGCCCTGACTCGCATTTCCGGACGGATCGCCAATGCTGGAGACCGCACGGACGCAGACCAGGCCGCTTCAAGCCTGCTCGTGCTCGCTCGGTGAATCGCGGTTGACCTTGAAGGTTGAGAGACAATGCACCACCGGCTCTCAACCACTACGTCCTCAACACATTCGTGGCCTTACGCCGAATGCGAGTCGTGGCAGCTATCGGTGTCTTCACTTTCATCCGACGGCTCTGAGTGTGGCGTCCTCTCCCGGTGCGAATCAACCGGCTTGAAGGACTTCTTGGCCATGATGGCCGCGACCTCATCCACGCTGATCGGGGCGTACCCGTTCGCGTCTACACCGACATCCCAAGACCGTGCCGCTGGGTCGTCCGGCAAGCTCCCGTGGCTGTGCCCATAGAGATGCCAGGTTCCGTAGTGAGCTCGGTCCCACACCTTCATCGCGTAATGACACAGAACGATGAGCTGCGGAGTGCCCGCGACCGGCACCTTGACCCTCAGCAACGAGTGCACCTCGCGGAACAGGGTCGCAAACTCGGGTCGCACCGTCCCGTTCATCGTCTGGGGATCGTGGTTCCCCAAGACCAGCACGATGTTGCGGCAGCGGATCCGAGCGCGATACGCGGCCGGATCACCCCCTCGGAAGGAAAAATCTCCCAAGTGGTAAAGCCAGTCCTCAGGGGCGACGCGGTCATTGATGCGGCGGAGCAGTTCCTCGTCCATTTCAGCAACGGAGGAGAATGGACGGTTGCAGTGCCGGATGATGTTGGCGTGACCAAAGTGGGTGTCTGCGGTGAACCAGTTTTGCATGCCGAGCCTCGCGTTCAGGACCTACAGCGTACGGCGGAGCGAGATCGCCGCGAGTGAGGGTCATGGGCGAACACGACGCCCGCAGGACGAGTGTGTCCACAACCGAGTTGAAGTCGCCCACGGAGTATCTCTCTCCGTGAGCGATTTACTTGTCCAAGATGACTTCTAGCTCTTGCGGGGCGCCGGCTCGCCCTTGGTTGCCGGGCTCGAACCCGCCGAGGCGACGACCGCCCGAGCTGGAGTCTTCGTCGTCAGGCGGGTGAGGGTTGGCTTGGTGTGGACAGGATGGTGCTTGCCGTTCGTCATCGCTTTGCTCCTTTTCCATGAGACCCAGGAGCAGAATGCTCCCGGTGTAGTACTTCCGCAGGGCATCACGCGAGCCCGCGGCGAATACGGCAGAGATCATGAGCAGCAGGGCCTCAACCCATCCGAGTTCCACGGTGGACGCGTGCGACGAGCACCGCCACATGGTGTACGCGGCCGCGAGGGCAACAAGGCTGTTTCCGTAGAACTGGTAGTAGCGGTAGTGCTGCTCAACAAGGTAGTCGAAGGCATCGAGCCGCTCTGTTAAGCGCGACTCGTCCAGATTCGGCCGGACGAGGCCGGTGAGGTGGTGAACTGTGTCCACAAGGGCCCAACGGACCACGCTCGCTGTCATCCCGGACCCGATGGATGCGAGTCCCACGTAGAGGACACTTCCCACCGTCGGGCCGCTTGTGCTGGCGGTGCTGACGCCAACCAGCCACACGCGAACCGCGTCCGACATGCTGCCCGCTCCGAGAAGAATCACAAACCCGGGTAGCACGTAGGCGATCAAGAGGCCAAAGTTGCGGGTGTTGAAAATGTCCATGCTCCCCCAAGGTCAGTTGCTGGTGACCAAGAGGGCGGGCCCGCACGCGGGGTCCAGACCCTCTAGTATTGCCTGATACGGAAAGCGGATCAAGCCATCTGACACGGAAATCTGATCAATGCTGCAAAAAGCTCACCATCTGGATGACTATCAGCCGGTACCACCGCTCCTGCGTGAGCTACGGTCAGAAGCCGGACACACGCAGCGTGCCTTGGCCGAGCTCGTCGGACGCCCGCAATCCTGGGTCCACAACTGCGAGCGAGGAGAGCGCCGTGTCGACCTCGCCGAGTTCGTCGCATGGGCCCGAGCCTGCGGATGTGCACCCCGAACCGCCTTGGACCGATACGTCAGGGCACTCGACTCGTGATCGAACCTGGGCCTTTGCAAACACCGGCCCGACGGTTCGTCGCAGCTTGAGCTGGCTATGCGGGACCGGCGTGCGTCCCCGCTCCTTGAGTTCCCGGTTCGCCGCTCGGAGCAGGTTGAGAAGTTGCCGTCGAACCGGGGCGTACGGCTCGAACTTCACATACCGAAGGGCTGCACGGACGCCCACCGTTCCTTGAGCACCGGCCACATCCAGGAGCCACGCCCGGAGTTCCAGACACTCCCGCCGGGCGATGCGAACGTGCGGGTGACCGCCGCGATAGCTGACCGAGTACCCCGCGTACGTCACCGGTGTGCGGCGGATGTCTCGGATCGCTTGCTCCTCCGTCGCGAACAACACATGACGGCCGTGCGTCGCCAGCAGCACGAAGAACCTCCCGTGTCGGAGGTACTGCACGCCGGCCTGACCCAACTGCTTGCGCCTTGCCCGAGTCCACTTTGAGATATCGATCCCATACCGCTCCACGAGCTTGGCGTCCACGCGACATGGATCCTTGCCGTCGGGAATGCGGCCTGAAACGTAGAACCAGTAACCGCGTCCTACATAGGACACGGCGAGTTGCTGGATAAACCCGGCGATACTGCTGGCGACGCATCGGTACTCCGTCATGATGCACGCGTTATGGAGTGATCGGTGCGGGATGTTGCACAAGGGAGCCGGGTGTTTGTTGGGCACACTCGGCAAGGCCCTGCGAACCGTGCACGAACTCGCACAAGAGCACCGACGAACACACCCGTGCAGGGCGCGTCAGTCGTCTCTCGCCCTGCTCGCCGCGAACCTCTCTCGCGGTTCGCACCTTCGCCAGCTCAAACCTCCTTCCTACGCCCACCAGGGCACGGACGCTGGTTTCCCAGATCGTCCGTGCCCAATACATGGTGGTAGCGCAGTCTCAACCTCAGCTTGCACTGCCGCGTGCTACGAGCACACGATTCCTGTGCATCGCCGTGACGCCGCCAGCGAACCCTCTCCTCCCGGAGAGGACCTCGCTGACCGCTGATGCTTCCAACCAAGGAGTCAGGACCGCGGCGGCGGATTTCTCCGCCGCCACGACCCCGACGCATGCTTCCAGACAGGCCCCTCCGTGAGGAGGGTTCAGCCCGTCAGCCCTTTCGTCGTCTTCTGACCCTCAGGGGTCTGTGCCCGGCACCACCCGTAGCACTTGAAGAACGGGACGCGACAGCCTTGCCGCGTCTCCGCCCGGCTTCCGCCGGCTTCTACTCAGGCCACACTCCCCCTCTGCGGGGTTTCAATCACCCAGGCATCAACGCCCGGGCACCGGGGACCAACCCGGCCCCCGCAGAGGTTCCCGCGTTAGCAATGGCCTCTATTCGACCGATCACGTCGGTAGCCGGTGTTACCCGGCGGTCCTGTCATCGCACGTCCGAGGCTTCCGCCCCGGCGCAGTTGCCGTGCCCTCGTTGGACACGCTTTCGAGAGGGAGAAACCAGAAGCTCCTCTCTACCCATCGACAACAGGCATTCCCAGTTCGGCATCGTCTTCGGTCGAACTCACCGGCAAGCCCTTGACGCCATGACGGCTCGGGCCTCTCGTGGTTGAGCTTTTCGCGTTCCGAGACTTCCTCGGATACCCGATGCTGATTGGCACCGGTCACATGCGTCATCGCACATGAACTCCCCACGCCGGGCAGGTTGAGCGGGCCGCGTCCTTTCGGACGGTCGGCCGCGAGCCCCCTGCACGGGATTTGGACACCGGAGTGTCCGCACCCGCTTTGATCCATTGCGGCTCGGCTGGCGCCGAGAATGTCCGCGTCGCCCGGCTTCGCCGGGACACATCCATCGGATAGAACGCACGGATTACTCACGGGACGCGATGTCCGGTGGATTACTCGTACGAGCCTCCGTCGAGCTGGGCGAGCCACTCTCATGGCAACCCAGCTCTACGGGCGCGACGCACGCCGGATGGTGAATCCGGCCCCATCGCCTGGTTGGTAGCCAGGCTTCGGGTGCGACGCCCTGTTTGGAGCACGCCAAGCACGCGTTGTACGTGATTCGACGACCGCAGGGCAGAGCCCCGCGATATGCATTATGGACTCGCTGCCCGCCGATGTGACCTAGACGATGTGCGTCTCAGGCATCGTCCCGTTTCAGGTCGGATTCAGTCGGCCTGAGGAAACCTGTCGCGTTCTGGCCGACCTGCTTGATGAAAATCTTTTCTACACCCGCCTTGCTGCTCGGGGCCTCTTCCTCCTCCGGACCGACCGAATCGAGCGTCTGATCGCGGATGCCCTGATACACCGCTTCCAGTGCCTGTCCGAGGATGTGGACCGTGTGGCTCCCGAAGTGCACCACGATCCCGTAGGACTTGAAATAGTTCACCCAGATGAGCTGGGTGTATGGAAAGGAGGTGTAGTCGTCTTTGCCGCCTCGATAGAACTCGATGGCCCGCGGGCTCGGTCCCGCCGGACGCTTTGCTTGGGAGCCCCATGGCAAGTGGTCGAGGGCTCGACGACGACCAGTTTTACTTCCCGCGTTCATGACCCTTCTCCTTTTCTGCCTGCTGCTTCCGATGAACGTACTCATCGGTCCGCACTCGGTCAGCAGCAGCACGGCGATTCAAATGAGAGACCGATTGGCCTTCGTCCAAGAGGTCGATGGCGCTCACTTCTGGCCTGAGCGTGGAGGCGGCCTTCTGAAGCTCAGTCACATCGTCGGTGAACACCTTGAGCGTCGTCTTTGCGCGGGTGACGGCCACAAGAAAGCTGCGTTGGTCCACCGGCGCCAGCTCCCCCTTTGTTGCGACGACAATCGCAGAATCGGTCGTCATCGCCTGGGCTGAGTGGGAAGTGCGACAGTACCCATGAGTGAAATGCCCGAAGTCCTTGGGAAGCACCCGGTTGCCCTCCAGATTGATGTCGCCGTTGAGGTGGAACCCTTTGACCTTGTGCACTGTACCGTTGGCGAGCTCGACCTTCGGGTATTTGGCCTGCTGCTCCGGGAGGTCGAACTGCTCGATGACTTGGCTCCGGAACTTCGAGAACCTCGTGTGGACCTTGGTTGTTCGGGTGATCATGATGGAGTCACCCTCGGCGACACTGATGTCCTCTGCGTCGTAAAGCGACCATCGGCCGGCGTGCTTGAGCGGGAGGGCTTCCGACATCTCTCCCTTTGCACGGACGAGTACTCGGTCGTTTACGCCGATGATCGGGATCGGACTGACACTGACCACCTCGTACTGCTTTCCGAAGTCAAAGCCCGACAGAGGTCGATTCAACTGGACCATCTGTCCCTTCTTGTAGTTGCGAGGATCTTCTCGCTCCGCCTCACTGAGCTTGGTGTCCTTCCAGCGGCGCTTCGAGTGGTCCGGCCCAAGCTCTTTGGCGGCTTTCAGCTCGTCCCTGACGCAGTGAGTCACGTGTTCCGCTTCGCGGTGCGTGGGCGCGATGATGGCCACCTTCTCTTTGCTCTTCACCCGTTTGACATACTCCTCGGCGGCGGCACGTTGGCACTGGCCCGAGGGGAGCTCTGTCAGGTTACCGTCATTCTTTAACGCCGCGAGCCCCTGAGCGACATTGCCCTGAATGAAGGTGTTCACGATCTCTTTCATGCGTCCCTTCTGACGGACCACCTCTTCCATGTGCGGCGATTGAACTCCGGCATGTTCTACAAGAACGTCCAGGATGCTGCCCCGGGCGACCGAGCGGTTCTGCTGGCGATCTCCGGAAAACACGACGCGGGCGTCAAGGTCGGTGGCCAGTTTGACCAGCGCGAGGGAATCTCTCGTCCCCAATTGTCCCGCTTCATCGACCCAAAGTCAACCGCCCCGTGCCTTGGACTGGAGTTTCTGGTCGGTCAAGAACCGAGCGACCGTGTCTGCATCCTTGAATCCCTCTTCGCGAAGCACAACGCGAGAGGCCACTGTGGTCGGGGCGATGAAGACGACTTTGTCGCCCAGAAGAGGACTGAAGATCTCTCTGAGCCCGCCGTTGATTGACTGACGAGCGCTCCGGGCGAGGCTTGTTTTGCCCGTGCCGGGCCGACCCTGCACGACTGAGAAGCGGTCCCGGGAAGCCATGAGGTGCTTGTACGCCTTGGCCTGACCTCGGGTGAGCCCGGTCGGGGGCGTCGCGGTCGGATCGAGCGGCTTGCACCGTCCCTTTCCATCTTTCACGGTCTTCACGATCTCACGCTCTTCGCGATAGATGGCGGGGTCGGTCACGCGGCGCGTGCCGTTGTGGTCCCGAACTTGGAGGCCGCTGTCAGCGATGGCCGCTCGAAGTTCGACCGGATCGAACTGCCCCGGAGCCGCTCGAAGGCACTTCTCAACAAGGGAACGCTCCACTACCGTCGAGCTGCGTTCGAAGAGCCCCGCAGAAACGGAGCGAACCAAACGTACCGCGTTGGCATGAGTTACCTCCGGTGAGAGCGGACGCGGTCCGTGTGCTTTCGGCCTGACGGCACGCAGACGCTTGGCCACGTCCTTGGGCAACTGGGACCACCATCCAGATTGCAGTTCCGAAAGGGTGTGCTCGGGAGCTTTGCCGCCCCTTGTCTTCGCTGCAAGCCCCGCTTTCTCCTTTGGATCGTCAATATTTCGAGCCGCGGCCTCAGCATTCACGCGTGCCGATCGTTTCGACAGCACCTCGATGGCCTCGGCAGGGACACGCTTGATCTCCCAGTACTGGCCCTTCCTCTCGACCTCGTACCCGATGTCCATGACTCGCCGAGCCAGGTCGCTCATGCAGACCGCATCGAGGTACTGCGCGTTGCTCTTGACCAGGACCGCTTCGAGGGCTTTCCAGCAATGCTCTTCCACGTCGAAGGTGGCGTTGATGGCGTACGCGTGGAGGTGAACCAAAGGGTCGGGGAGTTGCCCCCGCTCCGGCCGAGCCGTGAGGTGCGGGAACATGGCCACGGTGAGGTTGTTGGTGAATCGCGAATCGACCGCCCCGTCTTTCCGCACCCGCGTTTGCACGAGGCGCTCGGCTTCTTCCAGCATCACCTGGACCGATGCTCGCACCGCATCGATCAGCCGTTCGTCGCCGTTGAGGAGGGCCACCAGGGAGAGGCTCTTGCAAGGGCAGAAGGTGAGGTCGTACCCGGCCCGCCGGTCGGCGTCGTTCCGCAGTGTGAGGCGATCTCTCGTGGCCGGGTGCTCATTGTCGACCAAGCGACAGAAATCGCGGGTCTTCACAGAACCGCTCAGGCCCAGGATGTCGGCTCCCTTGCCCCACCATTGGCCAACACGTTCCTGCCCCTCGGCGTAGTAATCCCCGTGCATCAGCCCTGAGAAGAAGTACGCCTTCGCCGCGTCTCCTCCAGTACTCGAATACACTGACAGCATGACGTTCTCCATGGAGCAAAGCTGAAGCTTGTAGACGC
>Ga0163149_10004918_pt1 | contig 14310 bp, 10 predicted proteins | sample OliLakLV19MP5G1_FD_148604 | JGI IMG/M metagenome (GOLD analysis project Ga0163149, IMG submission 148604) | Freshwater microbial mat bacterial communities from Lake Vanda, McMurdo Dry Valleys, Antarctica - Oligotrophic Lake LV.19.MP5.G1 | ecosystem: Environmental > Aquatic > Freshwater > Lake >...
TTGGGGCAGATTGTCAAAGAAATTATCAATAGCATGTTCGTCCACATCTCTGACGGAATTTTCTTCCTGTAATAATAATCGATACATGGCGGTTTGGAGTACGGTTTGATCAAACCTCATGTTGTGCGCCACCAAACAATCGGCCTGAGCACATGCTTGCTGGAAGAGGACAAGTGCCGTGGCCAACGGAATTCCATACTTCCTACAATCCTCAACTGAAATTCCGTGAACGGCTTGTGCTTGGGGGTGGATATACTCGCCATCCTTGTCATTTTGAGGTAATGCTGATGTTGATGCTAGTGGTTGAATCAAACAAGACAATTGCAATTTCGTGGTCCAGCTTTGCGTGTCGACGAGCAGCATCCCCAATTGTAGCAAATTGGGTTGGACTTGATCTTGGTAGGCTTTGGAAAAGTCCACTCGTGTGGTAGTTTCCGTATCAAAAATAAGCGCCGTCACGGGTGGTGGTGATTGGGGTAGTGCTGGTTCCGATACGGATGTTGATGAGGCTCTTGTGGTCAGGCTCCTACTGGTCCAACGACGAACGCCACAACACAATTGCCATCGCTTATTGCAGACGAGTAGCAGTGATCGACCATTATTGGTGAAGCTTTTGGCGGTGCCAAGAAGAAAGGAAGCCGTACCAATCATCTTCATTTTGGTTGTTTGCATGGCAGAATTTATTTTCCTTTTTCTGTTGTGGATAAATCAATCAAAATAATGCATCCGTGCATCAGCAGGAAGTCGATCGAGTTAAATTTGTCGCGAAGAACCAATGACAATAAATTTTCAAATTCCCACCATCGTTTACAATCGGCCAAATGCGCGCCCGACATGTTTCATCTTGGAGCGCGCACAGTTTCAATTGAGTCAGGCGAAAGATGACACCACCTGTGAGTCGTGAGTCGTTAATCGTGAGTCATGAGTCACACGGGATCCAGGTACGTGACTGTGGTATTGTTTAAAAACAATACCACAGTCACGAGCAAAACAATACCGGGATCCCTTGTGACTCATGACTCACTGTCGCTGGCATCAAATAATTATGACTTGGACATTTTAGTTTGTGCATGCGAAGGTACTACTACTACTAGATAAGTTAGTAGACTCTACTACTAGCTAGAGTACTTTTTACCGACTGTACCATTGATATGACGTACTAGCAAGCAGCCGCATGCATTGCATGAAACAAGTCCAATGAGTTGAATAGGTATGTATTAGCTAATGCCTCAATGCAGCTAGCTACTAGCAGTGTTGACAACAGTACTACTTAGCTACCTACTTAGCTAGAGATAACAACGCCCTTTAGGAAGAACAGGATCCGAAAAAGAGGTGGCCTTCGGGGGAAGAACATGTGGTCGTTCTTGGGCGCATCCATCAAGACGTCTCGCTTTTGGTTGGTATTGCTGAGTGTCTATTTGGTCTTGACCTTTGTGTGGATGGAAAAGACTGTGAGGCAAGACAACCACAATCGACAAGCCATTCACTACAATTACAACAACAACATCTTTTTGATCACTGTCAATAATAATAATAATAATGGAAATCATAATAATAATAATGGAAACGGGAAGGAGTACGACGGCAATTCCCTTCCATGGAACCAACAACGTGCCACAAAAAACCAAGCAGCTCTACTCGTTGGTAGCAAGGAGGCAGTCAACAGCAACAGCAAGCAAAAGAAGAATCTGGCTTGTCACCGTCACGAATTAGCAGCCATCATACCGACCCTGTCAGATGGTGAAGGTGGTTATAGTAACGAGGAGGATTTGAGTAAGATCCTCGACAACATCTATTCCAAGAGAGCCACAAAACTATGGGAACAAGAACCCGATTTTATTCACGATCCCTTGGATGATTTTATTTGTGCCGGATGTCGTACCACCAAACTCATTTACAAGGGACGGCCCACAACCTGCGGGGCCGCCATTATGGATGTCATGGGCGACAACAACACGGGCGACGGTATTCTTCTGGACCAAACGAAGAAATTTGTTTTGGCCTTTGCGCAAGCGGCCTATGTCCTGGTGGAAAAGCAAAAGCGGACCAAATGTCGAGTGTGTTTGGCGTCCTATTGTGCTCACAAGATGAGTAATAGTAATGCTACGCAATCCGCATCGTCCTGGCATCGACAGGCCCAAATACCTGACGAAAGAACGAAAGAAAAATACTGGAGGGTCGATCGTGTGGCGCCTCAGATTCATCGGGCTACTTCGCATGTCCTGGCATCGATACCACCGGAATATCGAGTACCACTGCCATCATCCATCATGACGACAAAAGAAGAATCCGCTCACGCTTCGGCACAACCATTGGAAAACCAGTTGAATCATTATTTTGATCAACCCCAACATTCCTTTCCACAACGACGCTATTTTTTCGAATACAATCCCACCATTTTGGCTCTGCCCAAGGACATGATAGCGGCATGGACAACAACGATACCAAGCCAAAATCATCGTAAGGATTGTGACGACATGGACGACGATGATCGACCCGCCTATATCGCCTCGTATCGTGTCTCGACCTCGCAAAGTTGTTTTCCCACCAATATCACCTTGCGTCTTTTGGGGAATTCCTGGTCCCATCGCAAACCCAATCAAGTCGATTATTTGGGGATCGCCTTGCTCAACAACAATCTGGAAGTGTTGGTGGATACCGTGGTGGATCCACCCCTGGACAAATTTGGACCCCGAGAAGATTTTCGACTCTTTTGGTTGCGCGACAAAATATACTTGTCCTCCTTTTGTCATTTGGTGCCCCTTCATTTACAATGGACCCATAATGACAAGGAGAAGGAGACTTTACAAGAACAATTCACTGCCAATAACACTAACAAGAATGACGACGGTTGGTATGTGGCTCCCCGGGCATTCAATACTACTACTGCACCGTCATCTTCATCATCACTCGTCATCTTGTTGGGCCACAATCAGACCACCTGTACACACAAGGATCGAGAACGATTCTTGGCCAAGAATATTCGGTACTTTGTCAATCCACAAACCAACCAAATTGTCTCGGAAAGTCAAGTCATGGATCCTCGACTGCTCCATACCATACGACTGGAAGGGGTTCCGGACCCAAAAGACGACGTTTTGGATCAGGGAGGCGACACGCCCCTCATTCCGAGTTTTGCCAGTCGCATCGAAGTGGACATGGTCCAACACTACAATTATTGGGGATCCCCCTTGAGTGGCGATCGGGGAAGTGCTTGTTGTGTTTCAATCGATGTCCATCGGGATTGGTTGGCCGGAGGAAGAACACAACCACGGCCCCGCAAAGAGCACTCGCGACATGACGAAACACTCCTGTTGGGGATTTCCCATGTCATTACCCACAATCACAAACCAGAACTGGTAGGCAAGGTGGCACCGCATCAATATCTATCTCGCTTTTATGCCTTTGATACGACAACGCCATATACATTGCGGGCTCTGTCGGGGTATTTTTGTTTGCCGGCCAATCCCGGCCAACGCTCCATGACGAAACGCAACAGTGGCCATCATCCAGATTATTCCGACCTTCCCTTGGACACGTGGAAGCCATTGTCCATTGTCAATACGACCTACGATTGTCCTGCCATTCATTTTGTCTCGGGCATGACCGAAAAGGTCGACGATCCAGATACGTTGATTATTGCCTATGGGGTCAACGATTGTACATCTTGGTTTGTCGAGGTGAAGAAATCGGACGTTGTAGACTTGTTGTTCTCCGGGCCCCAAAACTTTGCTGCAGCGAATAGCTAGCTATGGCTACTAGCTTGTATTATCAGGCTATTATCATTTACTGATTGTAAAAAACATGTAATGTAATAGTAATAAGCAAGTAGCTAGGACAAATGATTGTTTCTTTGGCGTGTCCTCGCCATAGATAGATAGCTTTCTGTGCATTCTGGCCACCTCCTATCCCTGCCAATGGACAGATACAGTGTCATGTTCTAGGACGCCCCCCTTGACATTCAAGGCAGTTGTACTTGATTCAATCACACGCTCAATCCAGTCACACTCATGCATGGCCTGCCTTCTTTGCTACATATCTGTTATCACTGTTGGAAGGGATGCCATCCAGCATCCACATCTACTCCAGGCTAAACCTTTGGCTCCTCTTCCCGTCATTGCGGAGACTAATGTTCAAGGCACAGCTGACTGCCCCAACTCTGAAAGAAGTCACAGTTGCTCCTGAAGTTATCAAACCAAGACATTTTTAAAAGAATAGTGTTAGAATCCAAAGAAGTTATAGCTTTAGGTAGCCAAACTCCAACCACAATATAGACTTGCAGCAAGGCTTGAAAGAAGAAGGGGAAAAACCAAATTGAAACAAGAAAAAAAAACATTCCAAATCCTAAGCCTTTTTGAGTTCTAATGTTCCTTTCTTCAGTGTACAGTTTGCTCTGTTGGTTACTTTTCTTTTCTTTCATTCTCTCAACCAATTGAACATCAAAACAAATGATAGCACCTTTCCTGAAGATGAAATTGGCTCATTTGATTGAGAACTGCTTTCCTGTAATTGGTTCCAACCAGCATGACTTTAGCCATTCCTTGATGGCTCTCTTAGACGCATGTGTAACTTGAAATAATTTCATAACTATGTAAACTGTGTTTGACAACCCAGATGCATAGATAAAAGGACAGCTGTAGCTGGCAAACTATGTCTGCAATTGCAGAAGCACTGTAAGGATTAACAACAAAAGATTATTTCCCATTTGTGTTCAAGGCAATTGCCTCAGAAACAATGCAAATAATTTACATCCGTTACTCTTTGTTGCTAAGTGTGAGATAAAAAGCATGGTCAGACATAATTCAGTTGTTTCCATCCAATGCAGTAGTTCTAACCCACTGTGAGTGTGCTCTGAATGAGAGCACAGTTTTGTTTGTCCCCTGCTAGTAGCGCAACAAAACTTTTGTTGCACAGTGTTACTTACCAGCAGCAACTACAGCCTGCAATGAGCATGGCATTCACTTTGTTGTGACAAACATTTGGTTGAACTGGAACACAGTAGCAATGGAGAAGCTAGCCACATTCCAAGGAACCCAATCGAAGACAGTGAGATCAGACTACATTAGTTAATGATAAAAAAATCACAGTGCAAATCAGAGAACAATTTTGATCAAATGGGTTAACTTTGTTTTGGGCCACTGTGCTGTGCAGACTCTTATGACACAACTGACAGAATGACAATGATGAGTAACTTTTCAAAGAATGCAATTAAACTCTTGCCCAACAAACACATCCTGTCATGAATGACATGTGAAACATGAAAATGACCAATGTGAAAGGCACATGAAGCAACACAAGAGATGTTGAAAAATCTTCAAGATGTTGTGGGGACAGATTTGGAAGTTCAATGACCCAAAATGCATTGTCATTTGCACAATGCAAGAATGCAGGCAAAAGGGTTCCAATCAGCAACATCCGGTCACATTGTCACATCAATCCATTTTCTTAGATCATCTAAGGATTTGTCATTTTGTCAATGTGGACATGTGGCATGTGATCTGTCAAAGAATGATGACAATGGGGGTCTGTTGGTTCCTTAGCAAATTTCAGTGACTGTGTTGTCATTTTGACACATTTCACAAATGCGTGCAGCTCATGCAAAATGAAATTCTCAGATTGAAAGCTTTTCTCAACATGGGTCATGCGAAGCCCTTTCTTCCTATGTTGGCTGTTTCTGTCAGCTGACCAGTTGTGCTACTTAGCAGCAGCAGATTGGCAGGTTATGCAGTGAGCGCGCCTAAGTCCTAGACGCGGCAAGTGCTAGACCCAGCTAGACACAATTTTGATTGGCCCAAAACAACAACATGATTCCCTGTGACCCTGCGTGCTCTCAAAAATGCTTCACCTAAGTAAATTTATGCTTCATTCATGCTGAATGACAGAAGGTCCACCCACCATGGTCTGTTTTTTGTCCTGTTTCTGCTGGGTTCCACTCACTGACTTAGGCAAATTTGACCAACAAACGCCCCACAACACGCAGTTTTCACGCCTAAAACGCTCATTAACACGCAGTTATCACGCCTTGTGCAACAAAAACAACAAGAAAAACAATGCCAAAAACTCCTACAACTAGTTCCATTCGTTAATCTACTTCAAAATGACATTCAGTTGCATCCAATGACAACTAAAGCTAACTAACTACACAAGAGACATGAACGCTATCAAAGGTAATTGAAAAGGTAACTAATTAGCTGCTAAAGCTATCTGCAAAAAGGATCAAATGTTGATGAAACGCTGGGGCGTTTGCAAGCTGCTCCAAGGATGTTTTTCTAAGAATGGAGACCCATCCAGCAGATTGTTGACTTCAACAGTGATCTTGTGTTCTTGCAATGACTTTTTGTGATCCAATTGACCATTGGTAGCTCAAGAAGCAGCATGGTTGGTCAGCGTTTTTGCTCCATTGTGAAAGTCAATTTTGTGCTAATTTTGTTGATTGTTTTGAATTGTGAAGATTCATGCACAAGGAATCAGGTCAGCGTTTTTTTTAGAGCAGGCAGGGCATGGAGAGCCAGGCCAACCAAAGAGTTTGGATTCAAATCTCATCCATGGGTGGTCTAGGACGTATCTAGGACTTTGCGTGTCTAGGACTTAGGCTTTTTCTTATGCAGGAGCAGGTGGGTTCAATGTTGCTGCTTGTGGGCGTCTCATGAAGCCAAACAAACGAGAACGTAGCGCGCTCACTTAACCGAAAATCGCTCTTGCTTTTGAGAAACGACCGTTTTGTTGATTTAAGAAAATTTAAATTTTAAATCTGATGACCTCAGTCCTTTTCACAAAATAGTAGTTTTAAAAGTCTGGGCAATGAAGCAATATAATCAATATAACTATTAGAACAGCATTACAGCAGATACTACTCAACTGTATATACAGCGCACCAAAAGAAACGCCAGTTTGCTAAACGAGGATAACAGCAGGACTACTTAACGTGGCAAACAGCCAACAACACTCTTCATTTGCATCATATCATGCCAGTCATCAAGCAAGAATCTTCACGTGGCGGCGGCAAGCGCAAGGCAAAGACAGAGGACTTGGTATTTATTGGGACCAAGAGACGCAAGACAGAGCAAGAGCATTTCAACGATCAAGTAGAGAAAAAATTGAAGGAAGCTAGGGACATGGCTTTGGAGGGAAACAAATCCATGATGGATTTCTTCCTCTCCCAGGCTGCCGAAAAGGCCATCAAAATCAACATGACCATTTCCGCCAAAGCCTCGAAAATTCGAAGCCTATTGACGCGCAAAGCACAAGATGAATTCACGCAGAGAAAATTCAAGAAGCTGATAGACTATGCCCAAGAATATGCCATCCAAGGAAATGCAACCATGATGCAGTTTTATTTGAGACAAGCGCGAGATCTCGCGACACAGCGCAGCACTCTTTTGGAAGAATACCAAAGCCAAGCGGATGCGATATCACAGTCTCTGTCCATCGACAATGCGAATAGCTTTCTACGCAAGACCGTGGCGAAAAAGTTTGAAGACGCAGAATCCTTTGCAATGGAGGGGAATAGATCCATGATGATGTTTTACTTGAAAGAGGCCAAGACAAATGCAGAAAAATTGACTGCCTTGGATGCAGCATTCTGGAAGCGTTACAAAACGATTGAAAGCTCCATCAAAGGACGGCAGGAGCTGAAATTTTACCGTAAGAAACACGCCTACTGCTTGAAAGAAGCCGAGGATTATGCAGCATCAGGAAACCGCGCCATGGTGGACTATTACCTATCCGAAGCAAGATCCTACGGGACCAAGGCTGGAATACCAATGAATGAAATGGAAAAGGCCATCCATCGGATTCGCAAGTCCATTGCCGTAGCTACGCCTGTTTTGATTATCATCAAGGACGAGCCAGAAACTACTACCCAGCCAAACGTGTCGACTGCGACAATGTCTCGAGCCCCCCGGGCCTCTGCAGTAGTGGCTTCGATTTCCAATGCTGCCAACAAAAACGATGACGAAGTTGTCTTGGAAAAGGAAGTATCGCTGGAAGAGCGTCTCGCCTTACAGCTCCAGGGCGAGACACGTGCTGGCCGCATCATTCAAGTGGACTAACGTGGCGGAAGTCTTCCTTCTGATTTTACTAATATTGTGGGGTCCCTGGACTCTTACTGCGCTTTCTTGATGTGATGTATGCAGCCTCCATTTCGCCCTTTCTTTTTTTTCTGTACCATCGAAAGACCAAAGCAAAATAATCAACCTGCGCACCGCCAAAGTGGCCTATGCATGACTACCATAATTATGTGGGACAGGGAAAGAAGCTCGGATGAAGATGTGGAATCACAACTTGTTGCGGAAAGACTGATTTGAGACGAAGTGCGTTTGTATGTATTTTAAATAAGTAAATTAACAACGAGCCGAACACAATATGCATGCATGCAAGTAGCTCCTATGACGCTATCACGAAATGCTGGGCGACCGTGGACATCCCACTAGTAGTAGTCGTAGCCTTGCTGCACCAACTGTACTTCCTTCTCTCCATCAATCACCCAGCTGGTGCTTGTTTTGTTGGGTACAGCGCATTCTTTTGATCACACACTCGGATCCGTAGAGAATTATAGAAGAGGATCCCCTTATTTTTTAAATTCTTTCTTCTGGTCTCGCACCCGTTTTGTTCCTGGAGTGCCGATGCTTGCAGTCATTGTCGGCGTCATACTCGTTCCACATGCTCATTTTTCTTCCCATATGCAAATGATCAATACGGTAGGAGCATCTACTCATCCGACTCTTTCCCAAACAACAAAACTACCTCGACAAGCAAATTTAATATTTCGACAATGGTGGCACCCCTTTTTTTATTCGTTCCTTCTTTTGTTGTCGCGTGAAAAAAACCGCCATCTTGAATCCCCAGAGCTTTTTCTTCCCCCGGCTAGCCTATGCATATGCATATGCATGTGTGGGAGCTATTTAGGAGATGGACAAGCAGCAGACCGACATGAAAAAGCCCGCACCACCACAGAGGACAAAGACCCAGCCAAAGCCCAAGGCCAATTGTAGGTACAGGAACATGTCGTCGTTGGGACACGCCGTGGCGTTTTCATTCATGTTGTTCGCGTCGGCATCCCCATCAAATTCCCCATTCAGGATTTGGACCGTGCCCAGGCCCATCCAGGCAACAAATCCAATAACTATCAAAAGATAGGCCGCCATGCCCAAATCATAACACAAGAGATGCACGAGTCGTTGAAATTGGCTCTTGTTGTTGTGGATGCTACTACTGCTACTTCTTGAAGAAGTACTTGATGTAGGTTGGACCGTGTAGGCCATGTAAAAGGCGGCCACTATATGGCACACACAAAAGACGGAACACACTAGTAGCCACAAGCTACCCGGACACTCCAATCCATTGCCATTATTATTGGGAATCACTTGCAATGCCAAATCCAGACCTTCCAAGACCAGCGTAGGAACATTCAAGACCAACACCGTCGTCACATGACAGCAAAAGGCCGGAGTGCCACACGCCATAAACGTGCAGCAACGTTTGGACCAACGACCGCTCTTGGCACAGCACTCCGAGAGTCCTTCACAGCAGGCTTGCGTCATTTGGCAAGGAAGACGGCACAAACCTTTCGTTAGACTTCCACAGGATTGACAGAGTACGGCAGCCATGGTGTACTACTGTATTGTTGTTCTTGTTGTGTAGATGTGAGGAAGTAAGATCACGATGCTCTAGCTACATAATCATCAAACACAATTCCTAAACCATCGCAGAATGCAATGGTGTAATGGTGTCACCTATCTTATTCTATTGTAGAGCATCGCCATAATAGCAGTACGCACCGTAATAGCAGATCCCGGGAACCACTGGATCTATCCACTGCTGGTGACGGCGCTGACGATTGGTTGGTTCCGTTTTTTGACAAAACAGTACTTTTGACATTATGAGGTGAACAACTTCGGCGCGCTCACTGTTTACAGTTTGAGGTGCGTTGGAAATAATCGCACTGTATGTACAGTTCAGTACTATAGAACTTGCAATGACCCAGTGGAAAGCATCACGATTGATTTACTTATTAGTGAATGACAATTTCGACTTGTAACTGTGCGACCAAGTTCGGTTCGGACAAAGGATTGGGCACAGTTCCAAAGAATTTTGCCTTGCATTTGCGAGAAAGTGTTAAACTTGAATGCCCCTGCTGGAGCTAGCTAGTAGCAAGAGGAAGAATGCAGTGAATGGAAAGAGAACATCTGAATGTTTCACTGCAGAGGATTGCGACTGATGTTTGTTTTGCAGCAACACAAGGCATGGAACATGTGTCACAGAACGCAGGCACCACGAAAACTCATTGAATTGTGATTTGGGATTGGAGGACAAGCAAAGACTCTGATCCTTGACAACTGAGACACCACACAACTCTGCACTTTGGCTGGAAAGAAAGATGGAAGGTGGAGGTTTATCATTCCAAAATTGGTCTGCGTTCGGGCATGTGAAGCAGAAAGAACATGACCAAGAAGGAAGGTCAGCGGCACATTGTGCCCAGGAAGGGCATGATGTCAAAGTCAACCCCACACAAAGATCTAGCTTGTTGCCCCTTCCTCCTGGACAGACAGGATTCAAACAACTGGGATGCAAGCAAAGTTGCTGAAACCACTGGATCTGATGTGATGTTCACATGTCGACTTTGCTCTGCTGCCAAACATGACAACGCTGCAAGGTCCCCGTCATGCCAATGCACCACAAGACTGGGCTAACCAACATGTGAGCTTCCCCATCAATCTCTTAAAAAAATGATGCTCAACTTCTGACTGAACCTCAACAACAATCAACAACTTGTTGACACTCTGATGCCTCCACAAGTCCGGCCATCATTGTGACTGGAAGATGTTTGCCCCACATTCTTCCATTTCCAGGGACTGTGAACATGTTGGAGACAGTGCTGCTGTCTCTCAGTGCTGATTCCATGCCACATTTGAAAATGTCTTTCTCTTCTTTTTAGGGGCCAAAAAACAGCACAGACATTTTTTGATGTTGCTTCTTCACATCCTCTGCCAGATTCACACTTTTTGCTTCCTGTCTGTCAAACATGTTCTTGCACTGCACCAAAAGCCACAGGCCTTTTGAGTTGTTTGCAAATGAAAATCACAAGCTTTGGAATGAAGCCAAAATGAATGCATCATTTGAGAGAGGTTTGGCTCAAGATCTCTTGGCGCAGTCCTCTCTCTGCTGAGATGAACGATGCTTCTGCGTGAAGAATTGGCATGCCAGTTGCACAGATTGTCATTCACGTGAGAATGACTCTTCCACAACGATAGCTGGTGTTGCACCAACCACAACAAAACTTGTTCTGAGCGTTTTGTGGTGGTCAAAATGGGCAGCCGTTGATCTGCACAGGCGCTTGGTCTTGGATGCTGTCCTTGGAGACCTTCTTCACTGCTTGTGTCGGAAGGATTGAGCTAGTGCCAACTGGTCCCTTGTGCTGAAGAGCGCATCTTCTGTGAATGAGTCATGAACAAATGAGTCCCGCATGAGGACGCTCTGCATGGACCTGAACACAGGCAAATTAGGGTGTTGCATTCTCCCCCATGACAATGGTCAAGGTGAGTTAAGAAATGGATTTGGAAGGCTTGGAACGCAAGACTTGTGGCCGCTCTGGAGCTTTTGAATCACATGGTCGCAGTCTTGCGATGCCACGGATGATCACACATGGGTGATCAAGCCATGAGCGTTTCAATGTTCCGGATGTTCCAGGTCTGAGAGACCGCTCCGCCGTTGTTGTTGGCGACCTTGACGAGCTTGACAGTGCCGTTGTCATTTGCTTGTGCAATCCTCATGGGATCCAAGTGTGGATTTGAGCCATGCTTGCATCCTGCACCAGCTTTGACCACTGCCACATCGCCTGCGTTGTGCGCATGTGGCTTTCGCTTAGCATTTTCACGCTTGTTGTTTTGAATGATAAGCCTCTGCTTTCGTTCTACAATGAATTGCCAATCTGCTTGGAATGAGGCATTCAACATTGCGTCGCGTCCGAACACTGACTGTGCAGGCATTGCGCGTGCAGTGGTGTGCACTGAGGAATTCATGGCTTTCCGACATGCCGCCAGAACACCTTTGAAACCAAGGAAGGAATCTGAGTTCCATCTGTCCTTGATTTGTGCACTTCAAATCACACTGTGAAGTGTCTTGTGACATCTTTCAATCATTGAGTTCAATTGTGGATTATGACTGGTGACAATCTTCCGTTCAACACCACATTCGTTGGTGAGAGTTTCGCTAACTTCTTTGGCAAATTCTCTTCCTTTGTCCACAGTTGTTTCTGCAGGCCATGGACATTGGGTAAGCCAATGGATTTCCAACCAGTTGACTGTCACATTGGCAGTCTTCTGACCGATCTTGACTGTTTCAAAGTGTCCTGTTGCAGGATCTGTCATGGTCATGCAATGAAGTTCAATGTGTGTTTTGGGCTTTTTAGGGTCTCCGAATTTGCATGGGCCCACCAGGTCAATGCACAGTGCGTGCCAGGGAATGATTTCCGGATTGGGCTTAGGTGAAAGCAAACCTTTCTTTTGGTCGCGCTTCTTGCTCACTGCGCAATTTTCACAGCGTTTGCACACGCGATCACATGTGGATTCAAGACCCATCCATGTGCAGTGCTGCGCTGTGGTGAGTTCAAGTCTTTGTTCAAGAGGATGCATCAACGTTAAGTGACACCATTTGGCACACTTGTGTTGCAAATGCTTAGGAACGCAAATCTTGTTGTTCTTAGCAATGAGTCAGTGCGTGCTTTGCTGTCTGAGAAGATGTGCGGCTTCTTGATTTGGAGTTCAGGTTGCGTCCTGAGCTTGTCACTCTGTCTTTCTTTTGACGGAAGGCTGTTTCTCCATGGGAGAGAGGACATCCTGTTGGAAACTCTTCTTCCTCATTTGCTAGTTCATTAGCAAATGCTTCGGCAGAGAACTCTCCTTCTGCCATGTCTGGTCTGCTGAGAGCATCAGCGACAATGTTGTTCGTGCCCTTGACGTGTGTCAGTTCAGGATTAAACTCTTCTGAGAGGAGTTGCCATTGCATGACTCTCTGTGTGTTGACGTGTTTGTGCACCAGATTCTTGTGATCAGTGAACACTTCAATTTGTTGTCCAAGGAGCATGTTTCGACATTCCGTGAGAGCATCTCTGCACTCAGTGCTTCTCTTTCCGCAGTCGTGTGCTGCGTTTGCGGTGGGTTCAACTCACGGCTACAGAAAGCCACAGCCCCTGACTGACAGTGGCTGGCATCGGCACAGAATTGAAAGGGTTTGTCAAAATTAGGATAGGCGAACATTGTCTCCTTTTGCAACTGTTGAGGTGGAAGCAGCAGAGCACTCTGCAGTTCAGCAAAGTGCATGCAATGACCCAGTGGAAAGCATCACGATTGACTCACTCAGAGAAATTCAGAGTGGCAGCTGTGCGACCAAGATCGAATGGGGACAGGAGTGAATGAATCTCACGACCATTGGTAACTGTGCAGCCAAGATCAATGGGCGCGAATTTTCCAGGGCAGTTGCTCACAATGCCAAAAGAGACCTTGAACAGAGCTCTCCCCTTGTGAATTTTCCAGGGCCGTTACTCACAATGCCAAACAAGACCTTGAACAGAGTTGAGTTTTAAACTCTCCCCTGATTTGGGGGAGAGTTTCAAAATGTGCCTTGAACTTCACTCTGACTCAGGGGACAGTTTCAAAACTCTCCCCCACAAGTGAAAATGGGTCACCGTTTTTTCTTGTCAAATGCACTCTCCCGCAAAACTCTCCCCTAATTTAGGGGAGAATTTCAAACTCTCCTCTGAGTCTGGGGAGAGTCTTGAATTCTTCCCTAACTTTGAACTCCCCCCTTGTTTTTTGGGAGTCTCCTATGAAAACTTCCGCATGGAAAATCATTTGATGAGCAACACTCCAGTGGGTCATTTGCAACAAATTCTGATCATGTGAACAGAATGACTGTGCTAACATCATTTTTGTGCATTTGAGACAATGACTGACATTCAGACAAACTGTTGGAAGTGCAGCTGGTGCAGCTGGCATTCCACAAGGAGCAGGTGTGCACCTGTGGGTAACTTGAAGTGCAGCTGAGTCAACAGCATGGAAGACTCTAGAAAGATCTGCAGCAACAACAACAACATTAGCTAGCAGCACCACAGTGCTTATTGTTTCTAATAAACTGATCTGCTTCACCAAACAAACAGATCTCTTAATCCAACATTTGTTAGAAATGATCCCCGGAATGACAACAGCGACCATGGTGCCGGGTGACAGATGGTCCATGAAGGATTGGCTTCGTGTCGATGGAAGATCGATGGCGATCGATCAACAAGAGACGACACGAGTCGTCATGGAAGAA
>Ga0163149_10004920_pt1 | contig 14301 bp, 16 predicted proteins | sample OliLakLV19MP5G1_FD_148604 | JGI IMG/M metagenome (GOLD analysis project Ga0163149, IMG submission 148604) | Freshwater microbial mat bacterial communities from Lake Vanda, McMurdo Dry Valleys, Antarctica - Oligotrophic Lake LV.19.MP5.G1 | ecosystem: Environmental > Aquatic > Freshwater > Lake >...
GCCACCCAGCCGTAGCGTGCCAACCGTGGGATCGTACAAGCGTAGCAGCAATCGCGTCAGGGTGGTTTTGCCGCTGCCCGTGTGCCCAAGCAGCCCGAGTGTTGTCCCCGCCGGAAGGAGCATCGACACCTCGCGCAGCACGAGGTCATCGTCGGGATAGCCGAAGCTCACCGCATCCAGCTTAACCGACAACGGCCCATCAGGGAGCAGCGTGTTCTGTTCTGCGTCAACGACGGACGGTTCGGTGGCGAACAATTCCTGCACCCGTGCAATGCTGGCAATCGCCTGCTGCAAGTCGTCGAGCTGGCGCATCAATTCTTCAATCGGGTGGTTGAGCAGGCTGGTATACGCGAAGATCAGATACACCTGGCCGATTGTCAGCACGCCGTCGAGCGCGAGCAATGCACCAAGAGTCAGCGAGAGAATCGCACCGATTGTGATGGCCGTATTCAATGAGCGCCAGCTGATCATGCCAAGCAGTGCCCGCATCAGACTGGTATGGAACAGCACCCGTGAACGCTCGATATGGCGACGCAGCACATAGGCCACCGCTCCATTGGCGCGAATGTCTTCGGTACCCGACAACCGTTCTTCGAGCAGGCCGAATAGTTCGGCGCTCGCCTGGCGCTCCTTGATGCTGTAGATTGCCAATCGTCCGGTGAGTGCCCGAGCGACAACTACTGCGACAACCACGCTTATAGCGCTTGGTAGCCCAACACGCCAATCGATCAGGAACAGCAGCACAATCACGCCAAGCAGCAGCAGGCCGTTGAGGAGAACTTGAACAACAAACTGCGACATGAAGTTTTCCAGCTTGGTCACATCGCCATCAACGCGCTCGATCAACTCGCCGGGGGTGTGTGCATTATGAAACCCCATGTCGAGGTATAAGCAATGCTGTGTGAGATCGGCACGAATACGATTTGTTGCGATCAGGCCGATGTTTTGCGCCACGAATTGCCAGCCCACCAGCGCCAAATTTTGGCCGAGCGCCACAGCGAGGTAGGCTACGCCGATCCACAATAGGGTGTCCAGCTTTTCGCCACCAATAGCACTATCAATAAACGTTTGTACCACGCGCGGTAAGCCAAGCTGCAGCACAAGATCGATGAGCATCCATGTTGCCAGGATGATCATGCGTATGCGTTGCGGCGCGAGGTAGGTTCCCAGAATGCGGCGGTATCCCGCAGACGAAGCCTGCATGGTGTTTCTTTCAGCGCGAGCATATGCACTAACCGATTGTGAACAAACCGTTGGAGCGTAGCATACGTCTGGAGTTGGATCAATCGGTCGTTATGAGTACAGCAGCGTAAAGATCGGCCTTGGGCTGAGGACAGCACAGCATGCGACTGCTATACTTTGCATAGACCCTTCGGTGTCTTCCACAAATGAGGGGGCAATGATGGAACCACCAATCAGCCAACTGATGATGCAGTCCAACATCGGACGCCACTTGTCGAGCAAAAGTGCGCTGATGGTCGCCCAATATTATCGAGTGGTGGTTGCCTCACTCATCGTGGTGCTGCTATTGACTCTGGTGCCGTGGGTGGGGGACTCGGCAATTATTATCTATGTTGCGCTGTTCGGTTATGCACTCTATCTCCTGATCCGCTATACCCTTATCCAGCGCACAGAACATCGCTTCTACACTGGGCGTATGCAGTTCTGGCGCGCTCAGATCGCACTTATTGGCGTTACGATGCTCATGTTCTTCCTTGGGCGTGAGCCAACCATTCGAATTCTTTGGGTGCTCTACCTTCCGGCGCTGCTCATGATCAGCCGCTATACGGATCGTCAGGCTGCCTATGCACTCACAATAGTTGAGGTTTCCATCCTACTGTGTGGGGTTGTGCTGATCACAGATCCACAGATTACCAATCTGCCTACATTGTTCTCTATCGCTGTGTCGCCACTTGCGGGTCTCTTGCTATCTAGCTTTCTTGTACACTACATGACACGTGTCGATGTCACCAATCGCCATGGTGCTCGTGAGCGCGATGAGCTTGTCACCAAACTTCTGCGTCAGGTGCTCGTCGGAACCGATGGTTTGCAACTATGGTGGACTATTCAGGCGGCATGTGGCCAGGCGATCAGCGCTACACGCACCGCACTGTACCTTTTCGATGAGACAAGCGCCACGGTTCGGCAGTTATATAGGATCGAAGAACGTGCATTTCTTGGCATGACCAAGGATCTCGCACAATGCCATCATGTAGAGCACGCCATTGTCGAACGAAAGCCACAAGAACTGATCGATAAGCAGTCAACGTGTGTATTTCTGCCGATCTATAGTCAACTTGAGGATGCCAGGGCCGTGTTGGCGGTTCTTGAGATCGAGTATCAGCCATACAGTACGGGGGAACGGACAGTTACCACACACTTTCTCACGGCGCTGCTGCAGCAGATTTGGCCGCTCTGCGCGTATGCGAGCTTTCGCCACGAGATTCCTGCGCTCACCACCATTGTTGATGGATCGATCCATCGACTCCAGGTCACTGAAGTGCTGGATTCAGTCCTAGAAATGCTGTGCGCCAAAATTGGCTTTACCTTCGCCACCATTTCACTGGTCGATGAGGATCAACAGGAGATTCGCACCATACGTGGACGTAATGTGCCACCTGGCTGGGTTCAGGATTCACACCACCCACTCGATAGTCACGATATTCAGGCTGATGTGTTGCGAACTGGGAAGACGGAGATTATTGCCGATTGGGATGAACGCTTCGATCATGGCATCTGGAATCGGTATAATCATGCGGATCTTATTCGCGCCTGGGTTCCGTTGGGACGGCTAGGGACGATTGAGGCTGGCTTTTATAAGCACGAGCGCCGCACAATCGCTCCACTCCTTGTCGAACTTGTCGAGCGTTATGCCCATGATGTGACGACCGCCATCGAGAATGCGATCGTCTATGAACGTGAGCTGCGCCTTGCTCAGGCACTTACCAGTTTGCATAATCTTAGTAATGATCTCTCGATGCTGCCGCGTAATGGCGATGAACGCCAGCTATTACACAAAATCGCAAGTTCTGCATGCGAACTGCTGCGTGCTGATCTGATCCTGTTGCATCCGATGAATCGGCAGGAAATAGAGTTCGACCAGCCTATTATTGTCGGCAATCTCTATGGCGATAATAGCGGCCTCAAGCTTCCGCAGGAGGGCGATAACATCATCCAGGTTATTGGGCAGAATCGTGAGCCATACTATCAATCTGACGCCTTTTCTGATCCGTTATTGACAGGACAGCCAACTGGAGAGTTGGCCGAACCCACAAAGCTCCGAACGTTCATTGCTCGCCAGGAAATCCGTTCATTTGCAGGTTTGCCATTGCTTGCACAAGGGCGCTTGCTTGGTGTACTCTCGGTCAATTATCGGTCTCGACATCAGTTTCTTGCCTATGATCAGCAGGTGCTCTCGCTCTTTGGCCAGATGGCGGCCAGTGTGATTGCAAGTGGCCAGCTTCATGTTGAACAAGAGCGTCGGCGGATTGAGCTTGATCTGCATGATGGCGTGAAATCCAGCATGCGCGGACTGATTGAGTTAAGCCGCACTGCCAGTGCCGTGATGGATCGTGATCCACAGAAGGCACGCCGCCTTCTGCATGAGGTGCGACGCGCAGCCTGGGGGATTCTGTCTGATATCAATATCGTTGTTCATGATCTATCCCCAGGGGGATCACGCCGCCGGGCGCTACAGGAATTTATCAGCAGAGATCTCCAACAACTGGCCACCGATCCGAACCTGCGCATTGATCTACAAATCGATTCGGATTTACCGAGCTTGCCGCATCGCATGGCCCGTGTCCTGCTGTTTATTGCCCGTGAGGCCGTTGCGAATGTTCACGAACACGCCCACGCAGGCTGTGTCACTGTCCACCTGTATGCAGAGCCGCATACCATTAACCTACGTGTGATAGATAATGGGATCGGGTTTCCTGTCAATGGTGCCGATAGTCTACAGCACCGTGGCCTTGCAAGTATGAAAGAACGTGCGCGCCAGGCTGGCGGTCTGTTGCAGATTGAATCCGGATCGAAAGGGACAATAGTTGCTGCCTGGTTGCCCCGAGAGGAGAGTGATGATGCGAACCCTTGAGAAGGAGCCGATGATGTTGGGAGTGATTCTTGTTGAAGATGAGCCAGTCTTTATGCTTGGGCTTGAGGCTGCGCTCGAGATCGCCGATCCGCCGATCTGTATTCTGGCGAAGGAAACGGCAGCCGATGAGGCTGTTGCGGCTGTTGTCAATCTGCTTCCGGACGTAACACTGATCGATCTTCGCATTCCGCCACGAATGGGCTCCTCCAGGCCATCCGAAGCGAATGGTATCGCGGCGATTCGCCAGATTGCCCAGATGACACCAAGCGTGCGGATCTTGGTGTTAAGCTATCTGGATGAATCTGAGGTGTTATTCGAGGCACTGAGTGCTGGTGCCCATGGCTATATTTCAAAAGGTGATCGATATACGGGTAACGAGCTTGCACGTGCGATCCACCGCCTTGTACAGGGTGAGACAATCTATGGGCCGTCGATTGCAGAGCGCATCCGCAACCATTGGCGGCAACCATCTGATAGTGATTTGTTCGAGCGGCTAACCCCGCGCGAGCATGAGGTTCTGGATCTGCTCGTCCAGCGTAAGACGAACGCTGAGATCGCCGAGAAGTTGATCATCAGCCTAAAAACCGTCAAAACGCATGTTTCGAATATTCTTGCCAAGCTTCAGATCGAACGGCGCCAGGAGGCTGCTTGGCTTGAGCGCGAGCGGCGGCGCGATGAACGTTAACGATTGGCTCCCTGCGTATCTCTTCAGTGATCAGTTCTTCAATAATCACAGGTGCTAGATTCAGCCCAACACTCGGTCCAGGACGGATACACCTTCTGCATTGCATATGTCATGCTCCATATAACGGCAATGATGCTGAACCATCGCCGAAGGAGGAGCAGTATATGCAACAAACAGCCACAACGGGTACGCTGATCGCTCAGCGTCATTGGATCGCCCTCATCCCTCGGTTTGCCATCGCAGTGCTGGTTATGGTGGCTACGATCATCCTTCTACCGCTGCCTTCCTTTCTGGTGGCCGCTGCCTTCCTGTCTGTGTTCATACTGATCTGGCAGTACTGGAGTTGGCAGCTCTTTCGTATCCAGATCACGTCTGCTGCACTGCATGTGCGGACTCTCTCCTGGCGCGGGCGCGAGACGATAACAATACCACTATCGCATGTTCATCAGCTCCGTATCTCATACGCGCCATTTAGCGAACACATGATCCAGATCCATGCCGATCATCGTCATGGCTCGATCACGTTTCGCCTCCTGGTGATCGTCACGCCCCAGCGTAGCCCATAACGATCACTGGCTCTTGATGTGACACCAACCATTCCTACCAAGCGATCTGCACGGCACAGGAGGCTATCATGGAGCAGCAATCACAATCCTATACGCTCCGTACTCGCCGCTTCGATCCCCTACCCGTTGGTACAGTACTCGCTCGGCGCTATATCATCGTTGCCCTGCTTGCGCGCACACAGATGACGAGTGTCTATCTCGCACGCACACATCGACTCGGATGCCTGGTTGTGATCAAGCGCCTTTCATTGGCCAACGAGCCTGCTGGCCTGGATCGTGCCAGGGCGATCGGGTATCTATTGCGTGAGTCGCAATTGTTAGCTGGCATCCGGCATCGAGCAGTTCCACGCTGGCGCGACTGTTTTCAGATATGTGAAGACTATTATCTGGTGATGGATCATATGGCGGGCAAGCCGCTGAGCGTACTGATTGAACACTGGCCGGTGAGCAGGGAGAAAGCACTTACAATCATGCTGCGGCTCTGTCGAGTTGTTGCCTATCTGCACGAGCGCGATGTGCCGATCATCCATGCCGATCTCAAGCCAAGCAACCTCATTTTTACCGAATCAGGCGATATCATCCTGCTCGATTTTGGGCTAGCGCGACCACTCTTTCCAAGGCGCAGGACACAGTATCCAATTGGTACAATCCCATATGCACCTCCCGAGCAGCACGCTGGTGCATCGCTTGATCAACGCAGCGATATTTATGCACTCGGCATGATCTTTGATGATCTGATCAGCGTGTCGCATGCTGATCAAACTATCAGCCGGATTATTCAGCATGCAACCGAGATTTCGCCAAGTCAGCGATATCAGACTGTCAGAGCAATGATGGCCGATCTTCAACATGCGCAGATGCGAACGAGCAGTGCGCGCATACTCTACTATCAGGCGTTTTTATGGCTGTGGGCAGTGCTGTGTTTCGTTGTGTTACTCGGCATTCTGACGCTCCGTGTCCCAACTTCTCCGCCTGTACCGCAGGCCACTTCGACGCCTGCACTGCAATTGCTGCCGAGTCAGGCTCCTCGCTCTGAGTCAAGAAGCCGCGTTAAGGAGTAGGCTAGTCGTTGAACACGAGAGCTAGCGGCGCTCAGATCGTTTCAGATCAGGTGGCACGTGGCACAGGAAGATGTGGGATAATAGCGGCATGAGTAGCAGGTTGCGCTGATGTCGAAAGGAAGTTATGCGAGCATTAGTCTATGAGGGTGCGTGGCAGATGCCGCTGCGTGAGATCGAGAACCCAACACCCGAACCACATGAGGTCGTCGTTGCGGTCAAGGCGGTTGGCATCTGCGGCTCGGATGTCCACGGCTATACCGGTTCGACCGGGCGGCGTTACCCTGGGATTGCCATGGGCCACGAGTTCAGCGGCACGATCAGCGCGATCGGCCCGAACGTCAGCGCGTATCAGATCGGCGACGATGTGATTGTCGATCCGATGCTCACCTGTGGGGTATGTGTGATGTGCCAGGCTGGGCGCACCAATGTTTGTTTGCAGCGCACAATGATCGGGATGCACCAGCACGGGGCTTATGCAGAGGCGGTGCGCGTACCGCAGCGCCAACTTCACCGCAAACCGGCTGGCCTGAGCTGGGAGCGCGCCGCACTGATCGAGCCGCTCTCGGTCGCGCTGCACGCCATCAACCAGACGCCGTTTCTGGTTGGTGAGAGCGTTGCGATCATTGGTACTGGCCCGATTGGCCTGCTGGCACTCATGGTTGCACGGCTCAAAGGTGCTGGCACGATTATCGTGACCGACCGTAGCGCCCACCGGCTCGAGCTGGCTCACAAACTCGGTGCCGATCTGGTTGTTGATGTGGGCGTACACGATCCGATCACCGCTGTGCAGGCCGCGACGGGCGGGCGTGGCGCGGATGCGGCAATCGAGGCGGTTGGCATCGCGCCGACGGTACAGCAGGCGTTGGCTGTCACTCGTATTGGCGGCAATATCACCTGGATCGGCAACTCGGCACCCGAAGTCTCACTCAATATGCAACATGTCGTGACCCGTGAGATCGCGATTCGTGGCGTCTATGCCTTCACCAGCGCGGAATTCGAGCAGTCGATCTCGCTGCTGGTGTCGGGCAGACTCAATGTTGATCTACTGATCGAGCGCATCGCGCCGCTTGCCGATGGGCCACAACTCATCCACGATCTGGCGAAAGGCACGCTGGATGCTGTGAAAGTGGTGCTTAATCCATAGCTGTGAAGGCAGTTGGGTGCATAGCTGGCCGATATCCGTGTGCGAGTGCTCGTACAGTCGAGCGCGGTGTTAGCACCTGTACGGGTGTCATTGGCCGCCTGATCGGTTCGCCATAGCCTTCAATACTCCACGGAAAGAGCCAGCCGCCATGAACCAGATAGGTGGTGTCGTTGTTTGGCAACACCACACAGGTACCATCCGGGAGTTCTGCCAGCCGAGCAGAATAGGTCAGCTTGATCATATCGCGCTGGTAGCGGTGGCGGCTAATGCGCTGGTCGTGCAGTGTTGAATCGATGGTATCGACCAGCGGTGTACTGCTTCCTGCCAGATCTGGGTTAGCAGCGGCCCAGTGCGAACGAAACACAGTGAAACGTTTGCGCTGACACTCGGCACACGGGCGATGTCCTGCTGCCAATGCTGTGGCTTCGTCAAGAAAAAAGAGTGATGTATACTGGCCTGGTGGCATTGGCGTACGTGTGCGCCCCTTGAAGTCGAGCACGCAGATGATCCAGCGTCGGCTCTGGTACTGACGTAGCAGGTGATTGCCTGTGCCGTGAAGACAGCCGCGATTGCCCATCAGTGTGCCGCGGGCTTCTGTCGCGATGATCTGCCCGAAGGGAGTGACGCGATTTTGGAATGGCATATGCTATATTCCTTTCTTGATAGCACAACAGCGTACCCCGATCATGCATGATTCATGTAGTAAGGAGTTCTGGTACGCATGAAAACCGTATTGAGTAGATTCAGTGCCCTGGTGCTGCAAGCATGGCAAGAATTTCAACAGGATGAGGCCGATCAGCTTGGCGCAGCGCTCGCGTATTATGCAATGTTTTCGATCTTTCCACTGCTGCTACTATTGTTAGCTGGCTTTGGTATGATCCTTGGCTCACAGGTTGCTGTGCAAACAGCGCTTCTTGATATCACTGCTCGGACGTTCTCGCCGCAACTGCGCGATACAGTTGAGCAGATTTTGAGTGTTATTACCAAGCAATCGGGCGCGGCCACACTTATTGGTACGGTGACATTGATCCTTGGCGCTTCTGGTGTCTTTCAACAGTTAGAGAAGAGCTTCGACAAGATTTGGAATGTTGCTAAACCACAGGAAAAGGGCACATGGGTGCAGATGCTTATGCGTGTGATACGGGAGCGTTTCTTTGCATTTGTGATGGTGCTCGTTGTTGGTTTGCTCAGGTCTATTGTAAACAGCGTAGCGGCCCGATCAAGGATACACCTTCCCACCAGTTTCCTACACCGGCAGCCACGAGCGATCAGCAACTAAAGGTTGAAAGCTGAGAGCTGAATACCTTGGCCATTGCGTTCAACACTCCCGGAACGCGCCCCTGCATAATCGTATTACCGGCAACAGAGCTATGGCACGCATCTTGCTTCCTTTTACACTGTCGTCGTTTATACAAACACGGCATTGCGAAAAGATTGGACATATATGATGTCCAAAATATGCAAACGAGGAGGTTTCTTATGAAGGCATCGAATCTACAGGAATTATATATCAGCGAGCTGCGCGATCTCTATAGCGCCGAAACACAGCTGACCGAGGCGCTGCCGAAGATGGCCAAGGCTGCTTCACACAGCCACCTTAAAGATGCGTTTACCTCGCATCTGAAAGAGACCCGCGGCCAGATCGAACGCCTCGAAATGATTTTCACCAAGCTTGGCGTGAGCCCCAAGGGCAAAACCTGCAAAGCGATGCAAGGGCTGATCACCGAGGGTGAAGAGATGATTAAGGAGACCGAAGAGGCCACCCGTGATGCAGGGTTGATTTCCGCAGCGCAACGGGTGGAGCACTATGAGATGGCTGGTTATGGCACCGTTCGCACCTATGCAAACCAGCTTGGCGATAGGGATGCCGAAAAGCTGCTGCAGATGACGCTGGATGAGGAAGGGAAAGCAGATAAGAAGCTCACCGCCTTGGCCGAGAGCGTCTGTAATCTCGAAGCCGCGCACGCCCACTGATCCACAAAACTGAATATGGCTGTAGTTAACTGAATGCATGCGTGGTGGGTGTACAAGATGTACACCCACCATGTTGCGTTATGGCAACCCTTTGTGGTTTGTACACGCAAAGCGGGGGTGCAGCCCCCGAGAAAATTCCTCCTCTTTTACAAATCCGATAGGATTGCTATATATGCATCGGCTCTATACAAGCGTTGAATATTGCATTGGGTTACGTTCTGATAAGCTTGGCATAGATCGTGCTAGGTCTTATGACAAGAATACGAATTGATAGGATTGGTGCTCGATATTATGATTGCATATGCACAAAACCCAATAAAGTTAAACAAACAAAAGCGTAATGAACAATCGTTCCATGTTCATATTCAGCCACAGTGCGATATTATTATTGCCGATGATGAAAAGTATATTGCACAATTTGTGGCAGATGTGTTTGAAGATGAGGGCTATTCCGTTTCTGTCTACCACGATGGAGCCAGCGCACTCCTAGCGATTATGCATGGCAGGCCACGGTTAGTCGTAATCGATATGATGATGCCGGTGATGACTGGCGATGAAGTCGTACGTATCGTTCGCAATCGCGGTATTACGAACATACCAATTATTCTTATGAGTGCTGGCGTAAATCTTGATCAATATTTAGCACAGGGTGCTACTGCTGTTCTGGAAAAGCCGTTTGATATTGATCGGATTGTGGGCCTCGCAAAACACTACCTCGCGGACCCAATGGAATCCTGAACACGCCTTTCATCTGAAACACGGCTTCTATTAAACCAGCCCATGCAGCAATTGCTGTATGGGACGTTTCATTTTTGCCCCAAGAACTATAGCTGAGAGCAGAATCATTGAACATATGGAATGCGGCAGCCATGCTGCCGCAGCGCAAGCATGGCTTGCGCACTCCAAAGGGCTGCTTCAGGAGTCAGTATTCAGAAGCCAGAATGGGTACCGGCAGCGCAAGCATGGCTTGCGCACTCCAAAGGGCTGCTCAACCTTTCTGCACTTCGCTATAGAGCAAACATATGTGAGACATAAAAAACACGGGCGCGATATATCGCGCCCGTTCGTTGCCTTTAAGCAATCAGCCAGGATTGCTCTACTTGCTAGTGAGAGGTATCAGGACTTTATCAATCACATGAATGACCCCATTGGTCGTTGTGATTTCGGTTGAAACCAGGCGTGCCGAGCCATTCAGCATGATTTCATTGCCGCTGGTTGTCACCTGGATAGGTTTACCATCAAGGGTTGGCAGCGATGTGCGCGTGGCAAGATCCGCAGATCGGATGTCCCCTGAAACCACATGATAGCTGAGCAACTGGCCGAGTTGTGTTGGATCTGCTAATAGTTTATCCAATTCACCAGTTGGCAGTGTGGCAAAGGCATCATTGGTCGGTGCAAATATTGTATATGGTCCACTTCCCTTCAATGTATCGCTGAGTTGAGCCAGATCCACGGCTTTTACTAGCGTGCTAAACCGGGCATCCTTGGCCAGAACATCATCAATATTCCCCTGCATGTTGTCGGCCATTGTTGTGGGAGTCAGCATTGTGTCCGTTCCAGGTGCGCTCGTTGCCACTGGAGCTGTGGCGGTTGTGTCTATGGTGCTTGTTGTTGGAGCAACAGTGGTGGCCTCTGGCATTGCTGTTGCGCTGCCGCTAGCATCGGTTGGTGCCACTGGGGCACTGCCGGTGGTTGTTGTCGAATCAACGCCCTGTGGATTCGTGTTACTATTTGGCGCTGCTGCTCCACATGCACTCAGTATCAGCGCAAGCATAATGAGCATTAGCGAAATACGACGGTTCATAAATATTCCCTCTCCTATTGCACACATAATCTATGATGTGCGCTCATCATAGATATCATTCGTTTCCGATGATGGGCGAATTCAATAATAGCTATGCTTCGATGTCTTGTAATTATAAGTGGCTATTACTGATGTCTACCACTTCAAAATCCAGAACCTCTTTACCCAAGAGCTATGGGTTATTGGATATATTCTGCCGATTACTTATCAACAGAACCGCACCAATAAGCAGAGCAATCCCAGCAATTGCAACAAATAGCCAGATACTATTCCCATTGTCGTCACTACCAGTTGATGGAAGCGTAGAAGGGCTAACTGGCGTTGTTGCAACAGTTGTTGTTGATGTGATTGCTTGCGAAGTTGCCAATGTGGTTGGAGTCGTGAGCGTGGTTGGAGTCGTTGCCAATGTCGTTGGAGTCGTGAGCGTGGTTGGAGTCGTTACCAATGTCGTTGGAGTCGTGAGCGTGGTTGGAGTCGTCTCTGTCGCTACAGTTGTCGCTGTTGGAAGCGTTTGTAGCAGCGGTGCCGCATTAATCGAACCAACGAATAGAACGGCCAGTAGTGTGCCGAATAAGATGCTTGCTGCGGTGGAATACAGAACAACCGACTTCTTCTTCAAGATACCCTCCTAATACTAAAGCTGATTATCACGCCTTCCAGATCGCATTTCCTCAAGAAGACAATGATAAATGACGAATCTCTCTGGTAGCAAGTACTGTGCCGACAATGCTAAGCATTACTGATCTATTCATTCTCGCAGCGCAATATCATGGATATCCTGGATGTCATGGATATCATGGAATGAATCGTTTATTGCATTTTTTCATGCCTAATAAAAGAAGAAGCGAGCTTGGCACGGATTTTGCTATATATACAACTGCCGAGCATAGATACAACTTTGTTCTCTCGGTTTCCATCTTCAGGCTGAAATATGCCTATGTATCGTTTGCAAAGGAGCATACCATGGCTAAGACCGTTATTGGCCTGTTCGACAGCACTGATGTTGCACAGGATGCTGTTCAAGAGTTAGTTGACAGTGGTTTTACTCGTGACCACATCAGCCTTGTCTCGCAGGAGTCGGAAGAGGCTCATGCCGTTGGTGGAACCCATGATGGTGAGGCCGCAAGTACGGGCGCGGTAGGCGGTACCGTTCTTGGTGGAGCTCTGGGGTTGCTTGTCGGTGCTGGCCTGCTGGTTATTCCTGGCATTGGGCCGATATTGGCTGCTGGACCAATTGCGGCAGCGATTGGGACAACCACGGCTGCTGTTGGTGCAGCTGCGCTCGGCGCTGGCCTTGGAGCTGCAACAGGCGGGCTAGTCGGTGCCTTGATCGGTGAAGGCATCCCCGATGACGAAGCCCAATACTACGCTGAAGGTGTTCGCCGTGGTGGCCGATTAGTGCTTGTGCAGGCCGATGGTGCTGAGGAAAATCAGGCACGGATTATCATGCAGCGCCATGGTGCCGCCGATATTCACGAGCGCGCCGAGGGATGGCGAACCAGTGGCTGGGATGGCAAGGGGCACACAGGTACTGCCGCCCCTGTTCAGGACGAAGTGCAGCGCGATTGGGAGAAGAGCAGCAAAGTCGGCACCGCCGTTGGTACTGCAACTGGTGCCGCGACTGGTGCAGCCATTGGTTCCGTTGCTGGCCCTGTTGGAACAGTCGTTGGTGGTGTGGTTGGTGCTGCGACAGGCGCAGGTGCTGGTGCAGCCGGTGATGCTGTTGGCAAACACAGCGAACACGCCAGCAATCCGGCGATGGCGACCTCTTCCACACGGGATGCGTCGGCAAATGACTTCGAAACCTATGATGCCAGCTTCCGCAACCACTATCAGAGCAACTATGCCACGAGTGGTTATACCTATGATCAGTATGCGCCCCACTATCGGTATGGCTACGATCTCGCCAAGGACGCACGCTATGTTGGACGGGATTGGTCAAGCATCGAACCCGATCTGCACAACCAGTGGTCGGAGCGTAATGGTGGCAATATGAGTAATTGGGAGCAGTTCAAGAATGCCGTGCGCTATGCCTGGGATCAGGCACGCGGCGCTGTCTAAATGCCGAGCAATCAGCCTTCAGCATGGGGCTAGTGAAGGTGTAAGGATGTCGTGGTCGTTGGTATCAAGGGCCACGCATCTACCTCATAAAGTATCTTAGCACTGCTGAGAGTTGATGGCTGATAGCTTTCGTGGCACACATCTTGCCATAAACATCCCTACAACAAGAGACACAATTCATTTACAGGAGGACACCATGACCCAGACACAACGCGACCAGTTCCAGTTTGGATCGACCCCAGATGCAACCAAGCCCATGGATGACGCCGCAGATTACCTGCGCTCACACGATGCTGGTGAAATCGCCGACGATGCCCGCGAAAAGGCTCAACAGGTTGCCGGTGATGTTCAGGAGAAGGCTGCTCAACTTGGCGATCAGGCGACCGAGCAGATCAATTCGGCCATGAGTACCGCTGGCCAGCAGTTGAACACGCTGGCGCAAACAGTTCGCGAACGCGCTCCGGATGCAAAGGTTCGTGATCTGGCCGATACAACAGCGGGCGCGCTTGAGCGCAGTGGCACATACCTGGAGAATGCCAATCTCGACACCGTTCGCAGCGATCTGGAAAATATCATCCGCAATCATCCTGTCGAAGCAGTGGCTGTTGGGTTGGGTATTGGGTTTCTGCTGGCCCGCAGTATGCGGAGGTAGACACGATGGCTGATGTGTATGCCAATCGCGACGCCGCAGCACGCCAGGCGTTGTTGGATCAGCACCTGCTGAATGACCCGCTACCGAATGCTGAGCCATCAATTTCACAACTGCTGAGTACCCTGATTAATGATGCTCAGGTGTTGATACGGAAAGAGTTCTCGCTGGCTCGCACCGAAATTCAGCAGGAAATTGAGAAGACTCGCCAGGCGGCAATCATGCTTGGTATTGGTGGGGGCATCCTTGCAGTGGGCAGTATTC
>Ga0163149_10004922_pt1 | contig 14297 bp, 10 predicted proteins | sample OliLakLV19MP5G1_FD_148604 | JGI IMG/M metagenome (GOLD analysis project Ga0163149, IMG submission 148604) | Freshwater microbial mat bacterial communities from Lake Vanda, McMurdo Dry Valleys, Antarctica - Oligotrophic Lake LV.19.MP5.G1 | ecosystem: Environmental > Aquatic > Freshwater > Lake >...
GTTCTGAAGGCACGCTGGCCACAGGCGCGCAGCGATGGGCTCGGCGAGTTTGCGATCATCATTTTTGCCGGGCTAACCGCCTTCACCTTCTTTAGTGAATGTGTGAGCAAGGCACCAACGTTGGTGGTTGCTGTTCCCAATTATGTGAAAAAGGTTGTATTCCCCCTCGAAATCCTGCCAGTCAGCGCGATGGGAGCTGGATTCTTTCATATGGGTATTAGCCTGATCGTGCTGCTTGGTGCCGAACTGATCTTTACTGGCAGCATTCCTTGGACAATAGTGCTACTGCCGGTGGTGTTATTGCCGGCGATCTTTCTGAGCCTGGGCCTCATGTGGTTCCTGTCCAGCCTTGGCGTGTTCATCCGTGATGTCAACCAGGCGATTGGGTTAATCATGCAGGCCATGTTCTTCTTCACCCCGATCTTCTACTCGATTGAGGCCATCCCCGAGCCAATCCGCACGGTCATCCTGTTCAACCCAATGGCACCGGTCGTCGAGAACTTCCGGCGGGTATTGTTGTGGGGCCAGATGCCAAGTTGGCGTGGTTTGGTGATGTGGATTATCGTCACGGGTGTAATTATGGTGCTCGGGTATGCATGGTTTATGCAGACCAAAAAAGCCTTTGCGGATGTGATATGAGTACTGCTCTACAACAGCTTGCAGCCTGGTGTTCCAATCAGCCAGTACGACTGTGTGTGTTGTTTGGCTCACGTGCTCGTGGCAGTGCAATGGCAACCAGCGATTACGACCTCGCGATCAGATTGACCGATCAGATTGCTCCGCTTGAGCGACTGGTATGGCAGAATGCTATCGAGACGCTTCTCAATACGGATGTAAGCTTGGTGTTTTTATCTGAACAGACTGATCCCGTGTTGGGATGGGAGATTGCGCGTGACGGGCGTTTGATCTACGAAGCGCAGCCAGAAATCTGGGCGAATGAGCGAGCACGGTTATGGCATTTATATAACGATGCGCTTCCATTTCGGCGTGGCCTAGCCGAATCGCTTCGGCGCTATGCTGAGGATATTCGCCATGCCTCGTGATGTATTGGTACGCAAGCTAGCATTGCTGCGCCAGTTAGTACGAGATTTGTATGCTTTCGAGCATGCAACGCAAGCGGAAGTCGAGGCGCAACACTATGCAATTGAACGAATCTTTGAACTTATGGTTGGGGTTGCCAGCGATCTCGTGTTTCATATACTAGCTGAACGCAATATTACGCCGTCTTCCTATCGAGAGGCGTTTCGATTAGCTGGGCAAGAAGGGTTACTCGCTAGCGAATTAGCGCTACGCCTTCAGCAAGCAGCTGGGATGCGTAATATTCTGGTGCATATGTATGAGACAATAGATTATGTTATTTTGCATCAGAGTATTGGGCCAGCACTGCGTGATTTTGCCCAATTTGTTGCTGTTGCAGAGCAATGGGATACTCATACACCATGATTTCTGAACCAATAACTGAAATAGCCGAACCGTTGCCTGCACCGTTCACACCTGCTGATCGCGAGGTTGTAATCAGTGTGCGTGATGTCGGCAAGATGTATCGAATCTACGAGAAGCCACAGGATCGGCTCAAGCAGATGCTCATGTGGCGCTTTGGCAGGAACTATGGCCACGAATTTTGGGCGGTGCGCCATGTGTCCCTGGACGTGCGCAGGGGCGAAACCGTTGGCATCATTGGGCGCAATGGCAGCGGTAAGAGCACACTGCTGCAGATGATTGCAGGGACGCTTGCACCGACCGAGGGCGAGGTTGTAGTACGCGGGCGAGTCGCAGCATTGCTGGAGCTTGGCAGCGGCTTTAATCCCGAGTTCACCGGGCGCGAGAATGTCTTCTTGAATGGCGCAATTCTGGGGATCAGCCGTGAAGAGATGGCTGCGCGCTTTGATGAGATTGCGGCCTTCGCCGATATTGGCGAGTTTATTGAGCAGCCAGTCAAGACCTATAGTAGCGGCATGTATGCCCGATTAGCATTTGCTATCGGGATCCATATTCAACCAGATATTTTTATTGTTGACGAAGCACTATCAGTTGGAGATGTCTTTTTCCAATCACGCTGCATTCGGAAATTAGACGAATACCGAGAAGCTGGTGGAACCGTTTTATTCGTTACACACGATACCTACACCCTTGAACGTATCTGCACTCGTTCAATCGTCATTCATACGGGTAACAAATATTTCGAAGGTAATAATGCCGATGCAGTAACTGCCTATTATGGGCTTGGCAGAACTGATAATACGACAGCACATCGGTTAGAAACCGTACCAGTATCAGATACACTTGATGCTGCTGTTATTTCGCTTCGTCGTGATTTTGTGACTGGTGATGGCTCGGCATATATTGAGGAAGTGAGCCTTCTGGATGATCAGGGGCTCCCGGCGCAGCGGTTTGAAATTGGTGATTGGATGACCGTCTCTCTTCAAGCCCGGTTCAATAATGATATTGATCGCTTTGATATTGGCATCGGCCTACGCGATAAAGCTGGCGTTCTGATTGGCGGTGTCCACACCTTTTATTCAAACCAATCCTTTGGGCCTGTAAAAGCTGGCGAGACGCAGCGAATAACGGCAAAGCTTCAGCTTAGTGTTGCCCCGAATACCTATCTGTTACTGATCGGTATTGTACGGCATACAAACCTTCAGGAATGGCATGAGTTTTATACTCTATGGGATTGTTATGCCATTGAGGTGAAGGGAACACCTCAATTCTGGGGGCAATCGTATCTTGCCGGGAAGTATTTGTAGGAAAGCACAGGAATTTATGGCACTCGAGCGTCTTGATCCAATTGAACAACACAATAAAATGATTCTTGATCATTATGTACGCTATTATTTAGCCAGCCAATTTGTCGAAGGGAAGCGAGTTCTGGATATTGCTTGTGGATTGGGGTATGGCAGTAAAATCCTGGTCAATCATCAAGCCAAACATGTTACTGGGTGCGATATTTCAGGAGAAGCAATCTCATATGCAAACACTCACTATGCTCACGAACGAATAACATATCAACTCAAAGATATCTTCAGCGTCAACAAGGATGATATTGGCACATTCGATGTTGTGGTAAGTTTTGAAACGATTGAACATGTAAAAGAACCTGAGAAAGCCATTCATAATCTATTCAATCTATTATCTGATAATGGCATATTAGTAGTTTCCATTCCTAACGATATTGATCTAGGAGTTAATAACCCATACCACCTATCAAAATTTACTCAAGATTCGTTTATGGAGATGCTTCAAAGATTTTTTAAATATATTGTACCATTGTATCAAAACTATACCGTTGGTTCAATGATCTGGTCGCTTGATCCAGATCTGCATACACCTGGAATGCATTTCAGTACTATTCGTCCATCATCATTCGAATCGTATCAGCTTGGCGACCCCAATGATGACAGGACCCATGTGGATTGTTTTCTTGCAATCTGTAGCCAAGAAAGTAGACCATCTGCTCGATCGATCATGATGCAATCCCCTTGGGTCTGGCGCAGCCATAATGCAGAAATAGCCCAGGTTATCGACACTGTTTGGAACGATAGCCAACGCTTGGCACATAATTGGGAAGAACATGTTGCCACAATAGAAACTCAACAACACTTTATTGCAGATCTTGAGCAAGCCCTGAAAAATCAACAACAGGTTATTGATAACCTTGAACAATCGTTCAATAATAGTTTTACAGAAGCGCAGCGCTTGTCAGAGAGTTGGCAAATTCACGTAGCGCAGATCGAAGAACTCAAAAACCATATACATATTGTTGAAACTAATTTCGATAGTCTTTGGAATGAGTTACAGCAAGTTTCAAAGGAATTGAAAGATAAACAGCAAGACATTGACCGCTTTGAGGAGGAATTTAAATTTCAAATCTCATTCAGAAGAAGCATTCGATCATTCATTCAGATGCTAAGTAAGTGGTTTAAGCGTAGTACATAAGTTCCCCCTTCAAGTATAGAGGTAATAATGCACATATGGCTCCTTACATCTGAAATGCCACAGGATTTTGCAGGGGGTATTGCGCGATATATTGATAATTTTGCCAGGGTTGCTGGTGCAGTAGGCCATAGCGTAACCATTATTGCTCGTACGAGCGAGAACATAGATACAATAATCGCCCCTGGAGTACGGCTCATTGGGTTTGTTCCCCGCAGTATTTTGCTTAATGAGCCAATCCAAGCGCCACAACCAGATGCCCATCCTGCCTATCCATATAATATTCTTGGGTATTGGCCTGGGTTAAGCTATGAACTGGCGGAGTATGTTCTCTCCTTAGCACAGGATTTGCCGCCCCCCGATATTATTGAGTCGCAGGAATATGGTGCATTACCCTATTATTTGATTCAGCGTCGGCTTACTGAGCGCACTCATATTGCCCAAGTGCCCATCGTTGTTCAGTTGCATAGCGCGTCATATGATCTGAGGCGAATTAATCACGAGCCGAGCTATCGTTTTCCTGAATATTGGGTCGGCCAAATGGAAAAGTTCTGTATCCGAGCCGCCGATGCCGTGCTTTCGCCTAGCCGCTTCCTGGCCAAACATACTCAACAAATATTAGGGCTCGATCTTGATATTGCGACAATTCCCTACCCAATGTTGTTGCCACACTCACCTGGAATCGTCCATCCGACACCAAATGATCTTGTGTATGTCGGGCGGCTAGAGGTTCGCAAGGGGATTTTACCAATGCTGGATGCCTGTTCCCATATGTGGGAGCAGGGTGCATCGCTCCAGTTGACACTCATTGGCGGCGATACGCTGTTTCGCCCACGCGGCATTCGTATGTCTGAATATATTCAGCGTCGTTATCATCGTTGGATTCAGGCTGGTTTGTTGCACATACCAGGCAGCATGCCCCAATCCGATCTGCTACAGCGCATACGCTCAGCGTGGGCAGTTATTGTTCCAAGCCTGTGGGAAAATTTTCCGAATACTTGTATTGAAGCTATGGGGATGGGGCAAATCGTGTTGGCGTCGCGCAATGGCGGCCAGGCAGAGATGATAACGGAGAATGGACAAGATGGCTTTTTGTTTGATTGGAACAAACCTGGTGATTTTGAACAGAATCTCCAGCACATCCTGGCATTAGATCCAACAGAACGCGCTTCGATTGCAGATCGGGCGCGTACACGTATCGAGCATTTCTGTGATCCACAGCGTGTTCTCGAGCAACGTATTGATCACTTTGCGGATGTGATTTCCCGTCATCAACAGAGTCGGGTGTTTCCTTCACTATTGGAAAACACGCTTGCGCCGATCACTGCTGCTTCAGGAGAACAGCCTGAGCTTCTCTCGGTCGTTATACCATTTTACAACCTTGGGGATTATATTGGCGAAACCGTTGCGAGCGTTCTGAATTCATCATATCGCCCGCTTGAAGTCGTGATTGTTGATGATGGGAGCACGGAATCAGCAGGCCTCGCAAAGCTCAAGGAGCTTGAACAGGCCGAAGTACGGATTGTCCGCGTTTCAAATAATGGCTTAGCAAATGCACGGAATGTTGGTGCAGAAGCGGCTCGTGGCGAATTTGTTGCATTTCTCGATGCCGACGATACCATAGAACCGGATTATTATATTCGCGCCATTGATGTGCTGCGCCGCTACAATAATGTTGCCTTTGTCTATTCGTGGGTGCGCTGGTTTGAGACAACCGATCACATCTGGCCTGCGTGGAATGTCGAGTTTCCGTATTTGCTTGGTCACAATATGCTTGCGGCATTTGTTGTCATGCCACGGGCGCGCTTTCTTCAGGCGGCCCGTAATAAGCCAGAAGTAGCCTATAGCCTCGAGGATTTTGAAGCTTGGATTACGTTGGTAGAAGCCGGTGGTGTTGGTGTCAGCCTCCCATTTCCATTGGTCAATTATCGCATTCGCAGGGGGTCAATGTTTCGAGAAAGCCAACAGGATCAGCAACTCTACCTCTACGAAACGATTGCCGATTTGCATCCCGAATTGTATCAACGTTGGGGTAAGGAACTATTTAGCCTGCAGAACGCAAATGGCTCTGCGATGGATTGGAACCACCCTGCATTGGAGAGAAGCGATCATCGAACCTCCACCTCTGAATTTCAACAGACGCAACATTCGTATAATCAATTATGGGAAGAAGCGCAACGGCTTGCAAAAGCCTGGCAGGATCAGAAAAATTATATTGATGCACAGGCCAAGTATATCGGAGATTTAGAACAGCGCTGTAATGATTTACTGCATGTTGTTGGTTCGATCCAGCCACCCGAACCCTCAAACAATGGCATTATTGGGGTTGGCGATTATTTGTTGGGTGGAAGGATCATCTATGGTATACGAAGGCAGCCAATTGTTCATTTCATGCTGAGGATTAATTTCGTGAAGAGATTTGCAAAACGTTTACTACGACGTTGAACGACTTAAACTCATTATCTACTAATCAGTGTCATTATCGAGGGTATTATGGTTAAATTTAATACAAACACTATTACTTACTGGCTTATATCCATTATATACAGCACTTCTCTATCTCTAAGTGTATTCAATCGCTTCCTCCAACCTCAAGTCCTTGGAAACAGGCAGCTACTATTGATTGTTTTTGGGCTCACGGCATCTTTCTTATTTATTACTCGTTTATTTCTATGGCAATATATAACGAACGTCACATTGCAGAGAAAGGCAAAAATAGCACTTTCTTTTGTTTTCATTATCTTATTTAGCTATTGGTTTATATATCAGCCAGTAAAACCATTTATATCAGAAGCTCATTATGATGTAAGTATTACTGCAACTGGCAGGCATAATTTGGCAGCAAGTGGAAGTGAGATTTGGCTATTGGCTGCCAGAGATGGAGCTAAATCTGGTGTGCTTCTCCAAAATATCGTAGGCCCTGGATGGGAATTTCGTGAAGACGCTCTCATTTATCATACACAACAGCCGGCAACAATATCATGGAATGGCATAGCGCAAGGTGATGAACTCCAGCTAGAATTCTTATCGCATCCATGGTCAGGAATTGTTCAAATTTATATGTATGGAAACACGAAGGAAGTCGACCTATATTCAGAGAAGAACGACAAAATTACAATCTCTATTCCAATAGCAAAATTGTTCACCGATCTGCATTCAGGGTTAGCAGTTGTCATTGCTAATTCAATCGTTTTTGGACTGACGACTCTGTTCATCATTCTTTTGCTTATTGGACAATATACATTCATTGAAAAAATCGTGCGAAGCACCAGGAAATCCAAAGAAATTATAAGTGCTTGGTTTATTGCCATTTTGTATAGCACCAGTATATCCATAAGTATATCCAATCGATTCCTTCAAGGAAATATCCTTAGCAAGTGGATTATATTATTTATTGTTCTGATTTCTACAATGTGTCTACTATTACTCATACGGTGGTTTTTCTGGAATTATATTATGAGGATAGTTACCAACAACGATGCAAGACAAGGAATATTAATTGTTTTTAGTCTTCTCTTTGTATGTTGGTTTGCCTTTTCACCACTAAAACCGATACTGCGGAAGATTCCATATGATTTGAAGATTACTGCAACAAGTAACCATAATACTGTGGCGCGCGGGAGCGAAGTCTGGTTATTATCGGCCTATGATAGTACTGATTCGAACATAACAATCGAGCACCTTCCGCAAAGCCCGGGTTGGGAGTTGCAAAAGAATGCCATTGTCGCTTCTGGCCAACAACCCACAACACTCACTTGGAACGGTTTGACATACAGTGATAATCTCCAGCTTACTTTCTTATCACACCCATGGTCAGGTATTGTTGAAATCCGTATGGATAATACCATACAAGAGATCGATCTGTATTCAGAAACCGAAACAAATGTTCTTGTTTCTTTACCAATTCTAAAATCGTTTGCAGATCGATATACTGGTATTACTGTTACATTTGCCGACTCTATCGTTTTTACAATAACGTTTCTATTTATTATTCTTGCAACATCTACTCAAGGTAATCTTCTAAAGAACAATACAAGAAGAACACAAAGAGCAACACTTATTAGTGCTATGCTTTTTATCGGAGCGATTCTTTGTGTCGAGCCATTCGCGTGGCTTATTGCACCTGCCCAGGGTCCACGCATTATTGATTATAGTGCAGCCACTGGTTATATGCTGGTTGTATGCGGTGCTGTGGCCATTTTAATGGGCTTTGATCGCTATATATTGCAATACATCCCACGCTCTTGGCCACGAAAGATCGGTTTCCTGGGCCGTACCGTTCTAGGGCAACCATTTGCGACGTGGCTTCTTGTTGGTATTATCGGGATGATTGGAACCTGGTTTCTCTCCGGCAAGTTAGTTCCTGACGATCCATTGGCGGTATGGGTACGTATTGCCGCCGACGCAGAAGGCGAAACACCACCCAACATACAACTTCAGGCTGGCTTACCATCAGCAGTACCAATTCGGTGGCAACCATACCCAACTACAACCGTAGCAATTCGCCCACTGCATTCGCTCCAACAAACGATAACAATTCTGGGTATTCATACTGATCGTGGTGATATTCCGTTTTCTACTGTGAAGTTACCACCGAATGCGAAATTGGATGCCGATCAATATACGCTTTCGCTCTCGCATAGCGCATTGTTGAACTGGCCTGAACCGAGCCGAGCAGTTTATCTTACATTTGGCCCAGGCCAAGGTGAATTCGAAGTTCTATGGTATGATCAGCGAGTCACTGTTCTACTTGGCTCAACGCCTATTCAAGTCGCTCTGCAATTACCTGCACGCTGGCAGGGATGGGCTTTTACGAGCATACGCTCAGCAACACAACTACATATTGAGCTAGATACTCAGCATCCTGCCAGTGTGAAATCTGTTGAAGTGATTGGCCATACACCTCAACGTTGGGCAAATGATAGGGCACCAGGATCATTTTTTTTGCCTATGTGTACAGCAGTTACAGGCAGTGCCAAAGCAGCATTTTGTTCTTTTGATGTGCAACTTCAATCAACTCCACCATCATCAAATATACTTAAGCGTGTATTAACATGGTTAGGTAGCATGTTCCTATTTCTTACAGCAGCGTGGTTCCTTTCCTGGTTCGCGGGTCGGATGCGATCACGATCTCATAATCCCTCCAATTACTATATGTATAATGATAAAGACCAATATATCAATGTAAAATCTGCGAATATCTATGTGGCAATGGCCTTAGTATGGGTATTTGTAGTCATATTTCATCTTTTGTATGTTCTTAATATTTCGGTATTTTCCTCGCAGGATTCCGTTGGCTATTATAAATTTGCACAGTCGTTGATTGATAATCCTCGGTTTGGCCTGATTTCATCAGCACGAACACCGGGATACCCAGTATTTTTGGCAATCGCCATCACTCTTTTTGGGCGCTCAGCAATCTGGATAGGCATACTTCAACACATTGCATTATCGCTCCTAGCCCCATTGACAATCTGGGCTTTTGCCCGACGGATATCACTGCCATTTGCTATTGTTATTGGCCTGTGTGTTGGATGCGTACCAGCGTTAAGCCTTACCGCTAACGCAATCTGGACCGAATCGCTCTATGCTGTTTTTGCATCGGCTGCATTGATTATCTTCTTTGCCAAGAGCGGCAATCTACGTGCCTTACTAATTGTTGGTTTGTGTATTGGCATTGCAGCGATGATTCGGCCAACAGGGTTGATTATACTAGCGGCTATTGTATTATATCTTAGCATCACAAGTTGGTGTACACAACAACGAGAGAAACAGTTTTTTACAATTATTCAATCATTCATAATTACTATTGGTTTTGTTATTGTTGTGGCACCTTGGTCACTCCATCTAGCACTTGCAAAGAATACACTTGATTTAACACAAGGCTATTCAAATTTTGGTGCCTGGATCGCATCAGTCTATCAAAAGCGAGTAGATGACATGACACCCGTGAATATAATGAATCGTGCTATTTGGGCAGGGCTGCCAGATATGGCATATGATCCATATATTCTAACCGGCGATTTCCCAGAAGTCGTCCCTGAAAAAGGAACCGATCTACAATTATGGTATAGCGAAAGCTTGCGACAATCCTATGAGAATAAGCCAGGGAAATTATTCGAAAATATGAGTGTTGCAATGCTATACAATACAACACTCATATGGCCTTCGGGCTATGATTACCATTATTGGGCCGAAATCAGTGCATATCTTGATCAATTGCGTAAACCAATATCAGCAAATCTAACACAATCACTAAGCACATTTACATATGTAAACCTACCGGAATATACCCCATTACGATCAGGGTTGATAGATATGAGCTGGAGTATTGCACGTTTGTGGCTTTGGATTTCTCTGATTTCTTTTACAAGTATTATCCCATTACTGAGATCCAGGAATTTTAGAGATTTCCTACCTGCATGGATCTATTGGTTAACACTACTCATCTCCTATTCTTCAATTGGCATGCCAGCAGAACGATATGTTGTTGTGAATGAGCCGATATTGTATCTCATGATCGCAATTGTGATATCTTTTTTACTGAAAACGGCCTTTTTCACGCGAATTATCAAAGAAGTATCAAAATTAGCGAATACATGACGAGGGATGTATACAAAAGGAAGGTAGCAGAATGCGTTATTTCATCGTTGGTGGAGCAGGTTTTATCGGCAGCCACCTTGTAAAACAGTTATTACAGGAGAGCGATGCGCAAGTAACGATCTACGACAACTTTTCATCTGGGCGTAAATGGCATCTTGGCAAGGAAATAGAAAACCCGAATCTCACTATTGTTACGGGAGATATCAAAAATATCGATCAACTTGCTGAGGTGATGCGTGATCATGATCATGTCTATCATTTTGCCTCTAACCCAGATATTGCCAAAGCCGCAACACAGCCAGATATCGATTTTTGGGAGGGAACCTATCTCACTCAGAATGTACTTGAGGCAATGCGCATCACTGGAGTGCTTTGTTTGACATATGCATCAGGTAGTGGTATCTATGGCGATACGGGAGAGCAGCCGGTGCATGAAGATTATGCGCCAATGTTACCCATCTCGACGTATGGAGCCAGTAAATTGGCATGTGAGGCACTAATTGGGTCGTATTGCTATATGTTCGATATGCGTGCATTAGCATTTCGGTTTGCGAATGTGGTTGGTCCGCATCAAACGCACGGAGTAGCATATGATTTCATCCGTCGGCTGCTTCGTGATCCAAGCCATCTGCGGATTCTTGGTGATGGCAGCCAAAGCAAATCCTATGTCTATGTCGATGACGTTATTGCTGGAATGCGCTGGATTGCCCGCACTGACTGGAAGAGGTTCGACTACTTTAATGTTGCGACAGAAGATTATATAACCGTTCGAGAAATCGCCGATCTGGTTGTTGAGCGCCTTGGTCTAAGCAATGTTGAGTATCAATTCACTGGTGGTGATCGCGGATGGAAGGGCGATGTGCCGGTTGTTCGCTTCAATACAGAAAAGCTACGGTCACAGGGATGGGTGAATCAACGAACATCACGAGAGGCGTTAATCGCCTCGATTGACTCGATGATTATGGATGCGCGAGCAGGCGCATTTGATATTCGCGAATAGCTGTTGCAACTCAACCAGGAGCATTTGTGGCTAAGCCAGAACAAGAATTTGATCAGTTTGCCGAAGGGTACGAAGGCGAAATCGGTCGCTGGGTTGCACTAACTGGCGAAAGCCGCGAGCATTTTGCGCGTGCCCGTATTGAATGGACGCGAATGGCACTTGCAGAGTATGGTATCTTTCGGCTGGCAATGGATTTTGGTTGTGGTACAGGCCTATCGACACCATTATTAGTTGATCTATTTGGTGCGAAAATCGCAATTGGGCTTGACGTCTCATCTAAATCGCTTGATATTGCGCGGCGTACAATACCTGCCACAAAGGCATCATTTAGCTTAATTGATGAATATCAACCTGCTGGCGATTTCGATCTTGTGTTCTGTAATGGTGTGTTTCATCATATTCTGCCAGAAGAGCGTTTGGCATCGATTGCGTATATTAAAAAGAGTTTACGGCCTGGTGGCATTTTTGTGCTATGGGAAAACAATACCTGGAATCCTATCCAACGATACGCTATGAGCCATGCCGATATTGATCGGAATGCAGTACCAATCATAATGCCAGAGGCACAGCAATTAGTGCGTGCTGGAGGACTTACTATTCTAAGAACGGACTTTTGTTTCTTTTTCCCAAAGTTACTGAGTTCACTACGTGGTTTAGAACCATTGTTACACTGGTTACCAATTGGAGCACAATACGTCGTTATGTCTCGAAATAATGGCAAGTAAAGGGGTTAGTAGAACATAATGGGTACAGAACAATTTGTCGCGAAATCCCACGAACAGAATATTGCTGTTAATTGGGATGATGCACATCGATACACACCTACTTCGCGTCATCGTCGGCGTTTATTATTACGCATTATTTCAGATCTTGGGTTTCGCACCATTCTGGATGCGGGGTGTGCACAGCCATACCTTTTGCAGGAGATTGTGCATCGCTATAAAGTTCAGGGTTTTGGATGCGATATCTCTGATGATGTTATGCTGGAAAACCAACGAACAGTGCCCGAATGTCAATTTCTTGCACTAGATCTCTCCCGTGAGCGATGGCCAGATGATCAACAGTTCGATTTGGTTGTTTGTTCGGAAGTGCTTGAGCATATCGAGGATTGGCAAGCAGCACTGCATCATATTGTTCAGATGACAAACCGCCATCTGTTGATTACAGTGCCAGGTGGCCAATTGCGCCCGGTTGAGCAGATGCTGGGCCATTATCGCCACTATCAGGGTCCAGAATTGCTGGCAGCTCTAGAAGAGAATGGTTGCGAAGTTGTGAAAGTGCGGCGTTGGGGTTTCCCAATGTACAACTGGTATAAAGCACTCATTAGCAAGGTAACGCCAGATAAATTATATGAATCTTTCTGTTCTGGCCAGCATCGTTATACAACCTCACAAAAACTCATCTCGCATCTACTATATGCCCTGTTCTATATAAATGAACTATTTGATAGTGGTGATCAGCTGATTGTACTTGCTCGTCGGCGGCTACATACTGATCCAGAGGGACATGCGACATGATTGTAACCCGTAGCCCATTGCGCATTAGCCTTGGCGGTGGTGGCACCGATCTCCCAAGCTATTATCGTGAGCACGAAGGTTTTCTGGTTGCAGCAGCAATCGATAAATTTGTGTATATTATGTTGCATCGGCGGTTTGTCCCGCAGATTCTGCTAAAATATTCACATCTCGAAGAGGTTGATACGGTTGATGATATTCGCCATCCACTTATTCGAGAAGCATTGCGGCTTGTCGATGTTCATAGCCATATCGAAATTACAAGCATGGCAGATGTACCAGCGGGCACAGGGCTTGGTTCATCGGGAAGTTTTACCACTGCCCTGCTTAAATCATTGCATAGTTTGAGCCGAACGTTTGTGCAGACTGCCGATCTTGCTGAGCAAGCATGCCATATCGAAATTGAGCGATTGAATGAGCCGGTTGGCAAACAAGATCAGTATATTGCGGCATTCGGCGGACTAACCTGTTTTACGTTTCATCGAGATGGCCAGGTAACCGTTGAACCACTTAATATTAGCCGAGAGACGCTTGCGAATCTCGAAGATAATTTGATGCTCTTTTATACTGGTATTTCTCGTTCGGCTTCGGATATTCTGCGTGAACAACATGTCCGCTCAATAGCTAATGATACGGCCATGATTGATAATTTACACTTTGTTAAAAAGCTTGGCCTCCAGAGCCGAGATGCATTGGAACAGGGTAACCTCTGGCGCTTTGCAGAATTGATGAATGTCCACTGGGAACATAAGCGCGAACGATCGGGCAAAATGAGTAACTCACAGGTTGATGATTGGTATGAGTTAGCCCGACGTAATGGTGCAATGGGTGGCAAATTGATTGGTGCTGGTGGTGGTGGATTTCTGCTCTTTTATACTGAAGATAAAGTGCGCCTACGCCATGCAATGCTTACTGCTGGCTTATCGGAGATGCGCTTCCGATTTGATTTTGAGGGCACAAAATTAATACTTAGCTAATAGACGGAGCGATATATGACTACAAGGATACTCGATATGGCAGCAACTCAACGAGAACTTGAACCAATAATTGATCGAACGCCAATGCCACGACAATTCGTATCAATTGTAGTTCCTTGTCTTAATGAAGAGTTGGTCATTGGAGAGTTTGTTGATTGGTGTTTTGAGGGATTGCGGCGCGCTCAGGTGGATGGTGAGGTGCTCATCATCGATAGCTCAACGGATCGGTCGCCTGAGATTGCAGAAGCCCATGGGGCACATGTGCTGCGC
>Ga0163149_10004929_pt1 | contig 14286 bp, 6 predicted proteins | sample OliLakLV19MP5G1_FD_148604 | JGI IMG/M metagenome (GOLD analysis project Ga0163149, IMG submission 148604) | Freshwater microbial mat bacterial communities from Lake Vanda, McMurdo Dry Valleys, Antarctica - Oligotrophic Lake LV.19.MP5.G1 | ecosystem: Environmental > Aquatic > Freshwater > Lake >...
CCTTATAAATGTGGTCATTGTTATCGTGAGTTTTGGATAACCCCATCTTTAAGCCATAAACAAAAACGGCGTAGCCGTGACATTTCTGTAGCCCGATAGGGCGTTTGTGAGGATAGGAACGGCGTAGCCGTGACATTTTTAGGTCGAAATAATGCCACGGCTACGCCGTTCTGAAAAAATTTAACGCTGGTGCTACAGGAATGTCGCCGCGATGCGGCTAAAAAGCCCGTTTTATGCAGGAACTATCCAAAACTCACGTTAATGTTAAAAATGTGGTCAATGTGATTTCACCCCCCAACGACGCCAAGTGCTACAGGAATGTCGCCGCGATGCGGCTAAAAAGCCCGTTTTATGCAGGAACTATCCAAAACTCACGTTAATGTTAAAAATGTGGCCAGTGTGATTTCACCCCCCAACGACGCCAAGTGCTACGGGAATGTCGCCGCGATGCGGCTAAAAAGCCCGTTTTACGCAGGAACTATCCAAAACTCACGATAATGTTAAAAATGTGGCCAATGTGATTTCAAAACACCCCAACGACGCCAAGTGCTACGGGAATGTCGCCGCGATGCGGCTAAAAAGCCCGTTTTACGCAGGAACTATCCAAAACTCACGATAATGTTAAAAATGTGGCCAATGTGATTTCACCCCCCAACGACGCCAAGGCCTGGCAGCTGGCGACAAGTAAACCAATCACCATTTTACCAATCACCATTTTACCAATCACCACATGTGGTTGCTCAAACAAATACTCATCCTGCTTATCCGGCTGTACCAAGTGACGCTTTCTCCGTTTTTGGGGGTCAATAAGTGCCGATACCAGCCCACTTGCTCGCATTATGCCATTGAGGCGTTGCAGGTTTGGGGGCCGTTCAAAGGGACTTATCTGGCGGCGAAGCGGATTCTGCGCTGTCACCCTTGGAGTAAGCACCCAATCATGGACCCAGTGCCAAGCAAGGCGGAGCAATAATTATTTTTCCAAATCAACGTTTTTGCGCCACCCAATCACCCAATCATTTTCAACACACAGACACAACATTCTATGAAATTTTCCCGCTATTTCCCTTTGGCCCTTTTGTTGATTTTTGCAACGGCGGTGCTGGCCCCCGCTTGCAGCGAAAAAGTAGGCTGCCCCAAAGCCACCCATGCCAGCGATGTTTTTTCAAAAGATGGCAAGAAAAGCAAGAAAAACTGATCCAAACATGAAGATCCGTCATTATTGGCCACTGTTTTTCCTGTTGTTTTTTTCGGTGGCCTTGGCCGCGCCCGCTTGTAGCAAAAAAAGCGGCTGTCCGGCCGAATCCAGTTTAAAAGCCCCCAAAAAGAAAAAAGGGAAACCACAGAAAGGGTTGATGCCCAAGAAAATGCGCAAAAAGGTGGGTGGCTGAGGGCATTGACTAAATAGTAAGGGCACACGGATGACACAGATTAGACACGGATTGGTATTTAAAATCCGTGTCTAATCTGTGTCATCCGTGTGCCCTTACTATTTAGTCCCGCAGGAGAACTTCAAATAACTTTTTTTGTATATTTTGGACGTATCAGCCAAGTCGGCTCAATTTTCGCAGCTTCTTTTTTTCATCCTCGCTCATCCACCAATAACAATCTCATTTCCATGAATCGAGTTTTACTCCTTTTGCTTTCGGTCCTGACAATCAATCTTTTTGGCAAAGTTCTTTCTCCTGAAAGCTGGACAAAAGAAACCCCAGCCTACTTATCCATTCCACAAAAAACCAAAAAAGTCCAATCAGAAAACCACCCATCTCCTGATCTCTATATCCTTGCGGACACAATTGATCCAGAGATATTCTGTCCAGTTTCCGACACTATCCTCCTGGCTTCAGGCACTTGCGATACGGTGCTGAACTACACCGTTACGGCCACCGACGACCAGGGTACAGCCATCGTCATTCAACTTTCAGGGCCGACGTCCGGCAGTGTGTTTACCGAAGGGATTAGCACATGTGTGTTTTTGGCTACTGATTTGGCGGGCAATACAGCAACCTGCGCTTTTACTTTTACGGTAGAAAGTTCTGCCCCAACAATATTTGATTGCAAAGATCTTGTGACCATAGAACTGGATTCCAGTTGTGCCAGAACGCTCGCTTTTTTTGAGGCGCTGGAAAGTGATTATGGCTGTGCGTCAGATTTTATAGTGGAAGTTGACAAAACGCTTCCTTTTGGGAATGGCCCTTGGCTGCCTGCTGTCTTCAACGCTACTGATATTGATAAAACATACCAGAACAGAGTAACGAATGTCGACAGCGGGATCAAGTGTTGGGGCAATGTGAAGATTCTGGACAAAATCGGGCCAGTGTTCAATTGTCTGGACATAATTGTATCCTGTGCGGAAGGAAATCTTAGCCCAGTGTTCTTAAAAGACAGCCTCGGATTATCTGCTGCCATGCCGCAAGTGAGCGATGCTTGTGGACCGCACAGTACCCCTACCTACATTGACAACAGCGTCTCCTTTTCCTGCGACACGCCTTATACCAAAATTGTTAGCAGGAGTTGGCTGGCCATTGATACAAGCGGCAATACAGGCACTTGTGTACAACACATCAAAAAACACCGGCACACCCTTGATGAATTGCAATTGCCGCCAGATGTGACGCTTCAATGCCAGGATTCAAACACGGCGCCAGAATTTACAGGCGCGCCATTTGCGCTGTTGAACGGTAAAAAATACAGTTTGGAAAACAATGCGCTATGTGAGCTATCTGCATTTTATGAAGATTTTCCACTCGCCCTTCCTTGTGGCGATGTGCGGGTAAGGCGGCTCTGGGAATATTTTGATTTCTGCACGGGGCTTTCTGAAGGCCCCTTTTTACAAAACATCTATATCCTGGACGAATCGGTTCCGAGTATCGCTTGTCCGGGTTCGATTATGGTGACTGTTGATGCAGATACTTGCCACGGTGCGATGGATTTGCCGGATGTTGTGCTGGATGATGATTGCTCGCAATTGGCTTCTATTCAAGCCTTTTGGGTGGAAAACGGCTTGGCCAAAACGCTTCTAGGGTCGCTGGCCGATTTTACGGGAAATGACAGCACAGATTTTGATACCCTTGGGGTAATGGGTATAGCAGTCTTACCACTGGGAACTACCACAATTTCCTATGTGGCAGAAGACAGTTGCGGCAACATCGGTGATTGTACGTTCAACCTGACAATAGCCGACATGGTGCCGCCCGTGGCGCGATGCGATACCTTTTCTACCGTACAACTTTGGAGCGACGGTTTGCTGGCTATAGGGGCTGGGGAACTGGACAATGGCTCGACGGATGGCTGCACGCCCATCTCGTTCAAAGCCAGATTTTTGGAAACTACTCCCTGCCTGTTTGATACCCTCTGGACCGACACCTTGCGATTCTGCTGTTTGGATCAAATTGACACCTTGAATGCGGTGCTGCGCGTGTATGATATATCGGTGCCATTAGGCGACGTAACAGCGAGCTATGGGGCGGGGCATTTCAGTGATTGCGCAATGAAAATTGTTGTCACGGATTCAAACCCGCCACTGTGTGTTGCACCGCAAAACCTGGTCGTGAATTGCGAAAATTTTGACCCGACGCTTGAATCCTATGGCCTTATTAGCGCAACTTCTTGCGTGGTAGATTCGATGGCCTTGGAAGTGGATTATACACAGTTCGATACGTCGTGTAGCCAGGGGACAATCACGAGAAATTTTAAGGTTTTTGATGTAGTGGGAAATATGGGCGTCTGCGCCCAAACCATAACGGTGGAGTATTTGCAGGATTATTTTGTCAAATTCCCAAACGACATGATTGTGACGGCCTGTGATGGAACGAACAATTATGGCGAACCAAGTTTTTTTGGTCAAAACTGCGAGGAGTTTGAGCTTGAATTTACAGACGAAGTCTTCACCATAGTTCCAGATGCCTGCTACAAAATAGAACGCAACTGGCAAATCATCAATCGCTGTCAATATGACTCGCTTGCGCCGTTCATAGTTGTTCCAAACCCGAATCCAAACCCGATCGTCAACCACCCCACCAACTTGCCTGGCCCAACCGTGTCGGCTTGCGGCACAGCAGGGCCTTGGGCGCCGAGTATTCTAAAAATCAATCCGTCAGATCCAAACACAACCAATTATTGTGCTTTTTTTGACCAAAATACCAATGGCTATCAGTACAAGCAAATCATTAAAATTATTGACAACCAAGCGCCCACCCCTACTTTTGCCCTTCCCGTTTGTGCAAACCAAAACTGGGCTACGGCCAATAACCCCCAATTCTGGAACGAAACGTTTTGGTGGGACAATGGCCTGAGTATTCACGACCTCTGCGAAGAACCAACGGATTTGATGATTACAGCTACAGATGTATGTTCCGGCTCAAACATCAACATTGAATACCGGCTTTCCCTCGACTTAGATGGAGATGGAATTATGGAAACCATCATTAATTCCGCCCAACTGGCAACCATTGGTTGGAACAATGTGCTTTTCAATAACCTGAACACGCCAAACTTCTTGGGAGGCACGCCAAGTGCCTTCGATGAGCGGCCTGTGCCGAGCAATCAAAAGATGGGTTTTGCTTTCGAGCAAACCGTTTCGGGCAACAATAAAATTGGCCGCGTGCGCTGGAATACACAACTGCAGCCCGATGTTTACATTGCTCCTGAGATCCCGCATGGAACCCATCGAATCGAATGGTATATCACCGACCAATGCGGCAATCAGGTAGTATACAATAATACTTTTACCGTGAAAGATTGCAGACCGCCAACGGTGGTGTGTGAAAATAGTCTTGCCGTCAATTTGGTTTCAGGCGGAATATTATCCCTGTACACCTCAGATTTCTTACAATACGCGGAGGACAACTGTACTCCTGAGAACCAAATTAAGATTGGTATTCGAAACTGTGGCTCAGGCACGGGTTTCCCTGCAGATGGAAATGGGAATCCAATAACATCTGTCAATTATACCTGCGCTGACCTAGGCTCACAATGTGTGGAAATATGGGCCATTGACAAATCGGGGAATGCGGATTATTGTGAAACAACGTTGATCGTGCAGGATAATTTAGCCGTTTGCCCCGGGTCCAGCGATTCAATTTCAGGTAGAGTCATAACGGAACAAGGGATTGGGATATCGGATGTCTCTATTAAGATTGGTACAGGATGCACATTTTGCCCACCCGGTCCTTTTCCCAATTTAACAGATGCCCAAGGGTATTTTTACATAGACAATTCAGGGCCTTTATCGAATGATTTTTACATCATTCCCGAACGAGATGACAACCCGCTCAATGGCGTGACGACCTATGATTTGGTATTGATTTCCAAGCACATCCTCAATACCGAACCCCTCGACTCGCCGTATAAATTGATTTCGGCAGATGCGAACAAGAGCGGCAGCATTTCCTCTTTTGATATTGTGGAATTCCGAAAACTCATCCTTGGCATCTATACGGATTTGCCCAACAACGAAAGTTGGCGTTTTGTGGATTCAAGTTTTGTTTTCCCGAATCCACAGAACCCCTTCCAAACAGGATTCCCGGAGACTATACCGATAGGCAGTCCTTCACCGTATAATTTCATCGGCATGAAAATCGGCGACGTGAACAATACGGTCACTCCTAATATTCTTTCTCCTGTGGAAGAACGCTTTGAAGGCACGGTTTACGTTGACACAGAAGATCGAAAAGTCAAGGAGGGTGAAATTATTGAGCTGAAATTCAGTGCCTCCGAACTGCTCGAAGGCTGTCAGTTCACACTGGAAATGGATGGGCTTGAAGTTTTGGAAATCCTGCCCGGCGAAAACATGAGCAAAGACAATTTCGCGCTGTTCCCGAATAAATCGCTGCTCACGATGGCTTGGGAATCTGGCGGACATGCGAATTTCACGCTCAAACTGAAAGCTCAAAAAGATGGTTCTCTCCGAGAAATGCTCCGAATCAACAGCAAAATCACTCAAGCAGAGGCATACATATACCCTAAAAGCTTGCTGACCAATCACCAATCTACCAATCCACCGATCACCAAATCCCGCATTGCACTCCGTTTTGGCAAATCCAACCCATCGTTCGAGTTGTTTCAAAATCAGCCGAACCCCTTCGCGAAAAAAACAGCCATTACGTTTCAACTTCCGGAAGCAAGTGTAGCAGTAATTACGATAATTGATGGAAAAGGCAAGGTTTTGTGGTCAAAATCAAGCGATTGGCCCGCAGGAGTGAACACCGTGGATGTTGACTTGACAGGGCTAAGTGCCGCCGGGATTTTATATTATAAATTGGAAACACCCACAAAAAGTGCAGTTCGGAAGATGGTGCGGATTTAGTTGGACAATGTTTTTTGACAGGATTTACAGGATAAACAGGATGTGTGACTCGGCATTGTCGGCGAAGCCGACAACCATTTTTAAATCCTGTTTATCCTGTAAATCCTGTCAAAAAACACTCACCCGGTCTTCAACCGCACCTTCAACAAGGTAGCCAACCGCTCAAATTCAGCTTCCCATTCCTTATTGACAAACACCCACAGCCCTTTTCGAAGTCCCTTGGTGAGCAGGTAAAACACATTTTGACTCCGCCAAATGCTGGGTTTTAACCCCATTTTTTGCACAATGGAAAGCACATCGGCGAGCCAACGAACCCTGGGCAGGGAAGATTCGTCTACACCGATTTTCTCGATTTCGCGGAACACGCGCTCGCCGATTGCAAGGTTCAGCGTCTCCTCATCCGGACGTTTGATGTTCCAACGTTCAAGGTCTGCCGCAATGCGACGGAGGTTGCGCGTATCGAGCACGTCATTTCCTTCAAAAAAATTAAGCAGGTCTGCATTTAAAACGTAGGAAGCGATGTTGTTCCAGGTGGACGGCAGTGGGAGTTTTGCTTCTTCAATGCCGGCCATGAGCTGGTAATTATCATTGAATACATCTCGGAAAGTAGCCTCTGCGACCGTGAGACTTGAATCGGTGATCGTATTGATAATTTTTATTTTCTCGTCGGCGAAAAGGCTGGTCAGGGTAAACTTTTCAGGGCCAAAATATTCCTGTAGTGCACCGATCACCTCGCCCATATTGGCGGTGCGGAATGCGGTGCTGGTACGGGTGTACATTTCCTCAAACTGCGAACGCAGCATTTCGCCGCTGATATTGCCGATAATATGTTGTTGTCCAAGGTACAATACAGCAAAACAAAAAGTTTTTTCCGCATGACTGAGTCTGGAGCGGATGCGCAGACGACCTGCTGCAAACTGGGGAGTCCCCGCTTCAATTTTTTCAAAAAACTCCACAGAAGCGGTGTAATTGAATAAGTCCAGTTTCTCCGGGTCATCCTCAAAAAGCGAGGCGACCGCAAAGTGCATGGCTACGCGTTCAAGTGTAACGCGCGTGGGGACCACATTTTTAAGGAAACTTTCAGCGCCGTTGGGCAGCACGTTGCTGGGGGCAGTGGCCAAACGCCGGGTGAATTCGGGGTGCAAGTCTTGCCCCATTACATCCAAGGTGTAGTCCATGGTTCTAAGGGCATACTGCAAAATCTGGTTGGTTTCGATGCCCGATATTTCGTCAAAAAACCAACCACAACTCGTGTACATCAATACGGCAAAACGCTGGCTTTCGAGCAGGCGAAGCACGACCACTTTTTCCAAATGGCTGAGTTCCCGGCGTGCGTGCTTTTTCAAAAACTTGTCTACGTTACCGTCAGTACGATTGAGCATGACTTCGACATAGTCGTTTCGGGCCGACCATGGGTCACGAAGCAATCGGGCGCCCTCGCGTTCAAAAATCGGGGCAAGCTGATCGCGGAGCCAATCCAATGTTTCGCGCAGGGGTTTTCGCCAGCGCTGGTGCCAGTTGTTCTGGCCGGATTTACAACCGCAATCGCTGCGCCATCGTTCAATTCCATGCTCGCAGCTCCAGGAAGAATTTTCGTGGAGTTGGATTTCCCAGGTCGCTGGATGGAGTTCCAGATATTGGCCGTAGTTGGTTAAGGTAGCAAGTCTGGCATCCTCTACATAATTCAAGCAATCCGCGAGGGCCATTTCACCATATCGGTGGTGGTGCCCGTAGCTCTCGCCATCGGTAGCAATGTGTGCCAATTGGGCTTCATCATTATTATCAAAAATCCCCGTAATCCGTTCGGAGAAGGCTCTTCCACTGTTTAAAAGGCCATTGAAAGCTACTTCTTGGGCTATTTTGCCGTGGTAAAAAAACAGCGCGATGCTCCGCCCACTTGGGAGCAGACACAGGTAAGGGCGGCGGGTATCTATACTATCGGCATCAACATTGTGCCAAAGGTGATCTGGGTTGGCAGTTTTACCAGCCGACGCGTCGGCTGGTAAAACTGCCAACTTCCTGACAGCCTTGGCTTGGCGCGGTGCGAGTATGGTATACTTGATTCCGTGGGATGCTAGCACTTCAAGGGTTTCAGTATTTACCGCCGTTTCTGCAAGCCACATACCTTCAGGAAAACGGCCAAAACGACGCTCAAAATCGCGGATGCCCCAGTTGACTTGTGTCACTTTGTCGCGGGCGTTGCAAAGGGGCATGATGAGGTGGCTGTGTACCTGTGCAACAGCCGATCCATGCCCACCAAAGAGTTCTTGACTTCGCTTATCAGCCCTGATAAGCATGGAATATGCATCGGGGTCGTTCTCTTCCAGCCAGGAAAGGAGCGTAGGGCCAAAGTTCCAGGAGATGCGGTTGTAATTATTGCGAATTTTAACGATCCAGCCTTCTTTGTCCAGTATGCGGGCAGCAGCGTTGGGAGCGTAACACTCGTGGTTGATGCGTGTATTCCAATCGTGAAATGGGTGGGCGGATTCTTGTTGTTCTACCGTTTCTAACCAGGCATTTTCACGGGGAGGCTGATAAAAGTGGCCGTGGATGCAGACGTATTTGTTCGAGCGCGACATGGGGCGAAGGTAGCGACTTGCGATTTGCGATTCCCGACTATTATGTTGAATAATGTTAATGCCCAAACCCGACAAACCAGGTTAAATATTCCTCCTCTGATTTGGTACTTTGGAAGACATTGCTATATTTGTGCAGCTTTACCCGCCACAGTTTTAACGAAGGTTTTACCCGCCATAGTTTTAACGAAGGCGGGCCAAAACCCTTGACATGAACCATTTTGGTTCTTGATATACTTATAGCGTATGCATGATTTAACGACCGCCCAAAAGCGATTTTTAACAACAGCCCGACAACAACCGACGAGAATTTGGAGCCGCTCCTCAGTGGTCTTATCTTCATCCGAACCGACGCTCATTCGTTTTCTTCGACCTAATCCGCATTTAATGGGCAGGCTCTGTTCCTCCTCCGTTGAAAACTACGGCGGATAAAAAAGTTCAGCGCCTGTTCATTCAGCATGATTTTTCGATGCTATTTTCCGTGTGGCGCATCGCGCCGCAGCGCTGGTGTCTTGCCCCGAAGCCAAGGTGGGGCCTTCGGCAAGCCTATGGCGGCTAAAAGGGGGGCAGGCAAAATTTTCTCTCTTTTTTAAATCCATTGCAACAGATGTTACAATGCGCACAAACAATCTTTCTTCAAATTCTAAAACATTTCAACCATGTTACACAAAACTTTCTTTTGTAAGAAATGGGGGGGGGCAGCGATGCTTCTGCTTTTTAAGATTTTCACTATCCATTCTCTTTGCCCACCAAATGTTTGGGCTCAACCGATGGGCTGTTTTGACTGGCGAATTGAAATATGCAGCGAAGTTAAGCCCCCAGCGTTTGTTCACCCTTCTTGCACCAATCCATTCCCTTACAACCCCTGTAATTCAGTCTATTACTATGTTTACCTTTCAAAATCAGCCAACCCAGATGACGTAATCACTCCCTTCCAATTCTACTTTAGTGAGTTTAATTTGAGTGGTTCAGTCATAGTAACACCAAGCCCGACAACATCTCGGAAAACCTCCAAGCCAAATGAGGGCGTTTCACTTATGTGTTCGCCACCAGGGCTGAATGATTCAAATGATCCTACCCGCCCGTTGTATGGGGTGGATGAGATTCAAAAAACTTTTTCTTACAAAGTCATAGACTCTGGAACCCCTATAAACTGGACTGTATTAGGAAGGCGACTCCTCTGCGTGTTGGCAGTTGATGCTTATCCTGGAGAAATTATTGAAATCGGACAACTTAGTGGAAGTGTGAAGTTCTTCAATGGAACTGTTTGTAATTTGATTTTCAGCGGGTGTGATGGAGGGCTGATACCATCCTATCAAGTCGTGCCTCCAACTCCCTGTATTGCTACAGGCTTTCAATTACGGCAAGGGACAGCCGCTGCCGCTCCATTGCCTGGATATCCAAACCGCAAAAAAATACCTGTTTATGTCTTTTCGCAGCCTAACGGAACCTATAACATACAGCGGCTTGACTTTTTAATGAAAGTAGAATCTCCAGCCCTTATGGCTGAGGTCTCCCTCGAAGCTGGAATGTTTCCGGCAGAAGAACTTGTATTATATGACGAGACCACCGGACCTGTTACCAATAAGCGAATTTTTGCGGACTATAGGGCCATTTCGATAAATGCGACCAATACAGCTACGGTAGATAACACGCTATTCTATATTGTTCTCGACGGGCCTCAATTATCATCAGATTGTGGCAATACAACGGTGGCTTTTACAGACAACCGCAGGCTGCTATTAGCCCCCAATGGCAGCTGCTGCCAACCTGGCATTGTCGGCGGCCCCCAATTAGTAGAGTGGAACACGCCAATCAACCTAACGGGCACTTTCCCTCAAAATTTGATTCGTTTTGGTTTTGATGCCACGGACGCTTGCATTGAGGCGGTTACTTTCCGGGATGCCATATTTACAGAGCAAAATGCAAGCGTGCAATGTTTGCCAACTACGGTATCTGAAATCAAAGGCGCCGTGCTGGCAGACGACATCTGTATCACCAGCCTGACGATGACCTGCGAACTGCACTTTGGCCCGATGATGGAAGAGCTGAGTTACAGAGCGGGAGATGATAATCCTGATCCAATGAATATGGACCCAATCACTTGTGAAAGAATAGGTCTAGCCAGTGGTACTGGTAGCAATGCAATATGTGCTTGTTATTTGCCAAACCAACCCCAATGGGTGTACCCTGCCAAAGACGACAACCCCCTCAACGGAGTGACCACTTACGACCTCGTGCTGATTAGCAAACACATACTTGTGATTGAACCGTTGGACAGCCCTTACAAGATAATTGCTGCTGATGCCAACAAGAGCGGCCACGTTAGCTCTATTGATATCGTGGAATTGCGAAAACTAATTCTCGGCATCTATGTAGATTTACCCAACAACGACTCTTACCGATTTATAGACAAATCTTTTCAATTCCCCAATCCTGCGAACCCCTTTCAAACTACATTCCCAGAATGGGTTCAGGTGACAATCCCCCCCTTGGGTACAATCGCTGCATTTAAAGGGGTCAAAATTGGCGACGTGAACAACACGGCCCTTGGAGCAAATCTACTAACTAATGATGATCGTACTGTTACGACCATGCCGCTTGGCTTTGTTCCATCATCTGGGAAAAAAGGAGCTATGTTGCGTATCCCCGTCTTTGCCCAAGATGCCCTAGGATGCAACAGTTGGCAAATGGGGATCGGTTACGACCCCGTGCAATGGAAATTGACCAACGTAGTATGGGCATCTCAAATGGGCGAAATGCCAGAACAAGCTTGGAACGAGCCTTCCCCCGGAAACATTCGCCTGCTCAGTTACAATGCAATAGGGGATTTGGTGCTTTTGCCAAAAGGGACTCCCTTGTTCTATCTGGAAGGCGAATTGCTGCAAGATGCTTCGGATATAAGGCTTTGGTTGAATGACGAGATGGAAGGTTTCCCCTCAGAATCCTACGGAATTAATGGAGACAGGGGTGTTTTTAACCTCCTAGCTGCTGAGGAGGCTCAGATGGTGGCGCTCCCGCCACCAAATCCAAGCTCCAATAAGGACACATGGTCGGCAGATATCTATCCTAACCCAGCCGGGAAGGCTTTCCGGGTACAGCTTACGGGGCCTGAGGATGGGGCTGGCAGCATAAGGTTCTTCAACTCGCTGGGGCAAGTGGTGGTGGAGCAATCAATAGGTCTGATCAAAGGGGGAAACATCATTACCTCTGCCAGCCTGCCGGTCATACCTGCCGGCCAATATATTGTAGAAATAGCAGCTCCTTGGGGGAAAAAATCGCTTCGTCTCGTGAAAAACTGAGCGTTCTGATGCTCGGTGTTTTTAATTCTATCATTATTGGGGGAGCGGTGCTCGCTCTTCCAATTTCACCAAACCATCCCTTTTCTCATGTTGCGCATATACATTTTATCACTTGCTCTATGGAGCATCTCAGGCTTCACCCTAGCCCAAACCCGCTATTATGTGGATGGAAATGCCGGAGGGCAAGACAACGGCCAAAATTGGTCGGACGCATTTCTTGAGCTGCACGACGCACTCGCGCTTGCCCTTTCGGGCGACGAAATATGGGTAGCCAAAGGCGAATATTACCCATCTGCTACCGGAGACAGATCGGCCCGGTTTCAGTTGACCTCGGGCGTAAAACTATATGGCAGTTTTGCTGGCACAGAGATGCTCCTAGAAGAAAGGCAAATAGACCAACACCCCAGCATACTGAGCGGCGACATTGGCGTAACGGGCGACAGCCTTGACAATTCCTATACCATCCTGCACCTTGCCCACCCAGAATTGGGAACCTGGGTGGATGGGTTTACATTCCGTTGCGGACAGGCTGACAACCCCGTGCTGCCCAATTTTCAGGCAGGGACTTCGGGCGCGGCCATTTTTATGGAAGGGGCCAACAGCATTGCTTACCCAAACATTCAAAATTGCGTTTTTGAGCACAACACCGCCCGGTCCAACGGTGGTGCCGTTTATGTGGATGGCGGCGGCACAGGGTCGGTAGCGCCCATTTTCAAAAACTGTCGTTTTTACCAAAACAGGAGTTTCCTCGGCAGTGGCGGAGCCGTATATCGGAACGGTGGGAGCTGGATAGAGCGCCCCAAGGATATCGAAAACTGCCAGTTTATTGAGAACTGGGCTGCGAGGTCCGGGGGGGGATTGTACCTGAACGACGCTGAGCGGAGCGACACCGCAAACATCGTCGGGTGTCAGTTCCAAGGAAATCTGGCTGCCCAGTGCTCGGATGCTGTTGCTTGGGGATATGCACGGAACACAGGCTCATATTTGAAGGTTGTAAAATGCAGTTTCACAGAGCACCATCGTACTGGAACGCTTTTGATGGATGTTTTTGGGCAAGACTTGCCCACTTCCGAGTTCTATGCTGTGATTGATTCTTGCGTGTTTTACAATAACAGCCTGATTGATCCTGGAATAAGAACAATGATCGGAGGACTAAGGATTTACGGCGAGAGCAAATGGGAAATCAGCAACACATTAATTAGCAACAACTTAGGGACAGTTTTTTTGTGTGAAGAAAGCAACCGAGGAGGGCCACATATTTTTCGCAACACAGAATTAAGCTATAATTCAGGGGGCGTTCTCTTTTCTTTTTCATCGGGGATTTTCGGCAGAAACCTTAGTATCTATAATAATACCAGTGCCAGAATTTTTAATTATTTTATTAATTTTCCAGGTGAGGATAACTCATTTCAACTCTCTAACTCGGAAGTGTTCAACAATGAATTGTTTTACTTTTCCAATTTTACCGGAAGGGACTCTTCTGCTATCGCTTCTTGCACATTTTCCAACAACAAAATTACTTGGGCGGATTTTGGAAATTCTTCCATGCACATCTTCAACTCTATTTCCTTCAATAACCACTATAGTTCAATGTTTGTAAATTCTATCAAAAAAATAGTCCCATTTCTATTTGATGGTGCCGATACTCTTTATGTGTATAACTCCTCTCTTGACACCCTTCCAATTTCCCCCGTGCATTTTTATGGGCCGGGGTGCTTGTTTTCTACGGACCCTCTCTTCACGGACTATCAAGATGGAAACTTAAATCTGCTCCCCTGCTCCCCCCTCATCAACGCAGGCTCCAACCTCGCCGCAGCAGGCATCCTTACCGACATCGCGGGAAACCCCCGCATCCAGGAAGGCACCGTGGACATCGGCGCTTACGAGGCCCCGGCTTTCGCGCTGGCTGCTGCGCCGCAGCTGCAGCCTGCCTGCATCGGCGCGTCCAATGGCAGCATCAACCTCTTGCCCGAGCACGGCTGCGAGCCGCTGGTGTATATCTGGTCGCCGAACGTGAGCGACAGCTCTCACGCCTCTCACCTTTCTCACGGCGCTTACATTTTCACCATCACCGACGGCAGCGGTCGGCAGATAAGCGACACGG
>Ga0163149_10004932_pt1 | contig 14282 bp, 11 predicted proteins | sample OliLakLV19MP5G1_FD_148604 | JGI IMG/M metagenome (GOLD analysis project Ga0163149, IMG submission 148604) | Freshwater microbial mat bacterial communities from Lake Vanda, McMurdo Dry Valleys, Antarctica - Oligotrophic Lake LV.19.MP5.G1 | ecosystem: Environmental > Aquatic > Freshwater > Lake >...
TTGAATAGCTCTGCGCGTCGGGAACGGGAACAACAGCAATGGCGTTGGGAACGGGAACGGGAACAACAATGGCAACGGGCAGGGGGGCGGCGAGGAAATCTTCGTCGGCGTTACAGGCAGCACAGGCGTGGCTGGGGCCAAACTCGGCGGTATAGGGACCATGTGCATGACCAACGTTATCGCCACCCAAGTCAAAACAACAGAAATCGACCTCCCCAAGCTCCACAAAAGCCCTTCCAGACTGGAGAGCATCATTTGTGGAACCATGGGCACCGCCACGATCAAGGCCACGATCAAGGAGGCTACTACGAAAACCAACGAAATCAATTTTCTCCTCGTCGCAGCCCCATGGACAATCGCTTTGACGTTAGAAACCATGGCTTCCATCCACAGGCTCCTCCATGTCACCAAAACACGACAACAAGCCGCTCCCAGGTTTCAAATTACCAACGTTCTGTTGGGCATAGCAGCAGCGCCGTGAACCAACATCTGAGCAATCAAAGGGTCCATCCAAAACCTCCTCCACATCACCAAAGCCTGGTGCGTCTCTACAATTCACTTCGTTGCTTCTCATTTGCTAGGGCAATGGAGTTGGTAGGCAGATGCTCTCCCATCATCTCTTTCTGCTCGCAATGGCCCATCAAAGTCCAGCAGCGTGCCATTCTCGTTCTTCTTCTGCTCCCGGCAGTTGAACCGGATTGGAACCGTTGGCAAACTGTCTGTTTTGTAGCTTATTGTCTCCTCTTGCAACTCTTTCTGTGTCTGTTGGATGTCATCTCCTCCCTTCATTCCCGCCGTCATCCAATGTGCCCTGGCCCTTGAGCAATGTCTTTCAAGATGTGGATCATTCTCACCCTCTTCTGCCACTTTCATCTTGTTGTTATTTAAGTCCATCCCTCATCAAAAAGCCAATTCTGCGCTGCAAACTGATTTGAGCACCGTGCGGGAAGAAGAGCAAGAAAGCGAAGTGCAAGACTTGTCGTTGTTGGAACACGGAGATTCGACAAGCAAAGAGAAAGACCCAAACACAGATTCGGCATCATTCTCCAGACACTTTGCCTTGGATGACGACAAGAGTTGCGACACATTAATGCTGGGTCTCTCCCCCATAGGAAAGGATCCTAGTCCAAAAGCTACAAGCATGGCCCATCGTCCACTGTCGCAAAAGACAGAAGAGCAAGAAAGCGAAGAAGACTTGTCATTGTTGGAAGACGGAGATTTGACAAGCAAAGAGAAAGACGCAACCACAGATTCGGCATCAGTCTCTGGACACTTTGCGGTGGATGACGATGACGACAAGAGTTGTGACACATCAATGTTGGCCCATCGTCCACTGTCGCAAGAGACTCCAGAAGAGGAGGACGTGCCTTGGAAAGATTATTGTCGTGGCATTGCAAACATTGGTTCCACCTGCTTCATGGCCAGCGCCCTCCAATGTCTCTTTTCGGATCACGACTTTCTGAATCATGTCAAAAACGTTGGTGGTCCTTTGTCAAAGGAGTTGATGCGACTTGCTGGGAAAGTTCTGCTTCAGGACCACAGGGGTCCTGTCTCTCCCCATGCTTTCAAGGCCCAACTGGAGTCACTGGCTCCTCAGTTCAAGGGCAAAAACATGCATGATGCTCATGAGTTTCTAACCACTGTTCTCGACACTTTGCGTGAGGAACTTATAGCAACAAAAGATGAGAGTCTTCTTGCATCGGGCACCGGGTTTTATGACAGCCTGGTCAAACAGCATAACACCTGCTCCTGTGGACACCACTTGTGAGTTGGATGATGACTAAGAAGATCTAGTCACTTGGCATCTTGCTCACCTTTTGTTCTCTGCGTCCATCAGCACAACATTTCAAAGGGAGCCGATTCTCATTGTGGACATTGTCAGTGCGCTTGACGGTGGAACCACAACTGTCCAACGTTGCCTAGATGGCTTTTTTGAAGCATTCACCAAGGAAGGCTACAGGTGCGAGGAGTGCCAGGCCACAGACACGACATCTTGCTACAAGAGATTGGGGAATCAGTGAGTCCTTCATCTCCAAATGCACAGTTTTTGCGCCCTCGGCCTTTTGGCTTCTCATCCAACGCCATTTCTTTTTGCCATTGTTGTTCAGGCCAAAATCACTAGCTGTTCTCCTCTCACGCTACAAGACTTCATGCAAGGACGACGATGGCAATCTGACTGAGCTACGCAGCGTGAAGGACAACACCGCGGTGGGGATTTCCAATCGAATCTCTGTCACAGTGCACAAAAACAACACCGAGTCCAGGGTCGACCAATGTGTCTGGCAGGCAACAACTTTCCACCAGGATTGGAGGTCTCACTACATTGCAGAAGCCACTCGACCAAGCGAAGATGGTGTGACTGATGTGTTGGTCACTTTTGATGATGGAGTCTGGACCCATGGACCCAACGCTGACACTCGAAGATTGAATGACTGCCTCATCATCTTCTATCGACTTGACAACAAGGAGGAGGAAACTCCAGAACCCGAGACAACGGCGCCATCTGCTTGTGACTCCCGTCGCAGCAGCAGCAGAGGCAACACGGCCGACGACGAGGACAGCGCCCGTTCTGGGACCATTCAAAGGGAATTGATGATGTTGGAGCACGACAGCAAATTGGATGTTCCCAACGACAAAGCATTGAAAATGGAGCAAGAAGCCGAGGCCATGTCACACAGCAATGCGGCTATGGACCCCTGCTGCAGGCACTACAAAAACCACCCGCTTCTCAGATGGATGCTTGTGCCGCATGCCGTCCAGAAAGTAAGGCTGTTGAAACCAGACAAGTGGGAATTGCGGTTTGTCAGTGGATTTGAAAATGAGAATGAAAAAGTAAGCTGCCTTTGGTTGTGCTTGTGCTTGTGCTTTGCATGGTGGCGCGTCTAACCCAAAAATGTTTCGCTTGATCTGCTTCGCTCGGCCCATCTCCTCTTTTCTCAAGGCGGTTGCTTGTTTCCAAGAACATCAAGTCAGCAACACGTTCATGAAATTCTTAGCCACACCGTGTTCTCTTCGATTGTTTCGACGGGCTGCCAAAGTCGACAAAGCAAACGGGAAGCCTCCCGGCTGGAAGAACTTCTATGAGAGATGTGACCTGCGCATAACCAATGATTGGAAATTCGTAGACGGAAGACCTCGACCTTGTCCTGAAGGGAGGTGTCAATTGCGAACATCCAGCGGAAAGGCAATGACTGTTGACCGCTCCTATTTTCGAAATTTCAAAGAGCCGGCGAGCAATGGACAGACGTTTGCCACAGACCTTTTGGCACAGGAAGAAGAACGCCGAGAGAACGAAGATTTTAAATGGAAGCAGCTCAAGGCAGGGAGCATTGTTGCAAGAGCTTCTGCTGTTGGTGACTGCCATGTCAGAGGGCCGTTTCAAGCTGCAGGGTCTGGCACCGAAGTAGAACCGTCAACTTTGAGCGCCGCAGCAGTCCTTGAGAATAGCGAAGAAGTTGAAGACTCAATCTGCATGCCAAGGGCCCCACCTGTTGCGGTCATGGCAGTTCACGGTTCGACCATGACAGAGTGCACAGGTGTGGATTGGGAGCAGCCCAATCCTTGGCAACAAACATCGAGGATGGACCGCTCGTGCCAGTGTGGTGGCTGGTGCTTCCCGTGTCTCTACCTGCCCGGGTACGAGTCAAAAGCCAGCGATTTGATGAGCGCATTGACCAAACTTGAAACTGATGTCCCTTCTGTGGAGTTCACCAACGTGTGCAACAGGAAAGTGGCAAGCACATTTGGAGGCCAAGTCGTGCGAATGAAGAAATTTGATCCTTTCAAGGACCACGAGCACTTTGCTTTGCAACCAGTGTGGGCCAGGTGGCGCGACCAGCCTCATGCTACTGGGTTCTTGGGAAGTAAGTTCTATGATCCTACTCTAGACTTTGCCGTCGAAATTACTCTCGAGAATTTACAAGCTCTCTTTGATGGGCAATACAAGGATGACAGTTTTGGGTTGGCCTACCGCATCAATTACGTAGATTACAAGGGAGAGGCAGGCAGGCTGACAAAACGACAGAGACAAAAACGAAATCGTAGTGAAAGAAAGGCTTTGGAAAGGCAAACAAAAAAGCAGAACCAGGGACGAAGCCAAAGCCAGCATCGGTGGGGATAGAATGCCCACGCCATTGCAACTAGTAGCATGCAGCCGCAACAAGGTCCTTGTCCTCTCGGAGTGAGATCTCAGTCTGCTATGATGGCGCTGGGTGATGTTGTTCTTTTTGGATTAAAGTTGGTATGATAGCATTGCTGCAAACCATTTCTATACTGTCTGCGTAGTCGCTTAGTAGTACTGTATAGTTACGCCCCCTTTTTGTTTACCAAAGCTGCCTTAGAAGGAACTGCCGCTCGCTCCAGCGATCTGGCAGCGCAAGGCGAAAAATATCACCGCAAGCGGACAACCCGCCGCGATCCTTGCTGTGTTAGGAAGAAGGGGTATCGCCTCCGTCGTGCTGTTCTGGGTCTTTTTGTTCTTGCTCTTTGCCTAGCTGATCTTGCAGCTGCTGCTGTTCGCGTTTTTGGTTTCGCTGTCGTTGTTCTTGTAAATACCGTTGCAAAGGTATGGGTCGACTGGATTGAATGGATTCATGACATTTGGGGCATGGAAATCCTGTACCCATCGTCACAGCCTCGTTCTCGTTGTCGGTGGTGCTGCTGCTGCTAGTAGTAGTAGTGTTGTTGTTGTCGTTGTCGTTGGCAGCCTTCCACAAACAGGTATAGCAAAAGACATGACTGCAGGCATTGGAATCATAAGGAATGACGATTGGTTTTTTGCCACAAAATCCACAGGATTGCTCCTCTACCAACAGTAGTGTATCCTCATTCTGGATTGCGGATTGCTGTTGGCTTGACAATATCCTTCTTTGCAATTGAAGGAATAATCGAGGAATCGATCGGCTCATGTAGGTATTGGAAAATGTAAAGGCCTGTTGCAAATACTGTTGCACCTCCCGCATGCCCGTAATCAAAGGACCAAACACCACTCGAAAGGTTTGCATGGATTCTTCATATAACCACCGTCGATGAGCATACAAGACAAACAATCGTGGTGGAAAATTGCCGCCAGTAGTAGCTGTAGAAGATGGAGGAGCCGTCACATATTGCAATCCTGCCAAAACCATGGGCCAGGAAGGAGGAAGATTCCACAAGGGGTTGCCTTGGGCGCTGGCACTTGCCGTAGCCGAATGGGTGGGACCTACCAACATGGATAATAAGAGTCCCAATTTCAAGGCGGGCAAGGCCTTTTGGACCGCTTGGACTATTTTTTGTGCCACCCACAAGCGACGGTGTTGTGCTTGCCGTTGTATTCGTTCTTGTTCTGCTGCCGCGGCTGCTTCGTCGTCATGATCATTCAAAATCAAATTCTGATTCGATTCGCCTTCGTGACTATTGTTGTTTCTTGCTGCTGATTGTGCTTGCTGTTGTTCTTGCTGATGTTGCTGTTGTTCAGCGTCCATGACGTATCGTTGCAACAATTGATAAATCAAGGGAAAGACTACCGTAAAGACAATATACCGCCATTTGGTAGCTCGGATCACTGCTTGGGCATCCCCACTCGTAGCCGCAGTAGGAGTCAGGACGGCCCGTATTCCCAAGGCCTTGGTAGCCGGAGTTTGAATGTGGGTGCTCCATATGGTTGCGGCTGGCACGATTGCGGACAGCAATATTTTCAAGTACATGCGCAATGGAAAGGTCTGACTCCTAATGCCATTGCCATTGACCATCCATTGTTGCAAGAGGGGATCCAAGGAAGACCAAAACCGAGTCAATAACAACGAATACAAATATTCATCCAACAGGGGAACATCCCATTGCATTCCCAAGGGAGCGGGTTTCGATGTCGTTGTCGTTGGTGGCGTCGTTGGCGGTGGTGGTGGTGGCGTCGTCGTCGTTGGCGGTGGTGGTGCCATTATGGCGATGCTGTATTTCACCTTTAATTATTTTCGAGGAGTGCTCAATACAGTACTTCTAGACGGACGTCGTCAAAAACAAATAAGCTGCCCCAGCCACCCCTTGGTACGCCACAGTCTTGTTTGGATCACGATAGCGTGATAATCAAAAGCAATTACTGTAAACCGTCCGTCAGACTCAGAGCATCATGATTACGGAGGATGGGTGGATTTGAAGTAGTCTAGTATTTCGTCCTGTAATAATGATCCTTCAAATAACTACTACTCGTGGGACTTCATTCAGCATCTACTATACATGAGTTCCATGCAGTACTCGTAGACTAGTATGCCGTCGTCCACTGTTGGCATGCCGTTGTCCTAAATATATTTATGCATCCCCCTATTTCCTCGTGCCATTGTCGTCGCTGCACCACGAAATGGCGAGTCAGTGTGGTACGTAGAGGAAGGGTGTGCGACTTCAAACATGCCAACCAGAATAGCCACAGGCACACACTTGCTCCATAATTCATTAAACCGACATCTCTTCGTAGTCTTGGAGGAAATCCCCTCCCAACAACTCATCCATGCTTCATGCGCGGGGTTGTCCCACTTGATGGCCCTGCTCTCTTACCTAATTACAGAACTAACCCAAAAGGAATACATGGGTTCAGAAATGATAGGGTAACAGTTAGCAGCTGTTGCAGGGCATCCATCAGCGAGCTGTGTTCTGTTGCTTAGCTGCCAGTTGAGTTAAGTGCCTGCAGTTTCCGCAAGCTCACATTGAAGGCATCAGCTTCCTTTCAACACACAAACCAAAATCTTGTTTAGGCAAACAAGGAAAAAGTCAAGTTTGAGTTCAAAACAATGAGTCAAAACAATGTTGGAGGGCAATCAAAGCATCTGTTCCCAGGATCCTACTCCAGACAATTGCTCAATTCCAGAGACACTGCCATAACCAGAAAGAGTGCAGAAGCCCAGATCGGAGCCAACTTTTAAGCATCACTGCAGACATGTGAAATGAATCACTTGATTGCTCAGGTTTACCAAACAAATGCTTTGAAGCATGACAGTCAAGAAGCCCCAGTTCCGTTTGGTCAAAACATTAGCAAAAGCATTTTCCCAAACATGGTGAAGGCATTCAGTTGTGTGGAATTATGATTTCCACTTTGCCAATAGCAAGAAATTGAGAAACAATTTGGAGCAGTTGTGTTTCAAGGTGAACTCACGTGCACGACCGGTGAAATGGAAAATGGCAAGCAATGTGCAGAGGTTTTTGCCCGGTGAAGGAAGCTAGCATGCAAAAGGCAGTGAAATGAACAGAATGAGATCTGCTGTGCTTCAGAATGATAGCTTTGGAAAGCCATCGAAGAGAGAAGAAGGAGTGGCTCATTGAAGAAGCTCAGTCTGAGTCATAGAAATGCTGTGCGTCCACAGAGCTCTGCATAGGGCCTTGCAGGGGTTCAGTGCAGTTTCATGGCATGAGGATGATCTGAAGATCTCCCACAAAAACACAGAAGTGGTGGACCAATTTGTTGAGGGGTCAATTAAAAAGCATGAAGATGGTGACATTTCAAGCTCAAAGTCTCAAGGCACAAACTGCATGAGAAAGAAGCAGACAGATTGTGCATGAAGGAGTGCATTGCAAAAAAGTTAGAAGAATTCAAGCATGCAAATGAATTGAAGGATGTCAAGAAAGTTGGCGCCTCAGCATCAAATCATGTGTTTGAAGTCAATCCCAATTGGTACTAAGTTGGGGAAAACAAGAGAGAGGAGTTGCACACAACAGTGGCAAATGCTTTGTTTCATTCAAAAGAGCAAGACAAGAATTGCAGCCTTGCCACAGTGTCAGTCAGCCCACAGAAGAAGATGATTGGATGGCACCACTGAGAATGTTGAAGCATTTTGAAGACATTGTTGAGGAGGTGCAAACATTCAGAGCAGATGAAGGAGATGTTTTGTTGACAAGGCATTGTTATGAATTCCGACATGAAGAATCACACTGAGTCACACTGGAAACATTCAGACTTCAGGCATAGGAGCAGCCAACACAATCTCCAACAAACAGAAGCTCAACACTGAGATTTCAATGAAGATGGATGCAGTGGCAGCTGATGATTCAGTCCCATTGGAATTGTGGACATGAATTTTTTAGAAAGAAGAAGGACATGAAAGCAAAACAACAATGTGTCAAGACAGCACAACTGAAGTGTCATGTTGTTTGAAAAGAAAAGCAAGGCAATTCCACAAGAGATCTAGCCACATCAGCATCATGTGTGCTTTTGTCGAGGACTGCATTGGTGAGGGATGCCCAACAGAGGAGCATTGTCCAATTTGACACTGTCGCAGCAAGTTTAAATGTGACAAAGCTCTTGTTATTCCCAACTTGATGCATGTCATCAGATTGGACAACAGGAGCATGTTGGAGCAAAGTTTGTGGCTAAGACCGATTTCAACTCAATGAGACAAGGGCAAATTTTAGTTTGAGTCAGTGGATAGCTGTCCATGCTTGCTCATTGAAGTTCTTAAACACAATGTCATCAAATCCGCCAACAGGGCAAACTCAGAGGGTTCATGTTCAAAGTTTGGATAAACAATTTGCTAAGAACTACCAAGACCTTCAGTTTGCCTGCCTTTGGCAAATTGTTTTTGATAGCAAGTTTCCTTGCACAGTCCAGTGAAGAAGCGCAGAGACTGTGAACCCACAGCATGTTCTTCCCACGTTAAACATTATCCTCATTGCTAAAGACATTTTGTTTGTGGGAATGGGACAAGGATGTCTGGCTTCAACCAACCAACAATCAGACAGGGATAAACTAACATAGGAAGAAGATGACAACATCCTCTTTTTGGGTGAAAAATGTTGAAAACAAGAACAATGCAATGGCTTTGATCAAAGCGGATCTGACAAACACAGATGTTAACAACAATGTCACAGAAGAGGTCACTTCTCCAGCAAACAACACCAGGAACCAATTGAGCAGATGGAAAAGAGAGCACCACATTCTAACACCACCACGATGGCAGCAATGATGATATGATACCACTTGGAATAATGCCGAGCTTGACTCATCCTCCTCATTGAGGCCACCATTATCAGCATCATCCCTGCCATTGCCAGTGGGAAAAGATCTATGGGCGTTGCAGGTCTTGCTGGGAAAATGGGTCTTGTGTCAGTGGATTTAACGGCGATGCTCAACGACACTGTAGGATATGCATACAAGCTCTCCATCTATTACTTGTAGCAAACCTTTCTTAATAAATTAAATAATAGATAAATTGAAATTGTCCCAGGCTCTCGTGCCTGTCTCATGGCTCATCCTGCAGCACATAAAGGTCGTCCGTAGAACTCTCCTCCATTCGAATCCAATCCAATACGTAAAATATCTGCGCTTTATACCGTTTGCACTTCCTTTTCCTTTTCGGCCACAATGGAATCAATTTCCTTCACGTGTTGATCCGTCAATTTCTGAATGCTATCCAAACCATCTTTCATTTCATCTTCACCTACGTCGCCGGATTTTTCAATTTTTTTAATGCTATCGACACCATCTCGTCGAATATTTCGTACCGCCACTTTGCCCTCCTCGCCAATGGCCTTGCATTGTTTGGCCATATCTTTACGTGTCTCTTCCGTGAGGGCCGGAATATTGATGCGAATCATACTTCCGTCGTTGCTAGGAGTCAACCCCAAATCGGATTCGGAAATGGCTTTTTCCACTTCTCCCATTTGACTTTTGTCGTAGGGATCAATAGACAATTGTTGTGCACTCGTCACCGAGATGGAAGCCAATTGATTGAGAGGAGTATCCACTCCATAATAGGGGACTTTGATGCGATCCAACATTTTGCTATTGGCACGACCGGTGCGAATCGTTTGGAGATTTAATTTGACACTATCGACGGATTTGGCCATGCGCTCGGACGCATCTTCTTCCACTTCCTTGATAGTAGCAAAGAGAGGAGTTGCTTGATAGAGGCGTTGTTGTGAAGAAGCAACAAGCGACGGTTGGAGACGGCATGGGGATGTCACAAAGGCATTGGCAGATGCCAGTAGGGAGCATAACAATACAATTAGCTTCATCTTGAATCACTTCTTGGTCTATAGAACTAGCTAGCTATTGACGGGGGCTGGAGTTGTCTTTTTTCTTTTGTGCATGGAGGCTTCTGGAAGAGCAATCACGATAATATCAACCTGTTGTGTCGGGCATCATGGTTGGATCTGGTGGTGTCCATACATCCGATCCATCCGTTCAAATTAACACATCACATGCATCATCGATAAAGATCGGAAGCTAAGATACTGATACTTGGCTGACGTCATCATGCTGTCTCATGATTCAGATTGATTCAAATTTCCTTTCAGACGGGTACCGGTAGGGCCAGCAAACACCTAGTACGCACAGTAGCTCCTTCGCAAAGAAGCTCCTTTAAAATGTGGGTCAGTAAAAGTGAGCCGCCGAGCGCGCGTCCTAAATAACCAAGCTCAATATCGAAGTTTCTGTAAGACGCGAGTTAATCTGCGAGTGCTGAGATCTAATACCCTTATCTAAATAAATCGCAATTTTCATTGGCGAATTCATTTAGTACTTTGTATCCATACTTTTGTCGAACCATCACAATTTGGATCGCTTTTGTCATTTTGCCTCCTCGTAATAACCAGCGACAGACTAGATTACTACTACCATTGAAAACGTACTCTGTGTGAGCGACGAGCCAAACAAACAAACAAAATTGAAAGTGTTTGGTCGGCATCCCGTTATCATTCCACTGGACATTTGGTTGTTTTCAAATTCCCTGAGGAGTGTGTCGGATAGTATAGTTTGTTGGTATTAGACTTGACGTTCAGAGTGTTGCCGTATATCTAGGTAGAATACAACAAAATGAGGTTCTTTGGCGGTAAATCCAGCAAAGGCGACAAGAAAGAGCCGCTAATGCACGAAAGTCGTGCTATCGACAAGAACGTCTCGTTTGAAGATGAACCTCGTGCTTCGCCACCACAAGACGCACCACAAGCTGCTGCTGGTGCTGACCGTGCTGATGGCGTTGCGATTGGAGCCACCAGCAATATCATTGATGAAATTGATATTGTGCCTACAGGACCCAGTGGCGAGATCGAACTCGATGCTAACATCCCAGCTAGGCGAGTGACCAGTGGAGAAAAGGAGATGATTCTTCCCAAGCATTTGCGAAAAAACTTGGATCGCGATGTGTTGCGACGAATGGAACAGACCGACGGTGATGCCTACTTTCCCCTTAACGAAATCCATACGCAAAGTCTTGACATTTCGGAATCCAACACGGGGGTCGTCTCGGCCATTTCCCTCAGTACCATTGGTGCGTCGATTGAACGGGAAGTCGAACAAGCCAAGAATATGCGATCGGCGCCGCCACTCGAGATCAAGGCCATCAAGCAAAAGACCAAAAAGAAGGAAAAGTTCACAGTCAAGACGTGGTTCAACAAGACCCTTCCAAATTCCATTATTGATGGCCTCGCTCACACGTACGATGTCATGCACGGTGTGGGAAAGACAAAGACCCGCGAAGGAAAGGAGTTGGATGACGTTCCCATTACGGCACGCCGATACCGTAGGGAACATCCAGATCTCCTGCTGCCTGGCAATGTACCAAAGGTTGGATTCAGTGCTTGCTTTGCTGCCATTCCGGCTTGGGTCAAGTTTAGCTTGGTGGGCGCCGTGGCTGCTTCGGCGCTCATTGGCGCTGCCGTACAGTTGGAAGATACCATGTTAGGCAACGAGTTCTATGATTGGCAAGAGGAGAACTTTGTGGATTGGAAGGAAGAAAAGACGGTGGCCTTTATTGGGAACTCTTACATGTTCGTCAATGATGTTCCCCGTCTCATGGAGAAGATCAGTCACGGCCGCATCCATCAAGATTCTTGTATCAACCCTTCCGCGTCGCTTGGTAAGCTGCTTCGTGCCGGAAACGGAATGTACGAGCTGTGGCAAACCGAAAATGCCGTGACCTGGAAGTACGATACCTCGTGGAGTGGTCAAGACGAAGTCTACGACTATGGTTCTTGTAGTGTCTTCCAGCTGTTAGAAGGTTACGATAATGACTTGACCTACAAGAATTACAATGGTGCTTATTACTACGAAGAGGATATGAACCCTTGCTTTGAAGACGAATACTACATTTTCTACCACAATGACAAGAACTTGAAGGATCCTATGTGGTATGACTACATTGTCCTTAATGACCAGACACGTCGTATGGCCGATTCGGAAGCCAGGGCAGATTCAGTGGAAGCCTTGAAGTACGCTTATGCCCCGATGATCAAACAATCGCGAGCCAAGCCTCTCATTGTCGATACTCACGCATGGCCATCCGAAGCAGGAAGCAACGAAACTGCAGATGGTGAAACCATCCCATACATGCAAGCACAGATCTACTATGGTGTTCAGGAATACATGATGGCGCTCAAATACAACTTGCCAAGTTCTCAAGCACCCAAGGTTGTTCCTGTCGGCATGGCCTACCTTGTTGTTTGGGACGAAAATTTTGATTTGTGGTCCAAGTTGTTCTTGAATGACACTCTGCCGTATGCTTCTCCCTATGGATCCTACCTCTTTGCGAATGTCCTCTATGCTACTGTGTATGGTCACATGCCCAGAAGACCCGTGTCACAAAGTGAAATCAAGGCTTTCTTTTCCACGGCTCGTTATGTGCCTGAAATGCCCGAGGACTGGAATGCTAATGACTGGGTGAATCTTTACCCGACCGTGGAGGAATCCGACTATCTTCGTCTGGTGGCCCGTCGTGTCGCTTTGAACGGATACATTCCTGGAGCCTTTATTGACGGCAGAAACCAAGTAGAAGCGTTCCTGCGATCAACTGGAGACGACTGTGTGTGTGAGGATGAGGAGGCTGAAGGTGAAGAAGGTGGAGCGAGTGGAGACGAGGGAGAAGGCGAAGAAGAGGAGGCATGTACATGTGAGGACCAAGTAGCTCAGTACTACGACACTTCTAATATGCAATACGAGTATCAAGTGAACTACGACAATGATGCAACGTATTATGAGTATCAGGGAGGAGATGACGAATATGTGGATGTGGATGAAGAAGATTATAGACGTCATTAGTTTCGAGTTCATGGTTGTCGGCCGCCGAATAACCATTTCAGGCGTGCCTTTTTTGGGACTTCTTTTTCTTGAATTTGCATTGCACATCATTCACACTACTAATAAATTGCATATTAAAAAAAAACTAATTTATTTTCATTCGTCTCTTTATTAGTGTTCAGCATAGCACTGGTTGTGCGTGAAAAAGTGCCCGGAAGATCATGTTCAGGTCCGCCGCAGAAGAAACGCATCATGCTGAAGCTTACCAACTTAAAAGCCTTTGATCAATTAATAACTACTAGCAGTAAAACTTTCCGATTCCACAATTTATGCATGCATGCATGTTGAGTGTAGGCACTAGTGCAGATAGAAGGGCTGTTTGATCCTGCCATGAGTGGTTGGTCTAGCTTGTGTGTTGTTTTTAAAGTCATGGCTGATTTCTGACCTCATCTACTGTAGTGCAGACCACATCACTCTGTCTCAATGCTAGTTCTGTTGTAAAAACCATTTTTGTCACCTGTCAATGTGTCTCAATTGTTGTTGTAAATTGATTGCTTTTAAAAAAACTCAAAGGGCAGTGCAAAGCTGCACCTGTCTGTAACTGATGGAGAGGTTAAAAGACACTCTTTATCCTATGTTCTTCATCTCCATTCAGAACGGCAATTTGGACTTTATTTGTGATGCCTTGAAAACCTGTTCTCATCATCCAAAGTCACGATTCTCAGCATGCGTGCAAAGTTTGTCATCACATGCACGCTGTTAGAAGATTAGCTCAAAGACACAGGAAGAAAAGGATTGGTTATTTAGAATGACATTTTATTCCCTCAAGCAGAAGCTATGTGTCACTTTCTTTTTCCTGCTTTGATCCAATTCTTTTCTTTTATCCCTAATGGAGTTTTCCTTGAGTGCGTTCACCAAAATTTGAATCATGAGTGTTGTGTACACATTCTGGGTCTACTGTGTGTCACTACGATTGGCAATGATTCTCAGTTGGTGCCTGCCCCATGCAACAGAATCAATGAAACTCTTCGGAAGGCATAAGGTCTTGCTGCTAGCAATCACGATGGGAACACAGATCGTCTTCTGTGGTGCATTAAGACAATGACAAATCTAGCCAACAGCATGTGGATAAATCAAAGCTACCACACACACCAACCACATTGATCAGCACAACAATTCAGCATACATCAGGGACAAAAATGCTCCTTGTTGCCCCTTTCTTGTAACTTTCTGCCCTTTTTGTAATCCCTCTAAAAAGGATTCATTGTTCCTCTGTTTCTTTTTGTTTTGGAACCAGTCCCAAAGGAAG
>Ga0163149_10004933_pt1 | contig 14279 bp, 10 predicted proteins | sample OliLakLV19MP5G1_FD_148604 | JGI IMG/M metagenome (GOLD analysis project Ga0163149, IMG submission 148604) | Freshwater microbial mat bacterial communities from Lake Vanda, McMurdo Dry Valleys, Antarctica - Oligotrophic Lake LV.19.MP5.G1 | ecosystem: Environmental > Aquatic > Freshwater > Lake >...
CGCTGAAGTGATCGCGCGAGCATTTCCTTCCCGCTCCGCGTCCCGCCGTTCACGAGGAGAACGAGCTCACCGCGCCACTGCGAGTCGTAACGAGTCTTACGGCCGTTGCGATCAACTGAATCGACGATGGGCACGTCGGTCGAAAAGAGCCGGGCCCACTCCGGCGTGCATCCGCCGAAGCCGTCACGTAGATCGAGCACGAGGGCATCGCAGCGCCGCAGTGGTCCGCAGATGTCGTCCTCAAGCGCCTGAAGATACTCGTCACCCGCGCCGCTATAGATCGGAATCACGCGCACGAAGACGTCGCCCGTCGACTCGGTGTGGGCTCCTGCTCGTTGCGCCGCAAGCCACGAGGCGCGCACGCACTCGCGCTTGATGGGGACGGTCCGAAACGATGTCGATTCAAGAGGCGAATGACGGAGTTCGAGTAGCACGCTCTCCTTGCCCTCAAGCGATCGGACTGGCTCGAACGGCACACCGTCACATGAAACGATCTCGTCACCCCGGATAAGTCCGAGCGCCGCTGCTGACGACGCTGCCGCTACCCGGCTAACGAAAGATCGTCCATCGCGCTGGACGACGTCGATCCCGATACCGTCGCGCTCGACGAGCGATTCGTTCGGCAGGAAAATCGCGCGGAGTGCGGCGTGCCGCGGATCGTCCGGCGAGATGTACTCGGTGTGCGACGCACGAAGTTCCGCGACCGCTCCGCGGGCTGCCGCTGCCCAGTCCTCTGGTGGCTCATGCTGCCCGAGCTCAGCATGCCGCTCGACCCACTGTGCGGCCGTGAAGCTGTCGAAAAACTCCCTCCCGACGTGCTCACGGATGGCGTCGGCTGACGCCAGTTGCAAGGCAGGCGGCATGGTCGCCTCCCGACGCGTGGATCCGTCACCGAGCGAAACCGCTGCAGGCGGCGCAGAACAGCCCGAAAAACCTGCTGTAACTGTGACAACTGCGAGGCATCCGAGCACAATGGTTGACGATCGAGCGTTCACCACGAATCGACATGCTACCTCCGCTCGAAGGTTGGTCAGGACACGTGCGGCGTCGCGACGAAGGCTCGCTCGCCGCGAACGGGCGAAGCCTCCCCGCTCGGTCACACAACCGAACCGGGCGACCGCACCGCAGGACTTGATTGAGGAATCCCATGAAGACCACTGTTGCTTGGAGAATCATCGCACTTGTGAGCGCGGCGATCGGCGCGTCCGCGCTTGCAGCAGCCGTTCACACCGCAAGCGCCCCGCCAACGACCGAACTCAGCCCCGACTCAACCAAGGAGACCACCTTGCCCGCAGCCTCGTCACCGCAGGAGCAGTCGAAGTCAGAAGCCATGAAGTCGCGCCGGAATTATTCGAAGTCAGGGTACGACATCACCCCATGGACGAAGGATCAAGTCGAGAGCGCCGCGAAATCGCTGCCTGCGGACGTGCGTCACATCGTCCTCGACGCTGGCACCGAGCCCGCATTCTGCGGTGTCTTTACCGACAACAAGGCGGAAGGCATGTACGTTTGCGTCGTCGGTGGGCTTCCCCTTTTCAAGAGTGAGCACAAGTTCACCTCGAAGTCGGGCTGGGCCAGTTTCTATTCGCCGTTCGATCCCGCGCACGTGATCGAGCGCGAAGACCGAACGTACGGCATGGCGCGTACCGAAATCCTCGACGCTCGCACCGGTGCCCACTTGGGACATGTGTTCGACGATGGTCCAGCGCCGACGGGCAAGCGCTACTGTCTCAATAGCGCTGCCATGAAGTTCATCAAGAAGGGCGATCCGGTTCCCGCCGAGTCGCAACCCGCAATCGAGACCGCATACTTCGGCGGCGGTTGCTTCTGGGGCGTCGAAGACGCATTCGCGCACAGCGCTGGTGTCGTCGATGCGGAGAGCGGCTTCGCTGGCGGAAAGAGCGCTACCGTGAGCTACAAGCAGGTGTGCAATGGCGACAGCGGCCACGCGGAGGTCGTCAAGATCACGTTCGATCCGAAGCTCGTGAGCTACCGCGATCTGGTGAAGCAGTTCTTCCGCATTCATGATCCGACAACGTTGAATAGCCAAGGGCCCGATTACGGCGAGCAGTACCGCTCGGCGATCTTTACCACGAGCGATGAGCAAGCAAAGGTCGCTCAAGAGATCGTCGCCAAGCTCGCGACGCTTGATGCATTCAAGAACAAGAAGATCGTTACCCAGATCGCGCCCGTGAACAACTACGTTCGCGCTGAGGACTATCACCAAGACTATCACGCGAAGAACGGCGGAAGCTGCCACATGCGCGGTTTCCAGGGAGCGATGCCGTTCTAACGGCTCGTCCGTTTCTCTCGGGAGCGTTTGTGGCTTCGGTGATGGTGCTGTGGGGCTGCGCGCCACTCGAGTTCAGCTACCGGCAACTCGTCATGGGCGTCGAGGCGAAGGTGACCGTCGTCGCGCCTGACGAAGCAACTGCGCTCGACGCAGCGCGGGCCGCGTTCGCTCGATTGAATGAGCTTGAACAGGTGATGAGCGACTACCGCGACGACTCCGAAGTCATGCGTTTGTCGCGAACCCACGACGAAGCGGTCTCCGTAAGCGACGACCTGCTGCTCGTCTTGGGGACGGCGCAGGACATCCGCGTGAGAACCGATGGCGCGTTCGATGTCACGCTCGGTCCACTGACGCTGCTTTGGCGCGAGGCGCGGCGCAGCGGCGATGTCCCCGATCAAGCGTCGATCGACGCGGCTCGAGCGCGATGTGGCGGCGACTCGGTGCTGGTCGATCCTGCGGGCCATACCGTGACGCTCCGGAAGCCCGAGATGCGCCTCGATCTCGGAGGCATCGGCAAGGGATTCGCAGCGGAGCAAGCCATCGAAACGCTTCGAACGCACGACTGCCCGAGCGCCTTGGTCGCGATCGCCGGAGACATCGCGGCCGGCGATGCGCCGCCCGGGTCGCGCGGCTGGACCGTTGCCACAGCCGATGGAGACTCCTTGCTCCTCGCGAACGCCAGTGTCTCGACGAGCGGCGACGCGGAACAGTTCATCAACATCGGCGGCGTGCGCTACTCACACGTGTTAGATCACACGATGGGTATGGGTTCAACGCTGCACTTGGAAGCGACGGTGATCGGACCATCCGGTGCGGTCGTCGATGCGCTCGCGAGCGCGCTCGTTGTGCTACAGCCCGACGAAGGACTCGCAATCATGCGGAGTTTTTGTGGATATGAGGCGCGCATCGTCGAGCACGGCGCCGAGGGAGTGGTCCGCGAGCGCACGACGGCGGGGTGGCCACACCACGCGACCCGCTCGAACTCAGCCGATCTTCGTCTTGCCGGGTATCGCGACCGGCGCGACGGGACGTGAGCCGAACTCGACCACCTCGGGCATGAGTCGCTCGTTGCTGTTGAGTGCTTGATCCCACGTCACTTCCTCACCGCTGTAGGCCGCCATGCGCCCGAGAATTGCTGTCAGCGTGCTTTCCGCAACCTGCGTCGCCTCGTTGACGTGCTGTCCCGCGCGCACTGCCTCCTGCAATCGCTTGTGTTCCTCGACGTAGGGATTGGGGTTTGGTCCGTCGAAGGTCCACTTCTTCGCTCCGACAAACTCAGCACTGCCTGGGCGAAGCGTGGCGAGGCCGTCAGATCCCGTGATCACTTCTTCGACGCGACCGACGGTGCCGTCCTGCTGACGGCACATCGAGAGCACGAACGCGTCTCCGAATGCTTCCTGTCCCTTCGCGGCCGGATAGACGTACTCGACGCCGAAGTGATCATAGATGTGTCCGAACTTCGCTTCGGTGCGCGACTGCCGACCGCCGACGCCGCGGGCGAGCGCTGGGTGACGTCCGAAGCCCCAGTTCATCACGTCGAGTTGGTGCACATGCTGCTCAACGATGTGATCACCTGAGAGCCACGAGTGGTAGAGCCAGTTGCGAATCTGGTTCTCAACATCGGACTTACTCGCGTTCGCCTCAACGTTCCACAGCCCACCTTGATTCCAGTAGCACCGTCCAGCGACTAACCGCCCGAGATCACCTCGATGGAGCCGCTCCATCGCCGCGATGTAACTCGGCTGAGAGCGGCGCTGCGTGCCCGCGACGACGCAGAGCTTCTTCGCGTCGGCGACCTTCGCCTTTTCCATGACCAGTCGAATGCCAGGGCCGTCAACGGCGCACGGCTTTTCCATGAAGATGTTCTTCCCCGCGTCTACGGCCGCAGCGAAGTGAATGGGCCGGAATCCTGGCGGCGTCGCCAGAATCACGATGTCGACGTCGGTCGCGAGCAGCTTCTGATACGCGTCAAAGCCGTCGAAACAGCGCGCTGGTTCGACGGCCGCGCGATCGCTCGCTTCCTTCGCAAGATTGCCGCGGCAGGCATCGACCTTGTCGCGAAAGAGATCGGCGAGCGCCACGATTCGCACGTCGCTCGATGCAGCGAGCGCGTCGAGCGCGGCACCGGTGCCGCGCCCTCCACAACCAATCACGCCAATTTGCAGCGCGTTCGCGGTCGTCGCACCCCGGACAAGCGCCGAAACCGCGAAGGGGGCGAGCACGGTCGCCGCGACGGCCGCCCGGCGGGTGGAATCAAACTGTACGGTCATGGTCGGGACTCCTGCGAGAAGCGATTCACTGTGCAGTGTTAGGAGAACGCATGCTTGCCCGGCATCGGAATGATGGGTTCAGGCGGTGCGGTCTGCATGTCGTACGACGTTGGAACGAGATGCTGCGTCGAATCGAGCATCTGCTGCCAGGTGAGCGTCTGGCCGCTGTAGCAGGCCTCACGGCCCGCAATCGCCATCAATGTGCTCTGCGCCATGAAGTGCCCGTCGTTCACCGGCGCGCCAGCGCGGATCGCCCTAAACAATTGATCGTGCTCGGTCTGGTACATGTCGGGCGTCGGGCCTTCGTACTTCCACGGCTTCGCACCTTCCACGCGCGTCTCCTGCGGTGCCCATCCGTTGATGAAGCAGACGCCGTTCTCGCAGGCGACCCAATCTTTGTTCTCGTTCGAGCAGTGCGGTTCTTGCCGCGTCGTCAGGAACGCACGGGAACCGTCGTCGTACTCATAAATTACTGCAAAGTGGTCGTACGCGTTGCCGTACTCAGGCCCGTCACGCATCGCACGACCGCCGAGCGTTGTGATGCGCGCGGGCGGCCGATTGCCCATGGCCCAATTGATCTTGTCGATCGAGTGGCACGCCTGCTCGACGATGTGGTCGCCGCCGAGCCAGAGAAAGTGCGGCCAGTTGCGCATCTGGAACTGCATGTCGCTCCAATCCGGCTGCCGTTTCTTCGTCCAGATCGGACTCGTGTGATAGGTCGAATGCGCCGAGAGCACACGGCCCAGTTGCCCGCTCGTGATCTGCCCGTAGATCGCTTGCTCAGGCAGCGAGTACCGCCAACAGAAGCCGCTCATAAGCGACGTCCCCTGCGCCTTCGCGGCGGCAGCGCTCTCAATGATCGAACGCACACCCGTCGCGTCGACCGCCATCGGTTTCTCGCAGAAGACGTGCTTCTTCGCCTTCACCGCCGCAGCAAGATGCATCGGCCGGAAGTGCGGAGGGGTGCAGAGGAGCACGACATCGACACCGCTGGCGATGAGCTTGTCAGCGCAATCGAACCCGCTGAACTGCCGCTCTTTTGGGCAGTCGAGGCACGACGCATACGGCGACGCCGCGGAACTTCCGTCGGGCTCTTCCGATGCCTCGGCAAGTCCCTTCAGGCACACGTCTATCTTGTCCGGGAACATGTCGCTGATCGCCCAAAGCACCGCGCCCTTATCGGCGTTGAGCGCTTGGCGGATCGCGCCAGAGCCGCGCCCGCCGCATCCAACCAGTCCGACTTTGAGTCGGTCATCGGCGCGGGCGGCGCCCCAGACGCTTGGTACGACACCGAGCGCACCGAGCCCTGCGGCCGCGATGGAAGTTGCCTTCACGAAGTCACGACGGCTGACCTGATGACGTTGACCATGTTGACCATGTTGACCATGTTGACCATGTTGACCATGTTGACCATGTTGACCATGTTGACCATGTTGACCATGTTGATCATGTTGATCATGTTGCATACACAAGCTCATAAAGAAGAAGCGTCACGGCTTCGCCGTCTCGCACACCATTCGGAATCCAACGAAACCCCCGTCGGCAAGCCACCACTTGCTCTTCGGGTATTGCGGGTCGCTCGCGTTCCAATCGGGCGTATATGGCACGACCAAGGCGCACCCGAGTGTGTCAGCAGCGCCTTTGAACGTGCCGCCTAACGTTACGCCCTTGCCCTCGTCGCTCGTGACCCATTCACTCGCGTTGCCATACAGGTCGTAGCTGCCGAGCGCGTCCTTCTTCGTTGTCCCCACCGCGTGCGTTTTCCCGCCAGCGTTCTCCGCACACCACGCAAAGTCCTTGACATCGGACGACGGAATCGCCGCGAGAGCGCACGCCGCTTGCCATTCCTTGAGCGTTGCGAGTCGATAGCGTTTGCCCGTCTTCGCGCTCATCCACTCACAGCACTTCTTCGCGCCGAGGTACGAGACGGAGATAGCCGGAAAACCCGCGTGTCCGAAGCCACGATCCATCGAGATATACGGCTTACTCGGGCGCGTGACCGCGTCCGCTTCGGGAGAGGCGCTTGACGAGGTACCGTCGGCAGCTCGCTCCGTCTTGTCGAATCCAAAGACGAACGCGTCGTAGACATCCCACGTTGTTTCCGTCGAGGCGATGAAGAACGGGGTGGACCCGTCCTTCGGAGTCACGGGCACCATCGTGAGCTGCAACGTCGTGCCGTTGATGGCCTCGGTGAAGGGAGCAAGTGGCGCAAGGATCGGCTTTGTCGCAGACCGATCGTCCTGAGCGGCCGCACCAATGACGAGGAAGAGACTGGCGATCGCGATCACCGAGCGAACATGCATCAAGAGACCTCCGGGTTGCATGATGGCGGCGCGCAGGGTCGTTCCGCAAGTCGGCAGATGGAAACGACCGTTGGCCGCTCCAAGGAACGGCCAACGGTCAGATGAGTCGATCATCAATTCGGGTTCAATTCCGCGCCGAGTCTCCGCTTACGACCACGCACCCAAGAGCGCCGCGAGATCGGCAGCGTCGACAATGCCGTCGCCATTGAGATCTGCACTACCAGCAGCTCCCCACTGTCCGAGCAACACCGCCAAGTCGGCGGCGTTGACCGCGCCGTCGCCGTTGAGGTCACCGAAGACATCGGCAGCGCACTCGTAGTTGCTCACGGTGAGATCGTCGATACCAGCTTCGACCACCGAGCCAGGCGCGTCATCTTTCGCAACGAACTTAATCCGCATGTTCGCGGTCGGTGCAACGAAGTCGCTGACGTGCCAAGTCTTCTTGACCCAAGCCCCCGCATTCTGGGTGACGCTCTCAAGAAGTACCCATGTGGCTCCACCATTGTTCGAGATCGAGATAGGCATGGTGTCGGTGCCGGGGTTACTGCCTTGGTTGTTGGAGTACCAACGCCAGTAGCTCACCAGCGGATCGGAGATCGGGCTCAGATCGAAAATCGGCGAGACAAGCGTCGTCGCTCCGTTGTCGACATCGGCCTCGCCCAGCGAACCGCCAGCGGTTCCCTGCCCCGTGATCCAGCAAGTCGTTCCGTTGCCGGGTGTGTGATCGTCCTCGGGCTGGGCGCCGGTACCGATCGGATTCACCTGCACCCACTGACCCGCAGTGGCGTTGTCGCCTTGAGCACCAACTGTCCAACCGTTTGATCCCGCCTCGAAGGTTTCCTCCAAGCTGATCGGTTCGCTCAGTGCCGCAATAGCATTGATTCCGCCCGGCGGATCTGCAGTCACGATCCCGCTGGTACCCACCACTGAGAACGAGTACGTGAACGGCGTACCGCAGTCGAACGCGGGGAAAGTGGCCCGATACGTATTCCCGCCCAGCGACGCCAACGGATACTCAACAGGCGATCCGGCACCGACTTTCACGGTGAGCTTGCCGCTTCCCCGCACTATCGACTCGCCAGCCTTTGGCGTAATCGTAAGATCGAGCGTTTGTCCGCCGAGTGGGTTGACGAAAACCGGCAGCCCCTGCTGATACGCGAAGTCTGCGACCGGAAGCTCGAGACGCCACACGAACAGGCCTCGTTCGATATCGCTCCCAATTACGGTTCCCGAGGGGAAGTATGGATAGTTCGACCAGAGCCCCGCGTATCCGCCGCTATCCGATTCCGGATAGGTATCGAACCAAGCGATGCGGACTGGATTCACTTGATCGGTCGTATCGAAGATCTGGATTCCGCTCTTATAGTTCGAGCAGAAGAGCTTGTTGTCGCGCACATACAAATTGTGATCAACGGTCTGCAGGCCCGTCGTGTACGTGCCTGCGAGGAACGGCGCTGCAAGGTTCTCAATATTGACGATTCGGCCCTGCGAGTAAATTCCGAAGTTTGCCTCGTCGATTTCGTCGTTAATGTAGATGTGTTTTTTGTCGGGCGTGTACCACGCCTGATGGCAGTACGCTGCGTTCGGATATTGCAGGCTGCCCAGCACTTGAATGTTTGCCTTGTCCGTGACGTCGATGATGTCGATGCCCGTGCCTGCGAAGCCGCCGTTCAAGCCACCGCAGGCGACGAATATTTCTTTTCCTGCGTACGGGCCGCTGTCGTAGTTCGTGACGAATCCGTCGTGGGTGTACTTGCTCTGCCACTGGGCGGTGAACGCCGGGCTCGCTGGGTTCGAGTTGAGGTTGTAGATCCGGATACCGTTGGAACCGCCGCCCATTCGATAGAGGTATCCGGTCTGTTCGTTGATGATCATCGTGTGGGTCTTCGCATCGCCCCCGGTCGTCACGGTGTTCACGAGTGTTACTTGACCTGCATCGATATTGCTGAGATCGATGACTTGAATTCCGCTGCCACCCTCACTCACGGCGTAGCACCAGTGCTGGAAAATCTTCACGTTGCGCCACAGGCTTGTCGGGCCCGGGATGAAGCCGACGATGGTGCTAGCAGCGGGATTCGTCACGTCGACGAATCCGGTCCCTCCGGAGAGTCCAACGATCGCAATCTCTTTGCCGCCCGGGGTCACGTATCCCCACGCGTCGCTCGCGCTGGTGTTCGCAATGCCCGCCTGATCAAAGTTGTTGACCGGGAACCACGCCTTCAGCGCGACACCACTCGCGGAAAAGTTCTCACCTGCGACTCCACCGTCGGCCTCGCGCCACGCTGGACCGAAGATAGTTCGGTGCTTCTCGGACGCCTTAGGGTCGTCTTCATGCGCCGACGCAAATTGAGTCGAGATCATCGACGAAGCCAAGGCCGCGAGCCCGACGACCAGTGTGACGCGAGCGCGACTCCAGCCGTGCCCCCACCAGTGGTTAGCGAACTCGGCCCGTGCGTTCGCCCTCAGCGCGGCGCCAGTGACGGTCTCAGAACGAAACGAACTCCGTGCGGTATCCCGCCGGTCAATGGAAGTCATATCGAGTGATTCTCCGTAAGGTCAATTCGAGTGTACTTCCGGTTCGGAGCCGTCGAACCTGGAAGTTCGAGAAAGAACTCCGCCGGAAGCTGGGCTCGGCGCGGGATCAGCGCGCGATCGAACGCGGAGCGAGCGGGGAGTCTGGGGCCGAACAGAATTCCTCGGCGGGCCCGGTGCCAGTGAGCGCGCCGAGAAACGCCGAAAGGTCCGCGATCTCCGCTTCCGTGAGGTGGAGCGGTTTGAGCAGCGTTTCTCGATGATGATCGAGTTGCACCGCGCCTTCGAGCGTGGAGTAGAAGCGAACGACATCCTCAAGCGTGGCGAACTGTCCCGCGTGCATGTAGGGCGCCGTGTTCGCCACACCGCGGAGCGACGGCGTACGGAAACTGCCCCACTGCTCCGGCGAATTCACGAGCCCTTGACTGACAACCGCGACCTCAGACTCTGGCGCGTCGCTGAACGCACCGGCCGCGCCAAAGGGATTGCGTTTGAGGCGCGCCACCCCCTCGTATCGCCCCGCATCCGTCGGCAGTCCGCCACCTGCGACGGGGACGCCGATGTTGTGGAACTCGCCGTCGGTGAGTGTTGGGCCGTGATGGCACTGCACGCAGTTCGCCTTCCCGACAAAGAGCTGAAGACCGCGCAACTCGTTTGCCTCGAGTGGAGCGGTCGTCGTCTTCCCATCGGCGGCCAGACCCGCAATGAAGCGATCGAGCGGTGAATCGTTGTCGACGAGAAGGCGCTGGTAGGCCGCGAGCGCCTTCCCGACGTTTGAGAAGACCCGATCGACGCGATCTCGATCGATCTCTCGCATCGCGGTCCACTCGACATGCAGCGGGTCATCGACATCGAGGGGCACGGGCTTCGCGGCGTCAGGGATGCGCGGTCCGCCGAGACGGTTCGAGTCAATCGGAGGAATTGGCCCGAACGCTCGCTCATACGCGGTTCGGTACGCGGAGTCTCGCGCGACGAGTCGCACAATCGCGACCCGATTTCCGCCCATCTCGAGTGGATCTTCAAGCGGATCAAGCCCCTGCGCCCACATCGAGTCGCTACGTCCGTCCCATGTGAACCAGCGATGATGCGCCGCGTTCACCAGCGTCAGTGTGTTGCGCTCACCGCGACCGATCCCCTCGGCAACGATCTTGCCATCGGCGAAGTGCTGGCGCGGGTCGTGGCACGAGGCGCAGGAGAGTGCGCCACTGCCTGAAAGTCGCTTTTCAAAAAAGAGCGCTTGGCCGAGTGCCGCCGCTCGGGGATCCTGAGAGCGCGCGTTTGTCGGGTCTTCCCGAGGCGGTGGCAACGGCGAGAACGTCCGCGCGAAAGCTAACTCCTCGTCGGTCAGTTCGACGGGCAACGGCGCGGCCGCGAGTTTGACCTCTGATGCGCTGCGCCCCATTGCTGGCGTTGGTCGCTGCCGCAGACTCGCGAGGGGCTCAAGCCACACGAGCATGATCCCGACTGCCAACCCAAGCACAGCGAGCGGAAGCGCAATCAGATGGAGGCGTGTATCACTATTCACGGTGGTGGTCACGGTACTGCTTGCAAAACAACTGTGGTTTGTGCGCGTTCGGTCTGACCGTCGGTCGTGTGGTCAAAGAACAGTTCCCAGCGCCCGAACATGTGGAACAGCATTCCATCAGCACGATAGCGCCCGGGACCGACGGCGGTGATCTTCGGCTGGACGTTCATACCGTGCCCGTGATGAGGCATTGCCGCGTCTAGCGCCAGTACGCCGCCGACGAGCGGCGTTGTGCAGGCATCATCGGCAAAGAGTTCGATCGTGACGCTGAACGGATCCCTCGCAACGATCGGATCCGGGTCCGTGTACCAACGCGCCGTGAATCCGCCATCTCCTGACGTCGTCGAGTGCCACGCGTGCACGGGTTCGGCGACAACAGGCGGCGATGCCGTGACCGGCTGGAGAGCCGCGACCGGCACCGGGGGCGGCTCGGTCGCTGCGCTGATGCTTGGGGGCTGCGCCCGATCACACGCACTCGTCGCGACGATCGCTGCTAACAGTGCGACTGCCACCCACGCCTTCATGATTCACCCGCCGTCATGATTCACCTCCACTGCGCGGCTTCGTGTACGCCCGCCCGAGTCCAAACGTCATCACCCACGCGCCGTCGTTCGTCAACACTTGGGCTCGATGATTGCCTCGATCGACAACCGCGACGCGGCCGCCCCCGAAGGCACACACGCCGTCAGGCTGCCAGAAATCTCCGTCGCTGATGCCGCGTGCCCCAACCGCCGAGAGCGTCGCACCGCGGCGGAACAACACTCGATCCGTCGCCGCGTCGGTGATCACGAGCGCGCCCGAGTCGCTGTACGCGACGCTCGTCGGACGAATTAATCGCGTTGCCCCCTCCCCGCGAATCGTCTCTTTCCGATCGCCCGCGGCATCGAGGAGTTCGACCGCGCCGATTCCCGGTACAGCGATCGCGAAGCCATTCGCATCGGCGGCGAGTGAGGTACCACCGCGGACACCCGTCTTGAGCACCGAGCGCGGCGCGAGGCGAGCATCCGTGCCAACGATCAGTCCTTCCAGCGCGTCATAGATCCACCAGCCATCCGGCGCCCGCGCGATGCTTGACGGGGCGAGTGTGGACTTCGGCGCGCCACCGCTGAAACTGGCGACCGCCGTTGCCCACGCGTCGAACGTCCATGAACGCACCAGTCGTGCCATGAACGGATCCATCTTGAGCGACTCAGCTCGATCGCGCGCCAACTGGAACACCGCGAGCCGTTGATTGCCGCCATCGATTGAAACCACGCGCTGCGCGATCGCGTCGACACCGAGGCCGACAATGCGACTGAAACGATCGAGCGCCGCCCCAGCGCCGCCAAAGGTCGTCACGTGAATCGGTGTCGCACCGCGAAGATCGAACACGAACACGCTCGCGGTTTCTGGTTCGTGCAACAGGAGTAAATCGCCGTCCGCAGCCAAGCTCGCGCCGAAATGACTCTGCACGCCACCGAGCGCTGGCATCGTGGCGGCAGCCGCCGACGACGCGTCGAGCGCCACAAAGGTCTGGATGCGCCGCTCAAAGGGCTCGGCGACGATCGCGCTTGATCCGTCTGGCGCGATCGCAATCGCAGTTGGATAATGAATCTTGCCCGCCCCCTCGCGCGGAACAACGGCGTGCATCCCCCACTGCCCCCGAAACTCACCGTCAAAGGAAAGTACTTCAATGCGGTGATTCAGTTCGTCCGCGACGTAGAGGCAATCACCGCTGATCGCAAGGCCGCGCGGCCCGTTGAAGAGGCCGGGAAACGCGCCACGGTCGCCGAATGTTTTTTCGAGCGTCCCATCCGGCGCGAAGCGGGCGATTACGTGACGGTCCTCGTCACTGACGAAAAAACCCCCGTTCGGCGCCACTGCGATTCCGCCGGGGCGCAGAAGTCCGTCACGAATGCGCTGTCGCTCAACGCCTTCAGCAGAGAGAACGAGCACTCCGAGCGCTCGGTCGGCAACGAGAAGCTCGGTACCGCGCCACGCGATTGCGACCGGCTCCGCGGAAGCAACGCCTGTGAAAAGGCGCCACGGTGAACCGTCGCGGGCGAACGTTGCGATGCGCCGCGGCGCTGCCAACGTCAGGCGATCATCCGGTCCGAAGGCGACCGCGAGCGGCGCGCCGTCGTCGCTGCCGGTCGCGAGCGACCACGGCAATGTATTGCCTTCGAACCGCGCGAGTTCGACACCGTCACGGGCGATCACTCGTACGCGGCGCGCGTCGGCTTCGACAATCGCGCAACGCCCGTCGCTAGCGAAGGCGATCGAGACTGGTCGTTCAAGTTCGTCGAGTTGGCGTGTGAACTGCCCATAGATCGTGCAGGCAGCAGCAGAACGAGTCGGCGCAGATGGCACTTTCGCCTGCGCGTGCGCTGGCGCGAGCTGAAGCATGCAGACGGCGACGGCAACGAGCATGCCCGCACGATATCACCGCGATCCACTAGCAACCTACGCTACGCTCCTCACCGATGACCGGTCCCGTATCAACACACGAGCACGATCATGACCGCGGACGCGACGCGCACCTCCGTGACGCCGAGGTCTTCCACGCAACCAATCCCGTCATTCAAGCGTGGGGACTTATCGGCGCAACATTGCTGGCTGCGACCGCCGTCCTAGGGTACTTCCTCGCGCCGCACGGCGACGCTGCGGCCGCCCCGCACGGCTCGCGTGCGCTGCCTCCGCTCTGGTGGATTGGCTGCGCTCCATTTGCCAGCTTCCTGCTCGCAATCGCGATCTTGCCGCTGATACCGGCCTGCGCGGGTTGGTGGCATAAAAACGCGAACAAGCTGGCGCTGTCCTTGGTCGCTGCGTTCGCGACACTGGCCTACGTCGTCTTCAGCGAATCGGCGCCGATCGCGGCTGGGGCCGCCACGCACGCCATCGCACTCGACTTCGTTCCGTTCATCGTGCTGCTCTTCGCGCTATTCGTGATTTCCGGCGGCGTTCACATCGAAGGCGACTTCATCGCTCGACCGCGAACGACGACGGCAATCCTCGCGTTCGGCACGTTGATCGCGAGCGTCGTGGGAACAACCGGTGCCAGCGTCCTCCTGATTCGTCCGCTGCTCGCGACCATCTCCGAGCGAAAGTATCGCGTCCACACCGTCGTCTTCTTCATCTTTCTCGTCTCCAACATAGGCGGCACCCTGCTGCCGATCGGCGACCCGCCGCTCTTCATGGGCTATCTCCGCGGCGTGCCGTTCTGGTGGACGCTGACGCTTTGGAAAGAATGGGCGACATGTTCGGCGGTGCTTCTCACGCTGTATTTCGTGATCGATTCGGTGTATTGGAAGAACGAGCCCGATGCCAACAAGCTCCTCGATCGCGTCCGCGTTCGGTCGCTCCGCGTCACCGGCACG
>Ga0163149_10004936_pt1 | contig 14277 bp, 11 predicted proteins | sample OliLakLV19MP5G1_FD_148604 | JGI IMG/M metagenome (GOLD analysis project Ga0163149, IMG submission 148604) | Freshwater microbial mat bacterial communities from Lake Vanda, McMurdo Dry Valleys, Antarctica - Oligotrophic Lake LV.19.MP5.G1 | ecosystem: Environmental > Aquatic > Freshwater > Lake >...
CTGGGTCTTCACACTCGCGGGCGCGCTCGGTTCAGTCGGCCCACGCACCGTGCCGTTCACCATCATCGACAGCGGCACACCCTCACCGGGCATCGGCACTTTCACCGTGACGATTGCCGCACCCCCACCGGCCAACGATACCTGCCAGACCGCACAGCCGCTTCAACTCGGGATGGGTATCGGCGGCAGCACCATCAACGCCACCACCAACGATGGTCCACCACCTCCGGTCTCCTGCTCAGCGGGTGGGTCCAACAAGAGCGTCTGGTTCTCATTCACGCCCGCAACAACGGCAAACTACCGCATCACTTCCTGCGGTTCAGACTTTGACACGGTGCTCTCCATCTTCACGATCGGGTCGTGTGCAGATCAGGCAACATGGACCCTGCTTGCCTGTGATGATGATTCATGCGATGGCGCGCTCCCACCCGGATCAGCGCAGGCCTCCGAAATTCCCAGCCTCACCCTCTCCGCCGGAACGACCTACCGCATTCGCCTTGCGGGCTGGGGTCCGACAAGTGCGGGGTTTTATTCGATCAACATCATCACCGCCATCGGCACAGGCGCATGCTGTTCCGGTGGGTGTTGTTCCATCACCACGCAGGCCGCGTGTGCCACGCTCTGGACGGCAAACCAGACCTGCTCGCCCACCAACCCCTGCCCCGTTCCGGCCAATGACTCGTGCCTCGCGCCTCGAACCCTCAATCTCGATCTGACCGAGAGCGGCGACAACTGCAGCGCCACCACCACCGCCGACGGTCCAAACGCTGTTGGTGCCGATTGTGCCGCCGGTAGTCGCGGCGTCTGGTTCCAGTTCGTCGCGCCCGCTTCCACCATCTACACCTTCAGCACCTGCGGCAGCCTGATCGACAGCGTGCTCACCATCTTCAGTGGACCTTGCAATGCCCCCGTGCAGGTCGCCTGCAACGACGATGGCGGATGCTCGAGCCCAGGATCATCACTCGCTTCACGCCGCGCTGGCGTTCTGCTCGATGCCGGGCTGCCCTACCTCGTGCGCATCCAAAGCTTCGGCGCGGCGGGCAGCGGCGGTACCTATCAACTCCTTGTGACCAGCGACAACGTGATCGGGTCATGCTGCACCACCAGCGGATGCGCGCTCACCGATGCGCAGCGCTGCAGCGACGAGTTCGTCTCGGGTGGAACGTGCAGCCCGAGTCCGTGCCCTTTGGTCACCGGTGCGTGCTGTTCAGGGTCATCGTGCATCCTCACCACATCAGAAGCCTGCGCCGGACCCAACACCCGGTTTGTCGGCGCGGGTATCGCGTGCAATCTAGCTGGCAATCTCGCTGCTCCCTGTTGCACGGCCGACTTCAACCAATCCGGCGGCTTCCCCGCCGCGACCGTGCAGGATGTCTTCGACTTCCTCAGCGCGTTCTTCGCCAACTCCCCGCAGGCCGATCTCGGCGGTGGGGGCGTAACGGTTCAGGATGTCTTCGATTTCCTGACCGCGTTCTTCTCCGGTGCGTGTTAAGCTGGCGAGTCTGCGTCTCGCCCAATACGCACGACTTCCCGAGTGACCGGGCGTAGTCACCCCGTTTTGGGGGATTGTCCGCCCGCGCGGGCGCGATCCGCAAAAACTCCGAGATCATACATCAGTCAATTTGCTGGCAGGTCCGATCAGAATCGGGTATTGATTGAGGATCTCATGGAGTGTCACTCCTGAACTCTCAGAAGCGGTGCGCTTGTCGGGCGTTCGATCAGCGCATCCACTCATCAGGCCGGCAAGAAGGAAGCAAGGGTTTATGCCAACCAAGAACTATTATTCATCAATTTTGAGCGCACTGGTGCTCTATACCGGACTCGTCTCGAGCGCGTTCGGGCAGTCCAACACCTGCGCGACCGCAACCGTTGCCAATCTCGGTGCCAATGCCGGAACCGCCGTCGGCGCAACCAACGATGGTGCGAGCACCTGCGGCCTCGCGGGTGGTCGCGACGTGTATTACAGGTTCACCCCCACCGTCACCGGCACCTACCAGCTTTCGCTCTGCCAGGATGATATTTTCTGGGATACCGTCCTCTCGGTTCACACCGGCTGCCCGGCGACCGCCGCGAACACGCTCGCGTGCGATGATGATGGGTGTGGCTTCGTCGCCGAACTCTCGGTCATTGAAACCATCGCCCTCACGGCCAATGTCCCCTACACCATCCGGATCGCTGGCTACGCAGCGGGCACAACGCCCAGCAGCATCATCCTGAACATCAACAGCCAGATCAGCGGCGCGTGCTGCGATGGCCCTTGCTGTCTGCTCTCGACGGCTACATCTTGCATCGGCGTCTTTCAGGGTGCCAACACCATCTGCACCCCCATGCTCTGCGGAACGACGGGCGCCAACGATGATTGCGCAGGCGCGATCGACTTCCTCAACGTCACCGGCATCAGCACGACCGGCAGCACCTTCCTTGCCTGCACCACGGTCGGTTCGGGCGCGGGCTGTGGCGGTGGTGGGGTCAACGATGTCTGGTACCGCTTCCGTCCGTCCGTGACGGCCAGCTACACCGCCAACCTCTGCCTCTCGAACACCGCGTGGGATTCGGTCATCTCCGTTCACACCGCCTGCCCCGGCACCGCCGGCAACCAGATCGCTGGCGCGTGCAACGATGACAACTGCACCGGCGACATCGGCCTCTCGGCCATTACCACCACCTTCTCACTCACCGCCGGCACCGATTACTACATCCGCGTCGCTGGCTACATCAACAGCAACTTCGCCCCAATCGCGGCGACTTCCAGCTCACCGTCACCAGCGAGCCGCTCGGCAGTTGCTGCGCACCCGCGGGCACATGCAGCGTTACGCCTGCTGCCTCATGTATATCACCCAATGTCTGGACCAGCGGCGCGGCCTGCGCTCCCAACAACTGCCCGCAGCCCATCGGTGCCTGCTGCGATACCAACACCGGTGCCTGCACTTCGGTCACCGCCCCCAACTGCTTTGATACGTTCCAGGGTGTCGGCACCCTCTGTGTTCCCAACAGTTGCGCCCAGCCCTCGGGTGCCTGCTGCACCGGTGGCGGCCTTTGCGTGGCCACGCTCGGCTCGGGTGCATGTGCCGGCACATTCCAGGGCGCGGGCACAACCTGCACGCCCAACTTCTGCCCTCCACCTCCCGCCAACGATCTCTGCTCCGGCGCAACCGTCGCCTCAATCGGTGCCAACGCCGGCACGCTGATCGGCTCGAGCAGCGATGGCTTCAACACCTGCGAAGGTGGCGGCGGCATCGACGTCTACTACTCCTTCACTCCTCCCGCGACTGGCACCTACGAAGTCTCGCTCTGCCAGGACAACGTCCTCTTCGATTCAATCCTCTCTGTCCACACCGGGTGCCCGGCTGATGGCAGCAACGAGATCGGCTGTGATGATGACGGCTGCGGATTCATCTTCGATCTCTCCACCATCGCCACCATTCAGTTGACCGCTGGTCTCCCCAACCCCTACATCATCCGTGTTTCGACATTCGACGGCGCAACTGCCGGCGACAGCTTCATCCTCAACATCAACCCTGTGGCCAGCGGCGCGTGCTGCTTGCTCGATGGTTCGTGCGAAGTAAGCACCGCCAACGGGTGCCTCGGTTCGTTCCAGGGCGACAACTCGGTTTGCGCCCCGAACCCCTGCCCTCAGCCCGGCGCGTGCTGCTCCGCGGCCGGCTGCTGCACTTCCACGCTTCAAACCAACTGTGCCGCCACGTTCCAGGGTGTGGGCACCGTCTGCACGCCCAACCCCTGCGGCGCGGTCCCGGCCAACGACTCCTGCAACGGCGCCGTTGCGCTGACGCTCGGCGCACCGGTCACCGGCTCCACCTGCCTCGCAACTTCCAATGAGCCCGGCGTCGGCGGCTCGTGCGCCACCGGCGGCCTCGCCAACGTCTACCGCGGCCTCTGGTTCTCCTTCACACCTTCATCCACGGCCGCTTATCGTGTGAGCGCGTGTGGTTCGGGCCACGATACCGTTCTCTCCATCCAGACCTCCGCCAACTGTCTCAACTTCGTTGAGCTTGTCGGTGGCTGCGATGATGACACCTGCGATGGCCTCAACCCCGCGGGCAGCGGCTTGGCTTCAGATATCACCAGCATTGTGCTCACCGCGGGCACGAACTATTACATCCTTCTTCAATCGTGGGGCGGTGGTGCTGAGCCCATCGGCGGCACCTTCGCACTCGTCGTGACCTCAGTCGGCACACTCGGTGCCTGCTGCAACGCCTCGACCTGCACCCAGACCGATGCAGCCAACTGCGCATTCGTCTTCACGGCCGGCAACGTCTGCTCGCCCAACTCCTGCGCTCCGGCGACAGGTGCTTGCTGCTGCGGAGCTAGCTGCACCGTGACCACCTCGGCGGCCTGCCCGACCGGTCCCGGCACCAACGCAACCTACAGCGCTGGCGGCGTCTGCACACCCTTCTCGCTCACGGTGCCCTGCTGCCGCAGCGACTACAACAAGTCGGGTGGCGTGCCTTCCGTCCAGGACATCTTCGACTTCCTGAGCGGCTACTTCGCCGCCAGCCCCTGTGCTGACACCAACGACGTCGGCGGCGTCTCGGTTCAGGACATCTTCGACTTCCTGTCCGCCTACTTCGGCGGTTGCTGATCCATACCCGTGCTGACCTCACGCCCACCGGGTGAGGTCGGCCTCGTCTCTTCAGCCTATTCTGTCGAGACCTGATCTATCCAGATCACTTCGGTTCTACAACAAAGCGGCGGGCCTCTCAGGCCCGCCGCTTTTACTTTTACCCTCGGTCGTGCTTTGATTGACCCTCATGACCGATCCGGACCTCTATCAACTCGACCCCAAGCCACCCGTGCCCATTCTGCCCGGGGTGGTCATTGTGCGCGAGGCCGCACACTCGACCATCGATGCGCTCGCGGCGGAGATGTTCATCCACGCGAACAACTGCGCGCGGGCCTATGGCGAGTTTCACATGGCCCTTTCGGGCGGTAGCACGCCCGTCCCGCTTTATGAACGCCTGATGATCGACCCCGCCCTCCGCGATTTTCCCTGGGAGAAGTCGCACATCTGGATCGTTGACGAGCGCCGCGTGCCCTTTGACGATGCACGTTCAAACTTCAAGGCCATCAACGAGATCCTTGGCGATCACTCGGGAATCCCTGCCGCGAATGTGCATCCCATCTTCGCCATGTCTGAGGATGCGGACACCGCGTATGAGCTTCAGCTCCGCCAGGTGCTCGGCAAGCGCGAGCGCGGCCAGGAACGCCTCGATTTCATGATGCTGGGCATGGGCTCGGACGGGCATACCGCATCGTTGTTCCCACACTCGCCCGCGCTCGGCATCGATGACCGGGCGCAGTCGCCGCGGGCCTTGCCAAGGCTCGTCAGGATCAACTCCGGCCCGAACGTCACACCGCCTGATCGTGTGACCATGACCTTTGATATGATCAACGCATCGCGGTTCGTGGCCGTGCTTGCCACGGGCGCGGCCAAACGGGCAACGATTGAACGCGTTGCGGCGGGTGTTGGGGCCTCGTGCGGCACGGGTCCGGGGGGAGCGCCCATCGGTCCTGCACCGTCGGGCGAGGCCATCGCCGAACTGCCGATCCTCGGTGTTCGCCCGGTCGCGGGCGTGCTCCGTTGGTACCTTGACCATGACGCGTGCGCGTCACCAGCGCCCGGCGCGTGATTGATTCAACAACGGGGTGCTTTCCATGTTGTCTGTCGAGCCGAACGAGCGAGTCACTTTCGGCATTGCGTATGAAGATGACGATCTGCTCGTCATTGAAAAGCCCGCGCGGGTGCCCACCCAGCCCGGCAAGGGCCATCAGACCGACACACTGCTCAACGGGCTGTTTGCCAAGTACGGCAATCAGTTGCAGAACCTTGGCAAGTCGCGCGACTTCGGGATGTTGCATCGGCTGGACAAGGACACGTCGGGCCTGCTCATTGTCGCCCTGCGCACGGCGGCCTATGACACCTTGCGCACGGCGTTCGAGCAGCGCGAGGTTCGCAAGTATTATTGGGCGATCTGCTCGGGCGCGCCGCGCCAGCCGCGCGGCGTGATTCGTGCCGCGATCGTCGAATCTGATGGTGGTCAGGAGAACACCAATCGTCAGAAGCTCGCGCGCGTCTCGCGGGTTGGCAAGCCCGCACTCACCGCGTACCGCGTGCTCGACTCAGGGCCGATGGGGTGCCTGATCGAAGCCCGCCCAGTGACCGGAAGGCTGCATCAGGTCAGGGTTCATCTTGAGGCGATCGGTTGTCCGATCCTCGGCGACCTGTTTTATGGCCCGCGCCGCGTGCAGGGGGCTTCGCCGCGGCTTGCGCTGCATTCGCACCGCCTGGTCTTTGTGCATCCGCGCACGGGCATCACGATGGATATCCATACCGACTGGCCCAAAGACCTTCGGCGCGTGCTGCGGAATGTGCGTTTGCGAACCGATGCGGCGCGGGCCGCCGACAACAAGGCCGCGGCGTTGTTGGCCACTGAACCACTCGACGACAAGGCTCTGCCCGATGCGGCGGATAACGGTACAGAATAAGTTGGGCCTGAGTTCAGCCTTTTGTTGAGGCGATGCACCGCATGAGGTCCGACGCGATCGCATCGGCGATCATGAACCCCGAATCGGTGAGCACCCAGCGCGCATGGTTGCCGATGATCGTCATGTGCCCACGCTCGTGCACTCGCGCCACGTGTGTACAGAGTCGGGCCGCCGAACCACTCGAAACCGCGTGGCAATCGGCAAGCAGTTCCGCGGCATCAAGCCCGCTCGCCAGCCGCAAACCCATCATGATTCTTTCGCGCAGCAGCCGCGCCGGATCCGGCCCTTCGTGGTCGGTGATCGGTGAGAATCCATCGCCGCTCGCGAGATAATCACCAAGCCTTGGAACGTTCTTCCATCGATGGCTGCCCGACCGCATCGTTGGCCCGGCAAGCGCGTGGCCCGAGGCGCTCGGACCCGCCGCGAGCCATTGTTCCTGAAGCCAGTAGGCGATGTTGTGTCGTGACTCATGGCCGGGGCGTGCGAAGTTGCTGACCTCGTATCGCTCGAGCCCGGCCCCGCGCAGCCGTTGCACGGTCAGCTCGAACATGGAGGTCTCGGTCTCATCATCAACAGGTTCAAACTCGCCACGTGAGAGACGATGGGTCATCGCCGTGTTCGGCTCGTACGTCAGGTTGTAGCACGAGAGGTGCGTGGTCCCGAGGGCTACAGCTTGTGACAGGTCGTCGCCCCATTCAGCTACCGTCTGGCCGGGAATGGCAAAGATCAGATCGACCGACTGCCGCGAGATTCCCGCCGCCCGCGCGGCGTTGATGGCCTTCGCCACATTCTCGGGCTGATGCCAACGCTCAAGGGTCTTGAGGTGGCGTGGGTTGAACGACTGAGCCCCGATGCTGACGCGGTTGACCCCGCCCGCACGCAGCAGGCCCATCAACTCAGGTGATGCCGACTCGGGGTTGCACTCGACGGTGAACTCGGGCTCATCGCCCGCGCGCGCGCGGCGGATGTCGGACAGATCAAACAGGCCGTTGACCTCCGCAAGCACGCGCTCCCACAACTCAAGTCGGAGCAGGCTCGGAGTGCCGCCACCCACAAAGATCGTGCGGAGGGGTTGCCCTCGGGCGTGCGGCGCCAGAGCCCGCAGCTCGCCGATCAGCCGATCAACAAACGCGGCCTGCTGGTCGCGGTTATCCACAAACGAGTAAAAGTCGCAGTAATGGCACTTGTGGACACAGAATGGCGTGTGAATGTAAAGGCTGCGAATAGGCGGGTGCGAGGCTGGTTCACCCAGACCCTGCGACGCCCGCAGGGGCAAACCGTCGGCCCCAACTGGCCCGCCATGTTGCTTGGCAAGCCCGAGTGGGATATGTTGGGTAGTAGGGGGTTGCGGCATCGGGTGGTTGTTGGTCGATAAGGCAGAAGCGTGGGATGGTCAGAAGTGTCGGGGGCGTGTGAGGTTGGTCGAGCGCGTCGGGCCGAGTTTGGCCGCGACGTGCGGAAGGGTAGGTTCGCTTGAAGATCTCGCTGGTCATGGTGACATCCGACGGAACCAACCGCGAACTGGCGGTAGCAAAGCTCCCGCTGATCGTTGGTCGATCGGTGGAGTGCAAGCTGCGCATCCCGGTTGACAGCGTTTCGCGCCAGCACTGCGAGTTGGACGAGAACGATGATGAGGAACTGGTGATCCGCGATCTGAAGTCGAGCAACGGCACGTATGTCAATCGCGAACGCGTGAAGGAGCGCGAGCTTCTGCCCGGCGACCTTGTCTCGATCGGGCCGGTGGTCTTTGTCGTACGGATCGATGGGCATCCGAAGAACATCGACCCCGCCACGGCGTTCAAGACGGGCGCGGTGGCGGTCGGTGGCGGAGCGGCATCGATGATGGACGGTGTGCCGACCTGGTCGGGTCAGGCTGGTTCTGGCGGAGGGGCTGGTGGGGGAAGTTCGCAAGCACCCAAACCCGCACCTCCGATCACGGCCAAGCCCGCCGACGATGACAGCTTCGAGAGCCTGCTCAAGAACCTGCGTGAGTCTGATGACAAGTAGTTCGTGACGGCTCAGCGGATGATGATCGCGCTGTGCGGCCCGCCGCCGATGCCGAGGAAAAAGTCCTGCTGTTCGAGGCTGGGCGCGCCATCTTTGCGAACCAGGCGCCAGAACGAGACCTCGCCGTCATAGGCCTCGGGGTCGAGCGATGCGTATTGCGAGACGCAGAGGAAGCGACCGGTTGTATCAAAGGTTACACCTGCGGGCACGGCACCGAGCAGCGATTCGCCGTGCGTCGTGAGCCGACCATCGCGAGCGAGCGAGTAGAGCACGATGCTGCCGCCGCGGCGTGATTCCGACCCGACCGAGACCAAGCCGTTCGCGCAGGCGATGAGAGTGCCATCGGGGCTGATGGCCATGCCCGTGGGCGCGAGGGCGGTATCGGCCGAGGCGATGACGGTGTGCGCGCCCGCGGCGATTTCTGAGTCAAGGTTGTCATCGAGTCGGATGACGCTGATGCGGCCCGGGCCAAGGGGCTGACCATCAGACTGCGTGCGCGATGAGCCGGCATCGAGACTGACAAAGTGCTTGCCATCTTTGCTGAACTGGCCGAAGATTGGCTGCTTGCCAACCTTCACCGGTCCACCCCATGGTGCGAGTTCGAGCGATTCGCCCGTGACCTTGAAGCGGTAGAAGATCACTTCGGCGCGGTTGCCCAGTGAGACGGCAATCGCCCGGCCGCTCGGATGCCACGCAACGGCGGTCGGCGCGGCCTCATCATCATCAAGCCCATTGAGCGGCCAGGCGATCGATTCACCCGGCACGCCGCCGTTCGCACCAAGCGGCGCGACAATGAGTTGGTTGCGGGCGTTGGTCGTGACAACCGCGACGTAGTTTCCTGAAGGGTGTACGGCGACCGCGCGCGGGTCAGGCCCGACGTAGGTCTTGCTCAAGACCTTGGGGGCCGAGAGGTTGGTCAGGTCGATCGAGGTCAATGAGTCGCCCATCGTCAACGAGGCCACGCTTCGCGCGCCCACATCAAGGGCCGGACCACGTGTCTCGACCACATAGGCAAAGCGTCCATCGGGTGATACGGCGATCTGGCCCGGTGAGCCGAGCGCGGAGCTTGAGACATCGGCCTGCGCAAAGGGTGTGGAAGGCTCGCGGATCGGCAACGAGATCACCGTGAGCGAATCTTTCAGACCGGGCTTGGTGGGCAGCATGGTCGAACTGCCGGGCTCGGTCGGCAGATCCGCATCGCCGAGCGCGAGGATGTAGCGTCCGCCAACCGACGATGGATTGGCCATTCCGCTGCCAGCGCCGCCCTCGCAACCGGCAAGCAGCATCGCGGCCGCGAGACCGGGGAGGATGTGCCGAACCATTGAGCGAGAGAGCGAAGGTGTGTTGCGGTTGAAATCGCGGGCCATGGTCGAAGTCTCCGATTGCGGTGCGTGTGCCTGGCGAGAGGTTAGTCAGGCGATGGGGCGGGCTCTGGCCAGATCGTACCAAGATCCACCGTCGCACCGGGCGGGGTGAGCGGATGAGCCGCACGGTCCATCGCCCGAAGCGCGGCCAGTGCGGCGGCCATATCCGGTGGAAAGGGCGCGGTGAAGGACATTGGTCGCTCGGTGGCGGGGTGTCTGAACGCAAGAGTCGCGGCGTGCAGAGCCTGTCGGACGACGATCGGCAGCTCATCAGAACCAGCCGGTAGAGCGGCATCGAGCCCAGAGGCGAGCAGGGCACGCCCGCCGTACATGTCATCACCCACGATCGGATAGCCGCCGTGCGTGAGGTGGACGCGGATCTGATGCGTGCGGCCCGTTTTGAGTTCAAGCTCGATGAGCGAATAGCGGGGGGGAGTGGCGGGCCGCGCTTCGGAGCCGGGGCTAGGTGCATGACCATCAAAGTGGCCGCGCACGCGACAGATCGTTACCGACTGCTTGCCGAGGTGATCGTGACGCACGACGTACTTCTCACGATAGCCTTTTTCCTTGGATGGGTGCGGGCCGATCGGCTTATCGATCACGTCGATCGGCGGCTCAACCAGCCCATGCACGAGCGCGAGGTAACGCTTGTCAACGGTGCGCAACTCAAACTGCCGGGCCAGCCGCCAGTGAGATGTGTCATCTTTGGCAAACACGATCAGGCCCGAGGTGTTGCGGTCGAGTCGGTGTACGACCCCCGGTCGGGCGAACTCTTTGCCAACCGCGGAGAGCGATCCACCGGCTTCGCCCGCCGCGCTGCGCTTGGCGAAGTGAAACGCGAGCGCGTTGATGAGCGTGCCTTTGTTGTGCGAGCGGGCCGGGTGAACGATGATGTTCGGGTGCTTGTTGAGCACGATGATGTGCTCGTCTTCATAGAGCACCTCGATCGGGATGTCTTCAGGCTGCACCTCGCTGGGCGGCGGGGGCGGGATGAAGACTTCGACGCGGTCATTGGCGGCAACCTTGGTGCTCGCGCGCGGTTTGCGGCCGTTGATCGTCACACCGCCCTCATCAATGAGTCTTTGCAACTGTGTGCGGCTCATGAAAGGGATGCGGTCGGTCAGGTATTTGTCGAGCCGCTTCTGCAGGTTGCGCTGAAGCACAAAGACGACGCGGTTCGGTGCATCATCATCCGCGCCGGTTGTCGGTGGGGCCTGATCCGGGTCGGGCGGGATCAGCGGCGATGATGCGTCATCTTCGAGTTCCGGGTCGGACTCGGCCTGGGGCGGATGAGTTGCCACAGCCGCCAAGGCGCACCGTCGGATAGCCTCAGGATCCACCTTTCCGCCGTGCAGAATGAGCTTTGAACTCTTTGAGGTATCTGCCCCGCTGCGCGAGGGCGGAAGATGCGCGGGCAGCGAGGGCTGAAGATGATCTTCACCACGCGAACGCGAATGGTCGTTGCCCGCGCTCACGGAACCTCACTGCGGCTTGGTGGGCTCGGGGACAGGTGCCGGCGCAACGGGTGCTGCCGGGGCCGGGGCCGGAGCGGGAGCCGGAGCGGGGGCCACTCCTTCGGGAACCGGGGCCGGAGCGGGGGCCACACCTTCGGGAACCGGGGCCGGAACGGGCGTCACTTCGATGGGCGTGCCGGGCGTGTCACCGGGCGCTGGAGCATCGGGGGCGATGATCTTGCCATCGGCACCCATGCGGAACATGGTGCCATCTTTGGTGCCCATCTGGATGTTGGAGAGTGGGCTGGTGAAGGGCTGAATGGCCGCGGCATCTTTGGGGAGGAGTGCTTCGGCGTAGAGCTTCGGGGGGTTCTTGATCGAATCGAGCGAGTCGATCATCTTCTGAGCCAAAGCCGCGCTCTCATCGAACTTGACGGCGGTCGCGATCGTGATGACCTGCTGGTAGAAGCCGCGTGCCGTCTCGGGCTGGTTGCGCATCTCGGCACAGGCCGCAAGCCCGTTGAGCGCGGAGATGGCGTGGATGAAACGGTTAAGATCGTTGGCGACCGCGTCGGCGACCTGCTTGTAGAGAGCCTCGGCCCTGGTCAGCTCTTCAAGCTTTTGCTCGGCGGTGAGCGCCACGGTGTTTTCGGGGAGAACACCGGGCTTGGCCGTGTCGAGCGTGACGCCGATGGGCACGCCGTTTCGCGCGGCGTTGAGGTGAAGATCGGCGGCGGCAAGCCGTGCCGAATGGGGAACGGCAAGCACGCTCTGCTCATCGGCCACGCGCACGAGCGAGGTCGGATTGCGGGAGTTGTTCGCCGCGTCGAGCTGGGCGAAGGCCTCGTCGGTGCCGCGCTCCTGCACGCGCTTGTAATAGTTCCAGAGGAAGTACCCGCCGCCGATCACGATGATGACGAGGAGGAAGGGTGTGGAGTATTTCTTCATCCACTCGATGAACTCGACGTTCAGCCGGGATTCTTCAAGACCAGCGCCCTCGCGGATCTTTGTCTGTCGTTCTTCCATGGTGGCGTTGCCGCGGGTATGCGGCTCTCCGATTGGTGACGGGACTGGATGGTGGTGGGGGTAAGGAGGCTCTGATCGGGAAGGGATTATAGGTCACCCTGACCGAGTGGGCGTATGTGACCGATGTCGAGTCCTCGATGACTTGGAGTGCCCATTCAGTCGGCGTAGTCGGCAAGGTGTTCACACCCAATACGCCCACGCTCCAGTATCCGCCATCGCCGCGGGTGGCACCAGCGTCTCTTTCACCCGCGCCACAAATAAGGCCAGCCCGCCCGATGCGCCCTGGGTGTCATCATGTTCTCGGACGCTCACGGCCACATCGTGTGTGCCATCGTGGAGGCCAAGGTCTGTTCGCAACGCCACACGGAGGCGCGGCACGCTGGCCGAGAGACTCGCAGGGCCGCTGACCGAGTAGCCGGTGCTTTGATCGCCGCAGATCAGCAGCAGGTCCGCACCCGCGGCGGCGGTGAGGGCGATCTGCTGGGCCTCGGCCTGAATCGCGGCATCAGGCCCGGCATCGGGCTCATCAGGAGCTTGGAGAGGTGCGCTGGCGATTCCCGGGGCATCGACGTATCGAACGACAAGCCCCGCAAAGTCGATGAGCGCGCCGACGTGGTCGCGTGTGGTTCCCGGTTCATCGGCCACGATCGCCACCACGCGCCCCGCGAGCGCGTTCAGCAGGCTGGACTTGCCGATATTGGGCGGCCCGAGGGCAACCACCAGCGGCGGATCGATGAGCCGCTTCAGCGCGTGAGAAACCGCGGGCGACACGGGCTTGACGGGTGCGTTTGCCCAGCGGCGTTGCTGGTCGAGCAGCAGGTCGATCGCCAATGGGCTTGGCGCGCGAGCGAGCGCGGCCACAAGGTGCTCGCGGGTGGGTCCGTGGGTGAAGTTCTTCACAGATGCTGATGTTGACTGCACAAGCTCCGCGCCGGCACGCTGAAGCGCGGCCAAAAGTCGGCGCAGCACCACCGGTCCGGCGTGGGGAAAGATCCACGCGGCATCGTGCGATGAACGCGCAATGACCAACCGATCAACATCCGGTATCGTGCGAAGACGGACGAGTGGGGGAGCAACATCGGCGACGCCGATATTCGCGAGCAGTTGAGAAACATCGCCGCGAACTTCAACGATGGCGATGGCCGCGTTGCCACCCGCGGCGAGCGCGAGCGGTGCCGAGGCGATGGAGCAGCTCGCGATCATTCCTGGTGCTCATCCTCATTGGTGGCTTGTGATGATGTGTTGTGTTCGTCGGCCTCTTCGAGTTGCTCAAGCCTTCGATACGCTTCGAGCATTCCGACAAGCGTGAGGTCGGGCACGATGTGCTCGACAAGCTCATCGTTCTCGAAGAGCATCGGCGCATCACCCCCGGTCGCGATGATGCGCGGGTAGGCCTCGTAATACTCGGCGTAGCGGTCGATCAGCAGGCGGACCAATCCCCGGGCCGCGCTCAGTGCGCCAAGTACCATCGCGGGCGCGGTTGCCCGCCCAAAGGGTGGCTTGGCCAGATCGGTCGGAGGAAAGAGATCGGGGGTAAGGGTGACGCTGGGGAGCGCGGCGGTTCGTTCGTGCATCGCGTCGAGCATCATCTGCACGCCGGGTGCGATGGCACCACCGTGAAACGTACCCTCGCCATCGATGAAATCGACCGTGATTGCCGTGCCGGCATCGATCACCACGCACGCCTGCTTCACCCGTGTGAACGCGCCGAGCGCATCGAGCAGGCGGTCGGGACCGACCGTGGTGATGTCTTCGAGCGTGTGCATGATCGGGATGGGCAGACCGTCGGCCCCGCCGCCACCAAGGTCGGCCTTGCTCGTTCCCAGGTGCCAGACCTTGTGGCCCGCGGCTTTGAGCGCGGTGCGAAGCAAATCCGAAACCGGCTTATTGACGGTGGCGATCAGGACAGGGGGGGGAGCAGG
>Ga0163149_10004937_pt1 | contig 14275 bp, 6 predicted proteins | sample OliLakLV19MP5G1_FD_148604 | JGI IMG/M metagenome (GOLD analysis project Ga0163149, IMG submission 148604) | Freshwater microbial mat bacterial communities from Lake Vanda, McMurdo Dry Valleys, Antarctica - Oligotrophic Lake LV.19.MP5.G1 | ecosystem: Environmental > Aquatic > Freshwater > Lake >...
ATGTTTCCCCCACCGTGAAGGGGTTCATCTGGAAGCAGTGGTACCAGCACCTCGCGGGCTATCATATTCCGGATTGGACCTTTATGAACTACGGTTTTATGGCTGTGGACGAGAAGCCCCTGGTTCTAGATCCGGATGATGAAGTAAATAGGTATTTCATTCAGCTGTACCACCATGTCGCGACAGGAACAGATTTAAAAAATTTAGACGTTTTAGAGGTGGGCAGTGGTCGGGGCGGCGGAGCTTCTTACGTAACAAGGTACTTGGGACCACATTCTGTGACGGGTCTCGACTTCTCAAAAAAGGCGATTTTATTCAGCCAAAAGCACCACGCGTCTGTCAAAAACCTGACCTTCCAACAAGGTAACGCCGAAGCGCTTCCCTTTGCAGATCATTCGTTCGACGTGGTCATGAATGTCGAGTCATCGCACTGCTACGGGTGCCTAGATAAATTCCTAAACGAAGTCTGTAGGATCCTCAAACCAGGAGGATTTTTTCTGTTCGCCGACTTTCGAAGCGCGACAGATTTAAACCAGCTTAATGAATCACTGCGCGCTACCGGCATGGAAATTATCCGTCAAACCAATATTACTCCCTTTATCCTCTGCTCACTCGAGCTCGATCATGCGCGTAAACAAAAACTGATCCACTCAGCTTTTAAAAAACACCTTCTCCATTCGTTTGAAGAATTTGCAGGGCTCAAAGGTTCGCAAATCTATGAGGCATTTGTTTCTGGCAAAATGATCTATCACTCGTACGTGATGAAGTCACCCGGTTGACCTATTTAATACTAAGTCTTTACTGGCCAGGCATTGCACGCGAGAGAATAAGCGGTGATCAATCTTTCCCGCACGGGATCCGCGAGTCGAGTCAGTTCTTTTTGGCGACTTTCATATTCTTCCCGTCCTTCCACCGTTTCAATAAGTACAGGGGAATAGCCATGCCCTGAGAGGTCATAGGGACTCGCTTGCATATCCAGAATGCGTGCTTTCATCGCCAATTCAAAGGCGTCCGCTAATATTGCAGAATCAATCCACGGAGAAAGCTTGTAGGCCCATTTATACAAATCCATGGAAACGTGTACGCACCCAGGCTGATCAAAAGAAATTTGGCTTTCACGCGATAACTCATGCCTATTAAGCGGGCGTGCTTCACGCGTGAAGAACCGGAACGCATCAAAGTGTGTGCAGGATAAATTCTGCGATTTGACAAACTCATCAATCTCTTCATGAGTCAGACGCAATGGCACCGTAGAGTGACGGATATCCCTTTCCGCAAAAACCATCGCCCACTCGTGAAGCCCGAAACAGTTAAAGGCGGGCCGCCTTTGTTGTACCGTGGTTAAGAGCGCCAAAGTCCATTGCAACCCTTTGGCTCGATCTTCGTGGAGTCGACTCTGATCAAGGGCTACGCCGCCGTCGACCTTCTGAAACCGTGTATCAGCTAAAAATTTTTCCGCTTCTACACCCTCAAGAACGACCCCAAGTCCGGGCGACCATTTGAGTAGGGGTGCAGGCCGCAAAGAATAATAGGAAAAAAGAAAATCCAACACAGGCTCCGTTTCCCCGCAACCCTTTCGGGCTAGATGCGCCTCAACGTATTTCGCTAACCGCTCCCCATGCGCGCACTCCGCTGCCTGCCAGTTCTCCGCGCTTAAAAAAATCATGACCCCGAATTTACGCCTTTATATCTTCCGGCTCAAGAATTTCGTCATCCCTTGGAGAACCTGGTGCCCCTTGGTCACTTGGTTACTCTGCGGAGTTGAGTAATCCGAGTATTCTCTTAATATTACAAAATGATACCCCTGCTCCACCTTAAAGAAGGTGATTTTTTAGATGCTCAGAAGCACTTTAAAATTCACCGTATCTGCAAAGGCGGAATGGGTCAGGTGTTTATCGTGGATGGTTTGGAGGATCATCCGATGGTGGCTGCAAAAACGTTCCTGCCCAAATTTTTCCGGGATGAAAAAACGGTAGCACGCTTCCGTCAAGAATCCGCCGTGTGGACTCACTTAGACCCGCATCCGCATGTGGTCCAAGCCGTTCTTTGTGTAGAATTAAGTCAACCGTTCATTCTCTTGGAATATGTCTGCGGAGGTGATCTCGGGGACAAGATAGGTTCAGAGGAATTGACCGGCAACCTCCCTATGATTTTGGAACTCGCCCTTCAGTTTTGCGAAGGCATGATCTATCTTCATTCTCGGGGAATTTCTGTCCATCGTGATATCAAACCCCAGAACTGTCTTCTCACAGAAGAGGGGGCGCTTAAAATCACTGACTTTGGGCTGTCTAAAATATTTAGTGGAGAAAGTTTATCTACTGACCACCAACCCTTGGACATTAACCGTCTCGCACTCAGCCAAGCGGGCAAAGCTGCTGGGACCTGTACTCACATGGCCCCTGAACAATTCACGGATGCCAGCAGCGTGACGGAGATGGCGGATGTATATTCTTTTGGCGTCATGCTTTTTCAAATGGCCACGGGGCGTTTGCCGTTTGTCGCCAAAAATTGGAAAGAAATGGAAAAACTTCATCGTTCAGAACCTCCTCCTGCGCATCCATCTGGGAATGCAGAATTGGATTCCCTTATCACACAGTGTCTTCAAAAACAACCTGCGCAAAGAGGCGGCGGCTTTTCAGAGCTGCACATCCGCCTAGAGGCCATGCTTTTAAAAATCAACAAACGACCACGGCGGAAATGGGCAACCCCTTCGGCTTCCACTGCCAAAAACTGGACGCGCAAAGGACACAGCCATATCACCCTTTCCAACCCAGCTCAAGCTCTGGAATTCTTCGACAAAGCCCTTCAATTGGAACCCATGGATGCCGGAGCTCTCATTGGGAAAGGCGTGGCCCTTCGCCAACTCAATCGTGTAACCGAAGCTTTGACGTGTTATGATTTAGTACTCCAAAATGACTCCGACAACGTCTTTGCTTGGATGAATAAAGGTGTACTCTTGCAGACTGAAAAACGACCGACCGAAGCAATTCAGTGTTTCGACCGAGTTTTGCAAAAAGAGCCTGATAATCACCATGCACTTTTTGGAAAAATTAATGCCCTGAAAGCAATGAACAAAATGGAGGAGGCCCTTCATGAATTGGAGGTCCTTGTCCTGCGCCAACCCCGGAATCCAATTTTTCTTTATAGTCTTGGGAATACCCTTGGGCAAATGAACCAACCGGATTCGGCGAAAAAACGGTACGAAGAAGCCTTGGATGTTAATCCCTACATGGCGGAAGCATGGAATAATCTCGGCCACATCCATGGCACCCAAGGTTCACCTGTCCTCGCTTTGGAATGTTATCGCAAATGCCTGGAAATCGACCCCTTAGAACCACTGGCTCTCTATAACATGGGTCGAGAATATTTTGCTCTCGACCAGCTACCTCAATCGTTGGATTATTACTTTCAGGCATTAAAGTCAAATCCTCGGATTTCCGCCGCTTGGCTCAATGCTGGTATTATCTACGCACGTGAATGTGAATTTAAAAAAGCCCTCTTTTGTTTTAAGCAGGCTCAACATCTCGGCGACTCTGCCGCAGATGAGGCTCTCAGACGTATTTACCAATTTAATGATGTCTCCCTTCCTGCCGGGATTCAAAAACAAATTACCCCGGAAAATGACCGAGATTTTACAAAGTTAATTCACACAATCACTGACCTGGACCCTCCCATGCCTGACAACAACCCCATCGCCACTGCCCAAGAATACTATTATAAAGCGCTTGAAGCCCAACAAAAGGAAGATTGGGAAACTGCTCTCCTTTGGCATAGGGAGGCCGTAAAACTTGATCCACGCCATATAAAAGCTTGGCTTCATCAGGGATTAATTCTCGGCGAACTCCGGCGCTTGGAGGAGGAACTGGCTTGTTATGATCAGGTCATCAGTATGGACCCCCTATTTGAGGATGTCTGTTATCTGAGAGGTTCAACACTTATTGGTCTCAAACGGTTTCCAGAAGCGCTAGTGTCCCTAGATCATGCGCTGGTAAAGAATCCTCAAGACGGTCAGACTTTTTATATGAAAGGCATCGCTTGTTACGGAATGCAAAGTGATGCGGATGCGCTCGCCTGGTTCGAGCGCGCGGAACAAGCGGGTGTGTCTCGGTGGCAATCGTACCAATTTCGCGGAGAAATTTTATTGGAAACCTACGGCCACGCGATAAATGCCATCACCGCTTTTGAACAAGCTAAAAAACTAGGTAGCCCTAAGGCTGACGAGTGGTTGGCAAAATGTCGGCAATCGTTAAACCAACCGATATCCTCCGGCCCTCAACCTCCTCCCCTTCCGGGATATACACTTAACTTACTTTCCGAATCAGAAGCCGAACGCATTTTTAACCAGGGCATGGAAGCGTTACGAAACCAAAACTACGCCTTGGCGCTTTCCTGTTTTCAACAATCAGCAAACAGCCCTGCATGGAGTCAGGACTCGCTCTATAACCAAGGCATCGTTTACGGCAGGATGGGACAGTTTGATCAAGAGGTGGCGGCGTACGACAAAGCCATTCAATTTAACCCACGACATGTGCAATCATTTTACAACAAGGGTATTGCCCTTACCGATTTGAAGCGATTCGAAGAGGCCGAGCAAAGTTACCGACAAGCGCTCGCAGTCGATCCGCTTCATGCCGATTCCCTTTATAATCATGCCTTGCTTCTTCTGATCCAATTAGGCCGGGCCTCAGAAGCTTTGCCGGTTGCGGAACGGGGCACCGTCCAATTTCCGGATCAAGCCCGGTTTTGGTATGTCAAAGGTTGTTGTTTGGCTGATTCCAAGAACCACGAATCGGCGTTGCAATGCTTGAACAAAGCTTTGCAATTGAATCCTAACCACGAGCAATCACTACTGGAAAAGAGTGTCCTTCTGTACGGTCAAAAACGGGATGCGGAAGCCCTCACATGTGTCGACCTCCTTTTGCAACTCAAACCGGAAAAAGCCCAATACTGGAAAACTAAAGGGGTCATCCTTTTAGATGGTTTCAAGTCTCCCACCTTGGCTCAACCTTGTTTTGAGCGTGCATCTCAATTGGGTCATCCTGAGGCTTCTCAATGGCTGGAGAAATGTCGCACTTTCTCTGCTGTATCCCCTGTTATGCCGTCTCCATTTCCGCCTGCATTGCCGCCGCCTCAATCTGGGCCGGCAACCGCAAGCTCGCCCTCGGTGCTCAAGGAAGCGGATGAATGGTTTAATAAGGGGTATCATGCCCTAACCGCTAAAAACTGGACGGAAGCCCTGCACTGTTTCGACACTGTTTTACGATTAGTTCCAACGTACCATCAAGCATGGTTCAACAAGGGCATCGTTCATTCTTCGCTCAATCACTTAGAAGAAGAACTTGCGTGTTATGACCAGGCTATTCGTATAAAACCTGATTACGAAAAAGCCCTCCATTCAAAAGGCTTGGTGCTCATCGATCTCCAGCGTCCTGACGAGGCACGCTCTTGCTTGGAGAGCGTGTTGCATATTAACCCTCAATTAGAAGGGGCCTTACTTGAACTCGGAATTCTGTTGGTACGAAAAAGTAAGTGCGACGAGGCTCTTGTCTATCTTGACCGTGCCTTGTCGATAAATCCCAACCTTGAAAGGGGCTGGTATCACAAAGGCGTTTGCCATCAAGCTCAAAAAAAGTGGCAAGAAACCGTCGATGCTTTTAACCGTGCCACGGATCTGAATCCGGATTATAAAGATGCTCTCTACGGGAAAGGTTACGCTCTCTACCAACTGCAACGGGATCGCGAAGCCCTTAACTTATTCCGGAAGGTAACGAGTATGGATCCCCTCCATGACAATGCTTGGTTCATGAGCGGCTTAGCTTTGATGTTCCTGAAACAAGGCCCGGAAAGTATCGAAGCTTTTAAACGAACTTTGGATTTAAAACCCGCTGATCAACAAGCTTGGCTGAGCATGGGAAAGGTCTGGTTGGAACTCCAACAGGATCCACACCAAGCTCGATCCTGTTTCGAACAAGCGCGCAAACTGGGTCACCCAGATGCCGACGAATGGATCGCCAAATGTATCTAAATTTTTTCACGTGCACTCCATGATCCCACAAAGCGAAGGCTTAGCTATTCTGATTAAAATTACCCGTGAAAAAGCGGGAGCGACGGGCCGTGCTACGTTTGGGCTATCTGAACTGGCTCATGCCTTTCTGGACTTGGAAAGAATCGCTGCACTTATGGATCCTTCTCATGCCAGACCAAGCTTATCTCAAGACAGAATCGCGCTCAGGGAATTCGTTTCCGGTTCTGGCCAAACCTTTACGGAATTCTGTCAGCGTCATTTCCCCCCGTTTCCTCTGGGATCCCCTGTCCAAATTGACCTCGTTCAACCGAGTGCTGAATGCTCCCGTTTGTTGAAGAACGCAATCGATTTTGCTTCCAAACAAAATGCCAAGGAAGTCACGCTCACCCATTTATTTTATGCCCTCAACTCCGACCCCACTTGGTCGGAAAAAATGAGATTGTCCGGAAGACAAACCAAGTTCACCCCCGAGGAACTTCCCGTGGTCCCTCAAAACCCTCCAACTTATCCCAACGAAGCCGTGCATGATGGCGCCACCCCACGCCTAACGGCACTGACTTCATGCCCAGCACTTTCCGCCTATTGTACTGATCTTACTCTTAAAGCAGCTCATGGTGAACTTTCCGAATGCATTGGGAGAAGAGATGAACTGCTACGTATCATTCAAAACATGAGTCGCGTCACAAAAAGTGCGCCCCTTCTGATTGGAGAAGCTGGGGTTGGAAAGACCGCCATTGCCGAAGGTCTGGCTTGGCGTATGGCGTATCAAAAGGATCCGTCGATGAAAGGCAAACGCCTACTTCAACTCCACTTAAACGCGCTCACTTCAGGCGCAAAAATGTTTGGCGAATTTGAATTACGTATTCAATCCTTACTTAAAGAACTGGCGGATCATCCGGAGGTCATCCTATTTATCGACGAAATTCATACGTTGGTAGGGACTGGTCCTACAGGAGGCCCAGACCTGGCCAATCATTTCAAACCGGCTTTAGCGCGCGCTCAATTTCATTGTTTAGGCGCTACAACGATTTCTGAGTTTCGTAAACACATAGAAAAAGACCCTGCTTTAGAACGTCGGTTTCAACCAATTCTTGTAAGCGAACCGACACCCGAAGAGGCGACCTCCCTCCTTAAACTCTCATTTCAAGCTCGATTTGAAAAAAAACATAATGTGGTCATTGCACCGGAAGCCCTTCAGGCAGCAGTCGATCTGTCAGTTCATTACCTGCCTGACCGTCGCCTTCCGGACAAGGCGGTGGATCTTCTGGATGAAGCGTGTACACAAGTGTCTATTCCTTCGTTGAGCGCTACTCCTTCTGACTCGACTGATGCCCCTGAAGAATCGAGGCGCGTGTCTGCTGCTCATGTGGCGGATGTCGTTTCCCGCTGGACGGGCATCCCTGTCTCAACGCTTTCTTCGACCGAAAAGAAAGGTTTGCTCGAGCTCGATGACCGTCTCAAAAAACGAATTATCGGTCAGGACATCGCGTGCGAGCACGTCGCAAGAACTCTTCAGCATTCGTTTTCTGGGTTATCAAATCGGGAGCGTCCGGTCGGCGTTTTTCTCTTTGCGGGCCCATCTGGTGTCGGAAAAACCGAGCTGGCTCGCACGGTCACTGAACTTTTGTTTCATTCTTCAGCCTCATTGATCCGCGTGGATATGAGCGAGTACCTGGAAAAGCACAGTATCAGCCGTCTGATTGGTTCCCCTCCGGGATACGTGGGTTTTGAAGAAGAAGGTCAGCTCTCTTCTGCTCTGCGTTCGCGTCCCTATAGCGTCGTGCTTTTAGATGAAATTGAGAAAGCACACCCAGACGTATTGAATATTTTTCTTCAGGTTTTTGACGCCGGAAGATTGACGACGGGCCAAGGAAAACTGGTCGATGCACGACACGCGATCTTTATTCTCACTACCAACTCTCTTCGGTTATCGCATGAGAAACAAATGGGCTTTGGCGCTGCTCCTTCCTCCAATGCGGTCTCCTTTGACTCCTCCTTCTTGAGACCTGAAATGCTTAACCGCTTCGATGCTGTAATCACTTTTAATCCGCTGGATCAAAATTGCCTGGAACACATTGCCAAAATTAAATTAGACGACTTAAACCGTCGCCTTAAGCGCAAAGGGTTTGGATTAGAATATACATCCGCAGCTCTTAATTATCTGGTGAGTCAATCATTAGACCCTAGCTTTGGAGCAAGACCCCTGAGACGAATGCTCGAACAAGAGATTGAATTTGAAATTTCTCAACTCCTTCTTTCCGGATCACTCGCTACAGGCCATGTCGTTATGATTGATTTCTCCGCAGGGAAACTGATCGTCACTACTTTTTCCGCTAACACTGAGTAAAATTCCTAAACATGATTCCAACGCTTCAACTTACCTGGGAGGAAAATAACCAACCTACGTTCTTTACCTCCGTTGAACCCAAAATCGTCGTGGGCCGTCCACGCCCAGATCAAAACCCTGACCTGGTCCTGTCCGACCCAAAAGTTTCTCGACCCCACTTTGCACTTCATCGAATCCAGGACGGTTATGCGATAGAAGATCTTGGCAGTAAAAGGGGAACCATGGTCGACGGATCTTCCATTCAAGGCATGGGCCTTGTGGCGCTTAATTTAGGATCCATCATTCAAGTGGGGGATACTCAACTCCGATGCGAGTGGTCGGGGTTTCCGGATATCATGGCGGACACACTCGTAGATGCTCCATTAGCAGACGCCACATCTTCAGCGTTATCCGAGGAAGTTATTGAAACCGTTTTCGACCTGTCAGCCACCCAAAATGCGATTGGAGTTAGTCTCCCGGAAGTACAGGTGGATCGGGCCCATTTTCAATTACTTTTAGATTTACCCCTCCTTTTTGGAACCGAGACCACTGTTGAAAACCTAGCTAAAAAAATTGTGGATCAACTCGTTCAAGTCATCAACACGGCAGAGCGAAGCGCACTTTTACTTATCGAATCGGGGAGTGATCGGCTACTCCTTAAGGCATATCATTCACCTTCTGGCCCTGCTGTAAGCGAAACTCTCTCAAGGGTGTGCCTCGATAAACGACAAGGCTTTATCTGGAGCGGTTCAGGTGTGGAAAATATCGGAGAGAGTATTTCGGAGCATAACATCAATACGGGCATGTACGTTCCACTTCTCTGGAACGACCGGGCCTTAGGCATACTTTGCGTCGATAACCCAAACCGCGATTCTACATTCCATGATGATGAATTCGCCATTCTTCTAGCGGTCGCCCGTTACGCTTCCATGGCTTTGGTCAATTTACAATTGCAGGATCAATTGAAAAAAGAGTCCCAGCTCAAAAACAGTCTGCTGCGGCAATTCTCACCAAAAGTGGCGGAGGAATTATTGCGGAATAAAGGACGCATCAAGCCCGGCGGACAACGCACCGAAGTCACGTTGTTGTGCTCCGATATCCGGGGATTTACCAAAATGGCGCAATCCCTTGACCCGGATGAGGTCGTAGAAATTTTAAACGATTACTTTCATCATATTGTCCCCCCTATTTTTGCATGCGATGGGACTGTCGATAAATATATCGGAGATGCCGTGCTCGCTGTTTTTGGAAGTCATCAGCCGGACGTAGACCATCATTTTAAGGCCGTTCAATCTGCTTGGGCTATGCAACAAGCCATTGCGGCTCTCAATAATCTCCGGAACCAGGAGGGTTTGGTCACCTGTGAGATGGGGATTGGAGTGCATTGTGGAGAGGTGGTCCACGGGTTTATCGGTTCCGCTGATCGCATGGAATACACTGTGATCGGGGATCCGGTCAATCGGACTTCTAGGCTTTGCGATGGCGCTGGGCCTGGGGAAGTATTGATCAGTCTCGCTATTCACGAGAGGGTGTGGAAAAAGGTGAAAGTCGAGCCTGTAGAGATTGCGACTAAACATGAGGGCGCGTTGCGAGCCTACCGAGTCACGGGTCTCAATCAAACATCATCAATCTAAGCTAAGATGACTACGCGGGGCTGCACAAGCCGGCCTGGAAAGGGAGAATGCCAAACGCCATTTTTCGTGTAATAGCTTTTTCACTCGCATGAATGCCCTAGGTGGCGCATACAATATCATATGGCCAAGTCTAAAAAGAACGAAACGGATTCTAAACCCGACAAGTTACGCAAAACGGTGACCTTGACTGAGGCTGAAGTGGCCCACACAATCGATCCCGTTAAAGCCAAAAAGCGGGGTGAATCTCAATTAAACCCTAAGGAGGCCGGAACTCCAAAGGCTCAGCCCGCGCCGGTAAATAAAGGGGATAAATCCTTGGCCCCTGCCCCTACTCTAGTAGCCACTTCTGCCAAGGTTGACGAGAACGCTAAATTGGCGCCCACGGCTCCTGTACCAGTTGTTGTTTCGAAAAAGGTGACTGATTCGATTATAGTCCCCGCATTACCAAAAGTTTCTAAAACTCAAAAGACAGCGGAGCCAACCTTAAAGGTTACGGCCCCAATAAAGACACCCAAAACCCCTGAGCCAAAACCTAAGGATACGGTAAAAGGAATCGCTGATTCCGCCCCGACTAAACCAAGTAAGATGTCGCTCAAAAAAGTGTCTTCCCCCCGCGTTTCTGATCCACTTCCAAAGGGGGGAGTCGGCGAGAAATTGAAGATTCTTTTCGTTTCATCTGAGTGTGTGCCTTATGCGAAAACTGGAGGCTTAGGTGATGTGGTCGCTGCATTGCCAAAGGCTTTCGCCCGAAAAGGTCATGAGGTGCGTATTGTTATTCCTATGTTCAATTGGTTGGACCGAGTTAAATATAAAATCTCTTTTATTGGTTCTGCCTGCGCCCATATGGGTAATAACGAAGAGCATTGGTTCGGGGTCCACGAGGCAACGGTGTCCCCAAAAATTAAAGTCTGGTTCGTCGAGTTTGCTCGGTTTTTTGATCGCCCTGGTATTTACCACAACAACACAAACGATTATCCCGATAACGCCTACCGCTTCGCATTCTTAGGAAAAGCGGCGCTCCAGTTGTGCGTTGATTACAAATTTATTCCGGATGTCGTTCATGGCCACGATTGGGCTGCGGCTATGGCTACAGTTTACACAAAAACGCCTGACCCCCGGCTCTCTCCGTATTTCCGCGACACCGCGGCTATATTAACTATCCACAACATGGCCTACCAAGGGGTCTATCCTGCAAACGTCTATCCTTACCTCGGTGTAGGCTGGGAACATTTTAATAATCGCGTGTTTGAATCATTCGGCTACATCAACTTACTCAAGGCAGGAATCTTTTTTGCCGACGCTGTGACCACCGTTTCCCCCACTTATGCGAAGGAAATTCGCGAACCCGTCGCCGGTTGTGGGCTGGCCATGTATTTAAATGACCGTGGCGATGACGTTTATGGGATCCTTAACGGAGTTGATTACGACGATTGGAATCCAGAAACCGATCGCCTGATCCCCGCCAACTACTCTGTGAGCGATCTTTCTGGGAAAGTGAAGTGCAAACAAACGCTGCAATCGGAGATGAACCTTGAACCGCGCCAGGACTGGCCTGTGTTCGGGATTGTTTCCCGCATGGTCTCGCAAAAAGGGTTCGATCTTCTTAAAGAAACGTTGCCGAAAGCTCTGGACCGAATGGTTATGCAGGTTGTCGTGCTCGGAACGGGCGATCCTGCAATTGAGAACTTTTTCCGTTGGCTAGCGGCGTCTTACCCAGGCCGGGTCGGGGTTCAAATCGGGTTCTCAAATGAATTGAGTCATTTAATTGAAGCGGGGAGCGACTTTTTTCTCATGCCCTCCATTTTCGAACCCTGCGGTTTGAATCAGATGTATTCTTTGCGGTATGGAACCTTGCCCCTTGTCAGATCGACAGGAGGCCTGCAAGACACCGTCGAGAATTATGATGAAACAACAGCCAAGGGCACCGGCTTTAAATTTATTCTGCCCACAGCCTTGGCGGTCTACGATACCATTGGATGGGCCGTCAGCACTTGGTTCGACCGTCCCCACCACATCCAACAACTCCGACGTCAGGCTATGGAGAAAAATTTCTCATGGGACAAATCCTCTGATGAGTACCTCGCCATTTACCGAGCGGTCTTAGATAAAAAACGTCATATTTAGGCCAACCTAGAAAGGTCCGCAATCGACATCCGATGCCAACCCTGGGCTTTTGGAAAATGCGCTATTGGGGCATTTCTGCATTTCGGGGGTTTCCCGCCACTCGCTTACGCCGCGCGCAGCAAGGTTTGGCAATGACCTATTTCATGGTGCGCAAAATATCGGCGATGCCCTTCCGATTTTTGGTTAAATTCGCAATGTTCCAGAAGAGATAACCATTGTCGGCCCCACCATCAATTTGGCGAGTAATCCTAACCTGTTTAGATATCTCAGCAGCAGGCCAATTATGGGGTGTGTTCAAACGTGCCACGGCAATGCCTGGATAAATCGGAATTCGACGAGGGTTCGTTTCTTTACTTCGCCACCATTTCAAAAGCTCGGAGAAACTTTGCGGAGACTTATCCATCCAGTAAAGCTGCGGGGCGAGGTAATCTACCCAACCTTCTATAAGCCACTTCTTTGGGTCGGAATAAATTTCATTAAGTTGGTCTAATTCAACTTTCACCGTAGTCGGCTGGCCCTTCGTATAAATTCCAAATGGACTGACCCCGAATTGGACGCTTGGCTTTTGAGCCTTTATGGATTTATGAATGCGTTCAATAAACCGATTCACATTATCTCGGCGCCAATTTGCCCGCGACAATTTTCCGCCCTTCGATACATACTCCCTAAACGTCCTTTCGTCCGGAAAAGGCGTTGATTGTCCCGCTTTAATTGGATAGGGATAAAAGTAATCGTCAAAGTGAACTCCATCAATGTCATACCGAGTGACAACGTCAACCACCACTCCAACCACATGGTCATGCACAGCTGAGGAACCTGGATCCATCCAAAGTGTATTGTTAACGCGATAAATATAGGGCTTTAACTTGTTATATACGTGGCTGGGTGCACGCGGTTTTGAAAAATCGCTCGCAGCGCGGAAAGGATTAAACCAAGCGTGCACTTCAATCCCACGTTTATGTGCTTCAGTGATTAGGAATGCCAGAGGATCGAACCCAGGCGATCGTCCCTGGGTCCCCGTAAGAAATCGACTCCATGGTTCAAGGCTGGACTGATATAAAGCGTCGGCCTCGGGACGCACCTGAAATACCAAGGCATTCAGCCCCAAACCTTTGGCTGTGTCAATAAGCCGAAGCAATTCCCTTTTCTGTTCTGCCACACTTAATCCCGCCGATGATGGGTAATTTATATTAAACACCGTTGCCACCCACGCAGCCCTAAACTCTGCATGGCAAATTTGAACAAGGAAAAAACTAAAACAAAGAAACGTAATAAAAAGCGATCGATTCATAATAATCTAAGGTCATTCAAATTTTGCTTATTCCCCCACATAAAGCACGCGCCATTTTTGTTAATTAAAAGGCATTGGGGTCTAAAAGTTAGAATCGCTACGGTGATAAGTCTCCTTAAAATCCAGACTCTTTGTTTACAAGAACCACTCCTAGTGTGGTCCGTCAAACAGAGCGTAACTTATCAAAGTTCGCACGGACCGCGTTTTCGATGATGTCAATTGCAGGTGCAACCCTATGGCGCAACCCCTTTGGGGTTGTGTGTCAGCCGGGTATTACCCAGGGTTTCTCGCGGACGAGCAACCCTGGGCTTTGTGACGGAATCCCTTTGGGATTCTTCTTTTAGAGCTTGAGCTCTGCAGCAAGTCCCTTCGGGGTTCTTTTTCAAAGCCCTGGGTTCTGTGACAAAATCCCTTTGGGGGAATTTTCTGGAAATAGTAATTCCAATACCTTTAAACGCCACGTTTGCGAATTAATTAACCCACTCATAATAAATGTGTGGGTTGTTCGCGAACCCTCGCGAACGAATCCCAAAGGGATTCTTTTTCAAGGCCCTGGGTTCTGTGACAAAATCCCTTTGGGGGAATTTTCTGGAAATAGTAATTCCAATACCTTTAAACGCCACGTTTGCGAATTAATTAACCCTCTCATAATAAACGTGTGGGTTGTTCGCGAACCCTCGCGAACGAATCCCAAAGGGATTCTTTTTCAAGGCCCTGGGTTCTGTGACAAAATCCCTTTGGGGGTATTTTCTGGAAATAGTAATGCCAATACCTTTAAACGCCACGTTTGCGAATTAATTAACCCTCTCATAATAAACGTGTGGGTTGTTCGCGAACCCTCGCGAACGAATCCCAAAGGGATTCTTTTTCAAAGC
>Ga0163149_10004939_pt1 | contig 14273 bp, 8 predicted proteins | sample OliLakLV19MP5G1_FD_148604 | JGI IMG/M metagenome (GOLD analysis project Ga0163149, IMG submission 148604) | Freshwater microbial mat bacterial communities from Lake Vanda, McMurdo Dry Valleys, Antarctica - Oligotrophic Lake LV.19.MP5.G1 | ecosystem: Environmental > Aquatic > Freshwater > Lake >...
GGCAAAGGGCGTCGGCGCGCGCGCGAACTCGCTTTCTGCTTCTCGCCACGCGCCGACGCCCTTTGCCAGTGCGCCGAGTGCCATGTGCGGTGCCGCCAGCGTACTGTCGATGGCGAGCGCGCGGGACGACGCCTCACCAACCGTCACGACCACCTCCGCATACCCGCCGCCGTATTGGGGCAACAGTACGGCCGCTTCCGCGATACCCGCGTATGCACGCGCAAACGTCGGATCGAGCGCCGCGGCGCGAGTAAAGAGCGTGATGGCCGACCGCAACGAATCCAACCCGCGCAGATCCAACGCGTTCGTATCGCTCCGACCAGAGGGTGCTGCCATCGCGCACGTCGACCAACCGCGTCGAGACACGCAGCTGCTCGCCCGCACGCTGCACGGTTCCCTCCACCAGCGCGCGCACATCGAGGCGCTCACCGAATTGTGCGGGAGACAGCGCGGAGTCGCTATACGCACGCACCGTCGTGCGCGACGCCACACGAAGCTCCGGCACTTCGGCGAGTTGACTCATCAGCTCGTCCGTCAGACCGGCGGCAAAGTACGCGTCGTCGGGGCCACCGATGCGCTCGAACGGCAGGACCGCGAGTCCCGGTCGTGTCTCGCCCGTCGCGCGGGCTTGTGTCCCCGTCGCCGGTACGGCGTCGCGCCCCGAGATCATCCACCAACCGGCGATGGCGGCCATCACCACCAACCGTCCTCCGATGGCGATCGGCGTGCGCATCGAACGCGAAGTCGGCTGCGGTGATGCGCGCGGCGCGACGGCTGCACTTGATGCGCCGAGCGACGTCATCGCGAGTTCCAGCATCCTGGTGAACTCGTCGGCGGTGGGACGATCATCCGCTTCCTTGGTGAGTCCGCGCGCGATCGCCTCGCGCAACGCCGGCGGCGTCGCCGGCGCTGAGTCCGACAACGAAGGCGGCGCCTTCACAACATGCGCCTACATCACCTGCTGCGGTGATCCGACAAAAGGCGCCACACCGGCCAGCAGCTCGTAGCCTACCGCAGCGAGCGAGTACACGTCCGCGCGGCCGTCCATCAACGGATCAGCCATGACTTGCTCGGGCGCCATGTACGTCACGGTGCCGATCGACATCCCCGTCGACGTCAGCGTCCCGTGCGTCGCACCGTCGTGCAGCAACTTCGCGATACCGAAATCGGCGAGCACCGGTTCGCCCTGCGCGAGCAGAATGTTGTCAGGCTTGATGTCGCGATGCACCACGCCTTCCCGATGCGCGAAGGCCAGTGCGCGCGCGAGCGGTGTGAGCAGTCGCAGCACTTCGGCTGGTGCCAGCACGTGTTCCCGCGCGAGCCGCGCGCCGAGCCATTCGCCGGCCACAAACGGCATCATGTAGTACAGCAGATCGCCGGCTTGACCGGCACTGAAGATCGGGACGATCTGCGGATGCTGCAGCGTTGCGAGCGTGGCGATCTCGCGCTTGAATCGATCGATGTTGACGGTCTGTCCGAGCTCCGGTGCCAACACCTTGATGACCACGCGCCGATCCAATGCGTGCTCCACGGCCACAAACACGACGGACATGCCCCCACCGCCGAGTTCACGCTCGATGGTGTAGCGATCGCCGAGCGTTTCCCGGAGTTGGTCGAGTAATGTCATCTTTCGAGAGAGGGTTCATTCGGCACTCCTCACCATCGCTCGCCGTGCGTGCCACCGTCAAGCTCGCTGACGTCTGCACGGCGTGGGACCACGGGCGATTCGCATACCGCGGGCGCTGTTCGATGCGCATGGATTGACATAGCGGAGCGGGGGCTCGACGTAATACATTCCAGGCAACACCTTCCGGTACCGACGTATGCAGTCGCCGAATGCCGTCGGCTCCTCCGCGCTCCACGCGGACTGAGCTGACCCGTTTTCAGTCAGGATCGTTTTCACGGTTCTGTCGATCCGCTTAGTCGGTGTGGAGCGCGTCTTCGCGCCTCCGTCCGGCACGACGGCTTGTCGTGTCCGATCTGACATCAGCGGCGCGCGCAACGCTCCAGGACTCGCCCTGCGCTGGTAACGCGCGAGTCCCGCCGTGCGCGCACGCTGGATACAGCGCGCCCGCCACTGTGGTGCGCCCGACATCGGAAGTCCCCTGTGACCAACATTCGCGCACGCGTCAGCGCGGTGCATCGCGCGTCCGTCCAACTACTGATCAGCGACCCGCAGACTCAACCGCAGACTCAACCGCAGACTCAACCGCAGAGGCAATCGCAGAGGCATTCGCAGACTGACCCTCACTTCCCCTCGCTTGTCCACCCGCACGCTGACCCGCACCACGCTCCGGTCACCGTCGACGCCATGCTCGACCACGCGCTGCTCGGCGACCACGATCCGCTGCATCAGCCGACCATCGGCGATTGGGTGACTGCTCAACGTCGCGACGATCGGCTGTGCGTTGTTGCGATTGAACCACGGACCAGCGCACTCGTACGACGCGCGGCGGGAAAGACACATCGGCCCCAGCTGCTCGCGGCAAACGTCGACTCTGCGTTCGTGTTCTCGCCTCTGCCCACGCCACCGAACGTGCGACGGCTGGCGCGATTGGTGTCACTCGCCATCGCGGGAGGCGTGGCACCGGTGGTCGTGCTGAGCCGCTGCGACACGGTGGATCTCGCCACGCGTGACCATGCGCTCGGCAGCATCGCCGCATTTCTTCCGGATATCCCGCTGGTCGCCACGTCGGCGCAGACGTCGGACGGCGTGCACGCCTTGACGCCTTGGTGCTGGCCAGGCGCAACGATCGTGTTGCTCGGTCCGTCGGGCGCGGGAAAGTCCACGCTGCTCAACCGATTGGCGGGGTGTGATGTGATGGAGACAGGCGCGCTGCGCGACGACGGCGCGGGGCGGCACACCACCACGCACCGGGCGCTCTTTACCCTGGCGTCCGGACTGACGGTGATCGACACGCCGGGGCTGCGTGAGGTTGGTGTGTGGGCCACGCCTGAAGCGACCGACGCGCTTTTTGCCGACATCGCGGAGTTGGCGGCACGCTGTCGCTTTCGTGATTGCGGACATCGCAGCGAGCCGGGATGCGCCGTGCGCGACGCGGTGGCGCGTGGAGAGGTCGACGCCGAACGCTACGCGCAGTGGGAGGAGTTGCGACGCGAGGCGGCGCATGCGCTGCGCAGCGATGCGGAACGGCGCAAACGTGATCGCGTGGGTAGTCTGGCGATCAAGCGACTGCCACCCAAGGGGTACTGATGTCGGAGCAACGGCAAGAGCAAAAAGCGACTGACTATCACGGATAAAAACGGATGGAATAGGGATTTGCGGGGATACGACGACAGCGACTGACTGGACACGGATCAACGCGGATAACCGCTCTGATTTCCGCAGATACAACAACTGCCCTCTTTGTGGTTCGTGGTATCCGCGAGTTCCGCGTCGTTTCCGCGTTCAGCCACGTCAGTCAGTTACAGTTGCGGTATCCCCGAGAATCCACGTTCCATCCGTTGCTATCCGTGATAGTCAGTCGCGGTTGCGGTTGCAGTTCGTTCTCAATGTGGCCCCGGCGAACCCATCGCATGAGGCGGCACACCGCGCAGTACGTCGAGCCGAAGCTCCGTCCAGCCATCCACTTGCACGTATTGCACGCGCACATTATGCCTTCCGCCGCGAATGGTTGCGTAGGCGGGCCGAGTCTCGTGCGGGATCCAGTCGTCGATCACCAATACGTCGTCCACCCACACGCGAACGCCATCGTCGCTGAGTGTGCGCAGGGTGTGCGCTCCCGCGGGAAGTGAGAGTGTGCTTGTTGCGTCCAGCGCGACGCGCGTGCGTGGCAACGAGGGAAACAGCGCGCGCGCCGTGAAGTAGTCCAAGCGGGATTCAGTGCGGGTGAGGTGCGACGTCCCGCGAAGCAAGGTGCTGAACGCATCGGCGTTCGTACGTGGATCGGTGCTGTCCGCCCAAACGAAAAATCGGACCGTCCACTGCGCAACCGGCTCGTAGCGCTCGTACGAGAATCGCACCGGTACGCCGGCTGCCCTCGCCGCGCCATCGGGGGCGATTGTCACACCACCCACGTATTCGAGCGTCAGCGTCCAGTCGTGTGCCTGAGACGGCATGGCGGTGACGACGATGGTGTCGCCAACGCGCCCGCCGGTGCTTGAAACCGATTGCACGCCGCGCTGCGCGATCACGCGCCACCGACCGGCGGGGCCGAGTACGGCCAGTCGCAGCGGCATCGTGCGCGTGCTGTCGAGCGGCCGCAACTTCGGCGAACGCCAATCGTACGGTCCCCACTCGTCGATCACGATGGCCGAACGATCACGCAACGAGACCTCGCGCGCGGGCCAGCGGATCGGTTCGTCTTCGATCGTTGGCAATCGCCAGTAGGCGGTGGTGGGTGCGAGCCGGCGTGTGTCGCAGTTGGACGCCACCGTGTCGCGCCGAACATTTGCCACCGTGTCGAACGATGGCGTGTTGACGACGTTGAACACCGTGGCCACGCCGCCGAATCGATTCTCCCGGACGACATAGTCACGACTTCTGGTATCACGATGCTTCGGATAGCCCCAGTCGGATGGTTCGATGGAATCGGCCCATAAGCGAATGCCGGTGCCGTCGCCGTCAAACTGGTTGGACGCGATCGTGTTCTGCTGTCCGTGCTCTATGGCTACCGCAATGCGATTGGCGCCAAAGCAGTTGCCGATCACGCGCGACTCGTAGCTGTAGCCGCCCCACAGTCCGTGATCGTTGCCGACCACGCGGTTGGCGATGAACGTATTGCGACTGAACGTCGCTTCCATGCCGTTGGTGGGGGCGTAGCTGAAATCGTTGGCGAGAAAGACGTTGTCATTCGCACCGCCCGCACCAGTGTCCATCGTCTGCTGACCGGCCCAGAGGAACAGTCCATCACCACCGTGGGTGACCGAATTGTACGCCACCACGTTGTGCAGGCACTGCTCGAAGATCAGGATGCCAGCCGAATCCTGCCCGCGTCGATACACGCCGTGACTGTAGCCCCGCACGTTGTAGTCGATGCGATTGTGCACGATGTGGTTGGCACTCGACCGGTACATGCCGATGCCGAGTCCCGAGTTGAACGAGAAATCGTTGTCGCGAATCTGCAGTGAATCGGTGCGCACCAGCAGCAGGCCATTCATCCCCTGCTCCACACGATTGCCGCGCACCGTTCCGCCGATCACACTGTCCAGATAGATGCCGGCGCCGAAGCGCAACCATTCGCGCTGCTCGTTCTTGTGATACGACAACCAATCAGCCAGACTCTCGTGCTCCACGAGGCTGAACAGCCGCGGCTTCCAGTTGTGACTGAGGTCGTTGTCGACGAGTGTGAGCTTGTGCGCGCCGCGCGCCAGGATGCCCACGCGATAGCCGCGCGCATGCAACCCCTGCACGCGCACGTTCGTTCCGCCCTCGATGCGCAGCGCCACGCCCCGCCCTTCATCCGGCAGGGCGTTGGCGCGTACGCCGACCAGTGTGACCCCGCGCATGTCCACCACGACGTCGCGGCCGCGAATGGTCAGCAGCGCCGAATCGAGTGATGCGGGCGCGGGTAGTCGATATACGCCGGGGCGCAGGCGCACTGACTGCGTAATGACGAGCCCCGCACGCGGCGTCACCATCGGCATCGCACGTGTCGCCTGAATCGCACCAAGCGGCGAGCGGCTGACGAGCGTCATCATCGTCAAAAGCACCGTCCATCGCATCGTCCATCGCATCGGAAATGGCATCGTCGACTTCGTTGCTGACCTCACGATCGCAAATAGCCGCACGACCAACGCTGATCGCACGAGCGCTACAGCCACCGACGTACACGCCCTGTGTAGTCCACATACTCGTCGGGGAATTTCTCGAGCAGATGCTGCTCCTCGCGTCGAATGACCAGCGCGAACACCAGCGACAGCACCACCGGCAACAGCAGCAGCGGCCAGAAGAGGGAGGTCATCGCCACACCGCCCAGATACGCGGCGGCCAGCCCGACGTACATCGGGTTGCGGGTGCGCGCATAGACGCCGGTCGTGACCAGATTGCGCGCCGGCCGATTGGGATAAATCGCCGTACGATGCCGGCGAAAGGTCATCATGCCCGTGGCAATCAGCGCGAGTCCACCCACAAACATGCACAGCCCCAGCACCGTGGCCGTCATGCTGTTCGGCAATTGCATGGGCGGCGCGAGATAGCGCTCGAGGAGGGCGCCAATGCCAAACCCTGCGACGAAAGGTAGCGGCGGCGGGAACGACACGTTTGGGCCGCGGTCGGGGGCGGCAGCGGATCGGGGAGAATTCATGCTCTAGCCTGCGACGTGGTGCGGTTCCGCGCCAGCGGCAGCGCAGCGAGGCCCCGAACATGGTCGTGTCCGGGGCCTCGTTTATGCTACGGCGCGCTGCCGTGCGCTGCTACGGCAACACTACGAACCGCTCACCGTCACGGCGCGCGATCGGTGCAACCCTGGAAGTTCGGGTTGTTCCGCTCGGCCTGCACCATCGGCAGGTTCACGTCCGCGCCGTAGTTGCCACCCTTGTAGTGCACGCCCTGCGGGAAGGTGTTCGCTTCCGTTCGTCCGTACTGTTTGATCAGGCGGCGCATGTCGCCCAACCGCTGACCGCGGCTGAAGGTCCAGAACGCCTTCTCACGGAAGTGCAGCGAGACACGCGCGTCCTGCGTCCCCGGATCGGTGAGCGCCGACATCGCCGTCGGCTGGATTTCTCCCAGCTTGGGCGGCGCCATACGCAACGCGTTGTGAATCGCCAGCCACTGCGTGGTGTTGTTGTTGCGCAGCGCGACTTCGGCTTCGACCATGCGCGCGTCGATGCCATTGATCACGTCCACCGAAGTCAGCTGACCCCACATGACCGTGGTGCGCGTGTACGTCTGGCCGTCCTGACCGTTGATGGCACCCGTGGTCGGGATGGTCGTCGGCAAGCGCGGGTCCCGCGATGACGCGAATGGAATCGCGTTGCGTACGAAAATATCGCGACGATTCCCCTCGATGCTGTCGCCCACGCTGTAACGGCGCGAGCTGAACCCCTGCCCCCAGATGGTGTTCGTGCTGGTGGAGAGCGAGAAGGTGTGCGTGTAGGTGAGGCCGGTCGGGATACCTGCAACGAGCGCGCCAGCGCCGGCGAAATCGCCGAGTGCCAGCGCCACACGCGCACGTGCGACGCGCGCCGACCGCAACATCAAGACGCTCTGTGCGTCGGTGCCGTTGGCGTACGTGATGGCCGTGTCCAGCGAGGTGGCTGCCAGCTGGAACACCTGCTGCGTGGAGCGCGGCGTGCCGTTCTCCGGCGGCGTTGCGTTGCCGTTGCCGATGGGAATGCCATTGCAGAAATCCGATGCCATCTGCAATTCCGCGAACCCACGCGCGAGATACATCTCGGCGATGAGTGAGCGGGCTGTCGGGCGCCCCGCGATCAACGCGGCGATCGCCTCGTCCGCGCGCGTGCGGACGCGGTAGAGATTCCGGATCATGCCCGTGATCGACGAATTGAACTCCGGAATAGTCCGCTGGTCCGCCTCGTCGTTCTGGATGAACGTCGAGCTCGTAGACCATTCATCGACCAGCAGTCCGCCAAAGAGCCACGTGCTTTCACCGCCACCCGTGATTAAGCGGAAGGTGCCGATCACGCCGTTTCCGACGGCGACTGCAGCTTCCGCAGAGGTCACGTCGCCGGGGAGGATGATGTCAGGATCGGTGACGCCGAGGAAGCGCTTGTTGGCTTCCGTGCAGGCGACACTGGAGAGGGCGAGGGTTGCGCCAGCGACAACGCCAAGGCGTCGCGCGGAGAAGAGCCGACCCGTCGTGTGCTTTTTTGTCATGGGGCGGTTTCCTAGTAGCCGAGGTTGACGCGGAAGATGAAGTAGCTTGGCGGGCCCACGGTCTGGAACTCGCTCGGCGCGTCGGTGCCCGACGTCGTGTTGAAGCCGGATTCCGGATCGGTGCCGCGATACTTGGTCCAGAGCTTGAGATTGCGTCCCGTGACGACCACGGACAGCGAACGGCCGCGCGTCAGCTTGGAGGTGAGTTCCGGCGAGAACGTGTATTGCGCGGAGGCCTCGCGCAGACGGACGAATGCGCCCGGCTGGAAGTAGCCATCGAGCGTGCGCGCCGAGTGTTCGTTGGCCGCGATGTTGGTGGCCTGATCGATGAAGTCGGCGTTCAGATCCATACGGCCGGCGCAGTTGGGACGCGTGCAGCGGATGCGCTCCGTGTTGTTGTACCACCTGTTGCCACTGCGGTAGTCCCACATGGTGCTGACGCGGAGCTTGCGGTTGAGCAGATCCAGTCCGCCGCCGGCCGTGACCATGTAGCGGGGTGTGGCGTAGCCGCGGAAGATCGTCGAGTCGCCGACGAAGACTTCGTTGCGGGCAGCATCGGCCCACCAGGTGAGCAGGCCGTCGCCGTTCTTGTCGTCCCACCCGGTGATCGGGCGCGCCCACAAGCCGGCGATGGGATAGCCGGGCACCGTGCGAGTCGTGGTGCCGATCTGCGGTGGCGTGTCGCCCAGCGAGACGACCTTGTTGTCGTTGGCCGAGCCGGAGAGGTTCACGTCGAAGCCCCACGACGTCCGCTGGATGAGCTGCGCGGTGATGGCGAGCTCGAGTCCGGCGTTCTTCACGGCGCCAAGGTTGCGCAGCTGCGACGTGACCGAGCCGAACGAGGGCGGCAGCACGGCGCTGATGAGCGCGTCCTGGGTGATCTTACTGTAGTACGTCGCGTCGATGTTGACGCGCTGGCTGAACAGGCCGAGTTCGAAGCCCGTTTCCTGTTCCGCCGAGCGTTCCGGCCTGAGATTGTCATTACCGAGTGCGGCCTGCGTCACGGTGGGCAGGTCGTTGCCGGCGACGCTGGTGATCGACGCGGTGTAGAAGCGATCGGCGTCGTTGGGTCCCGGCTGCACGCCGGACTGGCCGTACGCATAGCGCAGCCGCAGCGAGCTGACAAAGCCCGGCGCGCGCCACCAATCCTCTTGCGAGATCAGGTAGGACATCGACGCCTTCGGGTACACGATGCTCTGGAAGTTCGTGCCGAACGCCGAGTTCTGGTCGCTGCGAACGGCGGCGGTGAGGAACAGCCGATCGCTGATGGCCAGCGCCTGTTCGATGTAGACACCGAACGTCTTCTGAATGGTGGTGCCTTCGCTGACATCAAGCTGCGTGCCGGAGCCGACGTTCTGCGAGCCGGGCGCGAGCTGGTTGGAGCCGGTCGATGCCGCGAGGAAGCGATAGCCGATGTACTGCGCACCGACGGTCGTCTTGAGACTGAATCGGCTACCGAGGTTGTACTGCGCGGTGGAGCCGAGATCGACGGTGAAGTTGTTGATGTTGACGCGGTTGATGCCGCGCGAACCGAGACGCGTGGTAGCCGTGAGCGGCGGACCCTGGCCGTTGAGCAGCAGGTTTTCGTCGCTGCGGCCGGTCCAGTCGTTCCCCACCGTGGCACGGTTGGAGAGCCAGCTGAACGGGCGCCAGTTGGCGTTGGCCGACCAGATGAAGCGGCTGACCTCTTGCTGCGTCTTCTCCTGCCACATGTAGCCGGGCGTCCACCCGCGATAGCCGTTGAGCGGCGTGTTCAGACCGGTCACGTTGCCGTTCTCACGCGTCCCCGGACCGCCGAACAAGTGCGAGCCCAAACCGGCGGTGGCGTTCGACTCGAGCGAATAACGCTGTTCGACATCCACGAAGTTGGTGGCCACGCCGAGGTCGAGCTTGGAGTTGATGGCCGTGTTCAGGTTCATGCGGAGCGAGCGGCGTCCCATCGTGTTCGGTCGCTCCGTCCACGGACGGATCGATACGCCTTCCGTCTGCAGCCGGGTGCGTTCGAACTCGGGGAGCTGGAGGACACCCACTTCCTTTTCGTCTTCGACGGAGAAGAAGTAGCGGACCTGCTCCGTTCCGCCGGACACCTGCACGCCGTTCTGGCGACGATTGCCCAGACCGAGCGGGGTGAGGTCCGATTCGTCGAAGATATTGAGCGTGCTGGATGAGTCGGCCGTGCAGGCCCCGATGCCGACACGCTGGACGTTGCAGAAGCCGCGGGTGGACACGGTCTCACCCGGGCGCTTACCCCAGGTCGTGAAGGCGGCCGGGTAGAAGTTATTGTCCGCAATCGCGCCGCCTTCGCCGTAGACGCTCCAACGGGCCGCGCCGGCGCGACCCTTCTTGGTCGTCACGAGAATGACGCCGTTGGCGGCGTCGGTGCCGTAGAGCGTGGCCGCCGAGGGACCCTTCACGATTTCGATGTTCTCGATCTCTTCCGGGTTCAGGTCGCCCACTCGGCTTGGCGCGTTGCCGCCCGTGCCGCCGCCGCTGCCGGTCGCGGTGCCGAAGCTGCCACCGTTGGACGTCATGCGGATGCCGTCGATGATCCAGATCGGCTCGTTCGACAAGCTCACGGAGTTCATGCCGCGGATGCGGATGCGGGCGCCGGTGCCCGTCTGCGTGCCGCTGGTGACCGTCACGCCAGGCGCACGCGAGTTGAGCAGGTCGTTCATGTTCGAGACCGGCGCGGCCTCGAGCACCTTCGCCACGTCGATATTGGCCGTCGCGTTGCCGATTTCCACGCGGCGCTGTTCACCGGTGGCCGTGGTGACGACCGCAGCGAGGTTGATGGCCGCCGTCTTGATCGCCACATCCAGCGTGAGCGTCTGACCGACCGCGATCGCTGCCGGCCGTGTCTGCTCGGCGTAGCCCACGCGCAGGATACGCACCGTGTAGTTGCCAACGGGCAGGTTGCGCAGCGTAGCCTTGCCATCCGGGCCCGTGAGCCCGCCAAACGTGGTACCGACGATCTGCACACGCGCAGATTCCACCGGTCGCTTGGTGTCGGTATCCGTCACCGTTACCGCAAGCGTACCTCCTTGCTGGGCGCTTGCTTCAGGTGTCGCCGCCAGCAGCGCACCGAGCAATGATCCCGCCAGCGCCATGTGTGGGCGCCATGAACGCATCATGAGCGTCTCTCTCGAAGGTTGGGGTGAAGACCGCGACGGACGCCACCGACCTCGCTGCCGATGGTGTCGCCTGGATGCGAGAAGAAGCCGGACAACGCTCCGCTCGATTCCAAAGATTGTTTCAGAACTGAGATCTGACAACGGCCGATTTCAATTGAGGTAACAATCCGGTTTGCCCAACGGTCACTGGGCGGTGCGGAGAGCACTGGGCGGGGACAGAGCGTTGGCGATCGGGGGAAGACCGCACCCAGTGGCCAGTGTCGGTCGCAACTTGGCCACGATTGCGATACGTGCGCGACACGAAATGCGCTCGAATGCGCGCCGAATGGGCAGACTGGCTGGCCGATGGAGACAACTCGTGTAGCGTTCGCCATCTGCTCGTCCCCTCCTCAGCCCCGGACCCGGACTCATGGATCGTCGCGACTTTCTGGCCGACATCTCACGCGCCGCCGCGCTCTGTGCCGTGGTGCCGAATGTCTGGCGCGTGACCTCGCGTCCGCGCTTCGACGATGACCCGTTCACGCTGGGCGTGGCCTCGGGCGACCCTACGGCGAGTGGCGGCGTGCTCTGGACCCGGCTGGCCCCTCGCCCACTCGAACCCGAAGGAGGCATGGATGGCAGCCGCGTAACCGTCGGCTGGGAAGTCGCGGACGACGAGGGATTCACGAAGATCGTCAAGACCGGACGGGCGGTGGCCGCACCGGAACTGTCGTACAGCGTCCACGTGGACGTCGATGCACTCGGCCCCGATCGGTGGTACTGGTACCGCTTCACCAGCGGTGACGCGAAGAGTCCCGTCGGGCGGCTGCGCACGGCGCCCGCAGCGGGCGTGATCTCGCCGCTGTCGTTCGCCTTTGCCTCCTGCCAGCACTGGGAACAGGGGTTTTTCACGGCACATCGCCATCTCGCCAACGAGGAAGTCGATCTCGTGGGATTTCTGGGCGACTACATCTACGAGTATGGCGGCGGGGCGGGCGGTGTGCGCAAGCATGTGGGGCTGGAGATCCGCACGCTCGACGACTATCGCCGGCGTTATGCCTTGTACAAGGGTGATGTGCACCTGCAGGCCGCGCACGCGCGCGCGCCGTGGATCGTGGTGTGGGATGACCACGAGGTGGACAACAACTACGCGACGCTCGTCGGCGAAAACACCATGGAATCGGAAGAACAGATGCGCACGCGTCGTGCCGCTGCGTATCAGGCGTGGTGGGAGCACCAGCCGGTGCGCGTGTCGCGCGCCAAGTCGTGGTCCGATCTCAACATCACCCGCCGCATCGAGTGGGGCGCACTGGCGAACTTCTGGATGATGGATACGCGCCAGTACCGCAGCGATCAGGCGTGTGGCGACGGCACCAGGTCAGCCCCCTGTGGAGACTGGGCAGACCCGTCGCGCACACTCATGGGCGACGCGCAGGAGCAGTGGCTGCTGAACGGCGTCGGCACCTCACGCGCGCGTTGGCAGGTGCTCGCCAATCAGGTCATGGTGGCGCCCTATGACAGCACGCCGGGCGACGCGATGACCGTGTCGATGGATCAGTGGAGCGGCTACCCCGTGGCGCGCGATCGGCTGCTGAAGGCGCTCGCCACACGCGCCCCCAATCGCACGGTCGTCATCACGGGCGACATCCACTCCAATTGGGTCAACGAAGTTCACAGCGACTTCAGCCGCCCCGATCGGCCAACGATCGCCGCCGAGTTCGTGGCCACCAGCATCTCCTCGGGCGGCGACGGCAGCGCCACACTTCCCGCAGCCGCCAAGGCCGCAGTCGCCGCGAACCCACACATCAAGTGGCACAACCGGCAGCGCGGTTACGTCTCGTGCAAAGTCGACGCCAACAGCTGGACCGCCGAGTATCGCACGGTGCCGTTCGTGAGCAAGCCTGATGCACCGATCGAAACGCCGAGCAAATGGCGAGTGACGCACGGCAAGGCGGGCATCGAGGCCGTGTGAACGGAAACTGCGGGGGCGGATTGCTGTTCTCTGGTCATTGGCCGCTGGCCTTTTTCTTCCCCTTCGTGTGCTTGGGGTCCAGCGCCGGCATCAACGAACTGAACTCGCGCGTGGGCATGCGGGCCCCACCACGGAGTTCTTCGACGACACTGTCGGCACTGTCATCGTCCACACCCAATGAACGCAGGCTGTGGTACGCCATGCCGAACGCCAGTTCGCGCTCGCCCATGATCGCCTTGCTCACCCCAAGCGATTCGAACATCGCCTGCTCCTGATCGCTGTGCGTGCGCACGACAATGTCGATGGTCGGATTCTTCGCACGGACCAACGTGATGATGTGTCGCGCGTGATACGGATCGGGCGCCGCAATCACCAGCAGTCTGGCGCGCTCCGGATGTGCGTATTCGAGAATGCCCGGCCGCGTCGCGTCACCGTAGATCGTCGCCACCCCGGTCGTGCGCATCGCTTCCACGACACGCCGATCCTGCTCGACCGCCACGAACGAGACGCCGTACCGCTGCAAGGCATCGCCGATCGTACGCCCGACCCGTCCGTAGCCAACGAGAATCGCATGATCAGGCGTCATCGCCACGTGCAAATCCGTCGCGATCATCCTCGGCTCCTTGTGTCGCTCCAGCTTGTCCTGCAACCGCGGTCGCTTCGCAATCCACGCGCCCACTGCATCGAAGATGGAAAAGAGCAGCGGGTTCATGACGATCGTCACCAGCGCGGCGGCGAGAATGAGACTGCGCGCCGTTTCCGACAACACGCCGATCGAGACGCCGAGCGCGGCCAGAATGAAGGAGAACTCGCCGATCTGTCCCAGACTTGCCCCGAGTCGTAACGACGCGCGCAACGGATGTCGCAGCGCAATCATCAGCAGGGCGGACGCGGCAGCGTTGATCCCCAACACGACGCTCACGGTGGCGAGGACCTTGATCGGCTCACGCAGCAGGATCGTCGGATCGATGAGCATGCCCACCGAAACGAAGAAGAGCACGGCGAACGCATCCTGTAGCGGCAACGCATCAGCGCCGGCCCGATAGCTGAGATCGGACTCGCTGATCACGACACCGGCCACGAACGCACCCAACGCGAACGAGACGCCAAAAATCGATGCCGCGCCAACCGCCACGCCAAGCGCGACTGCCAGTACCGCGAGCGTGAACAGCTCGCGCGATCCGCTGCGTGCGACGTGCATCAGCAGCCACGGCACCACGCGACGCCCCACGACACCCATCAGCACGATGAACGCCACGACCTTTATCAGCGTGATCGTGACGACCCACGCCAGCCCGCCCGAGGGTGCGGTGCCGATCGGGGTGACTGCGCCAAGTGCGCTCAGCACCGTCGGGAGCAGCACCAACGCGATCACGACCGCCAGATCTTCGAC
>Ga0163149_10004947_pt1 | contig 14260 bp, 23 predicted proteins | sample OliLakLV19MP5G1_FD_148604 | JGI IMG/M metagenome (GOLD analysis project Ga0163149, IMG submission 148604) | Freshwater microbial mat bacterial communities from Lake Vanda, McMurdo Dry Valleys, Antarctica - Oligotrophic Lake LV.19.MP5.G1 | ecosystem: Environmental > Aquatic > Freshwater > Lake >...
CTATGAACCACCTGTTGAAGGTGGTCCGCAAACATCCCAGGGCAGCGGTACCCGTTAGCCGTTCGGACTTCGGCGTGAGCGCTCAGTCGAGTCGTCGAACGCTGACAGCCCGGAAAGACGGGCACTCAAAATTTACAGGCATACCCAATGACAAAACCCCTTGGCTACTACGTTGATCCAGATGCAGCAATAACCGCGATCGCTGAGATATATGGCGATCAGCTTCAAAGGATGACCACTGCCGATAAATTGCTGATCATCCAAATTTTGGCGGGCACTCTCCGTGACTGTGAGATCCATCCAGGGACTCCAGCCAAAATCACTTGGTTGGCATCGGATCAGCCAAGCGATCCACTCAAACAATGCCTCTTTGGTCTGAGCGGCAGTAAGCAGAAAACGCTTTTGAGTTTGATGGAGGCCATCATTGCCCAGCTCCGATATCCGCAATTTGAGTTATTCGCTCCTGGCCAGGTCCATTGACGAGAGAGATCCGCCCGTATCCACCCATTCAAAACCAGATGAACGTAAACGCGATCGCAGATGAAATTCTCTGGATGCTTCACCACTCCATGCCAGGGGCAAGCGCCCCAGCTGCACTGCAAAGCTGGCAACAGGAAAGCAACGTAAAAATCAGCTCAGAGACAACGGCTCAGGTTCTAGCCTTTATTGCAAACAAAAATGCCTTGGCTCAATTCCTCTCTACCGCTGCTCACAGAACACGACAGATTTGGGAACCTGCCCATTGGCACCTATTTCTTTCTGCCGTTCCAACCGACGATTAAATTCATCAAGGACGGAAGCGATCGCGCCACTACTTACATCCCAAATGGAGGCTATCAATTCGTTTCGGTAGCCTATCCCTCACCCGTTTGGCGAGTTGTCGATTTTTAGCGGCAGTGCAGTGTTAAGACCACTGCACCGCCAGTTGACCCCACGCAAGAGGATCACACCTATTATGTCAATTCTCCACAGGGTGAGGGCTGAACTGTCGCAGCTCAAAGCCCTTGATCCATTGCCTATCAATGCGAGGCTAAAACTCCTAGCCCCGGTTGCTCTGACGGCCAGTTTTGTTGTGATGGCGATCGCGGTACAGGCGTATGGAGATAATTGCATAGAGATCAGAAATCCCCAGGCCATGATGTCTAATCGACAGCTGGCTTATCTTTCGATGATTCGTGAGCCGATGCCGATCAATATAATTCAGCGGGAGGTGGGCACTCCTCTTTGCAAGTTGAATAATGGTTGGCTATCGAATATCACGCCAGAAGATACTAGCTACCCGTCTGAGCGGTTGGCTTACCCGCTGGATTCTGACCCGAATGCTTGGGTTGTTCTACATGTTCTAGCTCACACTGGCGATGTTTATGCTTTTGGCATCCAGAGGGCTGGTTATCAGTAGTTTTTAGCGCGCCTAGTGGCAGATTTACACGCCTCCACTAGGCACGACTCCCAGCAAACAACATAGGAGCATTTTTATTATGTCTGACCCAGAAGAGAGAGAAAACCAAGTCGCGTCATGTTTTGGACAGGGCATCGATCCGAAGGATGCGATCGATGGTTATGGCGACGACGAGACCGACCACAATGCCGACGAGACCGCCAGAGCATTCGAGAACACTGATGTAGATGACGATTCTAGAGACTATGTCGTTTATCGTGATGTTGATTAGTTAGACAATCAGGGATAATTCTAGTATTCTCGTACTACCAACTAGTTGGAGTTGATCATGACAAAAACGTACATTATGGATTCCAGTACAGAGGGCTTACCCTCAACTCAGTCCGAGCTGCTGACCTTTTTAGTTGCTAATGTTGGACAGCCAATGTCCATTCGTAGAATGATGAATGCTCTCGGATTGAGATCTCCAGCCCCAGTGCTCAGCCGCCTCAGGCATTTAGAAGAGCGCGGTAAGCTGAAGCAAGTAGCCTAACCTCTCTTTTTCGCTCCCCACACAGGCTCCCCACCAGGGAGCCTGCTTTTTTGCTCAATTTGTACCCAGTTGGGGTCTGATGGGCACATTAAAGAGGAAAGCCCCACCTGTTGCAAGGTGAGGCTTTTTGTGCATTGTATTTGGTTAGTCTTCCCATGAAATCATCATCTGCTGCTACTCTGCTAAGCCTATTTTTAGGTTGCTTGGCATATCAACTCTTTCTCTACTACAAGCCCTATATCCCCCCCATGAATATGGATTCAATGGGGGCAACGATTGTAATCATTACCTGTACCCTAGTGCCTGTTGCGGCTGGCCTGCTAGCGATCGCCAGCGCCCCCCGGCCTAAAACTACCCGCCGTCACCCAACCCCATCTATCCAAACGCCACAGCGACCCATTGCCCAACGCCCAACGCCCAACCCAAAAGAAGAAAAGCTAAGCAGGCAGTTGATTGAGCTGCTGCATGGTGACCAAGAAACAGCACAGTGGCTACTCCATACGTCCAAACAGAATAATCCTGGTAAGGCCGTAGAGTGGCATCTTGAGCAGGTGATCCAAGAAGTGAGACACCATAGCTCTACCCAACCCACCGCACCGCTACCCCAGCCGCCTCAGCGCCAGCAGCCCGCCGCACAATCTCGCAAACAAACGGAACTGCATAGGCAGTTAGTCGGCCTGCTGCATGGTGATGCTGATACAGCAAAGCGGTTGATTGACCTCTCAATAGAGAAGAATCCCTTGAGGGATACGGAGTGGCATCTCGACAAAGTGATCAATGACCTGGTGCGCGATCGCGGTGGCAAACCAGAACCCAAACCCTACAAACGCGATTACCGAGATTATAGAGATTGTTAGTCCTGCGCTATTTAAATCAGGTTTTGTTGCTTTTCTAGATGGCTGATTTACACTAAGCACATTAGTACCAATGCTTACACCGCCATGACAGCCCTAAACCTAAACCAGATCCCAACAAATATAACCACAGTTGAACAGCTAACCGTTTGGTGTCATACCGTTTTGAACAACCTTTATCCCGGTGAAACCGTTTTAGAAGAGCCGGGTAGAGCTGTCATTGCTTGCCAAACCTACATTTCACCGATCTTTGTGAATAGTGTTGCGTCACTGCGAGAAATCAGCCGATTCTCTATCGGAATCAATAAGAATTATCAGGCCACAGGTAAGGTCTGGCAATATGCCCAGGATTTAGGGGTTGTTAGCATTCCTACTGCCTTTTCTAGCTAATGCCTGACCTTGATATATTGCGGCCCCGAAATAGCGGATCGTCGTCTCAGAGGAATTTAAATTTAAATTACGACTCCCTAGCAAGGGATAGAGCCGCGCGGCAATTAGATCTAAACTCAGCACGCCAAAGAGCAGAGCGGCAACAGATCTATACTGGCGAAACAGAGCGCAACCTACGCAGCTACAGGCAGGCGCTGGGAGAAGTAGATCGGCTAAGAGCAAGGGGAGAAGCACCCGGTGAAATTCTCAGAGCCGCGCTAAGGGAGGGAGGCGGCTTCAATGCCACGCCACGCCCCAGAGGCTATCAACCCACCACACCCGATCGCATTACTCCGGCTCCCCCAGCATCCCTCACCCCAGCGCAATCGGCAACGCCCACCCCACCAAGCGCAGCCGAAACCGCAGGCAGTAGAGCCTTAAGGCAGCTAGATAATGCAGGCGTTTTCCGTGATACCAATCCAGGCGGAGCAGCAGGACGGCGCAGCGGCGGTCTTACCCTTCCCCGTGGCACTGGAGGGGCTGCTGCTATGGCAATTCCTGCACTGCTAATTGAAGCAGCTCCACTTCTAGGGGATGCAGCCGGACGGCTATATGGTGAACTAACGCGCCCTATCCCCCCATCCATCCCAGCGCTGCAACGCATTAGCGATCGGCTTGCTGAGACCCTGGCTGAAAATCAGCCGCCCTATGAGCGAGAGTATGCAGATTTCCCCGTTTATATGGCTACTATCAGCGTTACGGCAGGCTCTACAAACCCCTTCAACACAGCCCCTACTTTGTTTGCTGCTGGTGGGTATGAGTTATACGGGCCAATCTCCACCGCCCCCGGCCTTGTCATGCTTCCAGTAGACCAATATGGACAGGTAGGGTTTAAATTTAGTATTACTTGCTACGGACGGACGTTAGTTCCCAGGAGAGCCACTCCAGTTGTTTTCGAGATGGTCACAGGTCACACATCAACTAGCGTTCCTGCAATTCCTAATCTGTCGCTTTTAGGTTTGCTCGGCCCCGGCGCGCCACCGACCGGGCAACCCTTCAACCCGATCGCCCCCAATCAACCGGGTAACCCACAGCCAGCGCGATCGCCCAGTCAAACGCAGCCAGCACCACAGCAACGCCCCCCAGCTCCCTACGCTGAACCAAGCATAGGCAGACCGGGAACACAACCCAGCAACCCAGCGCAACCCAGCAACCCAGCGCAACCCAATCAACCGGGCATCCTACCCCCAGCCATTCCACTGATCCGCCCTGCTGGTGGTGCTACACCTCGCCCTAGTGGGCCACGACAGCCTACCCCGCGTTTTCCCTTCCCAGGCGGGCGACCCGTAGGCGGTTCAACCGGAAGCGCTGTCAATACTGGCGTCCAAAATTCCATTCGCACATCAACATCCCAAGGCATTCCACCCACAACCAACATTAATGCCTGTGACGCAGGCGGCGGCGATCCGTGCCAAGTGCGCTTAGACCGCACGACTAATGACACAAATAACCGGGTAAGAGATTTACAAGATCGGCTCTCACAAGCTGCCGACGCGGCGAACACCGTCGCCAATGCTGCAATCCTGGCAAAGCTGGACATTATCAATGCAAAGTTAGGGCCACAAATCCCAGGCGGCGGCATTGGTAATTTTATAAAGAAGATGTGGGATTCGATGGTAGTTCAGAAAATTCTGAATATCCTCACGTTTGTTACCGTGTTGCATAATGCGTACATGCTATCGAGTAACCTTAGCCAGACTTTGTTTAGTGCGTTTGATAATATTCTTGAGTTTTTCGGTGCTGAATTTAAGGATGCTAATGGTCAAGATGTGTCAACGTCTCAATGGGCTGGCAATGCAATAGAAGAATTCTTTAACGGTATTTTCGGGACTGAAACCGTTAACGGAATCCAATCTAATTGGAAGAAATTCAATAGAATTTACCAAGCTGCTAGCAATATCGTTTCATCATTCCAGTCTATGATTTTTTCCGTCTTGGAATCGTTGGAAGTCGTAGGCAACTACGTTGCACTAATCGGCAATGCGTCTAAGAAATTTGGCGTATTTACAGAGAAGTGTTACCGATGGATGAACCCTAATCTCAACTTCACCACTAATAAATATTTTAATGCTCTAAACAATGTTCAAGAGGCTGTAGAATCTATTGATGAAGTTACGGGTGAAGCGTTAAATATTCAGCAAACTGGAGCGGAATTATTTAACCAACAAGCAGCGCTAAAGACAGCCGTAGAAGAGGTTATACCTGGCGACCAAGCAGGCAAAAATAGCAGCAGCACAACCACACCGCAGCATCTACCGTCTACTACGTTTGAGTCCAAGCTCATATCAGAATCACAAAAGGTTTTACTACCAATTCCCGACACTGCGGAGGTTAGACAGGACTAAAATGGTTAACCGCTACGGCAACCTATCACCGCTTGATCTAGAAGGGATTAACGCATGGGAGCAATTACAGGACGTTTTGCAATGGACTCACAATAAGCGAGTGATTGCAGAGTTTAGAGATCTTGCTGCTGAAGATGCAAGTTTTAGTCCTGATTTTAGCATCCCTCGTCATCGCCTGCGAGTGGCTAGCACCATTCTAGAAGATGACACGAGCGCTATGGTTCTCTGTCGGTTTTGGCTGTTCTACGTTATCCTTGGCAAGGCGGCAGAATTCCAGCCGCCCATCTATGGGATTCCCGTTCCTACCTATCAAGAGACGCTGAAATTTAAGCCACAAATTCAGCTCTACTTCCATGAAGATTTACAAGATGTAGATCGGGACTACAGCCCCGTCACTGGCGAGATTAGTTTTAGGTTAATGGATGAAACTGCCGCGTCATTAAGTGAAGCAAATTTGCAAACTTACGCAAGTAAGATAAATACATCATTTGCTAGTGGATCGGGTTTTGTGTGGAGAAAAGGCAAAATATTATGTGCTTATACAGACAGAGAACATGGTTACTCTTTTCGGATGCTATGCAGAAATGCAGCGGAAGGAAAACGTGTAATAGAACAAGTTTTAGACATCCAAAATCATAATCCTAATTGGAAGTATTTAACAATTAACGAGAACGATCAACCTTCAGACGCTTATCCCACAATCCCCGCAACAGAACGAATTTTAGGAGAAAGCCGACGAATGCCCCGCGCCCGTCCGATCGCCTCTGTAAGGTTTCAAACTGCCTTCCTCCATATTCGAGGGATACCCAGGGCGATCGTGCTCATTGATAGATCAGGTAGGCATAGGGTTTCTGTTGTCCGAGCATCCTAGATCAGCCCAAAAAGAGGAATTTTTCTAGAAACCATATGGTTTCCAGCGGAAAATGTTGCTGTTTTTTTGAGTTAAGACTGTGATACACCTCTAACTCAACACAAAAATTATGGGAAGAATGCGTCCGTCGTGGTATTACCAGAGACAGCAGCAAGAAGCCGCAGCCCGCGAAGCTTTTAGAGCATCCTACGCAGGGCCACCCACAGGCACTACGATCGAATCAAGAGGCGCATCAACCTCTGTTTTCTACCGCTCTCTATTGCTGCAAGATGGCATTGATCCGCTAATTTTCCAAACTAGTGTCCCCAATGCAACGCTGACACTACTCCCGGCTGCTGATGCAGGGCTATTGCTCACCCTTACGGCTACTGATGTGGCTCAACGGTTGCGCGGCTCTGGCGTCAAGCCTACCAAGGTTGCTTGGTTTCAAGGCGATCCCACACCGCGCTATGAGAGTTCTCCTTGGAACACCCGGTACGCCCGCTACTACACCAGGGGCACTAACAAATCTATCCCCTTCAGCAAGGCAACGGGCACACTTGAGGCTAACGATCTACGCACCCGCTTTAACACCCTATTTGGTGCAGGCGGTACCCGGCGCAGCTTGCTAGGTTCTATCAATGGCCGCGCATCCATCACATTTGAGCAGGCAAACCTTGGTCAAACCACCTGACGACTCTACGGATGAGTTTCTATCGACTCCGGCGATCTGGCTACCAGGGATGGATGATGGCGATTGGGCGGCTGCATTGGATCAGTCGTTCGATCGCGCCCTGGCGACCCGTGACTTTCTCGATGGCATCCTATCGCCCGATCAGTTTGAAGATGCTCTAAATCAGTTCGGCATCTCTGACCCTCGAACTGTTGAGGAAGCTTGGAGTGAGGGTAAAACCTTCCTTTAGTAGTCCCTATGGCATTTGCTTTTGATCCAACCGTGCCTGGTAATTGGGAGCTGACACACAACTCGTTTAGAGAGGTGACGACGGCTCCCAATGCTGAGCGTGGTTACATCCCCATTCCCCCGACTGACTTGCCGGAGATCTTCACCTCTCCAGTCATTGCAGTGAGTGCTGGAAACACTCAATCGCGTGGAACGTGGTTACTAGGATGCAACCTATATCAACAGGTTGATATTACGGGGTTAACTGAGTTCCAGGGTCAGCAAATATTCGTTCCCATAAACCGACCTCCCACAATTTTTACCATGCCGATCGCGGTTCCACAGTATCAGCTTTATGTGGAGGTTCCTTATTGGCACCTTCAATTAAGCCTCTCTATTTGGCAGTACACAGGGCCGATCTAGACCATGCCATCACGCCGCCCGCTTGTTTTAATCAATGGTATTCAGTTCCGGCTCGCTGATGGGGACACCCTCGACGCGGCGGCGCTGGCGACGGCGATCGAACTGGTGAACCAATCGCCTGCCGTTCAACCCATCTGCACACCTGTACTGATGAGTAGTACAGGCTTTCAGCCAGCGCGAGCCAACGCCCTGGCGACGGCGGAAGCAATTGGATTGCTGCGATCGCCCACAACCACCCCAAATGTTAGCGGCGTAATCGTCACTAGCGGGCTAATGGCGGCAACGCCCGCACAATGGCAAGCCGTCACGAGCAACCCAGCGGGGTTAGCCCCTGGCGTCGTTTATTATTTATCCAGCAATGGAGCTGGACGAATCACACCGACCGCTCCAGATAACAGCGGCGAATTTCTGGTTAGGATTGGGCGAGCGGTTTCTAATACCCTCATGCTGCTGAACTTATCGCTACCTATAGGACTCTGATTCATGCCTCTACGCAAACCGCTAGTGTTGGTTAATGGTCGAATGGCACAGCTGCCAGCGGGTGACACACTAGATGCAGCTGCTAGTGAAGTTGATGTGGTATCGCTGACAAATGGCGGCGGCGTGAGTGGAACCATTGGCACGCCCGTTTATATCAGCTTGGCAAATACCTTCCAGCTAGCGCGTGCCAATGCGTTGGGAACTACAGAAGTTTTTGGCTTGATCCGCGATTCAGCGATCGCGGCTGCTGCAATCGGCACAATCCAAACCGATGGCTTTCTTACTGCCACTACTGCCGAGTGGGATGTGATCACGGGTCAAACTGGCGGCTTAACGCCCGGTTCGATTTACTTCCTATCCGGTGCCACAGCGGGAAGACTAACCACTACCGCTCCCACATCTAGCGGCCAGTTTGTTTTACGGGTCGGTCAGGCCATCTCCACCACTGCTCTGGAGATTTCACGCCATCAGCCGATTGAGCTATGACGATCCGCCGCCCGCTCACCTTAATCAATGGGCTGTTGAAGCTGTTGCCACTGGGCGATCGGCTTCCTACTGCTGACATTGGCGCAAGGGTGGTTAGACAGTTTAACCAATCCATCCCCAGCGGGCTGAACACGGCGATCGCGCTATCAGGAGGCAGATACAATGCAAGCGGGATATGGACTGCTGGAAGTTCTACCCGGTTCACTTGCAATACAGCTGGTAAATATTTGATTGGTGGTTGTTTATCCTTTGCCGCTGGTGGGACGGGCATTAGACAGATCGCCATTTTGCTTAATGGCGTAACTTATATCGCCGCGCAGCAAGGCCCCGCGAATGCAACCAATTATTCTATTTGCACAGTCTACAATCTGGCGATTAACGACTACTTGCAGATGATGGCATATCAAGACAGCGGCGCGGCGCTCGACGTTGCGAGCATATCCGCCTACTCACCAGAATTCTATATGCAGTTACTCGCATGACCTTGGATTGGGATAGATGATAGAAATAATCGCTACTGTTTGCGGCTTGGTCTTTGGCATGGTTGCCATGTCGCTCTCTCTCCGCAATCACATACGGCAGATAAAACAAGATTTTGAGCGTAGATTGGCAGAAGAAATGAACCGCCAATCAGAAGCTAAAGTTAAGGCGTATGCGGCTCAGCGAGATTTTGAGCATTTAGATCGTCATCAAGAACAATTAAAACTTGCAGTTGCAGAACTTCAAGACGATTTTACAGAAATGGAAAAAAAACTTTTAGAGATGCAAATAATCGGGAAAGGGGCATACAACCGGATTGAGCAGGTAGCCGCTCGCCTCGATGCTAACGGAATCACAATGGGCGGGGGTAGCCACAGACCGCCACAGTGAAAAGGTGAGGATTAGCGGGATAAATCAGGGCATTTATCTGAGTTTTTAGGCTAATTTTTAGGCAGTTTCCGAGGGTTGGATTTTGAAACCATTGATTGACAAGGCTTTCAGCGCTGTATAAAAGGGACTCATAAGCCCAAGGTCGCAGGTTCAAATCCCGCCTGAGCCATATTTTCAATGTCTAAAATAAGTGTAGAACTCTTGAAAAGCAAAGGTTCTAGCTTTTTGTATTTTTGTAAACCATCCTTAACCATCTCTAACCATCCCTGATTGACCCAGATTTTTAGGCCAAATTCTAGGCGCACGGTGGTTTAGGTCTTTTGGGATTTGCTAAAAGTGCTGCATAGGCGCGCTGGTGAATTTCATCGGTGATCCAAGCGTGGTAGATGTCGCAGTGGATGCGGACTGAGTGTCCCATCTGCACTGCTGCTAGAGAAACATCTAGACCAAACTCGATCGATCGCACTGCCCAGCAATGCCGCAGGTCATAGGGCGAGAATGGAATTTTGTAACGGGCGAAGGCATGAGTGACCCGGCTGCCCAAATCGGAGTTATTGCGCCCGGTCACCGTGGGTAACGTGCCCTGTAACTCCCACGTTTCTGCCCACTCTGGATAGAGCGGCCAAACCAGACGCGATCCGGTTTTGGTCTGCTCACCCACTTCTATCAGTGGGAAGCGTTCAAAATTTAGGCTAAACACTTCATGAGGCCGCAGCCCATAGCAGGCCAGTAGACCATAGGCGCGTTGCCAAACTGGGTTAGGAATGCGCGATCGCCATTCTGCGATCGCCCCGTCTGATGGCAACGATCGCGGCTGAACCTTAGCGGGTGAGTAATTGCCCCGTAGGGCTGAGAAATTGGCCTCTAGTGCGGCAAATTTGGCTAGCCGGCTGCACACATCCACAAACCGCTTACGGGTGCGGGTATCGGGTGTTGTGGCGGCGATCGCCTTGTGCAGCAGCTGCACGGTTAGCGGCTCATCTGCGGGCAGGGTGTCGAACACCTTGCGGTAATCGTGACGCCAGGTGGTTTCACTTTGGGCATTGCGAGCGCGCCGGGTGAAGTAGTCGCGCTCGAACCGTTGCACCCAATCGGCAACCGATAGCGGTTTGGGAGCGGTTTGGTATGGCTCCCATGAGAAGTTGCCAGAGTCTAGCAGTGCCCCCACTGCCTTAGCCTCAATCTCTGCTAGCTTTAGCCCAGCCGGGTTGGCATGGCAGCGCAGCGTCAAGCGCTGCTGATAGGGTTTTGTTTTGGCGCTGTCTGGTTTGGGTGGGAATATGGCGCGCAAGAGCAGCCGCCCGCCGCGTTGCTCAATGGTAATGCCAATCTTACCCGCCTTCAATCTGCCGTTAGCCTGTGCTAGGCGTGTATCAAAGCTATTCATTACTAACAAAAACTCAAAAAACGCACTTAACAGCAACCCCCTATAAATAGGCGGTTTGGCTAATAGAAACTATATGAAGCACTTGATTAACAGAAACTAGCGCAGCTCTTGCGGCGTCTCTAGTGCCTGCTCGACTTTGGCAAGGTTCCACTGGTAGGTAGGCCGCGCCGCCTGCGGACGGGCAATGTTGCGCCAATGAACACCCTGCTTAAGCAAACCCTCATCGCGTAGCTTCCAGAGGTGCTTTACCCCGATTCCTAATGCTCTACAGGCTTCCCCGGTTTTGACCCACTTTATTGTCATCGTTTCTCCCTCCGGTGTTTGTCTGCAATTGCTTGTACTTGAGCGTCTAGCTGCTTTGCTAGGGCGTGAATGGCATCCTCTGGGAGATACTGCCTGATCGCCCACCATTGCCGCTGTAGTGTCGATTGATGGGCAATCAGGCTCTTGATCCATGCAGCCGATCGCCCATCGATGCTCAATGCCGATACTCCCCAGCTGACTAGCCGGGTGTAGAAGTCTTCTTTTTGAGCTTCTAGGATGCGGCTGTAGGCGCTGATGATGGCAAGTGAGCGGGCTAGTTCGGGGCTAGGAAGTAAGCTGAGCTGATCCTCCTGAGTATTTCTACCCATCGCCTCCCCCTTTATCGAGGGTGCGATCGCTCAACCCCTCACTAGGAGGGCTGTTACACCCTGTTTCTAGGTTCCAGCCCTCCCAGAATGCCCTTTTGCCCTTGTCCAGCAAGGCTTTACGCTCGTTTAGTTCCAATAAGCTTGTACCGTTTTCGAGCGAGGGTGCGCCCAAAGCGCCTCCCTCGCTCGATTCTTTGGAATTGTTTTTACTCTCTGAAAAATTTTCGCCATCTCCGTCGCCGTCGCCGTCGCCAGAGTGGAATCCTTCTGGGTGCCACAGGTCGCGGTGGCGGTAGAGGGTTTGCCCGCTGAAGCCGTAGTTTAGGGTGAGGGCATCGAATCGGTTCGAGATGCTGAAGGGTAGGGCATCTTTATTGAGCAGGTCTGCTAGGGCAAAACATAGCCGCTCTCGTGCCCGCTCTTCTACAAATTTGTTGTAGCTTTGCGGCAGCTCGGCGGCGTCTTCTAAAGGCTTCTCTACCTTGGGTTTGCCGTGTTGATAGGGGTAGTATCTGGAGTTTTCAACGCATCTAGCCCATTCTTCAGCCCTGCTCCATATCTCGGGCTGATGGCGGCAATATTCTACGTAGCCGGGTAGAGCGATCGCAACTCGCACCACATCCATGATCAGCCGTTCACCCGTGAGCGGCTTAGCCCCGCTGATGAAGTGCCCAAATATATAAGAGCGCATGGCGATCCGGCCAAGAATGTGGTTTGTTTGCCCGTTGCTAGTCCAGCCGTTTTCTACCTCGGTATTGAGATCGTTTAAAAACTTTTTGGCCTTGAACGAGAGCCGCTGGTTTCTGACCCCGCTCTGTTTAATGGCTCGGTCGATCGCGCCCTGGTCGATGGCGTTGCGAATCGTTGCCCAATCCCAGCGCTGGGTGAATAGCTCTGTGGTGCTGTGACAGAGCTGCCAGTCATCATCAATTAAATAGCTGCCAGCTTGCAGCGGCAACCGATGACCTTTAAAGAGTGTTGGGCCATCGGGGTCATAATTTCGCACATTTGGGAAGCATTCAAGCAAGCCGTCTTGAACCAGAAACCCGGCTTTCTGGAGTGTTTGCTCTAGCGCGATCGCCAGTTGCCAGCTGGCAACTGGCTGCGCGAGTAGCTCAAACGGGAAATAAACATGCAGGCCGCCGCTGTAGCTGCTGGTGATGACCACATGGGAGCATAAGCCCAATTTTTCCAGCGCTGTCGCCATTTTGCCGACGGCGAACGGATCGCGGCTGGGATGGTAGGGACTATTTTTGTCGATGTCGAGCATGGCATAGGTGGAATGCTGCCCAAACCGCACGCCATAGAGATATTTACCGCTGCCAATCATGCGATCTGATAGTGCATGATCGCTCTCGGTGCGCCAATTGGTTGGCTCACCAGGTGCGGCGTGAGCTGCCCAGATGTAATCGTACCGGTGGGAGAAGAGGGAGAGGAAGCGATCGGTGTATTCGGGAATGTAGCCGGGAAGATCGGTAGATGCTAGCATTTAGGTCACATTTAGGTTAAAGGGCAGAAGCGTTGCCAGCGCTTCTGCCCTTTTTTTTGGTTAATTTTTGACAGAGATCGGTGATCTGAGGCGTGAGTCAATCACGCTTCTAAACTTTGGGTAAATTTTTCCTACAGACATAGATCGTTCATAAATGCACTCACCTGAATCCCGCTAGACCGCTGAAGTATTCATGCTGACTAGGCATGATGATTAGTTATGCAGCATGGGTAAAGCTTTCCCTGTTCCACCCACGCTGCTGTCCTTTAGCAAGCACTGTAGCTAACTACCGTGCCTACTTACGATGCTATGATAAACGCAAACGTCCCAAAAATCTACTCACAAATTGAGGCTGGAATGTCCCCGCTTAAGGCTATCAGAGAAGCACTAGGATTAAATCAGCAAGAATTGGCTACTAAGCTCGGCGTAGCCGTTTCCACAGTCAGCAGATGGGAGACTGGTAGAACCCCACCATTGCTCACACTCTCTCAGGTAAAGGCTTTTGGCCGACTTCTTCATGAGCTTGGCCTAGGGTTTGATAGTTTTCCTGATTACTTTGGGCCTAAAAAAACAAATTCACCAGACTAGCAGCATAACTACTCACGGTGCTATAGCGTCATGCTATAAATAAAAAGCAGGGTTAATCAATCCTGCTTTTTTGGTGGCGATCGCGGCCAACTCCGCGATCGACCACCTTCTACAACTGACCAAATTAAAAGGGCGATCGCCCTGCCCGGAAAGCTAGCGATCGCCCATGTCCCATCACAGAGACTCCCTCATGCTACCCAAATTATTGTTGGCGATCGCCCTGGTGCTCATCGCCGGCGGCAGTGCCCAGGCCGACGACTCGACATTCTATGAACCACCTGTTGAAGGTGGCCCGCAAACATCCCAGGGCAGCGGTACCCGTTAGCCACATATGAACCGGGTCGCTCTGTAGCTATGGACATCAGACCCTTTAAACGAAACTCGCATAGCTGACAGCCCGGAAAGACGGGCATTCAAACCCTCAACCAATTTCTATGACCCATTTAACTAGTTCTGATACATTGCCACCGCTTGACGCCCTGGCGGAGAAGTACGGGCAGCAGCTCCAGCTCATGACCATGCCTGAGAAGTTGGTCAGCATCGCAGTTTTGGCCGCTGCATTGCACGAACACGATGCCGATCCAACCGTTCCAAT
>Ga0163149_10004954_pt1 | contig 14255 bp, 9 predicted proteins | sample OliLakLV19MP5G1_FD_148604 | JGI IMG/M metagenome (GOLD analysis project Ga0163149, IMG submission 148604) | Freshwater microbial mat bacterial communities from Lake Vanda, McMurdo Dry Valleys, Antarctica - Oligotrophic Lake LV.19.MP5.G1 | ecosystem: Environmental > Aquatic > Freshwater > Lake >...
CGACGATTGCCGCGGTGCCGTTGCGACGCAGCGAGGTGAGCTGCGTGCCGGTCTCGCTGACGACTTCGACTTCGTTGCAGTCGCGAAGCATGACGGTGCCGGCGTTGCCGACCTTGCGCATCGTCTCTTCCAGTCCGCGCGACGCGATGCCGCCGGTGTGGAAGGTCCGCATGGTGAGCTGCGTTCCGGGCTCGCCGATCGACTGGGCGGCGATGATGCCCACCGCCATGCCGAGCTCGACGAAGCCGCCGGTGGACATGTCCATGCCGTAGCACTTCTCGCAGACGCCGCGAGCGGTGTTGCAGGTGAGCGGGCTGCGGACATGCACCGAGCGGATGCCGAGGTTCTCGATCTTCTTGGCGATCTCGTCGGTGATCAGTCCGTTCTCGCCGACGAGCAGCTCGTCGGTGATCGGATTGACGATGCTCTCGCGGCTGGTTCGGCCGACGATTGCGTCGCGAAGCGGAACGTCGACCTCTTCACCGCGGAAGATGGCCCGCTTGGAGATGCCCATGGTCGTGCCGCAGTCGTCCTCGACGACGACGACCGACTGGGCCACGTCGCAGAGCTTGCGGGTCAGGTACCCCGAGTCGGCGGTCTTGAGGGCGGTGTCGGCCAGGCCCTTGCGGGCGCCGTGGGTCGAGGAGAAGTACTCGAGCACGCTGAGGCCTTCACGGAAGTTGGCCTTGATGGGCGTCTCGATGATCTCGCCACTGGGCTTGGCCATGAGACCGCGCATGCCGGCGAGCTGCTGCATCTGGCTGATGTTGCCTCGGGCACCGGAGTCGGAGAAGAGGAACACGGGGTTGAGGTACCGCACGCCTTCCTTGCCCTCGATGGGCTTCTCGCGGCCGGTGACGGTGTCGCGACGATCGTTCTTGAGGGCCTCGACGAGCTTCTTGACGATCTGCTCGCGGCACTGGGCCCAGAGATCGAGGAGCTGGTTGTGCCGCTCCCGCTCGGTGATGGCACCGTTTTCGTAAGCCCTCTGGACGCGATCGACCTTCTTCTGGGTCTCGGCGATGAGCTTGAACTTGTCCTCGGGGACGCGAAGGTCGGTGATGCCGAAGGAGAGTCCCGAGACCGTCGAGGCCTTGAAGCCGACGTCCTTCATGTCGTCGAGGAGATCGATCGTCTTGGGACGACCGAGCCGCGAGAAGGTGTCGTCGATGACGCGGGCGCAGCCCTTCTTGCCGAGGGCGCAGTTGTAGAAGGGCATGCCCTGCGGAAGGATCTCGGCGAAGTAGAGCCGGCCGACCGTGGTGATGATGCGGCGGTGCGACTCCATCGGCGCGGTGCCGCCCTTCTCCGCCTCGACCATCTCGCTGAAGCGCTCGAGTCGGACGACGATGGGCTCCTGCAGAGCGATCTGCTTGAGCTCGTGGGCGAGCATCGCCTCGAAGGGATCCTTGAAGTGCTTGAGGTTCTCCTCGCGGGCCGCGGCGAACTTGTCGGCGGCGAGCTTGATCCGATCGACAATCGGCGTGTACTCGGGATGGAGCACCGTGAGGAAGTAGACGCCCATCACGATGTCCTGGCTGGGCGAGACGATCGGATTGCCGTTGGCCGGGCTGAAGATGTTGTGCGGCGAGAGCATCAGCACCTGAGCCTCGGCCTGGGCCTCGACCGAGAGCGGAAGATGCACAGCCATCTGGTCTCCGTCGAAGTCGGCGTTGTAGCCGGTGCAGACCAGCGGATGGATCTTGATGGCGTTGCCTTCGACCAGCACCGGCTCGAACGCCTGGATGCCCATGCGGTGAAGGGTGGGGGCGCGGTTGAGCAGGACCGGATGCCGATGGATGACCTGCTCGAGGATGTCCCACACCTCGGGATCGCGGCGCTCCAGCATGCGCTTGGCGCTCTTGATCGTGTCGGCCAGCCCATGCTCCTTGAGCTTGCGGATGATGAAGGGCTGGAAGAGCTCGAGGGCGATCTTCTTGGGAAGACCGCACTGATGGAGCTTGAGTTCGGGGCCGACGACGATGACCGAACGCGCCGAGTAGTCGACGCGCTTGCCGAGCAGGTTCTCGCGGAAGCGACCCTGCTTGCCCTTGATCATGTCGGTGATCGACTTGAGCGGGCGGTTGCTCGATCCGAGGACCGGGCGGCGGCAGCGACCGTTGTCGAAGAGGGCATCGACCGCCTGCTGCAGCATCCGCTTCTCGTTGCGGATGATGACCTCGGGGGCGTTGAGATCCATCAGCTTCTTCAGCCGGTTGTTCCGGTTGATGATGCGGCGGTAGAGATCGTTGAGATCGCTGGTGGCGAAGTTGCCGCTCTCGAGGAGGACCAGCGGGCGCAGATCCGGGGGAATGACCGGAACCACGTCGAGGACCATCCACGCCGGATCGTTCTCCGAGCCGCGGATCTGCTCGACGAGCTTGAGGCGCTTGGAGAGGTCCTTCAGCTTCTGCTTGCTGCGGGTCTCGCCGATGTCGCGACGGAGTTCTTCCGAGAGGCTGGCGAGATCGAGCTGGTTCAGGAGCTCGCGGACCGCGTCGGCGCCCATCAGGGCGGTGAAGGCGGTACCGAACTTCTCGAAGGCGCTGCGGTACTCGTCTTCGGTCAGAACCTGCTTGTAGTTGAGGTCGGTCGTGCCCGGATCGGTGACCACGTAATCCTGGAAGTAGATGATCTTCTCGAGATCACCCGTCTTCATCGCCAGCAGGTTGCCGAGACGGCTCGGCATGGCCTTGAAGAACCAGATGTGGACGATCGGCGCGGCCAGGTTGATGTGGCCCATGCGCTTGCGACGCACCCGCGAGTGGGTGACCTTCACGCCACAGCGGTCGCAGATGATGCCCTTGAACTTGGTGCCCTTGTACTTGCCGCAGGCGCACTCGTAGTCCCGCTCCGGGCCGAAGATGCGCTCGCAGAAGAGACCATCCCGCTCCGGTCGATAGGTGCGGTAGTTGATGGTCTCCGGCTTCTTGACCTCGCCGAAGCTCCAGCTCCGAATGTTGTTCGGGCTCGCCAGGGTGATCTTGACGGAGCCGAAGTCATTGACGCGGTCGTAGACGCTCTCGTTCATGGGGGTAGCCTGGGGAGGAGATCAGGAATGAGCAATCAGGAATGAGGAATGAGGAATGAGGAATGAGGAATGAGGAATGAGGAATGAGGTGCCGGGGAGCTTCTGAACCCGAGGGACGGTTTCGAGGCGAACCGCGTCAATCAGCCCGCCGGGCTCTGCCCGGCGCGGCGTACAAGAGCGAGTGTCGGCCCGGAGGGCCGAACGGAGCGATCAAACGAGTCAGGCCGCCGCGGAGCGATCAAACCAACCACCAGCGCCGCTCTCGCGAAAGCGAGTGTGCGGCCGGAGGCCGCTACGGAGCGCTCAAACTACACCAGCAACGGCTTCTCCGTATCCAATCGATCCTCACCCTGCTTCTCGAGGGTGATGTTCATGCCAAGTCCCTTGATCTCGTGGCAGAGCACGTCGAAGACGACGGGCATGCCGGCCTGGAGGGTGTTGGTGCCCTTGACCATCGAGTCGTAGATCTTGGTTCGGCCTTCGACGTCGTCGCTCTTCACCGTCAGGAGTTCCTGCAGCACGTACGCGGCGCCGTAGGCCTCGAGGGCCCACACTTCCATCTCGCCGAAGCGCTGGCCGCCGGTGCGGGCCTTGCCACCGAGCGGCTGCTGGGTGATGAGGCTGTACGGGCCCGTCGAACGAGCGTGGATCTTGTCGTCGACGAGGTGATGCAGCTTGAGCAGGTACATGAAGCCGACGGTGGTCTTCTGATGGAAGGAGTCGCCGGTGCGGCCGTCGTAGAGCTGGACCTTGCCGCCGTAGGGCATGTGGGCGAGGAGTTCCCGCGGATGTCCCGGAGCGCGACCGGTCTTCTCGAAGTCCTCGAGCCGCGAGGCCACGTGGGCGTTCGCCGTCTCGAGCGCTTCCATGATCTCCTTCTCGTCGGCGCCGTCGAAGACCGGCGTGACCGCCTGGAATCCGAGGACCTGCGCCGCCCAGCCCAGATGGGTCTCAAGAATCTGACCGACGTTCATGCGGCTCGGCACGCCCAGCGGATTGAGCAGCACGTCGACCGGAGTGCCGTCGGCGAGGAAGGGCATGTCCTCTTCCGGCACGATGCGGGCGATGACGCCCTTGTTGCCGTGACGGCCGGCCATCTTGTCGCCGACGGCGAGCTGCCGCTTGGTGGCGAGGTAGATCTTGACCATCTCGAGCACGCCCGAGGGCAGCTCGTCGCCGCGCTTCATGTGCTCGAGCTTGCGGCGCTTCTCCTTCTGGACGCCCTTGATGCGCGGCCAGAACTGACCGTGGATCACCAGCGCCTGCTCGCGGGCTTCCTTGCTGCCCTTCATCCACTTGTCGGAGAAGTTCTCGATCTGCTCGAGGATGACCTCGGGCAGGGGGCTGGCGCCGACCTTCTGGCGAGTCGAGGGATCCACCATCTCGGCGCCGAGGGCGGCGTTGAGCTGGTCGAGCATCTGCTTGAAGAGCGAGATGGCCTTCTGATCCATCATCTCCTCGTACTGGGTGTGTTCCTTCTTGAGCTGCTTCTTCTGATCCTCGCTCAGGTGGAGCCGCCGGCTGAACCGACGGGCGCCGATGACGATGCCTTCGGTGCCGGCGGGCACTTCGAGAGAGTCGTTCTTCACGTCCTCGCCGGCGCGGCCGAAGATCGCGTGGAGCAGCTTCTCTTCGGGGCTGAGCTCGGACTTGCTCTTGGGGCTGACCTTGCCGACGAGGATGTCGCCGGGGCCGACGCGAGCGCCGATCCGGATGACGCCGTTCTCGTCGAGATTGCGCAGCATGCGCTCCGAGACGTTGGGAATGTCGCGGGTGAACTCCTCGCGCCCCAGCTTGGTCTCGCGGATCTCGACGTCGAAGCTCTCGATGTGGATCGAGGTGAAGACGTCGTCCTTCACCAGCCGCTCGCTGATGACGATGGCGTCCTCGAAGTTGTAGCCGTCGAAGGTGTTGAAGGCGACGAGCACGTTCTTGCCGATGGCCAGCTCGCCCTGCTTGGTGCTGGCACCGTCGGCGAGGATCTGGCCGGCCTTGACCTTCTGGTTGAGTCGGACGATCGGGCGCTGGTTCTGGCAGGTGCGCTCGTTCAGTCCGACGAACTTGCGAAGCTCGTACTCGTCGGCGTTGTCGATGATGATCCGCTCGGCGTCGACATAGGTGACTGCGCCGCCGCGCTTGGCCTTCACGATCATGCCGGAGTGGTTGCCGACCACCTTCTCCATGCCAGTCGCGACGCAGGGCGGCGTGACCTTCACCAGCGGCACGGCCTGCCGCTGCATGTTCGAACCCATCAGCGCCCGGTTGGCGTCGTCGTGCTCGAGGAAGGGAATCAAGGACGCCGAGACGCCGACGATCTGCTTGGCCGAGATGTCGGCGTAGCGCACGTCCTCGGGCGGAACCGCCGCCAGTTCGCCCTGCACGCGAGCCAGGACGGTGGGGGTGGTCATCTTGCCTTCGCGGTCGAGGGCCTCCGAGGTGGCCAGGGTGGACTGGAGTTCCTCGTCCGCGCGGAGATGGGCGGTCTTGCCGGTGTACTTGCCGTTCTTGATCTCGCGGTAGGGCGTGAGCAGGAAGCCGTAGTCGTCGACTTCCGCGTAGATGCCCAGGCTCGCGATCAGACCGATGTTGGTGCCTTCCGGCGTCTCGATGGGGCAGATGCGGCCGTAGTGGCTGATGTGCACGTCGCGCACTTCGAAGCCGGCCCGCTTGCGGTTGAGTCCGCCGGGTCCGAGCGCCGAGAGACGGCGCTCGTGCACCAGCATCGACAGCGGATTGGTCTGGTCGACGACCTGCGACAGCTCGCTGCGGCCGAAGAAGAACTCGATGGCGCTGGAGATCGACTTGCTGTTGACCAGATCGGAGATCTTGTCGAGCTCCTCGGGGTCCTTGACGCTCATGCGCTCCTGGACGGTGCGCTTGAGCTTGAGGAAGCCCTTGCGCATCTCCTCCACCGCGAGCTCGTCGAGCGTGCGCAGGCGGCGGTTTCCGAGGTGATCGATGTCGTCGACGAAGGAATCCTTCCGCTTCGCCCGCAGATCCATGATGTAGCGGATGACGGCGAGGAAGTCCTCGGCGCGGATGTGCATGATGTCCTCGGGGACATCCATTCCGAACTTGCGGTTGATGCGGAAGCGTCCGACGCGTCCGAGGCGATAGCGGTTCTCGTCGAAGAACTTCTCCCTGAAGAGCGCCTTCGCCTTGTCCACCTGCGGCGGGTTGCCCGGGCGCAGACGACCGTAGATCTTGAGCAGGGCGGCCTCGTGCTCGCTCACTTCCGCGAGGAAGTCGAGACGCTCTTCGGCCAGCGTGTTGAGAATCAGCGGATCGACGGCATCGGCGATCACCCGCACGGTCTTCAACGTGCTCTTCATGATCAGCTCGGCGTTGTCGCCAAGCTGGGCGCCGGGCCGGCAGAGTTCCTCGCCGGTGTCGGTGTCGACGATCAGTTCCGCCGAGTAGTGCTCGGGGCGGACCTTCTCGACCTTCATGTCCTCGACGTCGTAGAAGAGCTCGAGGAGCTTGTCGGTCGAGGAGAAGTGCTCGTCGAGGGCCCGAAGGAAGGTGGTCGCGGCCAGCTTCGTCGACTGGTCGATCCGCATCGCCAGGACGTCCTTCTTGGTCACCTCGAGCTCGATCCATGATCCGCGCTCGGGAATGATGCGGGCCGAGTGGAGCGGCCGATCACCCACCGAGGAGACGATCGAGAAGTCCACGCCGGGCGAGCGGTGGAGCTGGCTGACGATGACCCGTTCGGCACCGTTGACGATGAACTCGCCGCCACCCATCATCACCGGGATCTCGCCGAGGTAGATCTCCTCCTCGGGGATGGCGTCGACGCCTTCGCGGCGCAGACGGACGGCCACCCGGAAGGGCAGCCCGTAGGTGAGGCGCAGCTCGCGACACTCGTCGGGCGTGTAGCGCGGCTCGTCGAGCTTGTAATAGAGGTACTCGAGCTTCATCTTCCCGTCGTAGCTCTCGATCGGGAAAACTTCACGAAGCAGCGCCTCCAGGCCGATGCCCTTGCTGCGCGTGTCGTGCAGCTTGGTCAGTTGGAGGAAACGCTCGTAGGAGTCCTCCTGGACTCGGACGAGGTTCGGGACGGGAATTGCGTCGCCGCGCTTGGAGAAGTCGCGCACGGTGGTCGTGGACATCAGGATTCCCCGTAGTGCTGGGAGACAACGACACCGCGACCGTCGCATCGATCGCGGTTCGCGGATGTGTGGGTTGAATTCAGGAATGCGGCGCCGACAAGCGGGGCAGTGTAGCCGGACCCCCGCCTAGTTAGCAAGGCGCGTGCCGCAGCCGATCCAAATTGCGAAAAAAAGACCCCCGGATCCCGGCCCATCCCCGCCCATCCCCGGCTCATCCCCGGGTCTGACCGCCCGTGGCACCGTCGGCCACTCCGCCTGGCGCTCCCTCACAGCGCCCGCGACCAGCCGAGTCGCTTCACCCTCCCGGATGCACCGGGACCACCGCCGGGCGGTCGGCAAGGAGGCAGTACGCCGCTCCATAGGTGGTGATGAGCAGGGGATACCCGAGGAAAATGCCCGGAAGAATGCACGCCAGGAAGGTGGCGATCGACAGCAGGCCCATGACGATGGCCAGACCGATGATGCTGAGGGCGTGACCCGAGGTGATGGCCCACGAGGTCGAGAATGCCTGGAGAACGCCGAGTCCGGGCCGATCCGGGTCGACCAGCAGGAGAAACGTCGGGAAGAGCCGGGCCGCGAGCCAGGCCATCGGAACGAGGATCGCCGCGACCAGACCGATGATCAGGGCGACCAAGGCGGGCGAGCCCCTGAAGCCGGTGGTGAAGGCGCTCATCCCGACGACCATCCCGACGACCAGGCCGACGACCACCAGCGGCAGCGCCAGCAACAGGGTGCCCAGGCACCACAGCAGATAGGCCAGCACCAGGGCAAAGACCCGCTGGAAGGCTCGGCCGAGGGTCGCGAGAGTGCCCCGGCCCCGAACGGCCTCGACCCCGAAGAGAAAGGCTCCGACGGTGAGCGGGAAGAACACCAGAGCCGAGACCAGGACCGAGGTGCCAATCAGGGCGACGCCCAATCCTGCGGCGCCTGCGCTCTTGGCCAGATGCTGGCCGAACGACTGCACCATGTTGACGAAGAACTGGGCCCCGATCAGGATTCCGACGACGGCCACCGCATTCCAGTAGTTGGCGGTGAAGGCGGCCCAACCCAGGCTCATCGCGGTTCCGACACCCATCTCGCCCAGCGGCGCTCGCGACGGCCGCTGGGCCCGGGCCCAGTGCGGCGGAATCTCCGGATCCACCCCGGATTGCAGCGAGGCGCCTCCGGCGTGCCCGGGCGGGATTGCGGCCGCGAAGGCCGGTTGGCCTGCGGCGAACGCCGCCAGTTCGGGGACCGATCCGAGTGGGCGCCAGGCCTGCTCTCCTTCGGGACAGACCAGAGTCTCGGGACCGATCGACCCGCTCCGTGCGAGCGAGGCGATTGCAGTTGGATCGAAAGGTCCTTCGACAGTCGGATGCTGACGGCAGATGTAGTAACGCACGGAGCCTCCCCAGCTCTGCGAACGGACCGGCTCGGAGATCGCCTTCCCCAGGCGTGCTGCGAGCTCGAAGCGGGAACCGGATCGAACGATCCTGAACGTACTCGGAAAGGTATTCGGATTCGTCGGACGCTGCTTCCGAGAGCGCCAATCCTTACAATCGACCCGAAGTTCGACCTTCTCCTCTCTGCTCAACCCGATCTCTCCTCCTCCCATGTCCTTCACCTTTCGAGAGTTCTTTGCCGAGCTTGACCAGCATCCCGAACGCGTCCCGCTCGACGAGCTGGTGCGTCTGGTCGAGAAGCTGACCTTTGATCGCGAGTCGCTCCGCCCGTACGCGGTCTTCGACCCGACGCGCTACCGCCGCAATCTCATCCATGCCGGCCCCGGGTATCAGGCTCTCCTGCTCTGCTGGCGCGGTGGACAGCGGAGTCCGATCCACGATCACAAGGGCTCGTCCTGCGCCGTTCGCGTGATCGAGGGCACGCTCACCGAGACGGTCTTCGATCGCACCGCCGATGGGTTCATCTTCCCCACGCACACGCACAGGCTGGAAGAGGGCGAGGTGTGCGGGTCGGAAGACACCGACATCCACCAGATCTCGAACCTCGAGCCGGGCGGCAAGGACCTTCTGACGCTTCACGTCTACACCCCGGCGCTGGACATGATGGGGGTCTATTCCCTGACCGACACGCAGATCCGGCGTGAGCGCGATCCGGTCTTCGAGTTCTCCCTCGGTTCGGGAATCTGATGCTCTCGACGTCCGGGCTCAGCCGGCCCGTCTTTCTGGCCGCAATCCTCTTCTGCCTGACGCCGTGGTGTTCGCCGCCGATTGCCCTGGCGCTGGGGATTGCGCTCGCGCTTCTTCTTGCAAACCCATACGCCAAGGTCGGTCGCACGGCGTCGCGGCTGCTGCTGCAGGCGTCAGTCGTCCTGCTTGGCTTCTCGATGAACTTCGGCGTGGTCGTGCGGGCCGGTGCGGAAGGCGCGGTGCTCGCGGCCGCGACCATCGCCCTGACGCTCGCGCTGGGGTTCGCAATCGGGCGGCTGCTGGCAATCAACGGGCGAACGTCGACTCTCATCTCGGGCGGCACGGCCATCTGCGGCGGCTCGGCAATCGCGGCGCTCGCGGCGGTGATCGGCGCCGCCGAGGGTGAGATCGCGGTGGCGATTGGGACGGTCTTCATCCTGAACGCGGTCGGGCTCTATCTCTTCCCGGTGCTCGGCCACGCCCTCGAACTCTCTCCCGAGCAGTTCGGCGTGTGGGCGGCAGTCTCCATCCACGATGTCTCCTCGGTGGTGGGGGCGGCCACGTCCTACGGATCGCCGGTTGCACTCGAGACCGCAACGGCGGTGAAGCTCTCGCGGGCCCTGTGGATCGTGCCACTGACTCTCGGAGTGCTGGCCGTCATGCGCTGGCGCGAATCTCGGGCCCGGGCCGCGGCGACGGTGAACGGCGCCCTCGAGGGCGACGCGTCGACTGCTTCAGGGGCGACTGCCGCGCCCCGGGCTGCGGTGCAGATTCCGTGGTTCATCGGATTCTTCCTGCTGGCGTCTCTGTCGCGCAGTCTGCTTCCGGCAATCGAGGAGTACGTGCCGCTCATCAAGCAGCTCGCCACCATCGGGTTGTCCCTCACGCTCTTTCTGATCGGAGCGAGCATCTCGCTGCCCACCCTCCGTGCAGTGGGCTGGCGCCCGATGGCCCAGGGCGTCATCCTCTGGATCTTCATCTCCGCGGTGACGCTCGGGGTGGTGCTGCTCGGACTGGTGTGACCTACCGGGCCCGGTACTGCGTCAATCGGTAATGGAGCTTCCGCTCGCTGATCCCCAGCATCTCCGCGGCGAGCGTGCGGTTGTCGTCGCTTCGACGGAGCGCCTCCATGATCAGCACGCGCTCGACCGTTTCGAGGGTGAGATCGGCGCGGGACGCGAGTGGCGCCCGCTCGTCGCCCGAAGACTCGTCGCCGGAGTAGTGGGCGTTGGGGCCGAGATCGTCGCCACTCCGCGATGGAAGTCGCAGTTGCGCAACCGGCGTCTCCACCAGCACGTGCCGCGACCAGGCCCGATCGAGGGCGGTCTCGAGATCGCTGAGCGGCACCGGCTTGGCGAGAAAGTCGACCACCTCGCGCTGAATCGATCGGCGGGCGAGTTCAAAGGTGCCGTACCCGGTCGCGATCACCACCGAGACCGCCGGATGCTGCTCCCGACTCTCCTCGAAGAGATCGAGGCTGAGCTCTCCGTGGAGCTGGAGATCGAGGATGACAATTGCAAAGGGCTCCCGCGCCAGGGCCACGTGGGCCTCTTCGGCCGAGCCGACGCAGACCGCCTCGAACTCCATCTGCCGCAGCGCCCGTCGGTACATCAACTGCTGCGAGGACTCGTCCTCCACCACCAGGACTCGGCGGGGCGCGATGGTCATGCGTCATCCTCCGGCACCGGTATCGCCAGAATGAACATGCTGCCGCGCCCGGGGCCGGCGCATGGGCACTCTGCACGGCGTTGTCGGCCTCCGACTCGAGCGCCGCCAGTCCCGAACGCAGGTGAATGATGCGCTCGGCGAGTCCCTTCGACGAACTCCAGCTCGCCTCGTCGCCCAGCAACTCGCGGCCGCCGCCGCCGCGGTGGTCGCGGCCGCGGTCCTGCCCCGCGGCGTGCCGCGGGCAGGCGTCGTCCCCGCTGCGGAGCTCGGTGCCGAGCTCGCTGCGGGGCCTGGTGCGGGGCCTGGTGCGCGGCCCGGTGCGCGGCCCGGTGCGGAGCGGACTGCAAAATCGACAGGTCGATCAATCGAGGCCGCATGATTCCACAAGATTCCAGAACGTCGCGGCAATCCCGCTCGCGAGGCCGGAGGGATTCTGCCACCGACTGCCATCCTGGTGTTTCTTCCAATTCATCACCCCGCCGGTTCCGCTGCAGCGCAGTTCACGACGCATAATCCAGAATGGTCGCACCACTGAACATCGTCGCGGTTCGAAGCCTCATCCCCAAGCGCCGCTTCGGGACCGAGCAGGTGGAGCAGGCGTTCATGCACTGGCTCGCCGATCGTCCCGAGGACGAGCGGATCAAGGCCAGGCGGATCCTCCGCAACTCCGGTGTCGACACCCGGGCGTCGTGCCTTTCGATGGAGGAGATCTTCACCCCGGCCACGCTCACCGAGTCGAGTGGTCGATATCGCCGCAACGCCGTCGAGCTCGGGGTCCGGCTTCTCCGCGAGACGCTGGAGTCGGCCGCGATCCGACCGCAGGACGTCGACATCCTGATCACCACCTCGTGCACCGGGTTCATGATCCCCTCGGTCGATGCCTACATGGCCAACGAACTGGGAATGCGATCGGACCTGGTGAGGCTCCCGGTCACTCAGATGGGCTGCGCCGCCGGGGCCTCGGCCCTGATGTACGCAGCCGAGATGCTGCGCGGCCGACCGGGCGGAGTCGCCGCGATCGTCAACATCGAGCTGCCCACCAACACGATTCAGCTCGGCGACTTCTCGATGGCCAACATCGTCTCCACCGCCCTCTTCTCCGATGGCCTCGGCTGCACCATCCTGCGCAACGGTGGGGAACCCGGCGTGGCGCGGATCGACGGCTGGGGGACGCATCAGGTCACCGACTCGCTCGAGCTCCTCGGCTACCAGCTCACCACCGGCGGATTCCTGATGCACCTCGACCCGACGCTGCCGGAGGTGATCGCCACTCACTTCCTCGCCGCGGTGTCGTCGCTCCTCACGAGGACCAACCTCACCATCGAGGACATCGCCCACTTCGCCATCCATCCAGGCGGCGTCAGGATCCTCGATCGCATCGAGTCGATCCTCGCCCGGTCCAACCGGGACGCTCGTCTCTCCCGCGAAACCATGCGCAATCACGGCAACATGTCGAGCAGCACCGTGATCGTGATTCTGGAACGACTGCTCGCGTCGCGGCCGGCGCCCGGCAAGGCCCTGCTCATGAGCTTCGGGCCGGGCTTCGGCACCCACCAACTGCTGCTCACCCTGGGAAGGGACGACTGACACCATGATCGCCACCGGCCACAACGATCGCGCCAAACTCAAGCCCATCCATGATGTGGGATTCGATCGCCACTTCAAGGCGGCGACGTAGGCCGAGTACAACCGGCAGTTCTTCGACGGGCTGGCGAAGAAGTACGACGCCACCAACGTCATGCACTCCTTCGGAACCAAGCGCCCAATCGATCGCGCCGCGGTGCGGCGGCTGCCCATCCGCCCGGGAATGCGGATCCTCGATCTCTGCACCGGAAGCGGCGACATCGCCATCGAGATGGCCACGCGGCACCGGGACATTCGGATGGTCGCCGTCGACCCCTCGCCTGCGATGCTCGGCGTCGCCGCGCAGGAGGCTGGAGCGCTCCTCGAAAGGATCGAGTTCATCGAGGGCGACGCCCTGGCACTCGAATACCCCGACGGCGCATTCGATGGTGTGGTCATCAGCTTCGGCCTCCGCAACCTCTCGCGCCTCGAGGCCGGCCTTCGCGAGATGACGCGGGTGAGCCGGGACACGTCATGATCCGATGCCGCGCCGGTCGCGCCGCGGTGACCGTGCCCATTCCACACGGGCTCCGCCGCGTGGAGGTGGAACTCGACGGTGATGACGCCGGGGCCTGGATGGGTGACGACGCCGCGGTCCGCAGCCGGTTGCAGGCGGGCTGGGACGGGGGGCTCGAGGCCCCGCTTCTCAACGTGGCCCGCTGTCGGTTCCGCGCGATGGTGGCGGCGCGGTGGCGTGATCGGCGGGTCTTTCTTGCCGGCGATGCCGCCCACACCATGCCACCCTTCGCCGGGCAGGGACTCGCCGCCGGGCTCCGCGACGTCGCCACTCTCTGCTTCAAGATTGCCGGAGTCTCGCAGGGATGGCTGGCGCACTCGGCACTCGACTCGTATGAAGCGGAGCGCCGTCCGCACCTCAATCGGATGACGCGACTGGCCTGTCGGCTCGGTCGACTCATGTCGCCGAAGTCCACGCGCGGAGCCACGCTGCTCCACGGCCTGCTGCGCCTGATCGGGGCCGCGCCGGCACTTGGCGGATCGTGGCTCCTTGGCGGACCGACGATTGAGCCGCATCTGACCAGCGGCTTTCTGGCGCCTTCCGCACGGGCCGGGCGATACCTCCCGCAGCCGAGTGTGGTGCTGCACGATCAGCGTCGCGTGCCGCTCGATGAACTGCTCGGCCCGCGCATGACCTGAATCATCCTGGCGCCGCGCTCCGAGAGCGCACCGCGCCTCGAGCCGCCGCTGCTTCAGCCCTGCGACACGGTCCTGATCGAAGGGCGCGACTTTCGCGATCCCACGCAGGTGCTCCGACGGCAGTACGGCGTGGGCAGCCTGCTTCTGATCCGTCCCGAGCGGGTCGTGCACTCGCACATCCGACCATCCCGCACTCGACCTGTCCGCCTCCGGAGATCCTCATGACACCCAAGGCCGTGAACGAATCACGCCCGCAGCGCCGCCGAGCCCCAGCTCGGCGTATGGCGACGCCGGTCGCCGTGAAGAACGGCGATTCGCCCACTTGAGCGAAGACCGAAGTGACACGGATCTTTATGGACGAGGTCCTTCGCGTCGTGCGCAGGAAGGATGGAGCACGGAGGTCATGGAGGTCATGGAGGTCATGGAGGTCATGGAGGTCATGGAGGTCATGGAGGACACGGAGGAAGAGGCAAGGGTGCGAACGGCACCGGCCCCGTGATGCCGGCATCACAGGCAATCGTGTCCGTTCACCAACAT
>Ga0163149_10004955_pt1 | contig 14255 bp, 14 predicted proteins | sample OliLakLV19MP5G1_FD_148604 | JGI IMG/M metagenome (GOLD analysis project Ga0163149, IMG submission 148604) | Freshwater microbial mat bacterial communities from Lake Vanda, McMurdo Dry Valleys, Antarctica - Oligotrophic Lake LV.19.MP5.G1 | ecosystem: Environmental > Aquatic > Freshwater > Lake >...
AGTTTATATAAGAATTCCCAATCGAACCGATTCCACCGGAACCCTCACCGTCAGCCCCAGCTGTCCCCCCAGTACCGCCGAGACTCCGAAGATTAATGGCCGGATTCGTTGAAGATGTTATGGTTACATTTCCTTGAGATTTTAGAGTTATTGTCGTTCCGTTTGCGTGTGGATTAGAAAACGCCAAAACCCCAGTGCCTGTTATTGAAATACTTGAATAGTTTCGCGTGAACATAATTGCACCCGCAAGGTCAAGCGTAGTCGTACCAGAAGAAATTGTAAGCGCACCATCAGCACCTGTTCCGCCAAACTTAACAAGACTAGAAAGTGACGATGGATTCACAAAGAGAGGAGCGCCAGTTGCGCCAGTTGATGTTCGAGCAAGAACTTCTGCATCGGTCGCTTGTTCTGCAAACCCCCTGACCGTAGTAGACGCATTAGGAATAGGCTTAAGAGGCTGACTAAAAAATAGATCAGTATTCGCGTCACCCACACCTACCACTACTGAATTCGTTCCTGCTGATGTTGATAACGCACCAGCTGTATTTGAGATGTAGTAGATTGTTCCTGCGACGTATGTACCAACGGTTTCAGTCCCAGATATAAAAATACCACCAGCTACCGACTGGTTAATAAGTGTCGTTGCTCTAACTTTTCCAACTTTAACATCGACACTTGTTGCTACCGCGTCGGCATCAGTTCTGTACCACTTGCCGTCTGACTCTTTAAGATAAACCCAGTCACCAGATGTAACACCCTCACCAACAACACCGTTAACCGTTTGCGGGTTGAAAGCCAAAACTGTAGAACCAGAAGCAGTGTCTAACACAAACTGCACAGTGGCGAGAGCTAAAGGATTCACTTGTGAAGGAGTCGCATCATATTTAATCGGTACACCTGCGTCCCAATCAGTAGTACCATTAAGCATATTTGTAATCCTTAGTAGTAACGCCCAATCTGTAATTTGTACGCTTGCACCCACGTTGTGTCCTTTAGCAAAACCTGTTGTTGCTACACCTTGTCTTGAAATCGAAACGATTTGTGAAAGTTGGTTATTGTTATCAAGATACGCGACAATGTATTCTTTGCGAGAACCAGAGTCTACAGTAAAACCATAAATCTTTTGATTAGTGATTTGAACACCGTCTGAGTCTAGTCCATTATTCAAAGAAGAAGTTACAGCTCCGACAGGGGCTGGTTCCGCTAATTGTTTTGAAAAATCTGCTACTGCTTTAGTTAAAGTTAATGTCATATTTATACATTAGTACACTTCCTAAAAACCATATAAGTTCCAGCGTTAATAGTTGCGCTGTTTGCTGTAACTGAAGCGCATTGAATTATTATATTGCCCGCGTTTGTTGAGTTCACTACTCGAAACGACAACACGAAAGATACCTGAACCCCTACGCCAGTGGCGAGTGTTGCCCCAAGCGTGTTGATCGAAGAAATTAAAGACGGGACAAGGGGGGCGGCTAATGTTGCGCCTCCACCTAGTTGTATCCCTGCAATAGTCGCAGAAGTCGGGCAATTTATGGCAAATTTCAAACCATCGGCTGATGTCGCTTTTGAGCATGTACCATAAACTTGAACCGCATAAATCTCACTTGCCGCAATAGGAAAAGTCATGCCGGTTATATCAACCGCACTTAAAGACGCTGTAACAAAATTTGAAGCAATAGAAATACTCCCGCCGACAAGATTCTGCCTTGTTACCTTACTTGTTGTTGCTGACCCCGCAGGGTCGCTAACAATAGGCAAAATATCTGTTAACAGGGGGGTCGTGATCGCACTTAAATTTGTTATTTTTTTTGTTGCCAAATATAAGCTTTCCCCCCGCTTAATTATCTTTTAATTATAGCATGTTTATGGTTGTGTATCCAAATCTGTCGTAGCCCCATCAAGTGACACATATCTTTTAATTCTAAACCTCCCCGGTATCCTCTGTTCAAAAGACAAGATGTCAAAATCCTTAATCATATTTATTGCACAATATCCAAAACCCAACGCTACGAATGTCAAACGACGCACACGAAACTTTGAGGTTCTTATTTTTATACGAGTATAAAAAGGATACGCAAGAATTGAATCACCCGTCGGGGTTGTACCAAGCCCCCCGCCCAGTGCTGATACTCCAATTTCATCCCCTCCAATCAACCCAGTACCGCTTGTTGAATCCAACCCTGTTTCTATAAATTGAGGGTTAGAAAGGTCTACATAGTCAGCACTACCTAAAACTGTACCGACGAGTTGATTTGTGCCGTCATCAAACGACTCGTACACCGAAAAAGACTGATTGGGGTCAATAAGTCCTTTTAATTCTAAGTAGCGCACCTTTTTTAATCTATCATCACCAAAATTGTCATTTTTACTAATCCAAAAATTATCTATAACCCCCGCAAGGTCATCATCATTTGTAAATAACTGATAGATCGCTTCTGACAATGCGCCACCTCCATATAAAAGCCCTTCATTTTTAGCCAATGATCTGACACCGTAATAAGTAATATCTACAGAATATTTTTGAGAAGTATTAACCAAAACCAAACGATCATTATTATCCGAACTAGTGGTCCGACACGACACGAGTATGTACTCACCCCATGTGTCCATTACACACTGATCAAAGATGTAATTTTCCCAAGCAAATAACGGAGTTAGATTTATTGGTTCGAGGTTACCTCCCACTGGGTTACGAACGAGCATTGAAAGTATCGGTTTGTCTGGGTTTGCGGTATCAATGTATGCGATACCTTTACTGGTAGCCACAACTCCTCTCAGAGACTTGACCCCAATGTCAGACCGAAATACTGCATTAGTTGCGTTGGTGTCATCTGCTGTTAAGTTCAATTCATAAACTGAGGTTGTTTTAAACGAGTAGTACGCACCATCAAAAGGGACAACATTACGAATCGGCTCACCAAGATATTCTTGGGGAATAAAATCACCCTCCCCTGCTAGTCGAGGAGATGAGAAAGTAAAGTCAGTGATACCATTAACGTTTGAATCCTCCCATTGATAGGTAGCCGTTGCGTTACCTGACGAAACAGCAGCGTTAAACGTTACGCTATACTGGCCAGTGGTATAATTTATTGTACCCGTCCCTCCTTTGTCGCTCGTCAAAACTCCATTTTGATTATCAACAAATGTCTCAACACCTGCGGCCGTTGTCCCAACGACACTTATTCCAAAAACAAATCTTAATCCTGTTGAGGCTGCCAATGTACCTGTGTACACAGTACTCCCTGATACCCCAAGAATTTCGGCTGTTACTGTTGTGTAGTTAGTCCCCTGTGGATCAATTTTTGAAAGATAAATAGCCGTTTGATCTCCTGGTGGGTCAAACCTATTCCACAAAAACATGCGAGCTTCATTTATTAAAATGTACCCTTTGTGATTCTTAGTAGAGTTATACATATCCTTGTAAGACAAAGGATCGGCTAGATTTATTTTGTACAGACCGTCCCGACATCCAACAAAAAGATAGTTCCCGGCGAGTGAGGCATACGGAGCAAAGAATACTTCTGATTCGTTAGTTAAGCCAGTGATTACATCGACCCAATTATCACCTTGTTTAACTTGGATTTTATTATTTTTTTTGCAATAGTGCATCCGCGTTCCGTCTTGTCTAGGAGCAAAAATCTGTGCATAGACAGCTCCGACCACCGAAGATTCCACCTCTGACTGACTAAGTACCAACATATCGCCCGCTTCTGTTGTAAGCTCTTCAAGAGCCTCAGTTACAAGCGTGGGGTTTGTGGTGCTGGTACCAGTCTCCTGCCTACCTCTCACAAGTTCAATACGGCCGTCCTTTGTTCTCCATGACATTGAACCAGAAGAAGCGTCAGAAGCAATAATCTCATTAGATATCAAGTTTTGGACACCGCTGACAAAAAGATTGATTTTTTTCTCTCTCATGTTTTTCTTAGCTTACCTGGACACTTTTTACTTCACCGGATTTTGATTGAATAGGTAAAACCAAATCATCAAAAACTGGCAACACAACCTTTTCCCATTCAGACAGAGACGCATTTGGTAAGTATTTTCGATTGATCGTACCGTCAGCGAATAAGACATACATCCAACCTCCGTCTATTTGAAATTGAGTAATCATTTAATTTCCGTATGTTTGGATACTGTTTAGCCTATCATTCCACGACTTCATGTCAGATAAAATCATTTCACCTCGCATTCTATTTTCCCCAGAATAAGAACGATTTTTTTCAAATAGCTGGATAAAATCATTGTCGCTTGCCATAAAGAAAGGCAGCACATTCCAAAATCGGTTGGGGAATACAGGATTACTACCAGCAACAGTCAAGGCAACTGGTACATATATATAATCAAATGAATATATATTGTCTTGTGTCTTTGTGAAAACTAGCTTTTGTTGTCGTGAATCATAATACGCAGTCAAATTTTGGTTTCTATACAGTCTTCGTTCACTAAACGGCACAACCATGAATTCAGAATTATTTTCTCCTATATAAACCTTAGGATTGTCCGTCAATAGATTGGAAAAATCAGACGGCTCCGCAATGTCGGTACCTGAAATACTCCCGGTTGATTCCTTTTTTAAAAATTCCCACTGCTTACTTCTTAATATTTCAAAATAAATTTTGTTTGCTAACTTTAAAACTTCGGCGGACGACAAATCACTGGTGTCTCCAATTAAAGTATAGAACTCGTTAATTATGTCTTGTGTATTTGTTAACATATTTTATGGACTTAACCTCGGAAGCCACTCGTAAGTGACGACCGAAAGAAGCGCACAAATTAGCTCGGTATGTAGTCTGTATTTATGGTGCATACCGCTGTGTTTGTAGCGTTTGCAACATATGTAAGAAACGTACCGGCTGGCCAGAACCTGTTGACCGCTGTACCAGTTAATCCTGGAGTCGAAGATGCAACATAATTTTGGAAGGTTGTAGTCGCGACGCTCGTGTTTAGAACAAAATTCGTATTACCTTGCAATCCCGATGTCGAATTCGAGGTCGTGGCAGCTGAAAATGTAAAACCAGCAGAAAGCAAACCTACACCTGTTAAGAGTGTCCTGCTCGAACCCAAATTATCGCAGTAAAATACAACATCAGTAATGTAACGCTCGTTTACGTCACTATTAAAGAGTGAAGTTGTTGTTGCGGTAGTTGGTGAGAAAACAACAGTTGCCATTCTTTGTACTCCAAACTGAGTACCTACTTTCGACGATCCCAAAATCGGGGCTTCAGACAATCGAGGGAAGAAATACCCCCCAATCGCAATCAATGCTATTAGAATAAATATTTTTTTCATATTAGTTGATTTCCCAAGATGGGAGCGCTGATGTACCTGTGTTTATATAGCGTACTCCAGTGTCGAGTGCCATAACTGAACAACCTTTTGCAAAAACATTGGCAGTTGTTGGCGGTGTTCCACCATCAAGTGTGGCTCGAATAGCCAAACCATCTGCTGTTTTGTCAAAAATCTTTACTCCGTCAGCGTTTCCTGTTGAATAAGGCATGTTTTTTTTTGATTACTTATAATTACGCAGCGAGGTGAACGTCGAGGAATTTTTGTGAGCCATCAAAAAAGGTTTTTAGCCCGTAAATGATTGTGCTTGAAATATTTTTTGATCCTGGCTGCTTTGGTTCCTGTAACATCTCCATCTTAGATTCTTTCTGAACAACTACGTCTATTGCACCCTTTTTTCCGAAATAAGCGTGAATAAAGTTTTTTGTCCACGCATCAGTTGCGTCTGTAAATGTTTCCGCAAGAGTAAGTCGACCAGAACCAACAGCGACAATCGTAAGAATATTAGTAGTGTCGTTGTTTGTTGCGGTGATTCTCTTTGTCTTAGAAAGAATACGTCGATTAGCGGCAGATACCTCAAAGTAACCAGTTGCTGAATCTTTGCCCGTTGCTGAGCCGTTGATAGCGTTCTTAATAATTTCACGAGTTAAATCAGCGGAACCTGCGATGTCAAATTCTCCAGCTAGAGAAGGTATTGCTCGCGCTGTAAATACAACTCCTTCAACAGTGATTGTGTCGCCAGCTGTTACGTTTGCAGCCATAGCGAGGGTTGCTTCACCTGTAAGGTTTTCTGAAACATACACTTCTGCACCAGCTACTTCTTCATCAACGAAACCGTTCTTGAACAGAGAGTTAACAAAATCTGCATTTTTACCCAAAAGGTACTGGAACATGTCTGAAGCGGCAATCGAATCAACGACAAGGACCAAGTTAGAAAGATTTTGATTGTTTCGTCGTAGTAAAGCAGGAAGACGTGAAACCATCTGCGGGACAGTGGTTGATGTCAGGGCGATTGGTGTGGTGTTTGCAATGAGAGTCGTCAAAGAACCTGTGTCAAAATCAGCATAGGCGTTCAATGTCTGATTAAGAATGTCGGCATCAACGTATGTCGCGAGTTTCACTGCAACCTGACCGCCAATAATTGTACCTGGGTTAAGAGGTCCAGCTTGTACCATTTCTTTCGCAGAAAGGTTAAAGAGTACCATCTTGTCTTGGTCTACAGTCAAAGTTTCTCGTTCGTCTGATACGAGGTCAACAGTACCGTCAGTTCGAGCAACTCGGTCCTGAACGTCGATAGCCGAGATATCGTATCGTACTCGGTCAATGCTTTGTCCAAAAGTAAGATCGGACAATAATCTTGTGTTTGCAATCTTCATTGCAATCAACACTTTTGGGAAAAATTCCTGATAAGTGTTACTAAAATTCCTAGCGAATGCGTCTAACATGGGGAATAAATTTTAATTATAATGATTCCCCCCTCTTCTGTTATAGATACCGCTTTATTTGTGCTTCAGTTTTTTTTGACCATTCTTCTTTAGATTTCGGATCATTCTCTATCTTATCCCAGTCTTCTTTTGAAGGATTATCAAAATCAGGAGATTCTTGTTCACGCGAAAATCTTGAAGTTTCAATGGATTTTTTTCCTGTGAGTGCCGCACCGTAAGCCTCTTCTAGTATCTGTGGAAGAGTCTTCTTTGCATTCTCAGGGTTAAAGGCAAGTGATTTGATTACAGATTTGTTAACGATACTCGAATACTCTGGCATGTCTTTGAGAACACTTGAGTACAATTCATTGAACTGTACGTTCATTTTCTCTTGACTGCGTTCGTTCTCAATTTTAGCTAACTTTGGCGTGTAATCTTTGTCTAGTTCCTCTCTTATCTCTCTTGTGGTAGCCGTCCGAACAGTAGAAACCAGTTGTGTGAGAAACGATTCGTCAATATTATGTTCGTTAGCAAGACGTTTTAACTCATCATTGACTTGATGTGCAGATTTTTCACCTGTAACCCCAGCTGTCTTTAACTTTGTTATTTGATCACGCAACTCGATAACTGACGCTTCAGAAATAGCTATTTCTGCTTCTGCTTTCTCCGCACGTCTCTTCTGATCTTGTGCAATTTGTTTGTCCTTACTAACTTCAGGAATAACAATATCGCCAACCACCACTTCATCTTTTTTTGGTGCGATTTCACCCTCCTTTACGGCCGGAGCGTCCTTTTTTTCTTCTACCATAATAGTCTAAGGCTATTTTGTTACACCAGTTCGCCATCTGGTAACTATTACTTATAATTATACCCTAAAAAAGTTATTTTAGGCTACCGGCTACCTGTAAGCTAAGAGGGGGCAAAGTCTTACAAGTATGCGGTAGCCCGAAATTATTTCGGCTCCAACAATTCGTCTATCGCTCTAATCTGTTCAGGATTCCCAGTAATGAACTGATACAAATCTAAGTTTGCTTTGATTGTTGAACACAAAGCTTTTATTTCAGAGTCAGTCTTCTCCATGTACACGGTAAGAAGAACTGAAAGAGAATTAACGGTATTCTCCTTAACATAATCTTTTAACAAAACAACACCCTCAAGGTGTGACACCGCTTCGAGTGCTTTTAGTTTCTTTAGTTCTTTCTGTATGACTTCTTTATCCATTTTGGATTGGACTAATTATTGGGACGCATTTAATTCCTGTCTCTTTTTCAATGCTATCCAAGTGCTTCTCGTACGTTTCGATTGTTGCCGCACAAGTCTTTAGTATCTCAACTGACTCTTTATTAGCCATAAATTTTGAAACAAAAGAAAGAACTAAACCCAACTTGTCTTCAGGTATGTCTTTCAGCATTGGTAGTGCTTCAACAGCTTTTTCAATAAATACTTCATTCATTTGTACTTGACCCTCTTGTTGTTTAACTGTTTTTTTTACGCTCTCGAGATAGTCGAGTAAACCGTTTACGCTAGTTTCGGACGTAAGACCTGAAATTTCAATAATAGAATCAAATTCATTTTGACCCTCTCCTTCAAATTGTTTTTTGATTGTGTATTTCATTTATTTTTTCTTTTTATTTATTTTTTTCAACATTTTCTTTTTTTCGTATGATTTTTTGTTTCCTCTTATTGGCATATATTTATATTATTTCGTTAGCCTCTGTTGGTAATGTTTCCTGTCCTGTGTCTTCGATATTGACACCGCCATCGCTGATCCCTCCTTCTTTTGCCAAGTCATTCATAAGCTGTGTACCCGTATTATTTGCGATTACCGTCTCACACTGAGTCAGGTAATCTTGCATAAGCAAGAACGTGTCTTCGCTCATATCCTCTTTGTGATCTTTCATGTACTCAATGAAATGGTTTGCGTAAGCAATATTAGCGTTCATATTTGGCTCAAGCACTTTGCCGTCTAGAATACTTTCAATGTCACGCTCTGCTTCTGATATAACTATTGCGGTCCCAGAATCTTGAACATCAAGAAGTGTACGCACAAGGTCATTATCAAGACCTATGATTGCTGCTTCTGTTTCAAGTAGAATCTTCTGATTAACCAAAGGATTATCCCGATGCCCAACAAGAAACTGAATTTTATTTTTCTTGTCGACATTATCAGCTCGCGATTCTGAATCACTGCTCTTTATTAAAATCCTGTACTCAGATGATGGGCGGATATCACGACGGGCAACAAACACAGTCTTCTCAAGGCCTTTTGGACCAAGAATTTTGACTGCTACTTTTTTAGTCAAATGGTCTTCAATGCCGTACCAATAAAGTTTCGCAAAACGTCGATACCCTTTGGTGTATGACTTATTGAGTAAGTTAAATTGGTCTGCTGCTTGTGCGATGTTGCCCTCGTATATGCCGACCTTATCTTCTTCAGCTGAACCTTTAACACCAGAAGTCACGCCTGATTCTGTCTGCTGAATCTGCTCCAGCTTATCGTACACATTCAGGGGTGTCGTGATACTTGGAGTTTCAACGATTTGGAATGCCTTGTTCACATCGACTCCTGCTTTGAATCTTATGATTCCGTTTCGTTTGTATATAAGTTCAGCAAGACTTTCAATGGCAGACGTATCGACCTTTTTTTGTGGCTTATTAACCTGCTCGGCGTTATCGAGCATTTGGTTAATGGAAACAGTTTGTGCCATAAACACTTCGCGCACTCCGTCCGCATAGCTTGGTGTCCAAAATTCAGTCAGATCAATGAGAGAAGCATATGACCAGAAAGGCCACATTGAGTCTTTTAGTTTCGCGTCTTTTTTAAATATATCTGCAAGAAGTTCGCATCGAATAGCGCGCTTGCCGTCCTCACTTATAAGCAGGTAGTATCTTTCACCCTCAAAAGTTGTGTACCATTCCCAGAATTTATACAGATCGGGCGCTTGTATTTGTTTGTCTGAAGTGCCTACAAAAGCATAGCGGTTTTGTTTGTTTATCTCTTCTTGATTCGTAACAACTGGATTACCAGCACCTGATGTCAAAAGTTTTGTTTCTTCTGGTATATATAAACCATTTTTAGCGCCCTCCTTTAACTCCCATTTAGTTTTCTCAATGCCGTATCTACCAAGAAACTTAGCTTTATCTAAATTAAGCCCCCCAACTTTTGGGTCTACCAAGAAATCATACACGTCTACATTCTCAAGATAAGAACAATAGTCGTCATATGAATCAGCATGATACGAGAAAATTGCCCTGTCGTATAAAACGAGCTGTAGTTTCCCAGCTAAGTCTTTCTCATCCCAATCATCCAAATCAGCGTCTCTTTCTTTGAGCGCGTTAAGTAGTTGGGTTTTCTTTAAATCAGCGATTGTCCCACGTTGGTATTCAAACGTTAAAGGGGAATCGATCTTTGAAAGCAGAGACCGGACGAACGACTTCATTTTACCTAAATCAACATTGGCGCGAGATTGGAGCTGCGCCTGTGAACCCATTTGATTATTATCGACACGGTCTATCCCAAGTTTGTTGCCATAGAACATTGACTCGTTTTTGTGCCAACGAGTTACCGCGCCTTGTTTGTAAGTACGAGCAAATTCAATTTCGAGCAACGCTTGCTCGACCAGCTTATCTCTTTTTGTTTTGTTTATGTTAGCCACTTAGAAAGACCCCTCTTTCTACTTACTTGATAGAATAACCTGATCTGTCTGAAACAAACTGTTCTGCTAATTGTTTATACCCCTTTCCATGCTCATGTAAATCGTAGACACGAATCACAATACCATTTTCGTCTAAGACTCTGACTTCAGGTGTTTGCTTTGTACCAAAAATAAACTCGGTGTCTGTAACTGTGTCAGGTGTTTCCTCAACAGGTGTTTCCTCAACAGGTGTTTCCTCAACAGGTGTTTCAACACTTAACTCTTCTTTAATTTTTTTTGTTCGTGTCATGTATATTTTTATTAATTATTTATTAATTATTTAGTAATTGTACCACACTATTAAATACCTATATCCGAAAACTGTGGAGAATCGTCAAAAATATTAGAAATATCCTCTGGTTCTTTGCGGTATATCTTGTTTAGAGACACGAGAGGGTAGATTGTTGCGTCCATTCCGTGTTTCCATGTATTATTTGGGAATCCTTTTGGGTTTCCGTCCTTATCTTCAGCCCATGCAAAGTTTTCATAGCACTTCCATATGTTTTTACTACGTTTTGTTACTGATATTTGGAGACCGGACACGACTTTTATACCAAAAGTCACGCTGTCTGGTCCTTTATCTGACCCCACAATGTCCACACCATAGCTTCGTATTTCATCAATACTCTTAGGCTCCGCGCTGTCAGCGACAGTTATAGCTTTCTTTGGTTGAGACAATATTATTTCTGCGAGTAATTGATTTTTCTTTTCTGTCCCATATGCAAGTTCGTCAACGATATAGCCACCATTATATTCGTACAGCGCAATGAGTGCCGCGGGATCAGGGAACCACCCAAAATCAATACCGTACGCCACAAGTCGCGCTTCATGTGGTACCTCTTCTATTTGTTTCCACCCACTGAATATCTTGCCCCGGACAGTCTCCGGTACAAGTCCTCTGATCATCTGATTGTAATACGATGGCTTTGTTTCCTTATAGCCTCGGTACCTGCGCATGGTGTGTTCGTCAAGATTTTGCAAATTGTCCTCAAATGTACCAAAAATAAACTCGGTGTCTGTTATATCTTTTTTCAAACTAGGAACAAAAAAATCAGAAGTATCACTTGGAGACAGATCGAACCACCGTTGGATAATCCAGTGACTCTTTGGGGGCGAATTGAGTGTTAGCACAATTTTTATATCACCCTTAACTGTTCTGAGTGAGTCATCAAGTGTCATGAACTCATGTTCACCAATTTCTTCTGCCTCCTCGATCCACACAGTGTTATACGAAGCAATAGACTTGAGCTTCGCACTGTGTGACCCGCTAGACGCTCTAAAACCGTGAGCGTGGAGACTGTTGGTACCGTAGGACACCTGCATATCATTGTCCGTAATTCTCATAAGGCCCCTCAGTCCTTCAGTCTGTTCATTTATCCGATCGTTTATTTCCCGCCAACATGAATGCCTTATGTCGTGGTGTACCGCGCGCATCAAAGCCCCGCGCATGTATGTCTTCGCAGGTAATTTTGAAACCAAATATTGAGACACAGCTGTCGAGCGCCCCGCACCTCGGCCACCCATAACAATTAAATACCTAGCTTTTGATTCCCATAGAGGTAAGTAGGTCGGTCGAATCGCAAACTTGATATTCATTACTTTTGTATAGAAATTTCAACACCTTGAATTTGAATAGGCCCGCCGTCTTCGCCTGTTATTGGCTGTATCGGTTTCCCATGTTTTCTGTCCATGTAGTCTCGGTAAAAGCTATACTCTCCTTTCAACGCTTCCTCTGCGCCCTTCATGTAAATATCCAACCTAACTTGTGCCGAGGTTAGGTTATGCAGCTTTGCGTATTCATCAATGGCGTTATCCATTTCTGTTATGTAGCTCAATTTGCCCACAGGTTTACCCTTGAGGTTCCGTTTTGGGTCAAACCCTTTTTTGAATCTAGTATCCAGCTTACCCCCACTTATTTCTGAGTCTTTATCCATTTCTAGAATCATACCACTTTTTAGGCAAATTGAACAAACCCTCAAAAAAACATTACACCACAAAAAAAAAGGTTTATACGCTATCTTTTTGACTTTTTTCCCCAAAAAAAGGCTTAACTTAGCCATATAATCAACAAAAACCCCTATTTTTGGATACAGCTGATACAGCTTTTTCGATAAAGTGTATGCAACTAATAGCAAACGGATATATAGGGTATATATATATAAATTTCTATCTATAAAGTAAAATAAGCTGTATCAGCTGTTCTTTTCCTTAAAAAAGGGCTAAGAATATACCCCTTGCGGATACAGCGGAACCCGTGGTCTGGTAGGTTTTTGCCACTTTTCAAAAAAACAAATGTCATGTTTTTCTCAAAAAGTTGCCGACCAAAAAGCTGTCCCCACTTTAATTTTGCATTACTTTTTTATTAATTGGATAATCTAAGAATGCATGAAGTAGTGTTCAATAATTTTGACGGCAACATCGTGCGAATTCCTACTAAAAAGGACTTCATGCATCACGGTGTTGCCTTTTAAATTATGGAAAACATTCCTTTTGAATCACCACCCATAGTCAAAGCCCCAGGATCACCTAGTCAAAGCTCTCTCTCTTTTTTTCTTTCTGAGTACTCCAAAGGATTGAAACCTAAAGAAAGAACAGCGAGGTGTTGGGAAATTACAAAAAAATGGAATTCTTCATACGAATCCCCTATTGATGAACGTGAGTTGAAAGATTTTTTTGACAATGTCTTAGAAGAAATAAGGGAAGGGCTTGGAGAAAATGCGGAAACACAAATTTTATCAGAATTTATAAAAGAAAAAACTAAAAGTACCTATAATCTTGCCAAGTATCTGACAGAAAAGTATGAGATTGTAACTGTTGGAGAAAAAGAACGTGAGATGTATGTATACCAGAACGGCTACTATTTTAGAGCTGAAAACGAGATAATTTTCCCTGAAATCCAACGCATACTTGGGGAACACACAACAAAGAACGCCAAGAATGAGACAATCCATAAAATTGCCGACATGACAAGTTACCCTCGTTCGGTGTTTACATCAGCCCATGTAAACTTAATACCATTGAAAAATGGGGTGTATGACCTTGAAACAAATGAATTGCTTTGCCATAGCCCTTTGTACCGGTTCACCTATCAATTCCCTTTGATCTACGCTCCTCAAGCTACTTGCCTCAAAACTGAAGCTTTTATGAAGGATATTCTTAACGACGATCAAATTAAAGTAGTCGAAGAATGGCTTGGGTATTATTTTTATCGCCTGTATCTGTTTAAAAAGGCCATTATATTCGTTGGAGAGGGGGACACTGGTAAGACTACCTTACTTGAGGTTATCTTAAATTTTATAGGCCGAGAAAATGTTTCTGCGATTTCTTTGCACAAGATGACTTCTGATAAATTTGCAGCAGCTCATCTTTATTGGAAACATGGGAATATTGTTGATGAGCTTTCAGCTAAAGATATTTCTGATACAGGTAACTTTAAAATGGCGACAGGTGGTGGCTCTATTACTGGTGAATACAAGTTTGGGAATCAGTTCTCTTTTCAGAATTTTTCAAAATTCACGTTTGCATGTAATAAAATCCCCGATGTTGAGGATTTTGACGACGAGGCCTATTTTAATAGGTGGATGGTTATACGTTTTGAAAAAACCATCACAAACAAAGTGCCTAATTTTATCAACACACTTGTTTCAGAGACAGAAATGTCTGGGCTTTTCAATCTAGCAATGAACGGACTCCGACGACTATTGGCCAACAAAGCCTTTAGTCACACGAAGACCGCCGCAGAAACAAAACTAGACATGATGCGGTCGGGGTCTTCAATGGCTAGTTTCGCGGTTGGTGTCTTATCACAAGAAGTTGGTAGTGAGATTAGCAAAGAAGATATGTATGAGAT
>Ga0163149_10004957_pt1 | contig 14254 bp, 9 predicted proteins | sample OliLakLV19MP5G1_FD_148604 | JGI IMG/M metagenome (GOLD analysis project Ga0163149, IMG submission 148604) | Freshwater microbial mat bacterial communities from Lake Vanda, McMurdo Dry Valleys, Antarctica - Oligotrophic Lake LV.19.MP5.G1 | ecosystem: Environmental > Aquatic > Freshwater > Lake >...
CCCAACAACCTTTGACGTGGTTACCTGTCGCACGACCTGTGGAGGATGAACTGGCACGGGAACCCACGGAATTGGTCTTGAAAACCAGAATTTACCATGGTCGGCCCGAAACAACAACCACGAATTCTTCTTCCGAACCATCATTATCGAACAGTCATTCCAAGCCAAAACCCAAGAACCAGGACGACGTGGAAACGGGAGACATTCCTGGGGAAACTATGACTACTTCGAGTGCTGTTGCGAAAATGGATGATTATGATGGTGGTGGTCACGATGGTTCCATTGTCGAAGATATGGACGTCAGTCCTGCTGGTTTGTTTCCTACTACAAGCAAGAATGACAAGCTTGGCAGCCACGACACGATTGTTGACAACAATAACAACGTCTTTGTCGACGATGATGATGACGAGGAACAATGTACCATTTGCTTTTCTTCCTTGGAAACGGGAGATCGAGTGGGAGTATTGCCGTGTCAGCATACCTTTCATGTCGACTGTTTGAAAGATTGGTTGCCCCGGCGAAATGTGTGTCCCTTGTGTCAAAATGATCATGCTGCGACACCGCGATATACTACGAATATTACCTTGGTGGAGGAAGACAATGATGATGCTGAGGACGCTGATGCTGAGGACGAAGGTGACACTGACAGCAACAACAGCAATGGCAACAATGCCATTCAGGAGGTGTCGGGCGCAGAGGGAAACATTGACAACCCAGAGCCAGATATTGAACTAGCACCCATGGGGCAGGGGCAGCAGCAGCAAACTGCAGAGGAAGTAGAACCACCACAACAACGACGAAGGCAGACCGGTTCAGGGTTTGGACGGAGAATATTGGCTGCGATTCGAAGCTAATAATGAATCATTATTGAAATGGATTCTGTTGGGGGGCGTTTTGAATACACGAGTAGTATTGAGCAGCAGCAGATTCGTTTACGGTGGGAATAGAATGGGTCATTTTTACAAACAGGCAAGTACCAAAGCAAAAAGTTTTGTTTCGCCAGGGGTGAGAGCTTTCTCTGCAATAATGGTCAATGATGACAATGACTATCATGTCGGGGCTATTTTTCGAACAAGCTCAGATTCTGAAACAGCATTTTGCGCCACTGGAAGAAGCTGCCCTCGAGAACCCAAGCGGGGTGGGATATGGCCCTTGGGCGTAATCTTGTCATCCCAGGCGGGCGCCCTTAACCCTAACCAAAACCAAACATCCAGGTGGAAGTTTTGGAGGAGATCCATTCGGGATGTCCTCCGCTTCCACTTTATTGATTCCAACGAAACAAACCTTGGCAGTTACACTCCTTTGGCGTGCGCTGTTTCAGAGAAGATGAGCTCTGTGCTTGTGGTTACGTGTCGCCTCATGGTGGCACAACCAAGGAAGGGGTCTGGGTTGGTTTCTTTTAGAAACCCCAAATAGGGATGGAGTCCTAAAGTGATGGGTGTGACTGCTTCAGGAGTGGCACCGACCATTCCGGTCTTTGTGGGTTTTTGCCTGCTTTTGCTGCTTCGGAGTGGAAGCACCCTCATCTTTTTCATTGTGGCCGTCCCTGAGAGCTACGTGCTCGGCCCAGACCCATCCGAGGTATATCATGGCAGGGCTGCTTGTTCCGATTTCGTTGGAGAAACATGCCCATTTCTAGAAGAGATCATTGCAAAGAAGTCCCCCTGGTGGTTGTTGGATGTGGGAGATTGAGACAAATCTAATCTAAGATGCTTCTTGTTTTTCGCAGATACAGGTTGTCGGTCCCTGGCTGACTTGGTCGTAGTTAATTCGGCCTAAGCTTTCATTGCACTGTTAACTGGGGATATACACGTTTTGTGACATGCACCAGTTGTGAATCAATGTACAGTACTATAGCCATAACAATATGAAAGGTAGAAGAAAAAAACAGTTAGATTTACCTTATTAGCACCCCCTCTACTACAGTAGCTAATAGCATGCAGTGCCTCTCTGCGCATGGATGACAAATAGTCCGCAACAAATCCATCTGTATTTTCTACGTCACAGCGCTGCAGCGATGTTGTAGCGTGTTGTTTTGAAGGGCAGTTGATCGTCACCGGGGATCCCTTCCTTCATTCACCCCGCTCCTCTGCATTTGGCACATCGTACTGTAAGAGGGAAGAGTCACATTGATATCTGATGGATACCAGTCCATTCGATTCTTTCATGTGCAAGCATTGATTCCTTCTGTTTTAAACTTTCACTTCGCTAGCAAGTGGACTTATTTTAAGTAATGCGCTCTATTGGGGTTAATTTATTATTAGGCTTCTCTTTACCGCTCAGAAAGTATTTCTGATTGTATTTGGAAAAGACTCTCGCAAGTGAAACCCAAACCAAGACCGTGTTGTGTCAATACTTGTCCGTCCAACGCCCCTTCTTCAATTGGGCTTACCACCCGGCATGTGGGACAAATGACATACTTGGCGTCGGCAATGCAGAAAATATCTTGCGTACACCCAAAACACGATACAGGGACGTAAAAGTCGTTCCTTACAGCAACGATCGTCTCGTCAGCTTTTCTTAAGGGTTCGCTCACTCCCGGAGAAATCTCCACCATGGTGACTTCGCTTGGTGGTGGCTGCACAAGCTTTGGTGGCTGACAATGATAATGTTGGGGCTGCGCACGAGAGGCAGCGTTGCGCTGCTCTATTAATCTCAGAAATTTTCTTACCCCCATTTGTTCTTCTTCGGACCACTCTGATGAGCTTTCTCCGCTCAGTGCTGCAGCACTGGGAGTAGAACTGCCAGAACTGCTGCTGCTGTCTTGAAAGGACTGTCGGCGAACGTGCTCCTGATGGATCACCGACGTATCACTCAGATCAGATGCGTTGGCGTTATTTGAACGAGGGTAGTTTAGTTCTTGAAGAGATGGTGGAGGTGGGATCCCGCCTTCACCACTCCTGGAGGTACAGAAAATGGACGGAGGAAACGCGTGATGGGCAATCAATGTTTCTTGGTCCCACGACCGTTCCATGCCACCGCCAAGAACTTGAGGACTTGGTCGACCTGAAACCCATTCTGCTCCAGGAGAAGGTGGAGAGAGGTTCAGATTACTGAAAGAGTTCGAAAGACTGATTATTCTTTGGTACCTAGCCTCTTCGTAACTAGAATATTCTGTCATATTTCCAGAACTTCGTCGTTGTTGCGGCGCTACGCTGCCTTGTTTCATACCATTCTTCTCGAGAAACTGCTGTTGCTGCAGTTTCTGCTGCTCCAAATAGCGGGTGTCCTGTTGCGCTAATTTGATTGTTGCCAAGAACTCTTTGAAAGAGGCATCGCTGCATCGATTGCTGCCTTCCTTAATGTCGCTAGTAGTGCTACCAGATGAGTCTTTGCGATAGAGAATCTTGGCAGGCATTTTCTTGGGTGTAGAGCATGGATCATTGGATGCTTGCTCTGTATTCTTTAACATTGTTGGATCTAAGTGTTGTTGTCCATTTATCACTGTTATTTGGGCATGAGCATGGGGCGAGTGGGGAACCTCACAGGGTGCCTCCATAAGCTCGTTGCTGCCGTTATGATTGCTACTACAGCTCTCCATCTTGCTATTGGTATATTGAATGGAGCTATCTATATTGTTGGTCTACCACCTCAGTCTGCTTCCGGTGGTGGATGGCTGTGGTCACGCTAGATGATTGTTTCAATTGGCTTTTGCGTCGGATTTTTTTGCAATTTTTTATTTGTGGTTGATGGTAGGGTGCTCGGTTAATACATGTGGGAGTAGGAAAAGACATGCAGCCTTTTGGCACTTTGGATTGCCAATACGGGGAAGATAGTGGTCTTGATCAGCGACGATCCGAGTCTTTTTTTCTTTCTCGTCACACTATGTTACTATTTTTACCCTTGGAGTTTATCCGACTGCTACAATTTTGATTTTTTGAGTCTTTTTAAGGGGCATGCTGGCGTTTGGCTATTGTAGAACAGTAGCGCTGCTTCTTTGCGAAAGATTGAAGCCGGCGGCTTCCCTGGTAGTAGCAACAGAACCGAATCAATGAATCCCTTTTTTGGGAGTTGGGGAAAAAGTGAGCAAAATTTTGGCCAGTCGTTTACGAACTTAAAAGGCCCAATTTAATTAACGCCGTGTCTGGGATATGTCGTATTTCTATTTTGATGATATTTCTTGATTCGTTTTTTAAACTATTAATCGCGTGAATTAACCAAAAGCGTGACGAGTATGCACCTGCACGCGTTTTGTATATTTTCAGATCTTAAGATATTAGCTATGTTAAAGAGGCGTTGGATTGGAAAATTGATGCAAAATGTGAGTCTGATAAAGAGAATCGAGTCATCTCCTAATAATTACTTAGGGATTATTTTCGTCCTTTCTACTTGTTTTTCTACGACTGACAAAGTATGTTAGTCCCTTACCATGTTTGTTAATTGTATAAAATCGATTTTGAATGAAAAGGAAGGAGAGACACATTCAACGGCTCAGGTTAGAAAATTAATATTTCCCACATTTTACAAACAACTTAGAACATGGCTCCTGTATCTGATTCTTGCGATAGATAATGGATCCCTCGAGTGGTAGTAGATGTGGCGAATGCAGTCATGGTTTTCAAAACATCGACAAAACGTGACCCCATCCTCTGAAGCAAAGGAGCCTAAACGTCACACCCAGCAAGTACTGTTTCCCGTCTCAATAATTTTTCATGGATCACTCACTTTGCTCCCTGAGACGATCGTTGCAACATTTTTCGTCACAAAATAGATTCCGATTTCTTTGAATGGCCACCGCCTACTACTCAGTGCGTGGATTCATCCTGATTTGTTGGAAGTAGATACACACTACTAGTCTGTATCCTCGGTTTCTCCGTCCAGAGTGACCCAACACATACACGAAGCAAGCAGCCTCCATTGATTCCTTCATATTGTACTGCAAGTACATTAGCAAAACAACAATCGACCATGAGACAAACTCTCTTATTACAAATAATTGCGATGCTTCTTGCACGGCAAGTTAGCAGTCTTGACTTAAGATTGGATATCGCGGGAGGGACATGCAATAATGTAGACGAATTCGATGAAACATTCGACGACGGGGTAATGCCAGGGACAGCAGAGATGATGGATATCACAACAACAACTCTGGTAGAAGACGCTGAAAGAAGATATGGCTTTTCAGCTTTTAGGGGAGGAAGCATCGATGTAGAAGAAGAAGAAATCTACGAGGGGCACACAGATAGGGACCCAGATGATCGTGCTCTACAAATACTAGACTGTCCAGTGTTCAAGGAATGCCCAGGGAGTGGCGATCCCACTCACTGGTGTGCTTGGATCTGTGGTTACTGGACTGAACACCCCGATAAAGAAACGGAAAACCGAGAAGAAAACAACTTTCTGCGGCGAGTCACAGAAGATCTTCAAATACCAGTCGAAGAACTACAACCAATACTATATACAACAGAAGATAGAGAACTACTGATAAGCATCGAGGGTCTTGTATGTGGATGGATCCAACGGTGGCTTGACAGCAGATTTTCAAGGTGTTTAAACGGGGCCGCCTTGCTCACATGTGAATTAGAACTACTCTAGAAGTTAATCATTAACTTTGTTTCATTAAAATCCTAGATACTACTGTAAACAGAACGCATTTGAAATTGCGTTCTCTTCGTCTGAGTGCGCACTGTGTGTGACTACTACGCAAGTCAATAGGACTTTGTTCACATCTCTGTGAGGCCATGGATGGAGTTCTCTATATCAGAGTTGCTTCGGGTTGCTGGTTCTGGTATCATTTGGGCGATAACATTTGCGTTCTCAAAGGACCTACTTTTGCTCAAACAATGAGCGACGGTGCTATAGTGGAAGGACGCTCAATCTTCCAACAAAAGATCAGCAAGTGAGTCGTCGCTGCTCTGAAAGATTCTTCTGACACAGTATCCGCTTAGTCAGTGAGGCTCATTCTCACTAATGCTCTCTCTAGTGGGAGAGGATCCAGGTCAATCGCTGAACATTTTTGTTCTCGAAGAGGGAACTGAAGGTCAGAGCATCCGGGCTGGCGATCTCTATTGATTTCATGAGTGGCGTCCACGTCTCGATGTTTTCTCTCAAGATCGTTTGTACCAATAAAACGACGTTTTGAAGCGAGTCCTTGATCCCCTGCCGGAGGAACCAATTGCCAGTTTCAGGGGTGCTTCTTACGATATGTATGCCCTGATCCCTGTCTTCTCTCAGCTGCTGCCTGACTCGAGCCTTGGCTTTCGTGCTGGAACCGTATCTTGCATGCAGCAAATCTCTAGTGGTTTGACCTGACTTCTCTTTAGCTTTTTGATCACCAACCTCCCACCAACGTCTTCAAACGAACCCTCCACTTGGGCTTGCTTTTCGGGCAGTTTCTATTTTATGTGAAACAATCCTTGGTCTTCTGCATCTTTGTCGCACAAGATTAGAACACATGCAGGTGGGACTTCACCAATGCCCTGAAGTTGCGGTTGCCAACATGATTGAGCGTTTCTTTCCCCCGAGCAGAAATGACGTCCCTTTCTGGAAAGCCTAATGTAATGGATACTTTTTGAGAAAGATATAGGCAATGCAACCACCTCCGAAAAGCTCCTTTCGAGGCGCACCTGTTGGTTTGAATTCAGCGCCAAGCATGGTCATATCGGAGGTTTCATAGTACCTAAGAGGTATGGGTTGAACTATATTATTAAAGTTTTGGAACATGGCCAGGGACTAGCTAGCACTCGGAGTATCCTTAATTAGGGTTTGTGTTGTGATCGATCTGGATGGTTCGTATTTTCCCGGATCCCGGTCAGCGATTTTGTGAGTTGCCCCAAAGTGTGCCGTTGCGCCATGCTCGATTTTAAGTATGGAGGGAGAAGTGAACGCAAACGTAGACCAAAAACCCAGCGAAGGTTAACGACGAGAAAACGTGAGTTGCTCCCGAACTGTACACCTAATAGCAGTCGACTACTAGCTAGCTACTAGTAGTAAGCTACTAATATTAGTATAGCATTAGGTACGGTAGTACAAGCGAGCGACTGTACGGAACGGGTGATAGTTAAGTACTGAAAACACGCTTCGAACCAAGCATGTTTGACCGTCTTCGCTCACTTCGTCTTGTGGATACCCCAACACTGAGAGTGAGGTGATACCATAGCAACTCGCCGAAGCTCTTGCATTTATAATTCACAAACTCCCAAAAACCTCCTGCAGCTAGCTAGAGTACGTGCACTCTACTTCCTACTCTACGGCCACCGGTAGTAGGAGGACGACGATGCTTATGTAGAAGATGAGCAGGATCCGGGCGGTCGATCAGCGTTGTGCCTCTTCATGATTGGTGCGCAATATCAAACCAATCGGACATGCCCTGGCCCAAGAATGAATCACGTGAAGCCCTGCCCCAATCTCAGTTTTCTCCAGGCCGATGTGGCAGCTGCGACCGGTGTCATGCATCTGATTAGCTGAGCATGGAAATCAAATGTCCCCGGTGACTTTGTTTGTTAATGGTACAGTTGCGGGTTTCGACTGCATTGCGGTACAAGTAATGTCGAGCGGCAGCGTACTATTAGCTGGATACTACGGTAAAGTACGGGTAAACTGTACTGTACGAGCTTGTTCGCTCGATGGCTTTTAGCAACACCGGTGGTGCGGTTGTAGCTCGCGGGACTTTCGCAGTACTACCTCGTACGTACCTATGTTATGCCGAGTAGCAGCTGATCGTTTGTACCTACTCCACGTTGTTTCGAGAATTCACAATGTCATCTTAGGTTGTAAAAATTTCTTATTGTCAAAATGTATTTTTTATGTATTTTCTTTGGTGAATTATACTGGCGGGTTCCCGCTACGTCCCACCCTGCGGGATTAGTTCCAGTTCTAATAGTTCGTAAATCATTGCAAGCATTCCCCTCTCCCCTGTTGTTTTGCTCGCTTCTTGTCGAGAGCTCTCGCCCACAGCTCACGACTCTGTGTTTCGATTCTGATCCATCTACAGTATCTGCCGGTGTAGTGTCATGGGAACAAAGCTGTTAGAGGATTGCCACCAGAGTCCAGATCATCCAGCTTGAAATCATAACTGCACACCCGATAGAGGACATGGTGGTATGACGACTCCACCCTGGAGACGCAGACGATGCCAAGTACACACGCGATGCATATTCTGTATCCATACTATCTTGAAAGGACAACAATAAGGAGGACAAGGAGTTGGTGCACCCACCGTCGCCAGTTATGGTTGATATTTCAATGTTTGGTGATGACAGCTGGTACTCCACCACTTTCTTGCCGCTTGTGGTCTGACAAGAAGCAAAGGTTTGACATCCTCTCACGTGCTGAGATACTTTGTTGCCAATCGTATTGTTATAGTTGATAAAGTGGTCATAGTAGTCCATGGTTGTCTTCTGGTTATTGTCAGAACACAAGGAAGAACAGGTATGACTCGTAATAGGATCATACACGGGGTCTCCTCTAGTGTTGAGAGGTGGAAATGCCATATACAAGTCGTCCGTCATGGACTGCTGCTCGGCCTTATTTGCCGATTCTTCTGTACTGGATGGTTTGTAATAGTTTCTTCGATTGTCTTTGATGGACACGGGGACCACAACAAAAGCTGATCCTGTGAATGACAACTGCTCATTATCATCCCCTCCGCCATTGTTATCGCTGGTGGCGGTGTGTTGACACGGAATGTTGGAAGTTTCCGAAACAGTCAGGCGAACCTCATTGGAAACCATTTCGGATGGGTCATCAATTCGTGTGATACAACTTATATCCAGTGCCATGTCTTCTTGGTAATATTGTGGCGCTGTTGTTGTGGCAGGAATACTGCGACGACAATGGAGTAGGTTATCGTCCAAGAGTGACGAATGACATTCCATATCATTGGCCACTGCATGTCGGTAAGTATTGATTGCCGTCGGAGTGTTGTTATGACTTCCTCCAGCAGCGGAGAACGAAGACGATCCACGAAAGACCGTGGTATCCGCCTTGGGGCACGTAATATCCACCAGCATGGGATAACTTTCGCACGCCATACTGGTGACGGTCCACAAAATTCGATACCGGGCTTCATAGATCCAATTACTAGTAGTACTGCCTGTCGATCTCTGGTTGTCTTTCAAAACTCTACTTGCTGGTGTTGTTGATGATGCTGAGATGGGAGATAACTGTCGTCGCGTTCTTAGCTTGCGACGAGTGGGTGGAGGACTGTCGTTGTTGCTACTACGGTCATCAAGATCCAGGGAAGAAAGAACCATCGGTTGCACCATGGCACTGCAACTGGCATCATTCGATGGAGCGGAATAGTAACAAGTCACGTGCCGGGAACAAAACCCTGGTGCCCTTGTCGAAGGTTTGGTGTTGGCATTATCTTGAGTGCTGGAGCATTCCGTACTACTTGTTTTGGGAGTCGTCGTCGAGCACAAGAAGCTTGACGAATCAAAGCGATCATCGTCATCCTCATCCTCATCCTCACTGTTGGATGATGATGAGTAACGTGGTTGTGGTGGTTGAAGATAATTCGCCAGGTTGGTAATACGGGCAGCATGCAAGGACTCGGTCAAGATCATACTGATAGATTGTGATTTGAGCTGTTGCTTGGGAGTGGAAATGACCAAACCAAGATCCGAATGATTGCCCAAAGTTGAAGTGTTGTTGTTTACCGGAGAAGCAATCTTACTAGTCACGGTGGTCGTAGTCCCAATGTCAGTTTGGTTATTTTGGTAGGCTAGACAAGTCACCTCCATGGCAGTTTCAAATACCAAATTGTAATTGTATTGGTGCTTACCCGAAGAGTTGGAGATATCATTGACACGAGATAAAATATCTTTGGAAGCAATCCCATGACATGCAAGACTGTTTCGACTGGGATGATTACAGGTAAAAAAATCCTTATTCTTTTCGTTGATGTTGCTTTGCTGCCACTTTCCCTGCATATCGACAAGACCAACAACCATGTAGGAGGCATAAGGACATGCCAAATGAAGTTGTAATTTGTAGCGACTCTTCTGGTCTGTCATCAAGTCCTCTACAGAAACACCACTGCTGGTAGTTGTACTGTTTCTGGAAAAGCTCAAAAATGCCGACCATGAAACTTTGTAGTTGGCAACTTGTTGGAGAGGTGGAAATTTCTCTTCTTTGACTTCGCCGTTGATGACTTCGAGCATGTCAAAGAGATCTTCTGTAGAAATAATAGGCTCTGCTTGTTCCTGTTCTTGTTGCAGTTTGCGTTGTTGTTGTTCGTAGCCAGGTCTTTGTTGTGGATCTGCAGATGCGAAGGTCATGGAAAGTAGAAGCAAGACAAAAAGGCCCACCCATCTTGGACTTCTTAGTAGACAGGAACTGTAAGTGATCTTCTTCATGGTTGGTTGTTTTGTGTAATGATTCCCTTGTGGAGTGTGATGATGTGTTCTGGCCTCTTCCCCCCCCCAATTGTATGTGACCTATCGCGTGGCATCAAAGATCGCTGGACACGACTCGTAAAGCAAGATGGTGCTAGTAGTAAGTTAGTTATGGGCGTGCTACAAAAGTTTGACGGGATACTTTGGAGTAAAGTTTGTTAAAGATAAATGGGCATGTTTTATGTGGAACATGAAAGCAAATGTCGCCGAAATTGCATAATTAATGAACGTACGACGGCTCGCCTTGCTCGTTTTGGTCCTTAAATCTTTTTATACCCGTTTGTCTGTTTCCTTATTGTGGCTGATTACAGTTATCCAGCCGGCACGTCGTAGATACGTATGGTACAAGTTGTACTAGTAGCTATTTTCAGTTATTTAACCGCGGCAATCTGGTTAGATACCTCCAGGTTCAAAATAGGAGAACGCACACTACTTCGCATACATTTCCCTGTTTAGCTACTACATTGCCTGGAGAGCTGCCTGGAGATCATTCTAACCCCAGCAGGCCCCAAGCACCACTGCTCCTACTTTGCATGCTGCCTGTGTGTGCATCCATCTTGTCACAAGTGCAGTGTATCTTTTGAGTTGGCATACTTCCAAAGCCTGCCTGCCTGGCTTCACTGGTGATGGCAATCCAGGAGCTCCGTCATCATCCAAACGCTTGAAAGTAACACCTCAAGAGACAAGATAACAACATGACTGTAACCTCGGCATCCCTGTTGTTTGCACATAGAGGGCTAGCATTGACTCTGATACAGTTGTCTTGTGGGTCGTTGCTGTTGCTCTTTTCGGTAACATGCCGAACTTTTTGACGAAAAAAATACCCAACAGGAACCATCTGGGCGGATCTAAAACATGAGACTAGGCACAGAGTGCGCCGATTACAAGAATCCACAGCGATACATTAAGAAGTAAGAATGAATTGAGCTCGGTAGTTTGTTTTACAAAATAACTCATATAGGTTACTAAAATTTGAATTGAATCCCGTATTTTGTTTGTGCCACTTTGAGTTCCAATAATCGTCACCAAGGCATTTTTTAGAACTCCAACTGGATCATGCTGCCTGCCCTCACAAGGCGCACAGAATGTGTATGAAACCCGCCCCGTTCACATATTCTAAAATGTATTAAGTTTGTACGCTCTGTTCTGCTCTGCAAGTGAGAGACATGAACAGGTGCAATGCAGCATTGGGCACCGAAGACTATTTTCTCCCACTAAAACTCGGCATCTTCCCTAGATAGCTTCTCGTACTGGATCCCTCAGAGTCGCGCTTGGGACTCAAAATCTTACTTAAACGACTCTTGCGGCTGCTGCCTCCCATCGCGTCTCCACTATCGTCATTCATGGATTCTTTTTTTTTCAATTTCTTCTTTTCCTTTTTCTCTTTCACAAATGCTTTGTGTTCCTCTTCTCTCTGTTTGAAATTTTTGGCAGAGTCTTCTTTCTTTTTCTTCCGCTCTTCCTTTTCCTTTTTCTTCTTTTCTTTTTCTTCGTCCTTGCCTTTTTTGCTTTTGTCCATTTCTTTGTCTTTGCCTTTGCTGCTTTTGTCCATTTCTTTGTCCTCTTTCTTGCTATCTTTCTCCTTCGCCTTCTTCTCTTCTAATTTTTTTCGTTTCTTGGCCTCTTTCTTTGCCTTCATAGCTGCAAAGGCATCCTTCTCCTTTTGTTCTTTCATTTTCTGCTTGTTCTTGATGTTCGCAATGGTTGTGGCGAAGGTGTTGTCGTCTTGTTGCAACTCTACGATCGGCGGAGCGGCTTCCACAATATTATTGATTTCTTCAAACAACGTCTCGGTTTCATCCAACAAGTCTGCGGCATGCGACAAATTGTTGTTGGACATGGCAAGTCCATTTTTGGAACTGTTCAGATTCAAAGCTTCACTGATATCGTCCGCCATGGCTTCCCGTTCTTTGGCCTTTTTTTCTGAGTCCTTGAGTCGATTCTTTTCGATTTTGCCCCGCAGTTTCTTTTCTTGAGCTTTTAATTTGGCCTTTTGCTTGTCTTAGTCTTTGGGGACAAACTTTTTGGTCGCCGCCAGGGGCGAAAACCCAATGCTGTCATCACTATCACTGCTGTCGTCAAGGTTTAAAAGGTCGTTGTTGCGCGAAAACGCGGCCATGATGGTTTTGTCCTACGTGACAATTCAAACCGCACAAAACACCACACAAGCTGCTCCTACGGATGGCTAGTCTTGGTGGGTAGGTTGTTCGCTGCTAGAGCTATGTTAGATCTTCGCAACGGTCGCTGCAGTTACTACTGCTATGGCAACTTTAGATAGCCTAATCCAATCAAGTGCAGCTAATTCTTCGAATGTTTTCATTGATAATTCTACTTGCTTGTGATGTTGCTGTAAGAACCCTTGCGTGCAGGCTTAGTGTAGTCTACTTACAGTACGGCAGCACCAGTACTATTCTACTGTATTCATGCGAACGCAAACCTGGCCAGTGCTACTGGTAGTAGAGAGTACTACAGTAGCTAGCTACTATCTAGGTACAGTCGATAACTCGTTTTACTCCGGCGCCTTCCCCCGAAAGCTTCACCGGACCCCGGTCTTTTATCTGGCTACCGACTAGCAAGTACTGTAATTAATTGAATTGAATGACCTACTGTAGTGTCATTTGTCATTTCTGAGAATGACCACATAAAAAGTCAGTAATAAAAAAGGATTAAGGTGCGGAAAAAGCTCTTGAACAAGTGCTGCTTCGATCGTGTACAGTACCACTGGCACCCAGAATTTTCTACATAGGCGTTCACAAGGAATCCCAGGTGGACGGACTCACAGCTGCTCCCAACAAACCCACATTTGCTGAAGAGCATGGAAAAAAAGGATCCAAAGAATGACCCAACTTGTTCAATCTTGCATGTGAGCATGCCCTTCTGCAATCCAAGAAGTGACAATGCTATCAGGCCAATGAATGCATTCAGTTGTTCTTTGCATCACACTGCTGCATTCTCGCAGCTTTGTTAGTGAAAAAAGAACAATCTTTGAATGTCTTTGATCAACAGCAATGGGTGAAGCTTGATTAGACAAATATCAAAATCTAGCCTGATTACACTGCCTAACCATGACATTGCCATATGTTCACATTGCTTGAGCAATTGGAAATCTTGTAAAAAAAAACTTTTCAAAGCAATCTGATTCTTTTCGGAAAGAACCAGCCCGGAGTTTGCAACATCCCATCCTTCTGTCCAAAATTCAAAGAAAATTATCATTTGTTAAATTGAGTTTTGAGTGTGTTTTGGATGTGATGCTCCATGCATTAGAATGTGCAGATCTTGGCATGACATGATCAGATGACATCCCTGATCATGTCAGGTTCAAATTTGACCATTGTTGCCATCACCTGAATCTTGATGCAGAGTTTGACATTTGTGATGTCAGAGGAGCTTGTTGTGCTTTAGGGATGGTGTGATGTCTTCCTTCATCTTTGAAGACATGCAGCACCGCAACTGAGTCTCACGAAAAATTTCGTCGTTGAATGACCTCATTTTCAATCTGTCACAGAGCCGATTGTTGAGCCAATGTGTTTGCACACTTTGGTAGTCTCCCCAAGACCAACAGCAACATTGTTGCCCCTACTAACAGCCATGGGCTTTGAGCTTTGGTTGCTTTGCTGGCACTCTCGGAGTGTTGATTACAGCCATTGCATTGTGGTGTCATTCCGTTGTCATGAAGTGCGCTAGCTAGCTACAGTGTAGCTAGAGTAGCTGCTTTAAGGTAGTTACTGAGGACCCCGCCTAAGTCCTAGACCAGGTAAGTACTAGACCTACCTAGACATGATTTTGATTGGTCCAGAACAGCCAAAACAACAACATGATTCCCTGTGACCCTGCCTGCTCTCAAAAATGCTTCACCTAAGTAAATTTATGCTTTATTCATGCTGAATGACAGAAGGTCCACCCACCATGGTCTGTTT
>Ga0163149_10004961_pt1 | contig 14245 bp, 9 predicted proteins | sample OliLakLV19MP5G1_FD_148604 | JGI IMG/M metagenome (GOLD analysis project Ga0163149, IMG submission 148604) | Freshwater microbial mat bacterial communities from Lake Vanda, McMurdo Dry Valleys, Antarctica - Oligotrophic Lake LV.19.MP5.G1 | ecosystem: Environmental > Aquatic > Freshwater > Lake >...
CGGTGACACTTCCGCCGCCGGCCTGGGTGATCGCCTGCGGCGTGATGCGCAGCGAGATATCCGCCGTCTCGCCCAGAGCGCCCGTGACGAGGCCATTGCGGCGCAGGAGCACATCGACGTTGGCGGTGTTGATCGCCGTGAGCGTGGCGAGCACCTGCGGCGCGGAGGCGTCGAGACCGGCGGTCGCATCAAGCACGAGCGCGGAGATGGGCGCGCCCTCGAACGTGCGTGCGTCGGTCGTCACTTTCAGTGTCGCGCGGTTGGCGGGGTCGGCCTTGGCGGCATCGCTCGCCAGCGCGGCCAGCGGCACCCGCGCCTGCCCCTCGAACTTGCTCAGGCGAAGAGCGCTGTCAGTCGGTCGTGCGGAATCCTCTGGACGCGCGCGCCCGCCCGGCTCGGAGGCGAGCGGGATGCCGCCGATGACGATGTCGCCCTCCGCGGCGAGCGAGGCGAAGAAATCCTTGGCGACGGCGAAGTCGGGCACGATCGCGCCCTCGGGCGTCTTGCGAAGTGGGATAACGATCGGCTCGGGAAAGCGGAGGTGGAGTTTCGTCTTCTCCACGAGGCTCAGGGTCTGCGCGCCGGGCTCGGCGGCTGTGCCTTCCGCCGGCGGGCTTGCCGCGGCGAGGACGGCGTTGATCGCCGATGGCTCCGCGATGAGGAAGTTCGTGCCGCCGGTGATCGCCGCCTCGGTGGGGGTGAGGCGAAGGTAGAGGTCGGAGCCAAAGCCCTTGGCCTGCGTGGCGACCTGGATGCGAGCGATCTGCCCGGGCGCGCCGTCCTTGGGCGCACCCAGGTTGATGGTGACATCCGCGCCGGTGCCGACCGCGCCCGCGAGCGCCTGCGCGATGGCGCTGTCGAGTGCGCTGGGCGTGACTGCCGCCCCGGTCGAAGCAGGTGCGTAGCGGGCGAGTTGCGGCAGCGTGCTGAGGATTGCGGGCGGAACGCCCCGCGCGTTGATCTCCCCAACAAGCCCGAGCGCCAGCAGCATGTCGAGGCCCGTTGCCTTGGGCATCTCGCCGGACTTCAGTCCCGCGGCGGTCAGGTTCGCGGCGAATGTCATCGGAGCCGCAGCGCCGACGGTTGTCGCCTGAGCCTCCGCATCGAGTGCAGGGGCCTGCCCGCGTGCGAGCACGATGCCCAGCGAGGAACTTGCGATGTCGATGGGCGCGGCCGCGAACGGCGGCCGGCCCTCCACGCCGGGCAAGGGCGGGAGCGTGACGCGTACATCGGTGATCGCGACATTGATGTTCCCGTCGAGCGCACGCAGAGGCGCATCGCCCCCCCCGGTGAGTTCGTCGACGTCCGCGACCAGGTCGGTGATCGTGAGTTCCACGCCCGCGCGTCCGGAGACGTCGATGGCAGGTGCCGTTGTTCCGTCGCCCGCGAGAATGCGCCGGGCGAGCGGGGTCGCCGAGTTCATCACGGCGCGGATGCCGGTGCCGGTGCTGCGGAGCGTGCCGCCCTCGAGTCGCGCGGCGACATCGGCGCTGAGGTTGCTCGAACGCAGAGTGATCGTCGCATCGGCAGGCGGCAATGCGCTCAGGCCCGAAGGTGCCCCCGGTACGTCTGCTGGCGTTGATGGCGTTGCGCCGGGCGCGCTGGTCTTCACGTTCATCGTGAGGTCGAGCGTCGGACCCGCATCAAGGGGCAGATCCACGGGAAGCCCGGCCGCGGCGACGAAAGGCTGGAGGAGCGCGGAGGCGAACTGCCGGAGCGCGACGTTGGCGGTGACCGCGCCAAAGGCCGGTGCGCCGGGCTGGAGCGCGAGCAAACGGCCCTGGGCGTCGAGCAGACCATCGGCGGAGGCGTCGATCACCAGGTCGCCGGCGGAGCGACCGTCGAGCGTGGCAGCAGTTCCGCCCGAGATCGTTACGGGCCGGGAAAGGTCCGAGGCATCGACGACGATGTGCATCGCCTCCGCGGCGAAGTGCTGGGGTTTGCGTGTCGCGTTGGGGGGTATGGTGCCGCCCGCTGCGCCCGGCGCTGGCAGCGCGACCTGTCCCGAAACCGCGCCGACATCGATGGTCATCTTCACGCCCGCGCCGCGGAGGTCCAATGCGCCCGCGTCGAACGGCTTGCCCTCCGTCAATCCGGCAGGCACGGGCAGGCGGAGCGAATCCACGCTGAGCGCCAGCGATGGTCCCGCGTCGAGCGTGATGTTCTGTGCGGCTTTCTCGACGGCAGCGCGTGCCTGCGGCAGTCGCGAGACGAAGCCGGTGGATTTGAGGTTGAGCGTGAGCGCGGGCCTGCCGGACGCGCCCGCGACAAGCACGCCGTCGGTGAGTTTCAGGGCCGCATCGGCGGTTGCGCCCGGCGAGCGGAACTCGAAAGCGATGTCCGCCGCCGCGAGGTTGCCATCGATGCGCACCTGCACATCCGATGCGGCGCCAAGGCCCTGCTCGAGTGCCCCGCCGAAGCCGCCGAGTGCGTCGATGATCGCGCTTGGAATGCCGGTCGCATCGAGCTCGACCGTCGCACGCTCAATGTTGCCGGGGGAGAATCCGGATGGTCCGCTCGCCGACTTCTGCTTGATGTCCGCGTGGAGCGCGATCACGGATGGCGTGGTGCCGCCCGCGGCAACCGCCTCGGCCTTCAGGTCTGCCTTGGCGAGGAGCGACCCTTGATCGATATTGATGTCCACCGGGCCGGTGAGTTTCCGCACGCCAAGTTCCGGCCCGGAGGTGCCATCGGCCTTTTGCTCGCGGATGGTCGCGTCGAGTTGTGCGATCTGTAGGCGGGCCTTGATGCTCGGCATTTGCGCTGTCGAGGAGCCGCCGCCGCCCGAAGGCGCGGGTGTCGGGGACGGGGTTCTTGGCGCGAGCGCGGCGTCGAGGTTGGTGGTGCCATCCGTTCGTCGCACGATGTCGATGTCCCCCGTCAGCATGATCGTGCCGAGGTCCAGCGACCGGGCCGACCACCAACGCTCCGAAACGATCCGCCAGAGCGTGATCGGAGCGTCCATCTCGACGAGCGCGACCTGCTGGCCCTGCGGGTCGAGCAGCCGGATTGGACCAGCGGCAAGGGGCGAGAACCACCCGACCGAGACCGCGCCCACCTTCACCGAGCCTTGGATCGACTCTGCTGCTGCGGCTTCGATCCGACGGGGCGCGATGCGTGAAGCGCCCCAAGGCGCGAGCGCGACCGCCGCAACGATGAGGATCGCCAGCACAAGGAGCAGTCGGACGATCCAGCGGCGGGCGTGCCGGGGTCTTTGCGGTAGTTCAGTAGCAGCCATGGTGTGTAGTCCCTCCCTGGGTTGCGAGCATCAACTGTACAGATGGATTGGATCAGAGGAGAAGATGAAAGCGATTTATGGTTGGGGCGACGAAGGCCACGGGCAGGGATGCCCGTGCCACTTCACCACGGCACAACCTGCGTGATCGCGTGCGCTGGGGAACGGCGGGGCGGCGTCGGGAGCGGGCCGCGGCGGAGCGTGTACAGCGGGACCTGCCAGGGGCAGTTGATCCTGAGGCCCTCGAAGACTCCGTCACCGATGCCGCGAGAGATGCAGCAGAGGGTCTGATCGAGGCGGAGGATGCCGGAGGCGAGGTGCGCCGGAATATCGCTCGAAGTGTGCGGCGCGAGGCGCGAGGACAGGCGGATCTGACCGGCATGAGTATGCCCGGCAAGCACGATCGGTATCCCGAGGCTCGCGCCGGGAATGATGGCGGTCGGATAGTGCGCGAGTGCGATCGTCGACGCATCTGGGTCGTGCGCTGGCGCATCAAGCGTCGCGCTGATGAAGTCTTCGGGATAATCAAGCCCGACAAGGCGCAGGCGCGGGTGCGGCGCTGCCCATCGCGGCCTCCGCCCCGGGCCGCCAAGCCAGGTGATGCGCTCGAGGCCCTGGGCGGCGTGCAGCATCGCGTTGGAGTCGTGGTTGCCGAAGATGCCGAACGCGCCGAGCGCGGGCGTGGGCCATGCGCGCGAGAGGCGGTCGAGCGCATCCACGGCGGCGGGCTCGTGCCCGGCTTCGTCGGTGTAGTCCCCGGTAAGGACAATGAGGTCGGCGGGGGTAGCGGCGATGGCACGCACCAATCGTCCGAAGCGATCCGACGCGGGCGCGATGCGGCGCGTGTGCAGATCGGAAAGATGAAGGATGCGCAGGCCCTCAAGCCCGTGCCCGGAAGCGAACGACCCGGCGGGAACCCGGGGGTGGGACAGGTCGAACGCCTCGACAGGCTCGGGTGGGATCGGGGCTCGGAAGGATGTGGATTGCCCAGCACCGCTCGGGAGAGCGATACCACCTTGAGAAGCAGGGGTTTGCATTTGCGCGTGGTTTTGAGGGTCAGGGTGGTTTAGCATCTGCCGGCGCCCGGACTGCCGAGCGGTATGAATAGGGCGGGGAGCGGGATCACGGAGGTCAACGATGAGTGCGATGGTAACCAGGCGTTGGCGGATGACGGGTCTGATCGTCGGCGCTGCCGCGCTGGCGGCGGTCGGGACGGGCGCGGTGACCGCATCGGTCGGGCTGTTTGGCGCACCTCCCAAGGGGGCGACAATCGCGGTGGTGGACCTCGAGAAACTGATCAACGGCCTCGATGAGAAGAGCGCGAAGGGCGCGGAGTTCAAGAAGGCCTACGACATCAAGCAGAAGGAACTCGATGCGCTCAAGCAGCAGATTGATGAGAAGCAGACGGCCCTGACCGCGATGGCCGCGGCAAGCCCGCAGCGCTCAAAGGCCGTCGAGGACCTGCGCGAGATGGTCTTCCGCGCGGAGGTTGAGGCCCAACTCTCCAACCGCAAACTCGATGGCCAGCAGGCGGACCTGTTTCGCGACCTCTACCTCAAGGTCAACACGGCGATCCAGGAACTCTCGGTGCAGAACGGCTACCACATGGTGCTGGTGAGCGATGAATCGGTGACGGTGCCCAAGGGCAACTCGGAGACGGTGCTTCGGGCCATCACCATGAAGCGGATGCTGTTCATCCACAAAGACCTGGACATCACGGAAGAGGTGGTCAAGCACATGAACAACACCTTCGCCGCGGCGGGCGGGAAGCCCGCGCCGGTGGCGGCTGCGGGCGGTCAGTGACCTGAGTGCCGCGCCGCTCCTGGGTACCGCGCTCCTGGGTACCGCGTCGCCCCCCCCTCGCGACGCGCTGTCGTCGCGAAGCGGCGAGGCACCCCAAAGACACCCGCCAACCCGTTATACTCGCGGCATGAGACTCATCGCCGACGAAGCCCAGGTTGAGAAACTCCTCGACGCCCTCGCCGCGGACATCCGCAACGCGACCAACGACCCGGCAAACCTGGCGCTGATCGGCATCAGGCGGCGGGGTGATGTCATCGCCGAGCGGCTGGCGCAGCGCCTGGGCGTGCGTGATGTCGGCTCGATCGATATCACGCTGTACCGCGACGACCTGTCGGAGACCGGCGCGGCAGCTCGCGTGGGCAAGACATCGATCCCGTTCGATGTCGCCGGGCGCGAGATCGTGCTGTGCGACGATGTGCTGATGACCGGGCGGAGCGTGATGGCCGCGCTGCGGGAGATCCTCGACTTCGGGCGACCGAGCCGGCTGCGGCTGGCGGTGCTGGTGGAGCGGCCGGAGCGCGAGATCCCGATCCAGCCGGAGCACTCGGCCCTGCGGCTGGAGCCGGGGCCGGGCGAGAAGGTGGATGTGCGGTTGATGCCGCAGGACGAGATGAATCGGATCACGATCAATCCGAGGGAGTGAGGGGGGCAGCGACGGGGCAAAGGATCATCAGAGCCCGGAGCGCGAGCGACGGGTTGCGCCGCATCGCATGAGAGTTGGATGGCGCAAGAATCTGGCGGAAAGGCTCCTGCCGCGCGCGTGAACCGAGGGCATATCGGGGGTGGCTGGATCGGTTGGTGGCCGGCTTGCGACCCCGGCACAACCCGTCGCTCGCGCTCCGGGCTCTGACTCTCGAAGGTGTTGGGAGCGGATACCCTCATGCTTTGATGACTACCAAGACCGCAGGCGCGTCCCAAGGGCTCACCGCCCAGCCCAGTTCCCCGCACTCCCACGCGCTGCCGCCGCTGTGGACGCACAGGTCGCTGCTGGGTCTGCAGGAGTTGAGCGTGGACGAACTCCGGACGCTGCTGGGGACCGCCGCGGGCTTCGCGGAGGTGTCGGCGCGGAGCGTGAAGAAGGTGCCCGCGCTGCGGGGCAAGGTCGTGGCGAATCTGTTCTTCGAGGATTCGACGCGGACTCGCCTGAGTTTCACGCTCGCGGCCCAGAGGTTGAGCGCGGACGTGATCGACCTCACCAGCAGCGGCTCGAGCGTGAGCAAGGGCGAGAGCACGGTTGACACCGCGCGCAACGTCGAGGCGATGGGCGTGGATGCGCTGGTCGTTCGCCACAAGTCGTCGGGCGCGCCGGGGCTGGTCGCGGCCGGGGTCCGGTGCGCCGTCATCAACGCCGGCGACGGCAAGCACGAGCACCCGACGCAGGGCCTGCTGGACATCTACACGCTCGCCGAGGCCCACGGCCGGCTGGAGACGTTCGACCTGACGGGCCTGCGCGTGGCGATCGTGGGTGATGTGACGAGTTCGCGCGTGGCGCGGTCGAACATCGCGGGGCTGACAAAGCTCGGCGCACAGGTTGTGTGCGTCGGGCCGGGGACGCTCGCACCGCGGAGCATGGAGACGCTGGGTTGCACGGTCGATGACGACCTGGAGGCCGTGCTGCCGACGGTCGATGCGGTGAACATGCTCAGAGTGCAGTTCGAGCGGCACGGCGATGCGGCCCTCCCACCCACGAAACCCGGCGACACAGCACGCCCCGCGCAGGCCTCATCCGCGTTCCCGAGCATCCGCGAGTACTCCCGCGGCTACGCGCTCACGGCCGAACGGGCGCGCCTGCTCCGGCCGGGGGCGATCGTCATGCACCCAGGCCCCATGAACCGCGGCATCGAGATCGCGGATGAGGTGGCCGACGGCCCGCGAAGCGTGATCCTCCGGCAGGTCACCAACGGACTCGCGGTGCGGATGGCCGCGTTGTACCTGTGTGTTGGTGCGGCGGAGTTGAAGGCGTGATGAGGTGAGAAGATGAGATAGTGAGAAGGTGGGAAGGTGAGAAGGTGAGGTACTTTTTCTTCACCTCGTCACCTCATCACACTCTCACCTCATCATGGCTGCGCGATGTGTCCGCGGCCGAGTACGCGAATGGTGCGGGTATCAGCCCGCACGGGCATACCCTTCCCCATGCCCGTTCCCCGCGTCGCGATCGTTGGTCGGCCGAATGTCGGCAAGTCGTCCCTGCTGAACATGCTGGCGCACGACAAGGTGTCGATCGTGGACCCCACCCCGGGCACCACGCGGGACCGGGTCAGCATCCTGGTGGACCTCACCCATTCCGAGCAGGCCCTGCCCGACCACGGCGGGATCGTTCGAACGATCGAACTCACCGACACTGGCGGTTACGGCGTGTATGTCGCGGAGGGCGGCCGGTTCGACGATGTGGGCTCGGACCTCACCCGTCTGACCAAGGACATCGAGCACCAGATCTCCGAGGCGGTGGCCGGCGCGGACCTGGTGCTGTTCGTCATCGATGCGCAGTCGGGCGTGACCACGGCCGATGAGCAGATCGCGCGGCTGCTGCGCGAGCGCGTGCTGGGGCGAAGGTCCAACCCGAACCTGCGGGTGATCGTGGTGGGGAACAAGACCGATGGCCCGCGCTGGGAGGCGCACGCGCTTGAGGCCGCGGCGATGGGCTTCGGTCAGCCGCTGGCGGTCTCGGCGAAGAATAACTATTTCCGGCGCGACTTCGTCGATGCGCTGTACGAGGCGGTGGCGGCGCTGCCTGGGCAGGAGGAGTGGGGCGCGGCGGACGCGAAGGAGGAGCGCTCCAGGGCCGCGGGCGAGATGCACATCGCGATCATCGGCAAGCGCAACTCGGGCAAGAGCACGCTGGTGAACGCGCTGGCGGGTGAGGAGCGGGTGATCGTCTCGGAGATCGCGGGCACGACGCGGGACGCGGTCGATGTGCGCTTCGAGATGGACGGGCACACGTTCGTGGCGATCGACACCGCCGGCCTGCGGAAGAAGAAGAGTTTCGCCGACCGCATCGAGTGGTTCGCGTTCGACCGGGCGCAGCGAAGCGTCGAGCGAGCGGACGTGGTGCTGCTGATGATCGACGCGACGGAGCCGACAAGCCAGGTGGACCAGCACCTCGGCCAGATGATCCAGAAGTCGTACAAGCCGTGCGTCATCGTCGTCAACAAGTGGGACATGGTGGAGGGCGAGGTCGCCAAGGGGGGTGCCCAGCGCGGCCAGGACATCAACCCCGAGATGTTCGAGGAGTATCTGCGCAAGGAACTCAAGGGCCTGCCGTTCGCGCCCATCGCGTTCATCTCCGCCCACGAGGGGGAGAACGTCGCCGAGACGGTGCGCCTGGCGTTCGAACTTTTCGAGCAGTCCAACAAGCGCGTCTCGACGGGGAAACTCAACCGGGTGCTTCGGAACATCCTGGCGACGCGCGGACCGTCGAGCAAACTCGGCACGTTCGCCAAGGCGTTCTATATCGCGCAGGTCGCGGTGCGCCCGCCGACGATCGTGCTGGTGGTGAACACGCCGCGATTGTTCACCGTGAACTACCAGAAGTTTCTGCTCAACCGCCTGCGCGAGGAACTGGAGTTTGGTGAGGTGCCCATCAAGTTGCTCATCCGCGCGCGGAAGCGCGCGGAACTTGACGACCTGCTCTCCGGGCGGCACGCCGAGAGCAAGGGGCGCGCGCTGGCGGGCCTGGGCGAGCACGGCGACGACGATGCAGCGCTGCTCGAGCAGTTCGGTACAACCCCGCAGAGCCCCGGCGAGGAGCCGGACATCGAGGTCCGCCTGGGCGATGATGAGGACGGCGGCGACGATGCGGAGTCGTTCTTCGAGGATGATGACGCGGAATCAGAAGCGTCCGGCACCGCGACCGAGCAGCCACCGGCCGGCAAGGCGGCGCTGGTCAAGCCCATCCGCAAGGCGACGGGCAAGGCCCCAGCGAGGGCCGGCAAGAAGCAGGGCGGGGAGCGCCGCAGCGGACGCGGCCGGCGATAGGTTGTGGCGGGTCTGAGGTGGCACCGATCTCCAGACCGGTGTTTGAGTTTGACATTTTGCACCGCGCTGGAGAGCGGTGCCAACTTGGCTGTCATCTTGGCTGACACCTCGCATCGCTCTTCAGAGCGGCGCCACTTCGGAGTCCACCACATGGTCGGTCTGGCATACGCGGCGGTCATTCTGACGGCGGCACTCGTCTCCTCACCCTTGGCATTCGCGCGGCAGGGCACGCGCGGCGCGGAAGGGAACGCCGGGTTGCCGGGCGTGCAGCCTGTCCCGGCAGTTGTTCCCGCCGCGCCGATCCCCGGCGAGGTCCGCGCGGTGCTGGAGCGCGCCCAGCGGGCCTACGCCGCACTGACCTCTTACCGGGACCGCGCCGAGGTCACTTTCGACCTGCGCGGCAGGGACGCAGTGGGCGAGGCCGTCGAGCAGAGCACGACCAACGAGATCGAGTTCCTGTTCCAGCGGCCGGGGCGGTTCGCCGTCCGCACCGATGAGGTCCGCCTCATCTCCAACGGGCAGACGGTCTGGGCGATCATGGAGCAGGTCGGCCAGTACACGCAGTCCGCAACGCCCACCGACATTGATGCGTCCGCGGCCGACCCCGTACTCAGTCTCCTCCACCAGCACCGCCCGGCGCTCGTGCTGCTGGGGTCGGCAGGAGGCGGTCAGGCCATCGAGCGGTTTTTCCGATCCGGCACGGTCTTTGAGGGCGCGGCCAAGGAGAGCCGCAAGGGTCGCGCGGGCACGCGCATCCGCGGCGTCACCGACCCCGCAATGCCCGGCATGGGCGCATCGCCGTTTTCCGCGTGGCTCGCCGACGACACCGGCCTGCTGGAGGAGGTCCGCATCGACCTCACCGCGACCTTCGCCAACATGCTCGCGGGCGCGCCCGATGCCGACATGCCAGGCACGCCCAAAACCATCGACAAGGCGGAAGTCCTCTACGCCTTCAGCGCGATCCGCGCGAACGAGACCGTGGACGCGTCTGCCTTTGAGTACACGCCTCCCCCGTCCATGAAGAAGGTTGATGCGTTTGAGTTCGGATCGCCCGAGGGCGGTGCGCAGATGGCGTTCATCGGACAGCCCGCGCCGGCCTTCGCGGGCCAGACACTCTCGGGCGATGAGGTGTCGCTCGAAGGCCTTCGCGGCAAGGTCGTCGTGCTGGACTTCTGGGCGACGTGGTGCGCGCCGTGCGTGGCCGTCATGCCGCAGGTGCAGAACGTCGCCTCCCGGTTCGCCGGGCGCAACGTGGTGGTCATCGGCATCAACCAGGACCGCGCCGGCAGCGAGGACAAGGTGCGCGAGTTTCTCGCGGCCCGCAACATCAACTTCCGCCAGATCCTCGACTTTGAGGGTGAACTCGGCAGCGCGTACCGCGTCTCGGCGATCCCCTGCTCGGTCATCATCGACGCCAAGGGCATCATCCAGGACATCGACCTGGGAGGTGAGCAGAACCTCGAGCAGAAACTGACCGACCGCATCGAGGCGGTTCTCCGGGGCGAGACCATCCACAGCGCGGAGGCGCTGGCGCGCTTTGCGCAGGGCGCTGACGACCGGCAGATGCCCGATGACGACACGGGGCCTTCCGCCGCGCCCGTTTCGGCCGGCCCAGAGACGCTCAACCCAAGCCTCCTGTCCGAGGGAGAGCGCAGCCAGGGCGTCTCCGCCGCGGCGGGCGGGCGCATGAGCGACACAACCGGCGATGGGCGGGCGGAGTTTGTCGCGCCGGACTATTCCAGCGGCGGGCTGGTGGTGATCTCGCCCGATGGCGCGACCGTTGAGAAGGTCCGACTGCGCGGTGCGCCGCGCGGGTTCATCGGTTACGCATCGCCCGCGCAGATCGCCGGTCCTCGCGGGTGGCTCGTCGCCACGACCGAGGGTTACAGCGAATCGCCGGTGGCCGTCGTCCGCTACCACGACGCAGAAGGCGATCTTGGATGGTCGTTCACTGTGCCCACACCGGCGGGCGCGGCAGCGCAGGTGCCGTTTGTCGAGGCTGCGGACCTCGATGGCGACTCGCGCATCGAGGTCGTGGTGCTCGCGGCGATCTTCCCGCGGGACGGCGCGGCGAACCCGGGCGCGGGCAAGGCCTGGATGTTCGTCCTGGACAGCGCGGGCCGCACGCTCTCGGCCCGGCAGGTTGGCAGCATCGCCACAGGCGCGTTCCTCACCACGCCGGGGTCGCAGGGGCTGCGCACGATCGTCGTCACGGCGGACAACGCGGTGAAGCGGTTCACGTTCGACAACCGGAAGCGGTGAGGAACGTTCGGATCGACTCACATCGCGCAGATGGGGTTCGGGTCAGGACGCGACCGCCGGTGACGGGGCGATGACGGGTCGGCGCGCGAGGTAGAGCATCGAAACTCCCGCGCCCAGAAGCAGCGAGAAGAGTTCCGCCGCCGTCACCATCATCACGATCAGACTGAAGGCGTCAAAGTCGATGCCCACGAGCAACTTGCCGACGATGCCCGCGGTGCCGGCCTCGCGGACGCCCAGTTGGCCCGTCGGCGACACCGAGCCGATGAGGTAGTAGGTGCTGCCCGCGAGGATCGACTGGTCCCATGTCAGCGTGCGCCCGATGATGGTGGCGGAGATGAGGAACCGGAGCGACTGCGTGGCCAGGTCGCCGACCCGCCACATGACGGCCTGCGCTACCGCAGCGGGCGAGCCGAGCATGCGCGTCCCCTCGCGGATGCGATCGAGCATCACGTCGCCCCACTCCGCACGAAATCGGCGGGGCTTGGGCATCGCGAGCCACATGCGTTGAACGAACTCCCAGCCACGCCCCGTCCCCGCCAGCCTGGCCGCGAGCACCACCAGCGTGCAGAGTACCAGAGTGCCTCCGGCGGCGGCGAGCCACCATGCCCCGTCCACGCGCCCTCGCCACAGACCCGCGAGCATGACCGGTCCGAGCACGCAGAGCATCAGCACCGCCATGGCGCCCATCCACGCGCCGATCGTGAGGAGCGGCAGGCCGTTGCGCCGGTGATGCGTCAGCACGCGAAAGACGAGGCCCAGTTTAAAGGGGCATGTAGTTGCCCAGCGAGGCAACGAAGTTCACGCACACGACATCGAGGATCGGGAGTCTGCGCACGGGCGAGACGGCCGAGCGGAGACCATCGCGCTGCACACCGCGTTGAGCAGCGAGACCCCCACCAGGCCCGCCGCCTGCCACCACGGCGCACGCCAGAGCAGCGCCAGTTGATCGCGGTTGGACGCGGACAGCGCCCGGGCGCCACACCACCACAGCAGCGCGAGGCCCAGCGCACAGCCCAGCACGTTGAGGGCGATGGCGACGCGGGACCTTCTCCTGCGTGCCTCGCTCCCCGCGGGCGCAAGCGGGTCCAGGTCCTTGCCTGTGTTGATCGCGGACTGAGACTTGCGGCCCGATTCGCCTTCCGCGCTGCCGCTCATCTTGCCCCTTCCCCGGTTGGCTCGGTCGCCCCCAACAGTTGCACGAGCACGAGACCGTCGCGTCCCGTCCACTCCCCGCCTGGGGCTGGATTGTTGACCTCGTCCCCGCCGCTGTGAAATGTCCACGCTCGAACCACCCGCAGGCGCGAAGCGGGGTCTGTAAGCCACCGTTCCACCCGCGTCGTGGTCACATCCGGGTCGAAGTTGTGGTCCTTGTCGATCAAGCGCTTCAACTCGCTGTGGTTCACGAGAACGAAGCCGATGCCGCGGGCGCGGAGAAAGTCGGTCCACGCGCCCGGACCATCCGCGGAGCCGTGTTCCTTGGAATCCGCGCGGATCGCATTGCCGAAGATGGATCGATCCCAGGTCGTGTGGTAGACCACGCTCGGACTCCGCCCGCCCGATGCGCCCAGGTAGTACAGCGGGGCCGCGTCGCCGAGCAGATAGACCGCGCTGGGCTCGCCCGGCGGCAGGTCCTTCTCCAGCCCGAGCAGCGCAGCGCGCGCGTCCCCGCCCAGCACCGCCGGCTGCACCGCGAGGTTCATGAGTTCAAAGGGCGGGGCCGATCCGCGGAGCAGCACCGCTCTCTCACCTGGCGGCAGATCGCGGTACACGCTCTGCACGCGGGTCATCCCCGTGAACTCGCCCACACCGCCGATGAGCACGGCGTTGGGCGCGCCGCCGTTCTGGGTTGCAAATCCGAGCAGTGAGAGCAGACCCGGCGTCAGGCCGAGCGCCGCGATGAGCGCCCAGATTGCGACTCGACGGACCAGCGTGTGCGGTCGCGGACGAGGATCGCGATCTTCAGTAGTTCCGGTACCACCCATTCCTCCGGCCGCCGCGCCGATGAGCAGCGTCATAGGCACGATGAGCGGGAGCAGAAAACGAGACTGTAGGTGCGTGAGAAACAGCCACGCCGCCAAGCCGCAGACAATCCCCGCGATGAGCAGCAGGGCGATGCGCCGGGAGCGTGCGCGGACGAGCGCGAGCGTCGCCGCCCCGAGCGCGACCCAAGGCGTGACTCCCCACTGCGGGTGCAGCCAGCCCCGCGCTGAGATAAGCAGGGAGAGTCGGTCAACAAGTGATCCGCTATAGGTGTGCGCCCGTGCGTACCGGGCCGTCTGCTCCGCGGTCCAGTGCCCCATGCCCAGAAGTCCAGCGCCAAAGGGGAAGACCGGATTGCCCGCCGCGATCGCGTTGCGCACCAGCCACGGCGTGATCGCCAGAAGCCCGCCGACCGTCCCGGCAAGGACAGCGGTAGCCCATATTCGCCGGGGGAACATGCCCAGCATCATGATTCCGGTCGCGGGTCCGATGAGCAGGAGTGCGGTGGGCTTGCACGAGGTCGCGATGCCGACAAAGAAACCGATTCCCACCGCGCGAAACAGGCTTCCGGCTCCGCGCGAGCCGTCGGCGGCCGCGGGGGGGGGGCGGTCCACGCACAGCAGCATCGCGCCCGCGGTGCAGACCAGCACACCCATCTCGTTGTACGCCAGCGATGCGCAGACAAGGGTCCAGCCCGTCCCCAGCAAGACCAGTCCGGCGACCCAGCCGGCGACGCTCGCGCTGCCGTCCGGTGCGCCGGCTTTCCGTGCCACCACCCATACCCCTCTTCCGGTCAACGCGGCCGCGACGAGGCCGAGCAGCGCGTGCAGCGACTGGCACGAATACACCCACGCACCATCGGCGCTGATCATCAGCCCGATGGACCCGCTGCCGCTCCCCGTCGTGCCCCCCCCGCCGCGCCGATGAGCAGCGTCATAGGCACGATGAGCGGGAGCAGAAAACGAGACTGTAGGTGCGTGAGAAACAGCC
>Ga0163149_10004966_pt1 | contig 14242 bp, 10 predicted proteins | sample OliLakLV19MP5G1_FD_148604 | JGI IMG/M metagenome (GOLD analysis project Ga0163149, IMG submission 148604) | Freshwater microbial mat bacterial communities from Lake Vanda, McMurdo Dry Valleys, Antarctica - Oligotrophic Lake LV.19.MP5.G1 | ecosystem: Environmental > Aquatic > Freshwater > Lake >...
CTATTTCTTGTTTTTTATTGTATTAAATGTAGTTGCCCAGCCAACAAATTATATTTCACAATTTAATTTTACATGTGATAGTATTAACAATTTAATGCCGGGTAGTGGCTGGACAGGCGCAACAATAACTCCTCCTGTAGTAGGCAATGCATCATTGCCGGGATATAACGCGAAAGCGATTGCACGATGGAATGTTGTACCATTTCAAGATGTTATAAATAAATTGAGAATTGGTGTAGTAGCCTTTCATATCAATGGAATTGACCGGGTAGAATTTTCTGCTGATAGCGGCTCTTGGGTAAGCGCTAATAAAATGACGTACAACCCTACATCTGGTACATGGGAATACCAGCTAGAATTAAACGCATCTGATTTTCTGGATGGAATTACTGAAATACGTGCCATTATTTATCCTCAAACAGCTGGAGAATGCAGAGTGTTACAGGATTCGACAGGAACAGATCTTGGGGAACAGTCATTGCACTTGTATGCGAACAGCGGCTCAACTCTTGCTAATTCAGGAGTGATAAAATATGTGGATGCAACAAATGGAAACGACACAATAGGTAATGGGAGCGCTCAACTTCCTTGGCAAACCATCGCCAAAGCCATTACGGAGATTGGTAATGCTTCGGCGCTGAATGTTTCAGGATCAACTATCATGCTATTTCCGGGGAGTTATGAATATCCTGATGTCGGAAATGCATATGCTGAGGACCGATGGCTGAACATTGAAGGCCATCCTGGATTTTCAAAAGCATCAGTCATCATGACTCAAATGCAAGGCGCAGGGTCACAACAAAAACGTGTTTGTTTCCGTCACTTACGTTTTGCTATTCCTGAAGCAGGTGTTGTGTTTATGATGCGAAGCTCTCCTTACGGAAATATTTTTTGGGCTGATGACGTAGAAGGTAGAGGGCTAGGCCATCTTTCTGCTAGTGGGCCGGGGACGTACTCAGAGGGCAGTATGACTGATGTAGACATACGTTTTTATACAAGCCTAGATTTATCAGATGTAAGAAGCAATATATTTCCAAACAGTACAATACTCATGAGGAATATTACTGCGAGAAACCTGGGAGCAGATTTTATACGCACTAATAAATTAATAGTCAACTGTTCTGTAAACCACATGAGATTTGATGGGCTGGTTCATCCTGATGTAGCTCAGGTTATTGAGGATACACGTAACATGATTATTTATGGATTGCAGGCATACGATTTCTCTGCCCAAATCGCAGTTGGAGGCGGTAATTCATATGCAGAAAATATAGCGCTCGTAAATGTGGCCCTTTCGCAAATGCCGAATGATCCGCAAATATTTTGGATGCCGGGTAATTCAAATGGTGTATATAACCATATTTTGCTTTGGCAAATTACTGCGCGTGGAATAGGATTTTATGTAAACAATGCCGGTGCCGAAAACGTAAGTATACGTAATTGCATGTTTGATTACTATGGCGCCTTATATCCTTTGGATAGTGTAAACTTTCCTGGGATAGTAGCGGATCATAATCATTTTACAATTGGAAATACATTTGGTACAAATGCTACATTGGGTAACCATTTGTATACAGATACAATTAACTTTAACTTAACCCCTGTTGCCGGCAGTCCTTTGATAGGGAACGCTTCCGGGAATCTTGTTCCTGTTGATGCGACAAATATGATTCGTTCTAATCCGGCTTCAATAGGTGGATTGGAATCCGCTGATTGGTATAGTGCTTTTTCTTTTTCGTATTCTGCAGATGATACTATTTGTGCAGGACAAGCTGCCATGAGAGAAGTAAATGGTGTAGATACATCAATATTTAATGTATACTGGAATAATTCTGTAACTATAGGCGACACTTCTTTTACCTATACTCCTGGTGCAAGTACTGTATTGCCTGTTACCATAAAAACAAAAAATAGTTTTGGTTGCGCTACAATTGACCATTCATTTAATATAAGTGTTGATCAGTGTCTATCTCAAATAGAAAACAATAGCAACGGTGTTCTAATTTATCCAACGATAACAAAGGATGAAATTACATTTGAAGGTTTGCAGCAAATGTTTGGAGAAGAACCAGTTATTCTGCAATGCTTTAATTTGTATGGGCAATTAATATTTACAACTTCTATAGCTCATTATGGTAATAGTTCCTATAGATTGGGTTTAAACTCCAGAATAAACGCTGAGGGAATGTATTCAATTCAATTATCTAACGGAAAAATTTCCTCAACAAGGAAAATATTATTTATAAAATAAGTTTGTCCGATTATGGTTTGGATAATTGCTTCAATAATAAATAGTGAGAATTAAGCGCCTGAGGAAAAGATAATTCTTGTAATGGAATTTGAAACTCCTTAGCTCTTGCCCTTATTATATTTGCAACTGAAGGATAATGTATATGACAAAAATTAGGGAATATGTGATGAGCAATTCCTAAATTTATTGCACCAATAGTATACGCTCCTTTATCGCCCCCAATATTAAAATCCAACGTTGAGCGTATTTGCCGCTCATGCCAGTTTATTTGTGTAGTGGAATTATTGTCATCATAGAAAAATGAACCACTAAAATAATGAGAAGGCATAAAAAGAATCGCAAGAAGAAGACCATTAATTAAATTTATTGTCAGGAATGCAATTAGCGCGTGAGTTAAAGAGAAATGACCAATATAAATTGGAATAATAAATACAAGTGAAAAATATAATAATTTACTGGCAATAAGGATCAACCATTCTTTTAAAGGGTGCCAGAGGGTATACTTTTTGTCAGCGCATTGTGATAAGATCCGGAAGTCCGTAATACAAATTATAATAAGTGAAAAGAGCGGATAGATAAAAATAAAGTAAATATGTTGCCACCTGTAATTCATACGCCACTTATGCAGGGGAGAAAACCTAAAAATGGGATCAAGATCAAAATCGAAATCTTTACCCTTGACATTTGTATGCGGATGATGTGACTGTACGTGTTGAAGCATCCAGGAATATGAATTGCCGCCAACAATATTAAAAGTACACCCCAGTAATTTATTTATTCGTTTATCCGAGGAAACTGAATCGTGTACAGCATCATGTCCAATATTCAAAACAATAAGCATTGAGGTTAGTCCCCATAATATTGCGGCAATATAGCTCCATGTAAGGCCGGGATTTGAAAGTATAACAAAAAGATAAAGAGTAATCCAGGATAATAGAAGTATAATCGCCTTAACCCAAAAGCGGTAGTCGGCATACTTACCGTCAGGTTGGTTGGCCAGGTATTTCGCTACATCCGCATTGACTAGATTCATGAATTGTGCAAAAGAATTATTCTCTGATTTCATCTGGCAATTGATTTTAGAAGCGTTTCGTAATCAATTTTTGAATTATGTCTTGGGTCCCTGGGGATTTTAGTGATCAGGATTATTTTTTCGAAAAACAAGCCTGAGTTTTTTATTTTGTTTTTTACCTTCTCTTTATTTGATTTGTCGGCTTCTGCAACAACTGTTGTTGTGTTATTAATATTCATTACAGTTCCCATTCCTGAAATTTGCTGCAAATAATTTTCATATATAAATGGAGCTATTAGCTTTCCATTTGCGTAAAATAAGGAGTTGCATCTGCCCGTAAGAAATAAATTGTTTTCAATGTCAAAATAGCCGCTGTCTCCTGTACGGTGCCAAACGATATCGCCGATAAAAATTTTGTTTCTCTTTAAGGCAGCATCATTATTGAAGTATTCTTTTAATACATGTGGGCCGGAAACAATTATTTCACCCACTTCTCCTGATTTTAATTCTAACGCATTTAGTTCTGTTTCGTTGGTCACTTCAATAGAGTCGTTGGTAATTTTAATAATTTTTGCCTGGGTAGTACGATGAAGTTTGCCCACAAGTAAACCTATTTTATTCTCTCCCTGTTGAGTTGTAACAAGCTGTTTTGCTTCAATAGAACTTATCGGTTCCGCCTCCGTTGACCCATATACAATTTGAACATCAGTATCTGGGAGTGCTTTTGTATAAATGGCGGCTTCATTAGGAAAAACCGGCGCGCCACCTGTAAATGCTTTTTTCAAATGAGGAAGTTTGATATTATTTTGGATCAGGTGTTCGCTGATTTTTTTTAAGAAGAAGGGAGAGGATACTATGCGATTGACTTTGTTTGTTAAAAGTTGTTTGACTATTTTTTGAGGATCGAGCGAATCGGGTTTGCTTGCTTTGAATTCTGCTATAACAGAGGTATTGCCGACTCCCAGGTTTATCAATAAAACAATTGGTAAAACGGGCATGTCAATATCATTGGGCTGCGGATCTATTTTTTCGAGCAACGCATTAAATTGTTCATTTAAAAAACCATGTGTTCTTTTTGCAGCCTTGGGTGTTCCTGTGCTGCCTGTAGTAAAAGTTATCAGAGCGGTATCAGTTGTATTGGTGGAAGGAAATGCTAAATTGTTTTTTGTAGTCGAATAATTTGTACCAAGCTTTATGGGAATCTTTCGCAATTCTTTTGAGAATATTCCCAGCACACGTGCTTTTAAAATACCGATGAATGCTTTACACTGTGCAATTTCACAACAGGCTTCCAATCTTTTTTTTCCAACCCATTCATCAAGAAAAACGGCAACTGCTCCTATCCGGAAAAGCGCCAAAACAGTACGGTACAGGTCCATGCTCATGGGAACGAATAGCATTACCCTATCACCTTTTTGAATTCCTTTCGAAAGAAAATAATTTGCCGTGTCACTGACCTGCTTTTCCAGTTCAGAAAAACTAATTGAATTTCCCTGATATGCAATGGCAGGTTTATTCGGATATTTTTTAGCCGAATAATAGAAATGATCAACGATATTAAAAGCAGCATCCATCTTGTCCAGTAACTGTATTAATATATTTACCCGTCACCCTGAACTTGTTTCAGGGTCTTTTGTTTTAATTCCAATCTTTAGCTAAATCGTTCATGTTTGGATTGAGTTCCCTAATAAGATTTATTTTCCATTCTCTGTGCCATTGTTTAAGTTGTTTTTCTCTTTTGATGGCTGTTTTAAAATGTTGTATGATTTTTATTTGCCATAATGTATACAAATGCATTTGTCAGTTTCATTGTTTTCTTCCCCCAGATAGATGCTGAAACTAGTTCAGCATGACACGCTTCCGATTCATTTAACTAAGTTCTTTTCCATATAAAGCATAGTTCTTATAAATCTCTCCTGCAAAACTAGTTGATAGTTTTCTGGAGGTAGCATTTTCTATCATTAAGGCGTGTACTACCGAAGTGTAATTTTCTGCCGCAGCCTTTCTAAATACCTTATTTGCCAATATACTGCCAAGTCCGCTCCATTTTTTTTCATTTTTACGTGCAATCGTTTTCACAATGAAGGAACGTTGTTTTGTATCATACAGATCGTCTATGCAGAATATAAAACCGATCAAATTTTTATTCGAATCTTCTGCCATCAGAATAAATCCCTGTTTTGCTACCTGTTTAATGGCAAGGTATTTTTCTTTGAATGAGGATAAGCTGATTGGGCTGTATAAAAAATTTGTTTTAAATGCTTCGGATGATAATGCATAAACTTTCTCGAGCTCGGTTTCATAATTGTTTAAATCGATGTCACGAACAACAACTCCAAGAGCTGCGAAATGTTCATTCAGCTTTAATATTTCAGGAGTATCGTGAATTACCTCTGTGTCCAGGCTGGAAATATATTTGGCAATTGGTTCAAATCCTGATTTTTCAAATAACACGTTATAATAAAGATGATGGTAAGGTTCCAAAAAGAAGTTTGGTGAATTGTGATGTAAACTAAAGCGGTAATTATCCCATGTTGAGCCGTTCATGGGTCCAATGATAAAATTTAATTTTAATTCGCTTTTTACAATTTGTGTCGCCGTATCAATTATTTTTTTTGCTGTAGTAATGTCGTTAATACACTCAAAGTTTCCGATACAGGCTGCTTGAGTATCATTATAAATCAGGTAAGGATTATTATAGATAGCCAGTCTCGCCACAGGTTCATTGTTTTTTTTGGCTATAAGTATTTTGTGCAGATAATCTTTATTAAAGCTTTCTTTTTGTTTTAAACGTAAGCTGTCCGCAGGATAAATAAGTTCAGTTGACTTCTGAAGAAGTGCAATGGTTTCAGTATTAAGATCTGTTTCTGAAATCTCAATCATAGTTTAAATGCTTTTTTCAATGATAAGAATGATCAATGACATTATAGGAATAGAAATATTATCATATCCGTTTTTACTAATGGCTTCAACAAAAGTTGTCAGTGCTGCGAAAATAAAGCATAGTAGAATAAGGGAAATGCCAAAACTAAAGCCGCCGGAGTAAAGCACTAAAAATACTGAGAGGATAAAAGAACTCAGAAAGAACATAGAGGAACCCATAAGTGTTTTGTGATCATTGCCCACTTTATATTTTCCTAAAGGCCATGTTTTTCCGCAAAGCGCTGCAATGGGGTCGCAAATGGCAAGCGTTAAAATAGGCAGATAGAAAAAATAATATGCGTAACCATAATGCTCATAAACTAGATAACATAGATATACAGAAACCGGATAGCATATACTCCCCGCGGATTTTCTATCAATTGCATTGATCGACTTAAGTAAATTAAATTTTAAACTGACAATAAGAATAAGGGCGAATGAACTGCAAAGAAAAAGAACTAGCCAATGATTGTGAAGCATGACCGGGAAAAGCAACGTAAGTATACCTGTGCCAAAATGAACTGTTTTCCTCGTAAGTTCAACTTTAATATGCATGTAGTGATACATAATTTCTGCAAGTGCGAATAAAACAAGGAATGATCCTGCGAGTATACCGGTATTAATTATGTTCTCATTCATTGTTACAATTCGTTTTTGAAACTTAGCACTTTCTGTTTCTACAAATTTTCATTCTTGCCGTCATTGCGAGGAACGAAGCAATCTCTACCATCGATAGATTGCTTTCCCGATAGCTATCGGGATACCTCCTTCGCAACGACGCTCTATCTTTAAGAATTTCATTCTTTATTTAAACTTATGAATTTTCAATCCATAGTGGTTTAGTTTGCTTCATCAACAATGAATTGATTGTAGAAAAATCCTCTGTCAATTTTTGATAATTTCTCGGATAGCTCTTTTTTATATTCCATTGAATTGGGTAGGATTTGCGAAATCCTTCTCGGCACCATTAAATTCCAATAGGCAATTCGCCCCTTCTCTTCCAGATTTTCACTGAGAACCTTTCCTGTTTTAAGAAAAAGTTCATCATCCATGTATTCAAAAATGTTAGAGAGGTTCATATAATGGAATTTTCCATACTTATTAAAAGCATCTTCGGCAAATCCTTCGAATACAACAAGTTTGTCAATGTTTTTTTTGATCACATCGTAATTCTCTCTCTGAAGATAGGGAGGGAGTAGGTTTGCAAAACGACCTGTTAAATTGAAGCGCAACATAAAATTCGTTTGTGAATGCTTGCTTTTTAGGTGATGTGCTGCTTTTGCATAAATATATTCTGAAACTGGAACTTTTACTTGTTCCAGGAATTTGGGATCACGGCCAAATTTCCCCATAACATATTTGCTGAAGAAAATTTTGAAAAGCAATCTCCACTGTAGATTGTTCCATTTGTTATTGTAAAATAATGTTTGTTCTTCTTCGCTTTTTTCTTCAAATAATTTAGAAGTGGTTTTGCGAAAATGTATAAATGGTAAGATCCTCTTGCCAAAAAGAATAAAATATTTTTCGAATTTACCCTCGTAGATCACGCCTTTTTTTAGTTGTTTAATATTTTTCTCCCAATAATTTCTACATTCATTAGAAAGGTGATTCTTTATGGAATCAAATGTTGAGTATCGGTCACCGCTGCCACGTTTGAATCCCAGAAATTGTAAGACTTCCTCTCGCCCCATATGTTTAATGCACACTTTCTTTAATTCTGTTAAATACAATTGTGTTTTATTTACATCCACCGCGACTAACAATTCGGGAGAAGACTTTAGCAATAAAAAACTATTATCACCTGCAGATGCGATAGACAATATTTTTTTTCCCTCAATGGGAGCGAGGCCCTGGAATAAAATATCAGCGTCTTCCCAACAATTGGCATAACGTATGATACTGAAATCAACTTTTTTATTTAAGTCACTTTTCATTGAGCAATAATATTCTTTTTATGGTATCGTTGGCTGGTACTTTAATTTCATGGGCTATCCCAAGGTAGTGAAGAAGTTTTATTATGTAAAAAGTAGGGTCAGGTTGATTATTTTTTAATCCGAGTTTTGCGCTATCGGGGAATAAATGATGATTGGCATGCCAGCCGTCTCCCATAGTTAGCAAGGCGATGATAGCGTTGTTCCTGGAATGATCGCTGTTTTTTTTATTTTCGTCCCCATATAAATGTGTGATGCTGTTTAATGAATCTCCCAGGTTGAAGATGATAACCAAAGTAAGCCAGAGAGCAATTATGCCGGCTGTCCCCCAGAAGTAAAAAAATAAAACTATACCTGTAAGCGCCTGAAGTAATGTAATAGTTTGAAAAACATAAGGGGTGCTGATGTATTTATAGAAAGAATTTTTCGCAATATCATCTGCCATGTAATTATACTCCAGGTTCGTGCGTGGTCTGTTCCATCCATCCCATAATATTCTTAATGGTCCACTAATGGAATATAAAATACAAATTAGTGGATTATAAGAATTTATGTACCAGCCAGAATGCGCATACCAGAATCCTTTTGACACAGGCGAATGCGGATCTTTTTCCGTGTCAGAAAATGCGTGGTGAAATCGATGATTGCCAACAAATTGTATTGGTGTTCCCGCAGGCAAAGCAAGAATGACTAGTATCTTTTCAAACCAGGGCGAAAGTTTTAATGACTTGTGTGTGAGTGCTCTGTGGTAGACAATGCCCACTGATAGCGCCGCAAGCATGTAATAAAAAACACAACATAGAAATAAAGATATCCAGAAGCTCATGATATTATTTTTATTATACCTGTGCTGCCGTCCATTTCTACCAGGTCCCCGGTTTTAATTCTTTCAAGTAATCCAGTTACACCAACTATGCATGGTTTTCCCATTTCACGGGATACAATGGCGGAGTGGCTCAATAAGCTGCCACGCTCTACCAGAATTGCAGAAGCTGTTGGGAAGAGTGTTACCCACCCCGGGTCGGTGCTCGACGTAACTAAAATATCTCCATTTAAATTTTCAACTTCATCGGGCGAATGAACAACACGTACTTTCGCTTTCACTATTCCCGGGCAGCAGCCTAATCCTTTTAGATCTCCTTCTACAATGTTACCGCCTGGAGTTGTAGAGAAATCGTTTGCATGATAAACGATACCATACGTTTTAATTCTCTCGACAGTATTTGTTGTTTCGTAGTATTGATATTCCTCTTTCCGAAGTGTGATCAGTTTTTTAAGATCGTCATTAATTGAAGTTCCTTTTATGTGATTAAATATTTCTTCCATGCTCAAAAAGAAAATATCGCGGCGCTCATCAATAATCGCTTCGGCATAAAAATGATCACCGATGGCGCAAAATATTTGTCGCACTTTTCCAAAGCCTCTTGTACGCTCGTAGCGTAAATTCTCCCTCGAGCTTACCAACACACGTGCCCTTTTTAAAAAATAATTGAATATTAATTTTTTAAGTGGTCTTCCTCTCAATTCTTTTTTTACCGCAGCCTCTGCGTTCTTTCGTAATTCTTGATCTAAATTTTTTAAGGTGTTCTTTTTTGTAATGCCTTGCTCAACATATGACTTTATTATTTTTACAAACAATAATGGATTTTGTTTGTAAGTAATGGTTTCCAGCTTTAGCTCGCCTACGCAGCGTTCTCCGAATTTTATAATGTATTCATCAATTAATTTTTTTACCTCCGGGAAGGCTCCGGCGTTCAATTCATTCCATATTATTTCCGGTTTGCTCTCTAGAAATAACGCTTTTGATTTTTCATTTGCTGCTATTTGTGTTGCAAGTTCGAGGCTCCGATGCACGGGCTCCACGGAAATGATATCTTTAGCACCGCACAGCAAGTCATTATGAATATTAGGCTGTTCAGGAAAATGCTTAAGTGATAATTTTTGTGTCACACCAAAATAGATCATAGCAAAAAAATCGTTTACCAATGGAGCTTTCCATTTTTTTAGCAATGTTTGCTCAAACTCTTTATACAAATTCATGAGTTCGTGCGCATCACATTTGCTTAGATCAATGGCATTGTATTTTTGCATTACTCCGTTAAAATCGTTTTGAAAATTTTTTCTCATGCCTGGTAATGCATTCAAATTTTTAATCATCAGCCAGATCATATTAAGTACACGAAGCTTTTCTTTGAACCTGGAATTTTTTATTTGATTTTTTAATTCGAATCGCTCCTTAACTCCCATCATTTTTTCCATGAACTCTGCATTGAGCGAATAGCCGGGTAATAATGCAAGCGCTTTATACCAGCTTAGTAAATTATAATATACGCGGCCTTTTAATAATCCGAGCATGTTTGCGTAAACTTCCGAGTTGTTATCAATTTCTTTTTCCTTTACGCCCATCAGGAGTGAGAACTGTCGATATACTGCCTCATACATTTTTATAATAAATGAGAAGGTGAGAGGAGAACTGATTCCTGGATAGGATTCAATTATATTACTGTTGTCCCAGATAATAAACTCACCATTTTTATCTGCGATCTTGTTTAGGTTGGTAATTGGTCTCGCCTGGAGTAAATATAGTTGCCCATGACTCAGCGCAAATTCTATATCCTGCGGTTTCCCGTAAAATTTATAACAGGCGTTAAGAATGTTTGATAGTTCATAAACGTGTGCATCACTTAAGGCTGGAGACTTTTTTTCATGATCGGATAATTCTTTTTTTATGGTCCCGCCATTCACACTATCAACAACCAACTTGTGATCTTTTTCTGCAGGAATAAAATTGATATCATTTCCCTTTACAATAAAATTATCCGCATTCAACTCTCCTGACACCAGCCCTTCGCCAACGCCAAAAACGGCGCTAATCAGCTGTGCTTTTCTATCTCCGTTAGTCGGGTTAATTCCAAAGGCAACTCCTGCAGCTTCAGCATCGACCATGCGTTGGACAACAACTGCTATTCCGAATTTTTCACTTAAGCCATTGTTCTTTCTATATTCAATTACTCTTTTTGAAAAGGCAGAGATCCATACTTTTTTTATTTTATTTGCTATGTCTTCAGGCTTCACATATAAATAGGATTCAAATTGTCCGGCGAAAGAAAATTCTGAACCATCTTCGTCAATAGCAGAAGAACGCACAGCGACAAAAATCGGGTTGTCAAGATCAGCAACAATATTGCGGATGATATCGTTTGATATTTGATGCGCGTTTATTTTTTCTAAAGCAGCGTTTATATTTTCCGTATTAATTTTTATTCCTGAAATAAGTGACAAAAAATTTTCTTCAGGGAAAACGATCCAATTAGGCACGGGCAAGCCTGCTTCTCTTAATTTAAAAAGATTACGCGCTTTTCCCCCGATACCTTTTTCGGAATGACCATTGACCTTATCGTATTTAATATAGTTCATCAGGAGAAAATAAGTTTAATGAACATAGGAATTCCACCGAGCGTTAAGTACATGGCAATTGTCCAGACAGCAGAAAGAGTTTCGATTAGTTTGGATAATTTTGCAGTTCTCTTTTTAAGAAATAATAGTGCAGGGATAGAGCAAAGGACAAAAAAGAAAATTAAAACTGAGTAAGAAATAATTCCATAGCCGGCGAACCAGCAGGCTGCTATACTAAGTGAAAGTGTAACTAAAAGAATTCCTATCCAAAGTCCAATCGCTTTATTTATACCGAGCATAGATGAATAAGTGAGTACACCTTCTTTTTCATTTTCAGGGATGCGTATTTTTCTTCCAACCTCAAGCACGATCCCATTCATATAAGAAACACCAAAGAAAAATGCCAGGCCTTTAGGCGCATCAACTCCGGCCAGCAGCCAATCAAGTCCGCTGGCATAAATATCTATCAATGGTATAATAAACATATGCGATGTCACATACCAGAATTGATTTTTCTTTAACCATTCAGCGATAAAAAATTCTTTTCCCATCAAACTCAGGTAGGCGATAACAATAAAATAGATCAGCAGCATTTTTGGGAACAGAAGTAAATTGATGCCTATTTGTAGCATAGCAACAATAACTCCGGCAATTGCTAATTCTTTTAGTGATACAAGTCCGCGCGGGACAGGTAACTCTTTACGATATTTCGCATCATCTTCTGCATCCTTGAATTCATCGAAAACTCTGACAAGGAAAAAAAGTGTAATGGTGGTAAAAATTCCGGTGAGGTAAATGTGCCACGGAACAAAGCCTTCAACGCCTCTACAAATACGTGAGTAGGCAATAGCAGAAAAACTGAATGACGCGACGAGCATCCCGTGGCCCAGAATAGGAAATCGTTCCTTTTGATAAATGTAAAATCTTTTTAAAAAAGATTTATTGTTGTCTGCTGTTGTACTCATAAAATGGAATTTACATTTCGCAAAAACATTTTTCTGCCAATGTAATTAGCAAGCATACCTTGTATCAGCCAGATGATAATACTCATAAATGATGGTCTTAGTATTGCAGCAATATTGGTATTTTCTGTGAGATCGAAGAAGTTTAATATCTGCTGGTTATTAGAAGTGATAGTGATTCCCATTTGTGAAATTATGGGGATCCAATATGTTTCCAGGAATCCCTGGAAAATGGCGAGAAAAAAAATGGGAAAGATTTTCTTTTTATGGATTAGTTTCTTGCCGAATAAGGAATAAAGGGTTATGCCCGAAAAAACAGAATGAATAATACATACCCATAAATAACCAATATATACAAGTGCTACGCTCATAATTATTGTTTTTTCCTTCCGAATTTTTTATGTGCTGAAGAGAAGTGGCCGGCCGAAAGTGCGGCTGCAATTGATAATTCTCCGGCTAATACAACACCTCCGCATATTTCTGCATATTTACGTGCATTGCCAGTACCTGCACAGCCCATTATTTTTAAACATTCCAATTGTGTGGGCATGGAAGTTCCACCGCCCACAGTTCCCACAATTAAGTTTGGCAGTGTAACGCTCACATAAAGATCTCCTTCAGGCGTTAGTTGCATTCTTGTAATTCCAACTGCGGCTTCTGCAACACAGGCAGCATCCTGTCCTGTTGCCAGAAATAATGCGGTTAAACCATTTGCGTAATGTCCCTGTGCACCAATGGCGCCACTTTGTATTACACCGAGCGTTGATGTTTGCCAATATTGCGCCATCATTTCAGGAGTAGTTTTTAATACTTTTTCTACTACTATTTTTGGAACAACGACTTCCGAGGTAACTTTTTTTCCGCGAACAGTAGTGAATGATAAAGCTGTTGCTTTTTTATCGCCGGAGTAATTTCCTTCGATGAACCAAAACGTTGGCTTAACCGGAGAATTCTCTACAATGTATTTACAGATCTCATCTGTACAAATGGTAACCATGTTTTGTCCTGAAGCATCTCCGGTATGATATTCAAAAGTTAAGATCACATGATTGCCTTCTATATTTGTTTTTACATCGTTAAGTTTGGCGAAACGGCTTGTTTGAGATGTGATCTTTTCAAAAACTTCTATTTCTTTTAGAAACCATAAAAGAAATAATCCGATATCACCAACGTTATTGAATTTGAAAACCGGGCTGCGCTGCACTCCTTCCACAAGGCAGATTGATGTTATTCCTCCACTTAGCCGCGTTGCTTTTGCACCCCTGTGATATGATGCAACTAAAGCGCCTTCGCTTGTTGCGAGTGGAACATAAAAATCTCCGTTAGCTGCAGATCCTGTGATTCTAACAGGGCCAATGATACCTGTTGGGATCTGGGTCATACCAATAAAATTTTCTATGTTGCCATCGAACTGCGTAAATTCAGAAATGTTTTTTATACCGGTTAACTGATTTACATCCAGACCCGGAATTTCTTTTTTTAAATGATCAATTCTTTTTTGCTGACCGGCGGCCGATGCGATCTCTTCTGTTGGGAAAGAATCTTTTTCAATACCAATATTTCCCTTGTTGCGGATATTGTTAATTAGGTTATCCACATTTTGCATTGCATTTATAATGTGCAGTGCCTTACTCGCTTTATCTGATGATGATGCCATTGAAAATATTTATTAAGGGGAGTTCTAAAAATCAAATTGTTAATAAATAACGATATAACTAATTGATAATCAAATAATTATGATTATATTTACGTTATAAATAAGTTAGAC